>Ga0315907_10008541_pt1 | contig 10514 bp, 8 predicted proteins | sample LakEriMetagenome_3_FD_203525 | JGI IMG/M metagenome (GOLD analysis project Ga0315907, IMG submission 203525) | Freshwater fungal communities from buoy surface, Lake Erie, Ohio, United States - Buoy 12 MA123 | ecosystem: Environmental > Aquatic > Freshwater > Lake > Lake biofilm | place: USA...
GAACGCGAGCAACCTCGGCGCGCTGATGATCACCTACCCGTCGACGCACGGCGTCTTCGAGGAGTCGATCAAGGAGGCGTGCGCGATCGTGCACCGCCACGGCGGTCAGGTGTACATGGACGGCGCCAACATGAACGCGCAGGTCGGGCTCACGAGCCCCGGCCACATCGGCGCCGACGTGTGCCACCTCAACCTGCACAAGACCTTCTGCATCCCGCACGGCGGCGGCGGTCCGGGCATGGGCCCGATCGGCGTGGCCGCGCACCTCAAGGACTTCCTGCCCGGCCACCCGGTGCTGCGTCCCGATTCGGCCGGCCGCCACGCGATCGGTCCGATCTCGGCCGCGCCGTACGGCAGCGCGTCGATCCTGCTGATCTCGTGGATGTATATCGCGATGATGGGCGCGAAGGGCCTGCGCCGCTCGACCGAGATCGCGATCCTCAACGCGAACTACATGGCGAAGCGCCTCGCCGGCGACTTCGACGTGCTCTACACCAACCGCCACGGCCTCTGCGCGCACGAGTTCATCCTCGACTGCCGTCCGTTCGACAAGTCGGCCGGCATCAAGATCGACGACATCGCGAAGCGCATGATGGACTACGGCTTCCACGCCCCGACGATGTCGTGGCCGGTGCCGGGCACGCTGATGATCGAGCCGACCGAGAGCGAGTCCAAGGCCGAACTCGACCGCTTCTGCGACGCGCTCATCGCGATCCGCGCCGAGATCCGCGCGATCGAGGAAGGCCGCGCCGACCGCGCCGACAACCCGCTCAAGAACGCCCCGCACACCGCCGCGGCCGTGACCGCGAGCGAGTGGACGCACGGCTACTCGCGCGAGGAGGCGGCGTATCCCGCGCCGTGGCTGCGCGAGTTCAAGTTCTGGCCGGCGGTCGGCCGCGTCGACAACCCGTACGGCGACCGCAACCTGGTGTGCGCGTGCGAGCCGATGTCGAGCTATCGCTGAGTGCGCGATGACGGCCGTGCGGGGGCATGACCGGCGCGACGACGGGCTCGACGGCGGGCTCGCCGCGACGGTGCTGCGCGAGGTCGGCTGGATCGCGGCTGCGCGCCGCGACGATGCGAACGGCGCGGTGGCCGCGGAGTCAGGCGTGTTTTCACGGGTTGGGCCGTCCGAAGGCCCTGCGCTCGCGCGGGTTGCGCGGTCGTTGTGTGTGGACGCCCGGCCGACCGGGCGACCGATCGCCGCAGCGGCGGTGACGGCGATTCTCGCGTTTGTCGCCGCAACCCTCCTCCATGACGCCGCGTTCCGCGGCTCTCTGCCCACCCCCATGCGTTCCGGGGGCGCTGTCCATGGCCCGACAGCGGCTGGCTCGGGGCCTCGAGGAGTGGATGCGATGAACGGGAATCAGATCCTGGCGGCGATGGCGGCTGCGGGCATCTCGGCTGCGGGCGCGATGGCGCAGGACGCCGTGCAGTGGCGCGTGCAGGATGGCGGGAATGGGCATTGGTATTCGGTCTACCAAGATTCCGTGCCTTCAGACTGGGCGTCGATTCGCCAAGTCGCGAGTTCCAGAGGGGCACAACTCGTGACACTCGCGAGCGCCGGCGAGGCAATGTTCGTGTATTCGAACGTTGGCTCGGTCTGGATCGGATTGCATGCGGCAGCAGGTACTTCCGCGTTCGTATGGTCGACTGGAGAGCCAGTCGTGTTTACGAATTGGGGGGCAGCATCCTGTCCCTCTGGCCCGTACCCCAATAACCCTCTCGTCCAAAGCAGATTCGTCTACATGAATCACACTGACTGTATGGGGCAGGCCGGGATCATGCCCGCGTGGGACGACTACCAGCCGAGCGAACTTGGCGCATCTGTTGAGCGAGTCGGACTCGAATGGTCCGCCGACTGCAACGGCGATGGCATCGTCGACTACGGGCAGTGCCGCGACGGGTCGCTGCCCGACTTCAACGGCAACAACATTCCTGATTGCTGCGAGCAGGGAGTGAGTTGCGTCGTCAGCGACTACCCCATTCAGTGGCGTACGCAGGATGGTGGAAACGGACACTGGTATCAGTTGCGTCCGAAGGTTGGTGACTGGTTTGCGTGCCGAGCTGTCGCGCAGGCGCTGAGCGGCGATCTCGCCTCTCCGTCGACGCAAGCCGAAAACTCGCTGGTGGAACGAATCGTCCCGCCGAAGCAGTTCCCGATCTGGAATCGGGTCTTCCTCGGTGGGAGGCAATCGCCGAACAGCACCCCGAACGAGGGGTGGTACTGGGTGGATGGCAGCGACTGGACGTACACGGACTGGTACATCAATCAGCCGGATGGAGGCGAGCCCTTCCTCGTCGCCATGCCAGATGAAAACGGCTGTACTTGGGGTGACTATCCCTCGAACAGCAGCGACATCTACTACTTCATCATCGAATGGTCCGCCGACTGCAACGGCGACGGCTTCGTGGACTACGGGCAGATCCTCGCAGGTCAGCTCCAAGACTCGAACGGAAACGGCATTCCCGACGAGTGCGAGCTTCCCTGCCTCGCCGACATCGACGGCAACGGCGAGGTGAACGGCATCGACCTCGCGATCATCCTCGACAAGTGGGGCACCGACGGCGGCAAGGACTATCCGAACGCCGACATCGACGGCGACGGCACCGTCGCCGGGCCGGATCTCTCGCAGGTGCTGAGCGGCTGGGGCCCCTGCCAGTGACCGACGGTTCCGCGCGAGAGGCGACGCAGCGGTTCCCGACCACGCACGCGACCTGGGTGCACGACGCCCGGTCCGACGACGACGCCGTGCTCGCACAGCTCGCGGCGCGCATCATCGAGCGCTACGCGCAGCCGCTCGAGGCCTACGCGCAGGGTTCGTCGCTGCGCGAGATCGCGGAGCCGCGCGAGATCGTGCACGGCTTCCTCGTCGCGAAGTTCACCTCGGCCGACGCCACGCGCGCGTACCTCGCGGCGTGGAACGCCTCGGGCCTCACGCTGCGGCGCTGGATGATGAACGGGCTCCTGCTCCACGCGCGCGGCGTGGTGCGCGACCGGAGCCGTACGCGCGAGCGCGCGCTCGACGGCGGCGAGCGCGGCCTCGCGAGCAGCGCGCCCGGGCCCGACGACCTCTTCGAGCGCGCGTGGGCGCGGGCGATCCTCGCCGAGGCCTGCGCGCAGGTCGAGGCGGCGCTCGTCGCCGAGGGCCGCGACCGCGCGTGGCGCGTCTTCCGCATGCACTCGCTCGACGGAAGGCCGTATGCAGACCTCGAGTCCGAGTTCGCGCTCTCGCGACAGCAGATGGCCGACCTCGTGCGCGGCGTGACGGCGCGGCTGCGCACGCGACTGCACGAACTCCTCGATGAAGAGGGCCTCCCGGGCGACGAAGGCGTCGACGAGATCGTGCGGCTACTTACCTGACGGGGCGCGGAGGCGCACGGCCACGAACGCGCGCGTCAGTCGGCAGCGGGACGACGGCTCAAATCGGACCGCAGCACTCCGAGGACCTCGACGGCTCGTGCACGCCCCACGCTCGGGAAGTCCTCGAGGAACTCGTCCAGCGAATCGCCGGCTGCGAGGTACTCGATGAGCGTCGCGACAGGAACCCGAGTTCCGATGAACACAGGCGTACCGTCGAGAGTCTCGGGGTCGGAGTGGACAAGCGCGTTGATTCCAGGCTCCTCCGCCTCCGGCATGCGCGGACTCAATCCCACAAATCGACTGGCGCACGGATCAGCGGGCCGACGCGCAGCGCGGCGAGCGGCTGATTGAAGATCTCGAGTTCGGCCATCTGCAACCTTTTTGGTCGGCTATCTGCAACCTTCAGGGTCGTTCCACGGCGGCGGACATCGCCAGCCGCCATCCAGACGGCCGGAGCCGCATGCGCTGCCCGAAGGTCCGCCGGAAACCGCGATGCCCCGTCCGCCACCGGCTTCCGGGAACACCTGCACGATCGAAGAGGAACGCGCCCGAACCCCCCTCACCGCTGGCTCGGGATCAGCGTCGGCGCGTTCGGATCGGCGGGCGCGGCTTCGTCGGCTGGCAGGTTCGCGGCCTCCTCGAGCGAGCTCTTCTTCCACGCGGGCAGCCGATACTCCCATCCGGCGTGCTTCGCGGCGAACGCCGTCCAGTCGGGGATGTACGGATCGCCCGGGTACTTCTTCCTCGCGTTGATCTCGTCGGCGGCCGGCGCGCCGTCCTTCGGCGTCGCCTCGAACGAGATCCACACCGCGTCGCCGTCGCGCACCGCCTTCACGCGCAGCGTGCCGCGCACCATGTCGAACTCGGGCGAAATCGTCGGTTCCGGCGCGCCCCCCTTCGCACGGCGCACGTCGTCGAGCTCGAGCCGCGACAGCCACGCGGGAAGCGCGCGCGCCGCCGCCTCGATGCGCGGCGCGGTCCACTGGAAGCCGGAGTTTGCGACCGGCGCCGCCTCGGGTTCGCCGCGGAACGTCAGCTTGCCTCCGGCGTCCTCGGTCGACGCGATGCGGAGGCCGTCGATCGCGACGCCGCGCACCTCGCCGTCGGGAATCGCGAGAAGCTCCGCCTCGACCCACGCGCGCGGCTCGACGTCGACGAGCACCGAGCCGAGCACGCGCCAGGTCTGGCTCTCCGCGCCGCGGCGCACGAACTGGCTGCGCGGATTCGCGCGCTCCTCGCCGAGGACGACGTCGAGCGCAGGCTCGGCCGCGTCCTTCGCGAAGAGCCGCGCGCGCGCGCCGCGGCCCTCGGCGTCGGGCCACGCGAGCCCGAGCTCCGCGTGGCGCTCCGGCTTCGCGGTCATGCGCTGCTCGGTCTTCAGCGTCGAGAGGCCCGACACGAGCGCCTTCACCTGCTCGAAGCGCGCGGGATAGCCGTCGCTCGAGGCGACGGTCCACGCGTCGCCCGCGCGGCGCAGCTCGACCCGGCGCCCGCCACGCTCAAGCTCGATCCGGTCGAGCGCGGGCGCGAGCGCCTCGAGCCCGGCTGCGAACGGCTCGCCGGTGCGGTCGACGGCGGTCGCGCCTCCGCCGCGCGAGAGCGCGACGTACGCGGCCACGACCGACGCTGCGGCCACACCCAGCACGATGAAGAGCGGCTTCGACTTCATGGCGATCCTCCGCGGCGCTCAGCGCGCCCGCTGCCTCCGGTAGCGCAGCGAGATCCAGACGGTGGCGAAGCCCGCGACCAGCACCGGCCACACCACCACGTTCGCGACCATCAGCATCGTTCCCGTGCGCTCGACGTCGCTGCGCAGCGAGCGCTGCACCTCGCGCAGCTCGCGGCGCGCCTCGGCCGACGCCGCCTCGAGCTTCTTCAGCTCTTCCACCTGTTCGGGCGTGAGCACGAGCATGCCGCTCGCGTCGACGCCCTCGCCGCCGCGCTCGCGCTGCAGCTGGTTGATGCGCATCTCGCCCTGCTTGATCTGGTCCTGCAGCTCCTGCTCGCGCGTGAGGTAGCGCGACTCGGCGTCCTTGCGCAGCTGCTCGACGCGGTCGAAGGGCCGCTGGTAGCCGCCGCGCGGCTTCAGGCCGGAAAGCAGCCGCTCGCCCGTCGCCTGCTCGAGCGCATTCAGCATGAAGGCGCCGTTGTCGGCGATCGTCTGCGCGGTGCCGGCGCGCTCGTCGACCGCGACCCAGTTCTCGTCGTCGACGAGATCGGCGTCGGCGACGAGCAGGATGTCGGCCTCGCCCTTCGCGCGCGCGCCGTCGCCGCCGGGATACGCGCTCTCGATCGGCCCGGAGATGCGCACCGCGATCGCGACCGGCTCGCCCGCGCTCTTGAAGTCGCGCACGAGGCGGTCGACCTCGCCGAAGAAGCCGAGCTTCATCGTCTGCACCATCTGCACGTCCTTCGTGCTCGAGAGCACGGTCGCGAGCTTCGTGGTGCGCTGCGGAAGCGCGACGATCGCGCCCGCGCCGCGGATGTTGAGCCGCGCGATCGGCGCGGTCGCCGGATCGTCCTTCGACATGCCGTCCTTACGCATCGAGAGCCACGCCGGGTGCGACATCTCCATCACCTGCCCGCCCTGCGAGCGGTACATGATGCGCGTGGCGTAGCCGAGATCGGCGACAGCCATGTCCTTCGCGATGTCGACGCCCCACTGCGCAAGCAGCGGGCCGAGGTCGTAGCTCGTGCCGCGTCCGGTCGAGCCGAAGTCCATGTTGCGCGCCTCGGGATCGGACTCGCACCACGGATCGGCGAGGACGACGAGCGGCTTCCCGGCGACGGCCCACGCGTCGATCGCGCGCAGCGCCTTCTCGTCGAGCCCGCGCGGCTGGATCACGAGGAGCGCCTGCGCGTCGGCAGGAATCTCGGCGTTCGCGCGGTCGACGCGGCGCGCGTCGAAGAGGAGGTCGATCTGCTGGAGCATGACCGACTTCCCGGCCTGCGCCGCCGGATTTCGCGGATCGAAGCCCTTCGACTCGGGCAGCGTCGACAGGATCGCGACCACCGGCCGGCGGTCGCGCCCCACGGTCGCGATGCGCCGCGCGACCTCGTACTCGAGGAACTGCTCCTGCGACGGATCGAGGAACGGGATCGTCTCGACCTTGTCGGTCGGCCCGCGCACCGCGAGGCCGAACATCAGCACGCGCCCGGTGGTGTCGAGCGTGCGCGGCGAGATGCCGGCGGCGCGCGCCATGTCCTCGGCCTCGCTGAAGGGCTCGGGATCGATCGTGCGCAGCTCGAGCATGCCGTCGCTCGAGGCGACGATCTCCTCGAGGAATTCCTGCACCCGCTGCGCGTACGAGCGCACGATCGGCAGGTCGGCGCCCTGCTCGCGCGTCCAGTAGAAGTCGATGCGCACCGGCTCGGGCAGCGCGCGCACGAACTCGCCGACGCCCGGCGAGACGGTGTACAGGCGCTCCTCGGTGACGTCGATGCGCGCGCCGCGCAGGAGGAACCAGGCGGCGGTGTTCGCCGCGACCAGCGCCACCAGGATGGCGGCGGTCGCGAGCAGCGTGGAACGGCGCTTGTCGGTGACGGCCATGGCGTGGGCTCCGATCCGTCCGTCAGTCGGACTTCTTCCAGTCGATGGCGAACATGTTGAGGACGACGAACGCGGCGATCGTGAGCGCGAAGTAGAGGACGTCGCGCAGGTCGATCACGCCGCGCATCATCGATTCGTAGTGGGTCAGCGCGCTCGTCGAGGCGAGGCCCTCGACCACGCCGCGCGGCGCGTTCGCGGCGCGCAGGAAGTCGAGCACCGCGGGGAATCCCGCGATCAGGAGCAGGAAGCACGCGACCGCGCAGAGGACGAACGCGATCACCTGGTTCTTGGTGAGCGCCGAGAGGAACGCGCCCACCGCGAGGAACGCGCCCGCGAGCAGCGCGCTCGCGAGATACGCGACAAAGATCACGCCGTGGTCGGGCGTTCCGAGCCACGCGACCGTGATCCACATCGGGAAGGTCAGCGCGAGCGCGAGCGTGGTGAACGCCCACGCGGCGAGAAACTTCCCGATCACGAGGTCGGCGACGCCGAAGGGCAGCGTCATGATGAGCTCGATCGTGCCGGTGCGGCGCTCCTCGGCCCAGAGCCGCATCGACACCGCGGGCACCAGAAACACGTACAACCACGGGTGGAACTGGAAGAACGGCCGCAGGTCGGACTGGTTGCGCTCGTAGAAGCCGCCGAGGTTGAAGGCGAAGAGCCCGGCGAGGAACAGAAAGATCACGAGGAACACCGCTGCGAGCGGCGTCTGGAAGTACGAGCGGAACTCGCGGCGGAAGACGACGGCGGTGCGCTGGAACGCGTTCATCGGGAGCCTCCCTTCCTCGTCGCGGCGGTGGCGGCGGCGGGCGCGTCGCCGGTCGTCATGGCGCGGAACGCCGCGTCCATGCGGTTGCGCGTCGCGTCGCGCGGCGCGCGCGACTCCATCTCGGCCGGCGTGCCGTCGAAGACGATCTGGCCGCGGTTGATGACGACCGCGCGCGTGCAGACCGCCTCGACCTCCTCGAGGATGTGCGTCGAGAGCACGATCGCGCGGTCGCCGCCGAGCTCCTTGATGAGCTCGCGCACCTCATGCTTCTGGTTCGGATCGAGGCCGTCGGTCGGCTCGTCGAGGATGAGGATGCCGGGGTCGTGCAGCAGCGCCTGCGCGAGTCCGGTGCGGCGCTTGTAGCCCTTCGACAGCGTCTCGAACGCCTGACGGCGCACGCCCTCGAGGTTCACGCGGCCGATCGCGCGCTCGACGCGCTCGCGCGCCTCGCGGCCGCGGAAGCCGCGGGCGTGGGCGACGAAGCCGAGGAACTCCTCGACCGTCATGTCGGGGTACGCGGGCGCGCCCTCGGGCAGGTAGCCGATCGCGCGCTTCGCCGCGATCGGGTCGTCGGCGAGGCTGCGGCCGTCGAGCGCGACGCGCCCGGCGGTCGGCTCGAGGAAGCCGGTGATCATGCGCATGGTGGTCGACTTCCCGGCGCCGTTCGGGCCGAGGAAACCGAGCACCTGCCCGCCGGGGACGGCGAGGTCGATGCCGCGCACCGCGTGGATCTGGCCGAAGCGCTTCTCGAGCTTCTCGGCGACGATTCTGTCAGGCATGCGGGGTTCTCCGTGACGGGACGAAACATACGCAATCGCGCGCGGGGCGCGCAAGTACCGCCGGCCGCTCAGCGGGTTGCCGATCGCGCAAGCGCGAAACTCCCGAAGGCGAAACCGGCGGCGCCGATCGCGGCGAGGACGGCGAGCGGCGCGATCTGCTCGGCGACGGAGAGATCCCGCCAGAACGGGCCTTCGAGCGCCATGACGGCCCAGCGGAACGGGCTTCCGTAGCTCAAGGTCCGCAGAAGCGGCGGCATGAAGAAGAGCGGGATGGTGCCGCCGCCGACGAGCGCGAGGATCAGGATGGCGCCGCGCGCCGCGCCGTCGGCCTCGGCCTCGGTGCGGCAGAATCCGGCGAGCGCCATGGCGAGGCCGGCGAAGGCGAACGCGCTCGCGATGCAGGCGACCGCGAGCATCGCCGGCTGCGCGATCGACGAGCCGAAGCCGACGACCGCGAGCCCGACGAGCATCGCCTGCACGACGAGCGCGGCGAGGAAGCACGCGAGTCCCTTGCCGGCGACGAGGTGCGCGCGCGAGATCGGCGCGAGGAGCAGCCGCGCCATCGTGCCGCGCGTGCGCTCGACGACGAGGCTCGCGGCGAACGCGCCGACGCAGCCCGCGAGGCCCCACACCGCGCCCTGCGGGAAGGTCACGTCGAAGGCGCTGCGCGGTTTTCCGGCCGCGGGCGGCAGTTCCGTCACATCGACGGCGATCGGCGAGAACCCGCCGTCGCCGGGCGAGACGGGCGAATCGGAAGGCGAGGCGGACGGCGCTTCCTCCGCCGGCCGCGTGAACGCCTCCGCGGCTGCGATCATCGCCGACGCCTGCAACTTGCGCGCGGCGCTCATCTCGGCCGACGCGATCGCGGCGCGCGCGCCGGCGAACATGCGCTCCATCTGCGCGCGGTCGGCGAAGAGGCTCGGCATTTGCCGGAACGCGAGCTCGTTCAGCTTGCCCTGGATCAGCCCCGCCTCGGCGCGCCGCGCGGGGTCGACCACGGCCTCGACCTCGATGCCGCCGCCCGCGAAGAGTCCGTCGAGCCCGCGCTGCATCGAGTCGGGCAGCACCACCGCCGCGCTCGCCTCGCCGGCGCGCACGAGCGCGACCGCAGCCTCGCGGGTGGCGACGCGCTCGACGAGAAAGGTCCCGTCCTCCTCGAGCGCGCGCGCGAGGTCCTGCGCGAAGCGCGAGTCGCTCGCGACGACGAGTGCGATCTCGATCTGCGCGCGGCGCGGTCCGCCGCCGAACACGAGTCCGAAGAAGATCGCGATCAGCACCGGGAAGACGAAGGTGAAGAACACGTTCCCCTTGTCGCGGGCGAGGAGACGCAGGTCCTTGAGCGCGATGGCGAGCACGGCGTTCATTCGCGCAGGCTCCTTCCCGTCAGCGCGAGGAACACGGTCTCGAGGTCGGGGCGCTCGACGCGCACGCCGGTGACGCCGCCCGAGGCGAGCTGGCGCGAGACCTCGGCGACCGGATCGTCCGCGAGCACCGTCGATTCCGCGCCGTCGCGCTCAACCGTGACCGCCGAGCGTCCGCCGTGGCGCGCCACGAGCTCGCCGACCGTGCCGCAGTCGAGCAGGCGGCCGTGGTCGACGATCGCGACGCGGTCGCAGAGCTTCGCCGCCTCCTCCATGTAGTGCGTGGTGTAGACGATCGTCTTCCCCCCGCGCGCGAGGTCGCGCACGAGCTCGAGGATGCGGTTGCGCGACTGCGGATCGACGCCCGCGGTCGGCTCGTCGAGAAGCACGAGCTTCGGATCGTGGACGAGCGCCGCCGCGAGGTTCAGCCGCCGCTTCATGCCGCCCGAGAACGCGCCGACGCGGTCGCGCGCGCGCGAGTCGAGCTCGACGAGCGCGAGGAGCTCGTCGGCGCGCCGCGCCGGCTGCGCGACGCCGTGCAGGCGCGCGAGGAAGACGAGGTTCTCGCGCGCGGTCAGCTCGGCGTACAGCGTGATCTCCTGCGGCGCGAGGCCGAGATGCGCGCGCACCGCCGGATCGGTCGGCGCGCCGAGCCCGAGCAGGTCGACCGAGCCGGAATCGGGCGCGAGCA
>Ga0315907_10008543_pt1 | contig 10512 bp, 5 predicted proteins | sample LakEriMetagenome_3_FD_203525 | JGI IMG/M metagenome (GOLD analysis project Ga0315907, IMG submission 203525) | Freshwater fungal communities from buoy surface, Lake Erie, Ohio, United States - Buoy 12 MA123 | ecosystem: Environmental > Aquatic > Freshwater > Lake > Lake biofilm | place: USA...
GCACGGGTGGTGCTTACATCCTCTATCCAGGAAATGAAGGTGGCTCGCAGCGTTTCCATGGATATCATGAGGTAATACCGGGTGTTGGTGCATTTTCACTCAGACCATCAAATCAGTTGCGGAGTTCTGAGAACCTCGTTAGTTTCATTGAAGAGATTGTAGCAAATCTGGAAGACGTATTATCTCATCGTGAACAAATGGCGCGTTCGAGGTATGAAATATTGAAACGAAAGCCTGTTTCAGAGCAAAATGTTGACGCTGAATTATATGAGATTGCTCGGCAATTGGGTGTGAATGAGAATATTAACGAGACCTATGTGCTCATTGGTTATTGCAAGCAAGGAAGCGCTCATTATGATTGGATTTCGCAAATTGCACTTAAATACAATATCCGTTTCGGGTCTGGTTATCCGATAGATGGCAAAATGGCAAGTGCCAAGCTTCTTGTTCTATATGAAGTGGAAGGTGGTGAGATTAGATTTAAGCATGACGCCATTTTCTCTTTAAATCAGAATGAAACGCGATTGTGCTCCAAGAATGAATTGATAGCAATGAGTTATCCGTCTTCTCCATCAATCGAGCAATATCTTATTTTTTCTATTGAGAAAAAATTGGAGCTTGGCAATTATTTGTTTGATATGAGAAATATTGAGCGTTTGACCAGTCTTTATGAGGATGGCGCAGCAATGAAGCCTTATGTGGTTTCTCTAGCTGAACTTCTGCAATCAAGAATCAAGGTTGATATCTAAAATATAGCGCCTCACCTTCATCTCGCTCAGTAGCTATTATTTTCCCCTTTTACTTAACTAGGTGAAATATTATTATTTTTAAAACTCATTCTCCAGTTTTCTGGTCTTATCGCATTTTTATAATCCAACTAGGGAAATTCTATGGAACTTTTAAACTCCCAATATCATCTATCCTATTACCATAATCTCTACAGTTCAGAAAAACCTGATGGTGAAATGAATATCAATGATCTCCTTGAGTGCATCAAGTTCGGATACCTTAAGGAGGATATTGAGTATTTGAGATCACTTGAAGATGACGATTACAGAGATTTCAAGAAGCGATTACCTGGTGTAACTGTATCAGGTGTCTTCGAAAGAAGAAGGGATGATGCGCTGTTAACACATTCCGGACTTATTCAAGTTGATATTGATAAAGTCCCGGGTTACAGTGCACTATTTAAAAAGTTGAGTAAGGATCCTTTCATCTACGTCTGTTTCAGGAGCCCTGGGGGTAAAGGGATCAAGGCCATCGTGAAGATCTTTGCTAGTGCTGAATCACATGCTAATCAATTCAGAGCCCTCAGCACTTATTTCAAGACGAAGTATAAAATCGAGATTGACCAGAATTGTAAGAACGTATCGCGTTGCATGTTGCTTTCATATGATCCCGATATTTATTGCAATCCTTTTTCCGATCGCTTTGAGAAATCAGAATTGCCGGAAATCAAGCCAACCGGTAAGGTCGTGAAATCAAGGCCTATGAATTATGAATCAACAAACAATGACATAAACTCAGTTACGTTGGAACGCATCCTTAGTGAAGTTAAAAGAACAGGTGTGGATTTGACTTCATCTTACAAAGAATGGATAAAAATAGGTTTTGCATTGTGCTCTACGTTTGGAGAAAATGGTAGATCTGCCTTCCACATCATTTCATCCAACCACTTTGAGTATGATGCTCGGAAAACGGACGTTTTGTTTTCTCAGCTTTTGAAGAAAAACAATGGCAAGGCGACTATGGCTTCACTTGTCTGGATGGCGCGAGAAAATGGATTAGATGTTTGAAATGATCTCAGGCAACTTGGCAAGATTGATTTTCCAAAGCATGGTGTCGAATTGATCTTATGGCACAGCAGGGGAGAGTTCCTGAGACATTGAAAAGTAACTCCCACACGTTCACACTACTTTTCATTTTACTCTCCGCGCCTCCGCAGTAAAAAAAAAATCAAAAAAAAGCACCTCGAATTACCGAATTATATTACCTTTGTTCTAAAGAAAAACACCGCATTTACGTATAATAAACGCGTCAGTAGCGGGGCTTCGGAAAAGCACGTCCAGCAAGCGATACAGGAGTTATTTGGCGACCCGCCCTCTCCGCGTCCTGGATTGTTCTTTGGTTATAAAGTTGGAAGTTGAAGGTTGAAAGTTGGCGAGCTCAATAGACTATTCACCCGCTCGCTCTTTCAGTTCGCAGTTGTTTGGTTACCGTGGAGATTTAAAATGAATAAAAAAAGGAGGTATTACGTTAAAGCAATACCTCCCTTCTGAATTCAAATATGGAATATAACAGTCGTATTATTCCCGAATTCTAGTGCTTTTTGGACGCCATGATGTGTCTGGGATCAGCATCAATTTCTTCTCCTTCACCGGCAAGATTGCGAAGAGATTTAGATTTTTCAGCGAGAATACTTTGTCGTTCGCTGGAAGACTTGCCCGCCACGTTCGATTTTTCAGCATCAACAAGCGCTTTTTCACCAAGAGGTTTAATGGCCATTTTGGTTTGTAGTTCTTGGATGACGTTGCTTACTTCATCTTTTGTTTTTCCAACCTTTTTAGAGATTGTTGCTACTAACTCGTCTTCCCGACCTTCCTGATAAGTCAGTTCTGAATCGGTAAGTGCGACATACTTCTGCTTGAGTTCTTTTTTCAGAGCAGTCCAGTTTTCTTTGATTTTTAGTTTCGTTTCCATTGTGTTGTTTTTAAATGTTAGCGCAATCTACCTTTCTCGCAATGCCTTGGAGAACGACTTGCAGCAGCAGTGCGTATGACTTTTCAGTAAGGTTGTCCTATCGGATTTCGAAACACATTCAAAATGAGTATTTGGCGCCCCACCTGCAATCCTATTATCCTACAATCCTGCAATCCTGCAATCCTTCACATCGCTGCGCCATTGCGAATAAAACCAATCACACATCAGCAAGCGACCAACTTCAGCCCTTAAATTTGCACCCTCTCATGTTATCAAAGCGGGTGGCCTGGTTGTGTTGGATTGTCGTGGCTTGTATTGCTTCAATGCAAGGCCAGACGGTCATTGCTTTTCAAGGGGCTGAGCCGGGCGACTCCTGGTCATACACCGCATCCGGTGCTTCGAGTATTGCCTTAGCCGAAGCCCAGTCAGCAGCCAATTACACCGATGGGACGCAGTCTATTGTCATGGGCGGATTGTCGGGTGGTGGAAGTTGCATGAGCGGTGGTTCGGGCAATGGGCAGTCGATCTCCAACATTCTTGCGTTTTCCGATGTGGATGTAAGCACCTCCACGAATTTCACACGAACGTTAACCTTCAACTACGGCAATCGATTTCCGGACTGCGGCGGCACCGGCTTCGATGCGGGCGAGAATCTCGTTTTGACTCCTATTTTCAATGGTGTTGCTCAAGCAGCTATTACTGTGTTCACAGGATCCAATAACGCCATCCTGGATATTCAGCAAACGAGCTATTCCTATTCCATTCCGCCTTGCGTAACGAGCTTTGCGTTTGAACTCCAGATTAATCTGAACAGAGACGATGAGTTCTTATTTGTGGACGATGTTTCGCTGTCGACGCCGGGGTTCAATGCGCCGCCCGTTCTTCAGTGCTGGGAAACACAAACCTACAACGGCACGACGGGCGCATGCGAGATAACGGGCACGCAGCCACAGCAACCTGTGGTGGCATGCTGGCAATCAACTTCATTCAATGCTACAACGTGTTCGTGGGACATCACCGGAACCCAGCCGCAGCAACCAACCGCTGTGAACTGTTGGGATAATTATCAACTGGATGCGACGCTCTGCCAATGGGTAAACACGGGTGTACAGCCTGTTCAACCTACCACAGTAAATTGCTGGGACAATTATCAGTTCGATGCTGCACTGTGCGCATGGCTTAATCAAGGATCACAACCGCTGCAACCCTCTGCAGTGAACTGCTGGGATGTATTTGTCTTTAACACCGCCACGTGTCAATGGTACAACACGGGCTCGCAGCCACCGGCACCGACCAACCTGCCTTGCGGACTCACTGCGGTGTTCAATGCAACGTCATGCGTATGGGATTTAATCCCCACGACTCCTGAACCTACGCCAACAAATTGCTGGGATGATTTTATCTACAATACAACCCTGTGCAGCTGGGAGAACGTGGGTGTCGAACCGCAAGCACCGCTGGTGGCCTGCTATGAAACGGCTGTATTCAATACTTCTACCTGCTCTTGGGAGATCCAGGGCACGCAGCCTGCAGTGCCGGCAACGGCTTGTTATGAAACAGCCGCGTTCAACGGGATAACATGTAGTTGGGAAGTGACGGGCACGCAATCGGAGCAACCCGAAACGGAGTGCTGGCAAACGGCTGCGTTTAATACTGCTAGTTGCTTGTGGGAAATTACAGGTGTTCCTTTTACTATTGAGATTTCCCCCTTATCGCTGTCCGAATTTGCTCCTTGGTCTACAACATTTTCATTACTGGCAACGAATGCTGTTGTCGCTTATGAGTGGTTTCTCGACGCTGAACTTATATCTACCACGGAAACGTTTGACCATGTTTTCTCCGAACCAGGTATGTACAATGTACTGGTTTCTGCAGTCAGCATCGGTGGTTGCACAGCCACAGACACGCTTTCGCTCAACCTTCAGGCCAGCAGCTCTCAACTCATCATTCCCAGTTCCTTCACCCCTAATTTCGATGGGATAAATGATCTGTTTACAGTGGTGGCAGTAAATCTTACAGATTTTGAGATGCTCATCTACAATCGATGGGGGGAGCTTGTCTATCAAACAAATTCCATAGAGCCTGGTTGGAAGGGCTTTAGCGACAACGGCTACAGCTACCCAGATGGCACCTATTTATATCGTGTCGATGCAGTCGGCTTGGATGGACAGGTGTATCACAGAAGGGGCAGTGTTACGCTTTTTCGATAAGAGCGAAGACCAATCACTCGACAATCACCTCCGCCTCCGTGCGCGCATACGCTACAAAAACACCGACAGCACCGCCGTCGATGTTGGTAATGGGGTTGTCGGGAACAGCAGAAAACGGACTGCCGGCGTCGGCCGATGCTGCTGTTACAAACGTTTCCAGAAAGGTGTAGGCGTCGGCATCCATGGTTTGCAAGGCAACGTAGGCGGTGTCGCCGAGTTTGTACTCCTGGTTGAAAATGGGGATCTCTATATAGTTGCCGTTCGTGAGCTCGTCGTCGAAGAGCTGGATGTCGCCAAGGTTGTCCTGCTCATTGCCATTGCGGGTGTATACGGCTCTATAATAATTGCGCGATTGGGGGTCCTGGAAGTTCAAGAACACATTGAACTTGGGCGGTCCTGCCGGCGGCGGTCCAAAGAAGTTCTGAACGGGCTGGTAGGTGAGCGAGTCGATGGAAACGGGCTCGGGCATATACGACGAGGCGGTGAACGTCTCTCCAGCTGCGCTTACCGACAGCCTATACGTGGCATTGGGTTGTGCATCGATGCCCATCGCTTTGTAATACCCCTCCGATACATGTTCGAGCACGCGCTCCGTGCCATCGGGCAGTGTTAGAACTACTTCTGCATCAGTAATGGCTTCGGGGCCTGTTGTTTCAAAGAAACTGGTGGTGCGCGATACACGTACCATTACACTGTCGACTCCCTGCACCACACTGCCTTCAATGACATACTTGCGGTCGGCGTCGCGCAGTTCAATGTCGATTACATCTTGGCATGAGGTGAATAGGATAGCGGAAAGACCGATTATTATATACGAATGGATGTTCTTCATGCTACTAGAATTTGAAGTTGTAGGTGATGGATGGTACTATGCGAAACAGGGTGGTGCGCACTGCTTCTGTTTGATCCGGATTGTCTTCGTTCTGCTGAAACGTGATGGCATATGCGTTGCGTCGCGCATAAGCGTTGTATACAGAAAAGTTCCACGAGGATTCAAATCGGGCGTTCTCCTTCTTCTTATTATCAAGAGTAAGTCCTATATCGAGGCGATGATAGTCGGGCATGCGGTAGCCGTTGCGTTCGCTATAGAGTGGTACTGAGATACCTTCAATTTCATATTTACCTGAGGGGAAGGTAACGGCCGCACCGGTGTAGTAAATCCAGTTAGCTGATAGTTTCACACGTTCGCTCAAGGTATACATGGCCACGATGGCAACGTCGTGAATGCGGTCTTGCTTGGCCGGGAACTCAGCGCCGGCGTCGATGTCGTCGAACGTGCGTAATGAACGCGACCAGGTGTAACTCACCCAACCGGTGAGCTTGCCGGTTTGCCTGCGCAGCAAAAACTCGGCACCATACGCACGGCCCTTGCCATACACCAACTCGCCCTCGGCCTGGTCGTTAAAAAACAAGTTGGCGCCGTTGCGGTAATCGATGGAGTTGCGCATGATCTTGTAATACGTCTCGACACTCAGCTCATAGGTGTTGTCTTTAAAATTGCGGAAATATCCGACCGAGGCCTGATCGCTGGTTTGTGGCTTAATGTTGTTGCTGCTCGGCACCCAAATGTCGGTGGGCTGCGACGAGGTGGAATTGGATAACAAGTGCAGATATTGAAGCGAGCGGTTATAGGACCCTTTCACCGAACTGTTGTTTTTCAAATCGTAGCGCAACGCAAGTCGTGGCTCAAAGCCTCCGTAGGTTTGGATGGTTTCCCATTTGTCGTAGTCTTGTGTGGTGAGCACGCTGCCGTTTTCATCGAACGTATACGCGGTGCCTGCACCCATATAGTCGAAGAAGGAATAGCGCAGACCATATTGCAAGCCCAGACGCTCGGTAACACTCATGTCGTCTTGCACATACACGGCACTCTCGAGCGCGTATTTGTTGGTTAGCTTCAGGTCGCTAAACGATTCGATGTCGCTCGTGATTTCGCCGGGTACAAACGTGTGGTGAATGGCGTTCAGGCCAAACTTGATTTTGTGATTGGGGTTGGGGAAGAAGGAAAAGTCTTGCTTGATGTTAATGTCTTGTATAGACGAAGAGAACTTGATTTCGCTGCCGTTTGGGCTAAACGAAAACCGATAGCTGTAGTCGCTGTAGATAACCGAGGTGTTGGAAAACAGGCGTTCGTTGAATACGTGGTTGAAACGCAACGTTCCGGTTTTGTTCCCCCAGTCAAAACCGAAGAAATCGGCCAACCCGAAGTTGTCGCGCCCGAAATAGCCTGAGAGGTAGATGCGGTTTTTATCGTTGATGCGGTAGTTGGCCTTCATGTTGAGGTCGTAGAAATACAGACTCGACTCTTTGGTAACCGTGTCTTTCGAAAGCTTCAGAAACATATCGGCGTATGTGCGTCGGCCTGATACGATGAATGAGCCGCGGTCTTTCACTATTGGGGCTTCCAGCGTGAGGCGCGATGCGATGAGGCCAATGCCACCTTCCGCTCCAAACTTCTTGGCATTACCGTCTTTCATTTTGATGTCCATCACAGAAGATGAACGTCCGCCGTATTCGGCAGGCATGCCGCCTTTGTAGAGCGTCACGTCCTTCAATGCGTCTGAGTTGAACACGGAGAAAAAGCCAAGCAGGTGAGAGGCGTTGTATACAGGAGCTTCATCGAGGAGGATGAGGTTCTGATCGGCGCTGCCGCCGCGCACGAAAAATCCTGCATTGCCTTCACCGGCGCTTTTCACGCCGGGGGTCATCTGGAAAATCTTGATGATATCGCGCTCACCAAACAGCACAGGCACCGACTCCACAGCCTTGGGGTCGATCTTCATCACGCTCATCTCATTTTTGCGCACGTTGTCGTTGGTTCGTTCGTCGGTAATCTGCACTTCCGTGAGCTGACTCTCGGAGTTACTCAATTCGATTTTGAGTGATAGGTTACTCGTGAGGTTGATGCGTTCTGTGCGAGATTGGTAGCCGAGCGATTGAAAGACGAGGGTGTAGCTGCCTGCCGGAAGCGTGATGGAGTAAAAGCCATAACTGTTGGTGGCTGTGCCTTTGCCGGGCATTTCCGCAATACCTATCAGTGCACCGATGAGATCTTCCCCGTTGCCGGCGTCCTTCACAGTGCCGCTCACGGTGAAGTTTTGGGCGGCAGCAACAATTGAGAATAGGGTAGTGGTAAGTAGAAATGCGAGGCGCTGAAAATGGCGGAATGCGCCGTGCTTAACGTATAAGGGCATACTGTGGTGCAGTGAATTTGTTTTCATTAAGTAGCATAGGACGCTTGATTCTTGAAAAAGTAACAACGGCGTTGGTCTTTTTCCTTATCGGTTCATGGATAGGCGAAGAAAGCGCGCGCAAAAGTAAAGGATGAAGCATGAAGGCAGCCACAAGGCATGTTGTCGTTTTGTACTATTTTAAGTTTTCTGTGTTCACGTAACAACAAGAATTGTTTTAGGTGTAGCCAGTTGAGCTAAATCACGTCGAGGGGCATCTCACGTCATGGTATCCACCCTTTTGAATGTCGCATCATTGCAGTGTCAAACAACTGAAAAACAAACAAGCTAACATGAGTACGCACAACACCTCTATCGAAAGTTGCATCGCATGTATGATAGCATGTGAGCAATGCCTCACCGACTGCATCGAATCGCATCGTGAAGATTGCGCCGAGATGTGTCGAGATTGTGCCGACATCTGTGCCTTAACAGCGCGGATGCAAGCAAGAAACTCCCCCTTCAGAGCCGATTTCAGTGCTCTGTGTGCAATGGTTTGTGGGGCGTGCGCAGAAACGTGTGAACAACATGCCATGCACGACGACAGTTGCAGAGCATGCGCTCAGGCTTGTCGCCAGTGCGCTGCCGTTTGCAACGTTGTGGTCGAAGAGTGTGTTTGAGCAAACTCATCTATGAGAGGGGAGGAGGCCGTTGGCTTTCTCCCTTTCTCATTTTGGGGCTAGCGGCTTTACAGTCAAATGAGGTTCGGTTGAATCGCTTGATTGTCTCTTAGTATAAATCATGCAGCTTGTTTGGATGATTCAACAAACGTTTTAATCAATGAAAAAGGGACGGGGCCAAGATTTCTCTTCGCCGCCGTCCCTTTTGAACTTGTTGAAATTATTGCTTTATCAGCAACGTATTCATTCGCATATTTTCCTTTTGGATTTCAATGCTGTAAACACCCGGTGCCCAGCTTGCAGTATTAAACTCACTTTGCAATTGAGTAATGATGGTTTCGACCATTACTTGTCCTACCATATTGTGCACCTTGATGCTTGCATCCAGCAAATCTTGTGTCACCAATAAATTGAATTTATCGGATGTTGGATTTGGGTACAACTGGAAACGTGCGGTACCTGTTTCGAGGATGGCGCTCGCATTGAGTTCAATTGTGTTGGAACGCGAGAATACCAATTCGCGTGTTGGATCACAGCTTACACCTTCGATTTCGATAACATAATAGGCTGTTCCCGGTAATGGTGAATTGTCGGTATAGCTGTTAAGATTTGAAGCAATAGAGGTTAAGGTAGACAAGTTGCCCGGAGCGTCGCCCCTGTAAATGGTGTAGGTGCCAAATCCAAAGCCTTCATAATGCGACCAGATGAGGTTGACCGTATTGTTGACACCAATATTGCTGGTGAGGTGAATTGTTTTGTGCAATGGAGTAGGGAACGACTCAATTCCACAACTATCTAAAATGGCCAGCTTGTACCTTGAAGCTTGCACACTTGCGTTAGAGAGTGCGTCTGTGAATATGCCATCTTGCCCGTATGGAACACTTCCAATCAATTCATATTGCTCAGCAACTGTTCCCTCTTTGTAAATACGATACTCGGATGTTACTTCCGACAAAAGAGGTTCCCAGATAATTTGATTGTTGTTACTCTCATTGACTGTTACCAGGCATATAGGTACAGAAGGCTCCAGTGCAAGGTTTATATCGATGGGCAATGAAGAACTGAAGCATCCATTCACATCGGTAATAGTCGCGCTGTAGGTTCCTGATGAAGTAACTGTGATTTGATCTGATGTGGCGCCTGTGCTCCACTCAATAGACTCGAAATCGAGCGTGTTCAAACTGAGTTGCGCCCCTGAAGTAAGACAGCCTTCCCCTGAAGTACTCACCTCAATGAGCGGCGTGTTGAGTGCCTGGTACTGACTCATGGACAGCGTTTGTGATACTGCTGTGCACGCATCTACGGTAATCATCACTTGATAGGTGCCGGGTTCACTGATAGTCAGGGAAGAGACGTTGGAAGATGGGATTTCCTGTCCATTGAAATACCACTGATAGACCGGTGAAACTGCATCTGTAGTTGTTTGAAGGACTGCTTCCTCTCCGGAACAAAAGGTAGTTCCATTCTGTGCGAATGCATTTACGGAAATGGAACAGTTAGCATTGGAAACAAGCAGTATGCTTGTGCTTTCACAAATGCCGTTACTCTCCGTCAGTGATATTTGATAAGGACCATTTTGCCCCCATAAAACTTGAATTGCATTCGTTTCTTGCCCGCTCGTAATTGCTCCATTCGTTACATTCCAAGTATATGAATTACCGGAAACCGGATTGACAGCATAGGTGTAGCTTGAAAATGGTGTAACGTTCGGGTTTCCTACGATTGCCTGACTATTGAAGTTGTAATAGGTAT
>Ga0315907_10008548_pt1 | contig 10507 bp, 12 predicted proteins | sample LakEriMetagenome_3_FD_203525 | JGI IMG/M metagenome (GOLD analysis project Ga0315907, IMG submission 203525) | Freshwater fungal communities from buoy surface, Lake Erie, Ohio, United States - Buoy 12 MA123 | ecosystem: Environmental > Aquatic > Freshwater > Lake > Lake biofilm | place: USA...
AACCCCAACCCCAACCCCAAATATTCACGTAACATTATAATGTTCGAGTCTATGACTCAAGCAGCCCCAAATATTATAATAATGCTCAATGCAAGAATATTGGCACATAAACAAAAAACAGTCATTAAGTAGCAAAACTTACTTGTACCCACTCCAACCTCACCTAATCTCTTTCAGCATCCCATCTATAAGAAATTTCCATATTTTTTCCAAAAAATACCCAATCAAATGCTTCAAATTTCAAATAAATATCTTAATTAGTATCTACCCAAATCCTTCAAAAAATCCTAAAATATCCACAATAACCAAGCTGACCCTATAAAGAAACCTAAAATACCGCATAAAACCCTGAGAAACCCCCTAGTACCGGCCTAAAAATTCCGGATCCTATTTCTTAGTTTATTTCCTAATTAAATTTATTCATGTTATAGAGGCTTTCAAATCAGCAAAAATGTTTATCGATTTCCAACGTCAAATAAACCGACAGCCTTCCTCCGCCCTTTTATACCCACCCACAGGCAAATCCAGTAAGCCCGGGAAGTCTCTCCCCTTAAGATGAAAGTTAGGAAAAGAGGATTTAGGGGGAGTACAAAAAATGTAACGGCTGTAAAGGCGGGGTATAAATTTGAATCGGTCTTTGAATTTTGTATATCTTATTTAAAAAATGATCGAGTCTTAAATGAATGCCCTAGAATGGATTTAACTGAACCCGACCGGTACCGTACCCAATGCCAGATCCGGCCACACCATCACTGGTATGGGCCGCATGTCTATCATGTTCGGAGGTATCGATCCTACTATCAAGAAAAGTGGAAAAATGTTCCCTAATAACTAAGTAATTTCTCTTAAGCTAGGTCTACACAGTCAAGGTCGTGAAGGATAACATCGAGTGGCGCCAAGTCCAGTGCGGAGGTGACGTTCCTCTCGAAAGAACCAACCACGCAGCCTGTGCCATCAGCCAAGAAAAACTTTTCATTTTCGGAGGATTCTACACTTCTAACCTTAGGTTCAACGATGTCTACATCCTCAAAACAAGTACACTTTTCAATTCACCCAACATTTTAACTTTTTCACTCAAAATCATTTGTTTCATTTTTTAACGATTAGCGGACTTCAACTGGCAACAGCCCCCGAACTAACGTTCCGGCATGGAACCCAAGAACACCGAGTCCAAGATCGGCGCTCCGGAACCCAGAGCGAACTGCACAGCCAACTTCTTCCGCGAGAAAGTGTTTATTTTCGGCGGTCACGGCGGTGTGGGCTACCAACGTACCTCCTACAACGACGTCTACTTCTACGACTGCGAGACCAGCGAATGGACCCGCGTCGAGTCCCAGGGCGGCTCCCCCCCGGAGGCCAGAGGCGGCCACTCCTCCATGGTCCTCACCGACAAGGAACAACTCATCATCTACGGAGGGTGGTCCTCGACTGGACAATTCGCCGACATCCACAGTTTCGACCTGGTGAAACACACCTGGGTGAACCCCGACATCAACCTCGAAGTGCCCAGATGGTACCATTCCACGATCTGCATCCCTGCCATCCCTAGTTGGAAGTTCTTCGTCTTCGGAGGTTCCACTGGACAGTTCTCTGAAGGCGAGTCCAGAACCTAGAGCAAATTCTCCGATGAGATCTTCTACCTGGATGTGCCCGATGTGAAGGACATCAAAGCTCTGTAGATCCCTATTAAGGGCAATACTCCTAAGGGCAGAGAGAATGCCACTCTTTTCTGGGATTCGAGTGACTCCAGACTGGTGCTTTTCGGAGGCTGGTCGAATACCTGGTTACCCGACGCATGGGCTTTGAAGGTGAACCAGATTACCGGACCCCCTTACGCCGTGTACACTATCCTCCCCAACAAGGGTCCCTAGACCGGAAAGACCAAAGTGACTATCGCTGGTGACGGCTTCAAGGACTCGAACACCGTGATAAGATTTAGTTATTCTAAAGACAGTTTCATCGAGGTGAACGGCACCTTCGTGTCCCCTACCGAGATGACCTGTGAGACCCCCAGTTTCGACAAAGTCGACAAGCCCGCCACTGTCACCCTCAGCATTTCCAAGGGAGACTACACCATCACCAACACCTAGTTCCAGTACTACCTCAACACCCAGGCTGACCAGTGTATCGCTTTCGGCCCCGGGCTGTCCTTCGATAACTGCGCCGCAGTGTAGACCTGTTTTATGATCCAGGCGAGAAACACCAAGGGACTGAACAGACAGTCCGGTGCGGACGAGTTTGTGGTCAAATTCGTGACCCCTGAAGAACAAGCCTATTTGGAAGAGAAGAAGGGAGAGGAAGAAGTGGAGGAGAAGACTTTCGAGGAAATCCCCTACATCTTGGAGGACAAGGACAACGGACAATATACTGTCAAGTACAAATAAGACAACGACGTGGAGAACCTGTTGATCCACATCTACTACAAGAACCAGAATGACGAGATGCTCGAGATCAGAGGCAGTCCTTTCAAGGCGACCCACAAGCTCGGGGTGAGCCCCAAGAACAACGACATGACCGGACCCAGCATGATCCAGTCGATGACCCAGCAGATCAAGGACATCGAGAACTTTATCACCAAGAGCAAGAGTGACATTAACATCAAGAACCGCAACATTTCGGAGGATGTGAAGGAACTGAGACAGGTGAAGGAAAGTCTGGTGGTCATTTAGGCCAAGAAGCAGGATTACCTGCTCAGACTCGACATGATCGAACAGTGTCTTAAAAAATATAAAGATGACGGAATCAACAAGGACGACGATTTGAAGAAGACCTTGTAGGCCAAGGAGAACTGGAACAATTTGCAGAACATGGCTGTGACTGTCGAGAAGGACATTTCGGTCTAGGTGAAGGCTGAGTCGGACAAGGCCAAGGACAATCTGGCCAAGTTCGAGGAGAACCTCAAGGAACAGTTCACCAGCATGAAAAAGAAGCCTTTCTACACTTACGCTACTGGCGAGAAGGCTTCCCAGGAAGAATTAACATTAGTTTAGGAACAGATCGAAGGTTTCCAGACCGAGCTTTCCGACTTCCAAGAATTCGCCAACACCTTTGGCTTCGGAGATGACACCCAAGGCTCCAAGAAGAACCTGGAACTTATTATTAACGAGCTCACCATTGTGAAGAAACTTTGGGACCATATTAAACGTTGTAACAAAGTCTTCGACAGCTACCTCCTGCTCCAGTACATCAAGATCAGCCCTGGAGAGATGGAGGACGAGGTCAAGTCCCTCAGAAAAGCCTTACTCGATATCAAGGGAGTGGACAGAAAGTCCAACACGTTCCTCGGTATCAATGAAGACATCAAGAAGTGGGCTACTTTCATGCCCTTACTCAACGAACTTAAAGACCCCTCCATGATCGTCGAAGACGGCAGACATTGGAACAAGGTCAAGTCTTTGGTCAAGACCCAATTCGAAATCGACGGTTCTTTGACCATCCAGACCATCTGGGACTTGAAGCTTTTCAACTTCAAAGACGAGATCGAAGACATCACCGACACTGCCAAGTAGGAGCTCAAGATGAGCAAGACCATCCTCATTGTGCAGAACAAGTGGAACGAGGTGGAATTCGAACTTATGAAGCATAAGGACACCGATATTTTCACTTTGAAGCTCATTGAAGAGAATTTCGAGACCCTCGAAGAACATCAATTGTTGGTGAACAACATGTTACTGTCTAAATATGTGGGGTACTTCGAGAAGCAGATCGAAGAGTGGAAACAGGATTTGGGGGCTATTTACGACGTGGTGCAAACTTTGATCGAAGTGCAGAAATCCTGGTCTTTCTTGGAGAACCTTTTCATCGGATCTCAGGAAGTGCAGAGAGAACTGCCCACCGAGTCCAAGCAATTCGAAGTCATCCATACCGACATGCTCTAGATCCTCGCCAAAGGCTGTCAAATCAAGAACGTCAAGAACTTCTGTACCCAAGACGGACTTCTGAAAAAGTTAGAATCTTTGGAACACAGACTCAAGGTCTGCGAAAAAGCCTTGAACCGTTTCTTGGATGACAAGCGTTGCGCCTTCCCCAGATTCTACTTCGTCTCAGTCAACGACCTTTTGGATATTTTGTCCAACGGTTCCAACCCTGAGAAAATCAACAGACATATGTCCAAGATCTTCCAAGCCGTGGACACTTTGACCATGGTCAACGAAGGAGGCAAAGGCGACAGACCTACTGCCAAGACCATCAATACCTGTGTGGGTTAGGAGAAGGTCGATTTCACCAAGCCTCTCAAACTTGAGGGAAAAGTCGAAATCTATCTCTAAGAGATTATTTAGAGCATTACCGATACTCTCTAGACCCTGTGTGCTAACTCCCTGTAGAAGCATGCTTAATTGAACAACCGTGAGTAGTGGCTGAAGATGGACCCTTCCCAGATCACCCTACTGATCAATTTCATCATCTGGTGCCGTGAGACTGAAGGTCAGTTCGTCGCTATCTAGAACGGTGACTTAGACGCCATGAAGAACCTCAGACTGAAAATGATCGAAGATCTTTCAAAACTCATCAAGATGGTCCAAGGTGACTTAGACCGTGCCTTAAGACAGAAGATCATGTGCATGATCACTCTGGATACCCACTCCAGAGACGTCTTGCTCAGACTCATCGAAGAAAACGTGCGCAAAAACGACGAATTCCAATGGCAATCCCAACTCAAGTTCGTCTGGGACAAAGAAAAAGGTTCCGCCAAGTCCCACATCGCCGACGCTTCCTTCTGGTACTCCTACGAGTATCTCGGTAACGGCCCCAGACTGGTCGTCACCCCCCTCACCGATCGTATTTACGTCACTGCCACCCAGGCTCTGCATCTGTGTCTGGGGTGCGCCCCTGCCGGACCCGCCGGTACTGGTAAGACCGAATCCACCAAGGATCTGTCTTCCGCTCTGGCTAAAGCGTGCTACGTGTTCAATTGCTCGCCCGAAATGAACTACGAGACCCTCGGTAACATCTTCAAAGGACTGGCTTCCAGTGGTACCTGGGGCTGTTTCGATGAGTTCAACAGACTGATCCCCGAAGTGCTCTCCGTGTGCTCCGTGCAATTCAAGTCGGTGTGCGACGGTGTGAAACAGAAGTCTCCCAGAATCATCATCGAAGGAGACGAAGTGAACCTGGACCCCACCTGCGGTGCCTTCATTACCATGAACCCCGGGTACCTCGGGCGTTCCGAACTCCCCGAAGGACTCAAAGTGCTTTTCAGACCCATTACGGTCATGCTCCCCGATTTGGTGCTTATTTGCGAGAACATGCTGATGGCTGAAGGGTTCATCGACGCCAAGATCCTCGCTAACAAGTTCTACACTCTGTACATGTTGTGCCGTGACTTGTTGTCCAAGGCCGAACATTACGACTGGGGTCTCCGTGCCATCAAGTCCGTGCTGGTCGTCGCCGGTACCTTCAAGAGAGCCGAACCAGACATTTCTGAACAAGCTTTGTTGATGAGAGCTCTTAGAGATTTCAATATCCCCAAGATTACCGCTGCTGACTTGGATATTTTCTTCGGACTTTTGGGAGACTTGTTCCCCGGTATCCACGTCGAACGTAAGAGAGATGTCGACTTCGAGAAAAGTGTCGTGCAAACTATCGTCGACAACAAATTGTTCCCTGAACCCGAATTCGTGTTGAAGATCGTCCAGTTGGGAGAACTCTTGTAGATTAGACATTGCGTGTTCGTGATGGGCCCTGCCGGCGCTGGTAAGACCTCCACCTACAAGATGTGGATCAAGTCCAATGAGAAAATCGGCAAGAAGATGGAATTCGTGGATTTGGACCCCAAAGTCGTCCATTCCAGAGACTTGTACGGTTACATGTTGCCCTCCAAAGAATGGAAGGACGGACTTATGTCCAAACTGATGAGAACCTACGCCGAACAAGAGTCCACCAACTCCAAATACATCATTTTGGACGGTGACCTCGATGCCAATTGGATCGAATCGATGAACTCCGTCATGGACGACAACAAGATTCTGACCCTCGCTAACAACGAACGTATCCCCGTCAAACCCCACATGAGACTGCTCTTCGAAATCAGAGACTTGAAATACGCCACTCCTGCCACTGTGTCCAGAGCAGGTATCCTGTATATTTCCGATGACTACGGACATCAATGGAGATCCTATGTCAAGTCTTGGATCGAGTTGAACTACCTCAATGATAAGGATGTTGGACCTACTTTGTAGAAATTGTTCGACCGTTATATCGAGCCTACCATCAACTTCTTGAAGAAATCATGCAAGTTCTAGATCCCTGTCAGTTATATTTCTATGATTATTTCACTGTGCAGAGTGTTGAAACCTTTGATTACCCAAGACTGCAAGAACATCGAGTACATCTTCGTGTTCGCCTGGGTCTGGGCCTGCGGAGGAGGACTCACCGAAAAAGACGGTGTGGACTACAGAAAGGACTTCTCCCAATGGTGGAAGGGCGAATGGAAATCCAGCGTCAAATTCCCCCAGAAGGGAAGTGTCTTCGACTATTACGTCGACCAATCTGGAGACCAAATCAGGTTCGAAGAATGGGCCAAGAAGGTCGAAGTCATCGATTTCGACACGCAAAAGAACCATCAAATGAACGCCTTCGCCATCCCGACCAGAGAAACCGTCTCCACCAAGGAATTCATCAACAACTTCCTCAACGTGGGTCACCCTTCCCTGATCATCGGTTCCGCCGGAGCTGGTAAGACCCAACTGGCCAACGACATCGTCCGTCAGATCTCGGCCAAGAACCCCGAGAACTTCGCCTACTCCAAGATCAACTTCAACTTCTACACCGACTCCACCTATCTGCAAAGTATGTTGGAAGCTCCTTTGAAGAAGCTGGCTGGTAAGCAGTACGGCCCTGGTGGCAAGATCCGCATGATCTACTACGTGGATGATTTGAATATGCCCCAGTTGGACCCTTATAACACCTAAACCGCCATTGCCTTACTCAGACAACACGCCGATTACCAACATTGGTATGACGTCGGAAAACTGTCGATTAAGGAGATCATCAACTGTCAACATCTGGCCAGTATGAACCCTTCTGCCGGTTCCTTCTCGGTGAACCCCAGATATCAGAGACATTTCTGGTTGGTTGCCGTCAACATGCCCGATAATGAGTCCCTGTTCATCATCTACAACACCTTCTTGCAAGGTCACTTGAAGTACTTCAAGCCCCAAGTGCAGGAACAAGTGCCCGGACTCATCAAGTCTGCTCTGACTCTGCATGCCAACATCTGCCAGACCTTCAGAAAGACCGCTGTCAACTTCCATTACGAGTTCAACTTGAGACACATCTCCGGTGTGTTCCAAGGCTTGTTGATTGCCCAGCCCACCCAGTTCTAGACTGCCGACAAGATCGTCCAACTCTGGATCCACGAGAGTGAAAGAGTCTACGGTGACCGTCTGGTCACCATGGAGAACCTCGCCCAGTACAAAGGCATCATGTTCGACCTCTTGAAGAAATCCTTCTCCAAGTTCAACTTTCAGAGATACTTCTAGGCCGCCGGCCCCGAGAACCTGATCTTCTGTAACTTCACCAACGGAATCGCCGGCGAACGTCAATACGACCTCATGCCCAACGAGAAGCTGGAACACCACGTGACCGACGCCCTCAAGGAGTACAACGACAACAACGCCGTGATGGCCCTCGTGCTCTTCGAAGACGCCATCAAACACGTCTGCAAGATCACCAGAATCGTCCAGGCCCCTGCCGGTCACGCCCTATTGGTCGGTGTCGGAGGATCCGGTAAACAGTCCCTCTCCAAACTGGCTTCCTACATCATGAACTTCACCACCGTGTTCATCACCATTTCTGCTTCCTACGGTCTTGCCGACCTTAAGAACGACATCATTGGTTATTACACCAAGGCTGCTATCAAAGACGAAGGGCTATTGTGGCTCTTCACGGAAGGTCAGATCACCAATGAGCGATTCTTGGTGTACATCAACGATCTGTTGGCTTCTGGTGAGATCGCCGATTTGTATTCTTCTGACGAGAAGGACGGCATTATCAACAATGTGAGAACTAAGGTGAAAAATGACGGTATCCCCGATACCAGAGACAACTGCTGGCAATGGTTCATTGACAAGACCAGAAAGAATTTACATATGTCTCTTTGTTTCTCGCCCGTGGGTGAGAGTTTCAGACAGAGAGCCAGAAAGTTCCCTGCCCTTGTCAACAATACGGTCATCGATTGGTTCCAACCCTGGCCCTATGATGCTTTGATGTCCGTCGCCAACTCCTTCTTGCAAGATGTGGACCTTGGTGATGAATAGGTCAGAGAAAGTGTGGTCAAATTCATGCCCACTTCTTTCACCCAAGTGAACCACATGTGCCAACAGGTGCTCGAGTAGGAGAAGAGATTCATCTATACCACTCCTAAATCTTTCCTCGAATTGATCAAACTCTACATTTCTATGTTGACAATCAAGAGATCCTAACTTGAAGAAGGCAAGGAGAGATACGAGAACGGACTGATCAAACTCAAAGACACTGCTGAGCAGGTGGAAGAAATTGAGAAGACTGTCAAGATCAAAGGTGTGGAAGCTGAGAAGAAGAAGACCGAGGCTGAGAAATTCGCTGCCATTGTGGGAGTTGAAAAGGAGAAAGTCGAGGCTGAAAACGAGAAGGCCAACATCGAGGCTGCTAAGTGCGCTTAGATTAAATCCGATGTTACTTTCAAGAAAGAGTCCACCGAGGCTGATTTGAACGCTGCCGTGCCTTTGGTAGAGGAAGCTAAGAGATCCCTGTAGGGAATTCAAAAGAAAGATTTCACCACTGCTAAGTCTTTCGCCAACCCTCCCGGAGGAGTGCCCGAAGTGTTCGCGGCCTGTATGTATCTGATGGCTGGCCATTGGAACGAGACTATCGAGGTCGACAAGAACAAAAGACCCAAATCGGTCGAATGGAAATCTTCTATCAAAATGATGAAGAACCCCGAAGAATTCGTGTCGAGACTGCAGGACTTCGGCAGAATCGTGGATGAAAATCAAGTGGTTGCCGCCAATGTCAAGATCATTAAAGAACAGTACATCGCCAGACCCGACTTCGTCCCCGAGATCATGGAACAGAAGTCAGGAGCTGCCAAAGGTATTTGCTCCTGGGTGCTCAACATCGTCAAGTATTGGGAAGTTATCCAATAGGTCGAGCCCAAGAGAAAAGCTTTGGGCGAAGCCACCGAACAGCTCGAGGCCGCCACCATCAAGTTGGAAGCCGTCCAAAAGATCGTCGCTGAGTTGAACGCTTCTCTCCAGAAGCTGATCGACGAGTACGATTCAGCCATGGCTGAGAAAGACGCTGCCTTGAAAGAGGCCGACCGTTGCAAGACCAGACTGGACTTGGCTCAGAGATTGGTCGCTGCCTTGGGTTCCGAGAACGAACGTTGGGCCAATGCCATCATCAGAATCAACTCCGAACAACAGTTGATTACTGGTGACGTGCTCATTGCCTCCGCTTTCATCTCCTACACCGGTCCCTTCAATAAGAAGAACAGAAAACATATGATCCACAATCTCTTCGAGAAATATTTCATCGATAACAAGATCCCGATGACTCCCGAAGTCAACCCAGTCAAGATTCTGTCTGATGAAGCTTAGGTTGCTATTTGGAACAGAGATGGTCTGCCTTCTGATGCCGTCTCCATTGAAAATGGTACCATTCTCACTTCTTCCGAACGTTACCCCTTGATCATCGACCCCTAATTGCAAGGAAACGTCTGGATCAAAGAAAAGGAGAAAGCTAATAACCTGATCTGTGTGAGATTGGGCTCTAAGAACATCAATAGAGATATCGAATAGTCCATCGAGAGAGGAAACTCAGTCATGATCGAGAATATGGACGAGTCCATCGACGCCGTCTTGATGCCCGTCATTTCCAGACAGGTCATCTAGAGAGGAAGAAACAAAATCATGAAGTTCTCTGGTAAGGACTTGACCCTCCATGCCAACTTCAGAATGTTCTTGCATACCAAGCTTTCCAACCCTCATTACCCCCCAGAGGTGCAGGCTGAAACCACCCTGATTAACTTCACTGTCACTGAAGAAGGTTTGGGAGATCAGTTGCTTACCCTTGTCGTGGGTAGAGAAAGACCCGACTTGGCCAAGAAGAAACTCAACCTCATTTAAGAACAAAATGAGTTCAAGATTCTGCTTAAGGACCTTGAAAGCGAACTGCTTTTCAAGCTGTCTAACGCCAAGGGAGACATCCTGGATGACATCGAACTGATTATCAATTTGGAACAATCCAAGAAGATTTCGAACGAAGTCGCCATTAAGATGGAAATCGCCAAGAAGACCGAAAAGAGCATCAACATCTCTTCCGAATTCTACAGACCCGCCGCTTTAAGAGGCGCCCTGTTCTATTTCCTCCTCACCGATATCTGCAGAGTGCATTCCTTCTACAAGTATTCCCTTGAATCCTACATCGTCGTCATCAACAGAGCTATTGACAAAATCACCGTCAAGAAAGACCCTGTCGTCGAAGAGAAGAAAGAAGAAGACCAACAATAGGAAGAACCCTAATAAGA
>Ga0315907_10008555_pt1 | contig 10502 bp, 9 predicted proteins | sample LakEriMetagenome_3_FD_203525 | JGI IMG/M metagenome (GOLD analysis project Ga0315907, IMG submission 203525) | Freshwater fungal communities from buoy surface, Lake Erie, Ohio, United States - Buoy 12 MA123 | ecosystem: Environmental > Aquatic > Freshwater > Lake > Lake biofilm | place: USA...
GCTTTTCTTGTGATGACCGTGATGCGAGGCACTGTAGCTTCGGAAAAAGCATAAAGCAATTTGGCTCCATTGGTAATGATCCCGTTCCATTCTTGATCTGTCCCAGGCAAAAATCCAGGCACATCCACCAGTACCAATAGAGGGACATTGAAGCTATCGCAAAACCGTACAAACCTTGCCGCCTTGATCGAGGCATGGTTATCAAGCACACCAGCCATGGCCTGGGGCTGGTTGCCCACTATGCCTATGCTCCTGCCTGCTATTCGAGCAAAGCCAACCACAATATTTTCAGCATAATTTTCATGTACTTCTAGAAATGAACCCTCGTCTACTATCCCTTGTACCACCTCTCTCATGTCATAAGGCTGATTGGGATTTTCAGGAAGCAGCGTATCCAAGTGTTCTCTCAACTCCTCATCCTGGAGGGTGTAAGGATATATGGGAGCCCTGTCTTCACAATTTTGAGGGAGGTAACTGAGCAAAGATTTGATTTTTCCTATGGCTAGCAATTCATTCGCGCACGCAAAATGTGTGACCCCTGATTTGGTACTATGGGTGGATGCTCCCCCAAGCTCCTCCGCAGTCACCGTTTCCTGAGTTACTGTTTTGACTACATTGGGACCGGTGACAAACATGTACGATGTATGTTCGACCATCAAGATAAAATCGGTGATTGCCGGAGAGTATACTGCCCCCCCGGCACAGGGCCCCATGATGGCGGAAATCTGCGGAATCACCCCCGATGCCAAGGTGTTCCTGTAAAAAATATCTGCATATCCTCCGAGTGAATTGACACCCTCCTGAATTCTTGCCCCGCCCGAATCATTAAATCCAATCAGAGGAGCACCATTTTTTAGGGCCAAATCCATGATTTTACAAATCTTTTCCGCATGGGTCTCGGACAAGGAGCCTCCAAAGACAGTAAAATCTTGGGAATAAACATATACCAGTCTTCCATGAATCTCCCCATAACCCGTGACCACCCCATCCCCAAGATAATACTCCTTATCCAGGCCAAAATCTTTGGAACGATGCATCACAAATTTGTCTATTTCCTCAAAAGTGCCTTCGTCCAGGAGAAGGGATATTCTTTCTCTAGCAGTAAGTTTTCCTTTTTGGTGTTGTGCCTCTATGCGGGAAAGTCCTCCTCCAAGCTCAGCCTCAGCATTTTTCTTGGCCAAAAGCTCGTTTTTTTCCGCATTACTCTTGGGGCTATAGGGGGGTTGTTTTGGATCAGTCATTTTGGGATTACATTACTTTTCAAATATACGGGCTTGATCCAAAGAAAATGCCTGAACTATCCCTATCCCCTTTATTTTTTATCCAGCTAGCCTCAACCAGCGAACGAAAGGAAAGAAGGAAGTTAAAAAAATTAAACTTTTCAAAATCTTTCTATATTCGCCCATCCAAAAAATTGGCAAAGATGCACGCTAAGAAGGCCGCGGTGATTGATATGGGGACCAATACATTTCATTTGTTATTGGTAGAGCTTCTTGATGGAGATTTTAAAACCCTATACAAGGAAAAAGTAGCGGTCAAATTGGGTCAAGGGGGAATCACCAAAAACCAAATCGCTCCCGATGCGGAGCAGCGAGCGCTGCAAACCTTGTCTCATTTTAAGGAGATGATGGATAGCCAAGGAATTTCACAACATTTTGCTTTTGCAACATCCGCTGTCAGAAACGCTAAAAATGGAAGCGAATTTGTTTACCAGGTGAAGGAGCTTTTAGGAATTGATATTGAGGTTATCTCTGGGGAAGAAGAAGCTCAATTGATTTATGAAGGCATTAAACTTTCTGGGGCCTTAACGGAGCAAACCCAACTCATGATGGATATCGGTGGGGGGTCTGTTGAGTTTATTATTGGAAATTCCCGAGAAGTTTTTTGGAAAAAAAGTTTCGAAATAGGTGGCCAGCGCCTTCTAGATGCCTTTCATTACCACGATCCCATTTTGTCGGAGGAAGTCACCAAGTTGGAGCAGTATTGCAGTGAGCATCTTCAACCCTTACTAAAGGCGATTCGCACGTTTAAACCTCAAGGCCTTGTAGGCGCCTCAGGAACATTCGATACCCTCATTGATATTTACTTCGAATCCATGTTGCAATGCAAACTTTCGGGGCAACATGTCTATGAACTACCCAGGGAAGTCTTTTTTAAAATTTTTCAGTTGCTGATTACCAAAAACCGAGAAGAACGACTACTCATTCCGGGTATGATTCCCATGCGAGTGGATATGATCGTAGTAGCATCCTGCTTGATAGATTTTATTTTGTCTCACTTGCCCGAATCCCCAATCACCTGTTCCCATTATTCCTTGAAGGAAGGCGCCATTTCTAGAATACTGAGTGGTCAGGTACAAATCTGATAAATAGAAATCCAAAAATTCGATTTAGGGATCTGCCAAGCCCTATTTAATTTTTTCATGGCAAACCCTTCCCCCGTATACTAAGCAAGTCAAGCTTGCCTATCTTTGTAGCATTCAAAAGTTTTCATGCAGCAATTTTCTTACACCCATCTGTTCCAATTTACGGAAGATCTCCTAAAAAAAATAGGTTGTTCGGACGCAGATGCTCAGCTTGGCGCAAAGGTTCTTCTCTCTGCTGATTTACGTGGCATAGATAGCCACGGGGTAGCTAGACTTAGTGGGTATGTCAGGCTTTGGGAAAAAGGAAGAATAAATGCACAGCCTAAGATTCACGTATCCTATGAAACTCCCTCCACTGCTGTGGTCGATGGAGATGGAGGTCTTGGCCTAGTGGTGGCCCCTTACGCCATGCAAGTAGCTATTAAAAAAGCAAAGCAGGTAGGAACGGGGTGGGTATCCGTAAAAAATTCAAATCATTTTGGCATCGCAGGCTGTCATGCCATGCTCGCTTTAGAACATGACATGATTGGCATTGCTTTGACCAATGCCAGCCCTCTGGTGGCTCCTACCTTTTCTAAAGAGCGACTTTTAGGAACCAATCCGATCGCCGTGGCCATTCCAGCAAAAGAAGAACCTCCCTTTGTGGCCGACATGGCCACTACTACAGCTGCAAACGGGAAATTAGAAATGCTGCAAAGAAAAGGCTTGGATACCCCTTCCGGATGGGTGCAAGACAAAGATGGCAACCCAAGCACCTCTGCCAATGGGGTGAAGGAAGGAGGCGCATTGCTTCCCCTAGGAGGTGATAAGGAACATGGTTCCCACAAAGGATATGCTCTGGGAGCAATAGTAGATATCTTGTCTGCAGTACTTTCTGGAGCTAATTATGGACCTTGGGTACCCCCCTTTGTCGCATTTTTAGACCCCTTACCCAATTTGGTAGGACAAGGAATTGGTCATTTTTTCGGCGCCATGCGCGTGGATGCCTTTCGGCCAGCAGATGAATTTACCTCCCACATGGACCAATGGATACGAAGGTTTCGATCCGCAACCCCTACTTCTGGCCATGAAAAAGTACTTATTCCAGGGGATCCAGAAAGAGAATTGGAATCCTTGCGCAGATCCCAAGGCATCCCCCTACTTCCTCCTGTGGTCCAAGATCTGAGGGAACTGGGAAATAGGTTCGGAGTTCCATTTCAATAGCAAAGGTTTTTTAAGAAAATACTTTTGGACTATTTCCCTCAACTCGTCTTGATTCAAGAGCATGGGAAAGAGATTTTTAACCTAGGTTACTTTTTGGTATCTTCACGGATATCAAAAAAAACGGATATCAAAAAAAATGGCAAAGCTATCCACCTTTTTCTTTTCCTTTTTATTGGGTTTGCTGGCACTTGCTTGCAGCCCAAAAGGAACATTAAGGATCATAGACAAGCCCATTACCTGGAACGAAGAAAGGGAACAACTTTCCCTAGAATACCTCAAAGAAAGACATGGCTTGATCCAAAAAAACGCCAACATTACCCCGAGAATGGTAGTGGTGCATTGGACGGCCATTCCTTCCATTGAAGTAACTTTTGACGTGTTTAATCCTACTTTACTAGGGGGACGAGCAGACCTCACCGGAGCAAGTAGGCTGAATGTTTCCAGTCAATTTCTCATAGACCGAGACGGTACCATCTTTAGACTTCTGCCCGACACCACCTTTGCCAGACATGTAATTGGACTAAATTACCTCGCCATAGGGATTGAAAATATAGGGAGCGACAATATGCCCCTTACAAAAGCCCAAATGGAATCCAATGAAAAATTGATTCGCTACCTGAAAAGAAAATATCCCATAGAGTACGTCATTGGGCACCACGAATACCAACGCTTTCGATCTACAGACCTCTGGAAGGAAACCGATCCCAACTACCTTACTGTAAAGTCAGATCCTGGTGACGCATTTATGAACAAGCTAAGGAAAAAGCTTTCTGATTTGAACCTCAACCCTTTGCCTGGAAACTAAGTGAGAATGCAGTCCTTCTTTACCGCTGTCCTAATTGCCTGGTTTAGCTTGGTATTTATAGTCCAACCTAGCTTGGCCCAAAAAGCCGATTTATTAGGTAAAAGTGAATTTCTAGCCAATGGATTTCAAGAGGGAAATAAAGTAGGAAGTCCATCAACTTCTGCCTCTTTTCTTGAAATTAAGCATAGTCTGCCTCAAATTCCTAGGGAATTTCGAGGGGTTTGGATTGCCACGGTAGCCAATATCGATTGGCCTAAAAGCAGTACTGACTCTTGGGAAATTCAACAAAAGCAATACCTCGATTTGCTCGACTACTACAAAGATCTCAACTTCAATGTGGTCATTGTACAAATCCGTACGGCCGGGGATGCCTTTTACCCTACTGCCCTAGCACCCTGGTCTACCTACCTCACGGGAAAGCAAGGAAAATCCCCAGAAACAAAAGAAAATCCCCTCACTTGGATGATCCAAGAAGCACATGCCCGCGGCTTGGAGTTCCATGCCTGGCTGAATCCCTACCGGGCCACCATGGACCTGAAAACGGAAACCCTAAGCCCCAGTCATGATTTTCATAAGCACCGCGACTGGATGTTAAAGTATGGTACCAAGTGGTATTATGATCCTGGGCTTCCTGAGGTGAAAGCACATCTGTTAAAAATCATAGACGAAGTGGTCGAAAACTATGACATCGATGCCATTCATTTCGACGACTATTTTTACCCCTACCGAGAGCCCAACCTGGAATTTCCAGATAAAGCTTCTTACGATGCCTACAGCACCCCAGGTCAAAGTAGGGAAGACTGGAGAAGGCAAAATGTAAACGAGCTTATCTTAGCCCTAAGTGAAACCATCAAAGGCAAGAAACCCTGGGTACAATTTGGAATTTCTCCATTTGGAGTTTGGCGAAACCAGAGCAAGGACCCCAAAGGATCTCCTACCCAAGCCGGGCAAACCAATTACGATGACCTATTTGCAGATGTACTGCTCTGGATGGAAAAGGGATGGATAGATTACCTTATTCCTCAACTCTATTGGAGCATGGAGCATAGATTAGCCTCCCATCGCATTCTTGCCGATTGGTGGTCCAATAGCAGCTACGGAGTACCCATTTACTTGGGAAATGGCCCCTATAAAATCAGAGAAGATTCCGATCAGGCTTGGAAAAATCCTCAAGAGCTAATTACTCAGGTAAATTACGCTAGAACACTGCCCCAAATTCATGGAAATGCGTTCTTCTCTGCCAAGTCCATGCACTCCAAGAATCAAGACATTGCCCTATTGCTAAAAAAGGAAGTGTACAATCGTCCTGCCTTACCGCCTTCCTTTGAACCAAAATCTAAGGAAACTGCTCAACAGCCTTCCATCATTGACATCACAGCACTGGAAAATAGATTGACCCTACAATTGGACAAACCATTAGATCCTTCCATTCGCTATGCCTTGGTGCAACAAGGAAATGATCTGTCCTCTCTACATTTAGCTCCCCTGAATAAAAATTGGGTAGGAAATGCAAGCTCTTCCATCTTACATATACCCAGTGGGCAGGGTTCTTACCTAGCCCTACGCTGGGTAGATCGCTATGGAAGATTGGTACAAACCCAGGTAGTACAACTCACCAAATCATCACTTCCATGAAAGACATGCTCGTTCGTTTGTCAGAACTCCCTAAGGTGGATGAGCTGGAGCAAAAATTGCTAGAGAAAGAAAAAATAGTAGTCAGGAAGGCAATTGCCCCAGAAAAACACCTGGTCAGTGAATGGGTTTTTGCAAATTTTGGGTCCTATTGGAAATCAGAAGTAGAGGTAGCTTTTTCTCGGCAACCCGTCTCCTGTTGGATAGCCCAGCGTGGTCATGATATCCTAGCCTTTGCCTGTTATGAATGCAGCGCAAGGAATTTTTTTGGCCCTACAGGCACCTTGGAGTCTGAACGTGGCAAAGGCCTTGGAAAGCTTTTGCTAATTCGGTCCTTGGAATCCCTAAAAGAGATGGGATATGCCTATGCAATCATTGGGGGGGTGGGTCCTGCGGAATTTTATGAAAAAGCTGTAGGAGCTGTGCTGATCGAAGGATCAGAAATCAGTATCTACCAACACCTATTGAGAAAACCATGACGCAATCTCCCTCAAAGAACCCTTGGATTTGGGTACCTTCCCTCTACCTCACCGAATCCTTACCTTATGTTTTGATCATTACGGTTTCTGTGGTGATGTACAAAAATCTAGGGGTCTCAAATGAAGATATTGGCCTATATACTTCCTTTCTGTACCTCCCTTGGGTGATAAAGCCCATTTGGAGTCCCATTCTTGAACTTTTTGGTCATAAAAAGCAATGGTTTCTGAGCATGCAGTTGATCCTATCACTCGTATTTTTAGGAGTAGGATTGACCACGGGTAGTTCCCATTTTTTCACGCTCACGCTCGCCTTTTTTTGGATGGGTGCCTTTGCCTCTGCTACAAATGACATCGCCTCGGATGGGCTGTACTTGATTGCTTTAAAACCGGAGCAGCAAAGTTTTTTTGTAGGGATGCGCAGCACCTTTTACCGGGTGGGGATGATTACCGGTCAGGGTTTGATCGTGATTGTGGCCGGCTTTTTAGAAGAGAAGTTTGCCAATCCTTCCCAAGCCTGGTCTTGGACCATGATTGGCGTAGGGGGCTTGATGCTCGTGCTGACAGGAATCAATTACCTCGCTACACCTAAGGTGCTAGAGAAACGCATTGCGAAAGAGGACCAACCTAGTTTTGGGAAGGTATTTTCCTCCTTTTTTACGAAGAAAAATATAGGACTATCCTTGGGCTTTGTCCTTCTCTACCGCTTGGGAGAATCCCAATTGGTGAAGATGGCCTCACCCTTCTTTTTGGATAAGCGCGCAGCCGGGGGACTGGAATTAAGTACTACCGAAGTGGGTTTTATTTACGGTACCTTAGGGGTGATTGCCCTATTGGTTGGTGGAATATTGGGCGGAATAGTGATCTCTAGAGATGGTCTTGGCAAGTGGATGATGCCCATGGCATTTGCCATCAATGCACCGAATATCGGCTATGTAATTTTGGCCTATCTCCAGCCGGAAAGTGTGGTTTTTGCTACTTCCGTGGTGGTAGTGGAGCAACTTGGCTATGGCTTTGGATTTGCAGCCTTTATGGTATTCCTTATTTATGTGGCAGATGGACTATTTAAGACAGCCCATTATGCCCTGGCGACTGGATTTATGGCCATGGGGATGATGCTTCCGGGCATGCTCAGTGGCTACGTGCAGCAGTGGCTCGGCTATCCCGGATTTTTCGTTTGGGTAGTAATCGCCACGATTCCAGGATTTGTGATGGCCTACACGGTGAAGTATCCGAGGGAGTTTGGAAAAAAAGTACTAAGTACAAAGTACTAAGTACAAAGTATGAGTTTGAATTAGGATGCGAATCTTCCTTGCATGTAGCAGCATGGCTTCTTACTAAATGCGGGACATTTTACTTCGAAGAAATCTTTTCTTGATACTTGATACTAGGGACTTTCTACTCCCTAAATATCGAATGTCGATAGAAGAAGGAAGAATTTCGAAGAACCTACAACGACACGAACATGAATAAAAATCAAAAAATTGCCCAGCTATTTTCTCCTGCGGCATTTATTCACGATACGGAAGAAAATTACCAAGCCATCGAGACCCTGATTCGCGAGCAGGAAATCGGGGGGCTGACTTTTTTTCACAGCAGGCATTCGGCTGCGGCCAACTTTGAAAAGCGGGCGGAAGTCCTGGACGTGAGCGGCACCTTTGAGAAACTGATTGGCTTGATCAACCGCTACCAGAAGGTAGCCAGCATCCCCTTACTCATCAGCATCGATGGGGAATATGGCCTAGCCATGCGTGTGGAAAAAACACCCCAATACCCCTTTGCCATTACCCTAGGAGCCTTGAAAAACGATGCTGCAACATGGGTGGAAAAAGTGGGCTACTGCATGGGCTTGGACATGAAGCGCTCCGGCATTCATCTCAACCTCGCCCCTTGTGCCGACGTGAATACGAATCCTGACAACCCAGTGATTGGCTACCGCTCTTTTGGGAATAGCCCAGAAAAAGTATCCCAGTTGGCCTTTGCTGCCTATTTAGGAATGAAAAAAGCTGGCATCGGAGCCTGCTTGAAGCACTTCCCAGGACATGGGGATACAGCAACGGACTCGCATCTGGGCCTACCCATTTTGCAAAAAAGCAAGGCAGAACTGGAAGCAGAAGAGTTGATCCCTTTTCAGTACGGTATCGATCAGGGCGTAGAACTAATCATGGTAGGCCACTTGGCGGTGCCCGCATTGACTGGAGGAAAAAACATCCCCGCCAGCATCAGCCGCGAACTGATCACCGACTTGCTCAAGGGAGAAATGGGATTCAAAGGCTTGGTCATCTCTGATGCCTTGAATATGAAGGCGGTGGCCAATCTGTTTCCCGAGCCAGGCGAACTCGAATGGCAGGCTTTTCATGCGGGGAATGATATCCTATGCTTTTCAGATCACGTGAAAGAAGGTATCGAGAAAATTGCCCAGAATGCCTCAGATCCAGAAATTGATGTCGTTTTTGAAAAGGTGATGGGTTTAAAAACCCGCTTGGGTGTCCTAGAATCCAAGCCGATAATAGTTCCAACCTTCGATTGGGAAAGCCATTCCCAACTACAAAAAATCTTAGCTGAAAACTACATATCGGAGATCTATGGAGCGATTGATTCGGCAGCGCTCCAGGAATTGGCAAAAGCAAGAAAACTAGCTTACCGGGAATTTTTCACGGCTAGTCCAAGTCTGTTTTTCCAGCAGTTGGATCTTGCTTTTTCCTCGATCGAAGAGGCAGAGAAAGTGATTTTGGCCGTATTTGTGCCTAGTCACAAGCCCCTCAACCAGTTTGGAATGTACCAAGATACCTTAAATAAAATCCAAACCTTGGCGAAAACCAAGCCCTGTCTTCTGGTTCATTTTGGGAATCCCTTGGCACTCAAACATCTGGGCGAGCTGTCCGATTTTGAAGCAGTGATCTGTGCCTACCAAGGGTTTGAAGAAACACAGGCAGTCACAGCTGCTTTTATAGAAATGGGGGAATGACTCAAGCTTTCCTAGCTAGTTGGACTTGAACTCTTAAAAGTTTTATTTCAACACATGATGCGCCAAGACGCGCTGGACTTCGTAGACGTTCACGGACTTGTTGAACTGCTTTTTGATGCTGGGATGCACTTCGCTGGAAATCCAAATCTTTAATTCTGCATCCAAATCAAAGGTGCCTGCGGTCTCCACGCTGAACCTGGAAATGCTCTTGTAGGAGATGGAAGTATATTCGGTTTTGCTGCCGGTGATCCCTTGGATATCAACCAAAATTAGTCGCTTGTTGGTAAAAATAAAGGTGTCTCGGACTAGCTTGAAGCCGAGCTCAATCTCTTCTCCGGCGGTAAGCAACTGTCCATATTTCTTTTGAAGTTCTTCTTGACTGACCGCCCCTGCATTTCCCAATAGTGCTGAAAATAATCCCATAATTTGTTTTATTTTAAGTGTAATTACTAGGTAAAATGAAGTTGAAATTCTTTTCCCTTAATTCGTTCTACTTTTCTAGCGAAAACTTATACTCAATGGTATGAAGGTAGCGATCCCCCGGAAGAAGGACAGGGCTTGGAAAGTTGGAATGATGGATGGCATCAGGCCAATTTTGAGATTCCAAACAAAATCCCCAATGCTTTCCATACTTTTTGCCTTCTGCTCCTGGAAAATCGGAAAGAAAATTACCCGTGTAGAATTGAACCCCGGTATTGTCCGAATACATATCCATCACCCGGCCGCTTTCAGGATGGCGTACGCGAACAAAATGCTTCATTTCAGCAGATTTTTCTCTCTTCATTACCATGTTGTGGTCAAAGCCTCCTCCAAGGACTGCGATTTGATCTCCAAGAATCTTTGGTGATCGAAAATCAAAAGGGGTACCTCCTACCTCCTTCACCTCTCCAGTAGGAATTAGCTCCTCGTCGATGGGCGTGTAGGCCTCTGCCCAAAATTGAAACTCGTGATCCAAGGCATCGCGCTTCATACCTCCCAAATTGAAGTAGGTATGGTTGGTCAAGTTGACCAAAGTAGCTTGATCCGTAGTGGATTCAAACCTAATTCTCAGCA
>Ga0315907_10008558_pt1 | contig 10499 bp, 5 predicted proteins | sample LakEriMetagenome_3_FD_203525 | JGI IMG/M metagenome (GOLD analysis project Ga0315907, IMG submission 203525) | Freshwater fungal communities from buoy surface, Lake Erie, Ohio, United States - Buoy 12 MA123 | ecosystem: Environmental > Aquatic > Freshwater > Lake > Lake biofilm | place: USA...
CATATATAATGTAAACATTTTCGTCGCCTAAGGCACTTAATCCTGCAAATAAAGTGAGCTCCGTATCGGAATAAAATCTACCAGTTAATTTTCCTTTAATGCTGGCCTTTCCCCCTAATCCAGGAGCTTTTGAACACCCTGTTATCGCAACTAGTGTTGTGGTAATTAAGGTGATTATCGTTAATCTTAGCATAATATTAATTTAATAATAGGATTTTCACAAAGATATTGTTTTTTGTCCCTTAACGCATCTTATTCTTTATTTTGACGTAACTTGCGCATTAATAATACATTAATATGAGAGCTTCTTTCCTTGTTTTGCTTTTATTATCAATGGTTATTCCTGTTTCATCTCAGGTTTTAATCAATGAGTATTCTTGTTCAAATATTACAGGACCAACGGATGCATATGGTGAAAAAGAAGATTGGATTGAATTATTTAATACAACGGCTGCGCCAGTAAATTTAACCGGGTGGTATCTATCGGATAGGGCAACCAATTTAACCAAATGGCAAATTCCAAGCGGAAGTATATCCGCAAATGGTTATAAAATGGTGTTCTGTTCCAAAAGAAATACTGTAAATGGAAATGAATACCACCCAAATTTTAATTTATCTCAAACGGATGGAGAGTGGATCATTTTAACAAATCCCGCGCTTGTAGTTGTGGATTCATTTAAAATCATTCATCTCACAAAATCCAATCATTCCATTGGCAGAACATCAAATGGGGCGCCCACTTTTTCATTGTTTACCATACCAACTCCCAATGCAGCCAATGCCAATCCTGTTCCATTTTACACGCCGAAACCCGTTTTTAGTTTAGCGGCCGGTTTTTATCCTAGTGCTCAAACTGTAAGCATAACTTGCGCCGACCCATCCGCTACCATACGTTACACACTGGATGGAACCGACCCTACAGCAGCTTCAGCAGTTTATTCCGGTCCGATTAGTATCACCACAACAAAAGTCCTGCGCGCCGCTGCTTTCAGCACAACACTTCCTTCTTTTACTGAATCTAATACCTATTTCATTAACGTTACCCATAGCATTCCTGTTGTATCAGTGTGTAGCGGGGGTGTTTCACAACTGTTAGGGGGAAGCACGAATCCACCGAATCATATAGGTTCATTTGAATTGTTTGAGGACAATGGTGTCTTTATTGATGAAGGACAAGGCGATTTTAATAAACATGGAAATGATTCATGGGCCTATGCCCAGCGTGGTTTTGATTATATCTGTCGCGATCAATATGGATACAACGGAGATTTAGAACACCAAATTTTTCCTGAAAAATCAAGGGATAAGTTCCAAAGAGTCATTTTGAAGCCCGGTGCAAGTGATAATTATCCATTTGAAAATGGAGCGCACATTAGGGATGCGTTTATTCATACCTTGTCAATTCGTGCAGATATGAAATTGGATGAACGAACATGGCGCCCGGCAGTTGTATATTTAAATGGCAATTATTGGGGAGTTTATGAAATTCGGGAAAAAGCGGATGACCACGACTACACCGACTATTACTTTGGCCAAGATAAGTTTGATTTATACTATCTAAAAACATGGGGCGGTACTTGGCAAGAATATGGCTCTCCGAATGCTCAACCAAATTGGACTTCCTTGCGCAACTTTATATTGAACAATAACATGGGAAATCCAACTAATTTTAATTACGTTGATTCACTGTTGAATTGGAAGTCTTTGGCCGATTATTTTATGATCAATTCATTTACAGTAAATCAAGACTGGTTAAATTGGAACACTTCTTGGTGGCGCGGATTGGATACTGCCCAAGATAAGCGTAAATGGAGGTATGCGCTTTGGGACATGGATGCCACTTTTGGGCATTATATCAATTACACTGGAATACCAGATCCATCCGCAAATGCAGATCCATGCAATGCGGAAAACTTACCCAATCCCGGCGGGCAAGGGCATACAGATATTTTAGAGAAACTAATCATTGAAAATCCTATTGTTGAACAATATTATATCACTCGATATGCCGACTTAATAAATACTTCATTTAGTTGCATAAGCTTAATTACGCTACTAGATAGTATGGTTAACGAAATTGCTCCTGAAATGACTGCGCATTGCGCCAAGTGGGGAGGGTCTTACAATGGTTGGCAAAGTAGAGTTACTCAGCTGAGAAATTTTATAAATCAAAGATGCGTCGCTCTTGAACAAGGTCTAATTGACTGCTATCAACTTTCAGGCCCTTTCCCTGTAACTTTTGATGTTAGTCCTCCGGGAGCAGGAACAATTCAAGTGAATTCCATAATGCCCCCTAATTATCCTTGGTCAACAACCTATTTTGGTGGAATTCAAACAAATTTAGAGGCTAATTCGAACCCAGGTTGGATGTTTAGCCATTGGACACACACCTCTAGCACTATGGCACTTGGTGTAAACGCACCGGTAAACAACATAACACTTACAGGACCTAATACAATCGTAGCGGTATTTGTTCCAGATGTTCCTGATTTAGATAACGATGGCTGCTTAAATGTGGATGAGTTAGCAGTTGGAACCGACCCAAATAATCCGGATTCAGATGGCGATGGGGAAAACGACTGTGTTGAAATAGGAAACCCCGCTTCTCCAACAGATACGGATGGAGATGGAATAATAGATGCACTGGAATCTTCCAATAATGATGCAGATGGTGATGGTGTGATGGATGAACTTGATCCTGCAAATTCCGACCCATGTATTCCTAATTCCAATGCTGGTCCTTGTGATCAAGATGGGGATGGGCTCACCAATTCACAAGAAAACGCTGAAGGAACAAATCCAACAAACCCAGATACGGATGGGGATGGAATCAACGATGGTTCTGAAGTGGCTTCAGGCTCTGATCCGCTGAATCCATGTGACCCTGATGATACACTTCCCGGCTGTCAAATTGACTCTGATGGAGATGGATTAACCGATGCGCAAGAAGGAATTTTAGGCACAAATCCAAATAATCCTGATACGGATGGTGATGGATATTCTGATGGACAAGAAGTTTCTATAAGTAGTAATCCAATAGACCCTTGCGATCCTGATGATACTTCGCCTGATTGTTCTGTGGGCATACATTTTCCAACGGCATTTTCACCCGATGGAATTGGAGATAATTTAAATGAACAGTATTCGATAATCGTTGGTAAAGACATAAAAGAATTCGTGTTTTATATCTATGACCGATGGGGTAATGTCATGTTTGAATCTTCAAGTAAAACCTTGAAATGGGATGGGACTTACAGGGGCCTACCGTGTAATATGGGAGTTTATGCCTATATGGCTGATGTGCTTTTTGTTACAGGGGAGAAAAAAGTGTTTTCTGGAAACATCACGTTAATTCGTTAACATGCACAAGCTTAGTAGGTTCATAGTAATTATTGGGCTCTTTGCTCTTAAGGTAACTGCGCAAGATTATCATTTCACCCAGTACGATCGCGCGATGCTCTTGTTGAATCCATCGGCAGCAGGTAACTTTGATGGCTTCGAGCGATTTTCAATTCAAAATCGAAATCAATGGATTGGGGCGGGAACACGGTTTATGACCTCTTTAGCCACAACAGAATTTACATTCGGAAAAAATAACTTTGACAATAAATCCTACGCTGGAATGGGACTCCATTTTAACCGAGACGTGGGGGGTGATTCGCGTTTTGGAAGCAATTCCATTGGCGCAACCTTGAGTGGTCATTTAGTAACATCCAAACGGTCTAAGTTTTCAGCGGGTATTCAAACATCGGTAAGTACTCGAAGTGGTGATCTTTCGAACTTGTTGTTTTATTCTCAATGGAATGGAAGTACCTTTGACCCAACGATACCCACCAATGAACCGAATCAAATCGCAAGATTTAGCTACATTGATGCGGGAGCAGGGCTATCTTATACGTTCTCAACCAAAGGTAACCGAGTGGCTCAGACGCAACAGCGTTATGTAAATGTTGGGGTATTCGCACAACATGTATCTCGCCCAAAATTAAGATATAACGAAATCACTTATGATCGGCTTCATGTGAAAGTTGGGGGACATTTGGAAACAGAATTTAATATTGGGTATGGGTTGGCGCTTGAGTTTAAAACCATACAAATGTTGCAAGGAAAACATTATGTTGGTAGATACGGGATGCTCTTAAAGGCAGTTTTGAAACAGAGTGCTTCGATTACACGATTTAAAAATGACACCTTTTTTAGTGCGGGTTTATATATGAGTTCCACGGGCACACTTTCCCCAGTATTTGTTGTGGATTTAGGAGCGTTTCAATTGGGAATGAACTACGACCTTGAATTGGCAAAAATCAGCAGGGCATATCGCAGCTCAATTGAATTTTCCTTGTCTTATTCGTTTACTAAATCCTCCTTATTCAATCGAAAAAAAATAGGCTAATTAATGCCGTTTTCAGATAGAAACTCAAACCAAAGAGATGCTTGCGCATCATTTAGTACACGCGGCATTTTATTTTGAGCTCCTAATTTTTGTAGCGATTTCATGTAGGAATATATTGTTCCTTTTGGAAGACAGGTGATCTGGGGGCCTTTAAGATTATACTTTCTTGCAGAATAGTAATCATCGTTCAACGCGGATAATTGTTTGTCTAACGCTGCAAGTATAGCTTCCGGATTAGTGGATTCGTCAACCAATTCAACAAACCAATGATGAAGCTGTTGCGTTTTATCCACGAAAATGGTGAATTCCGGTTCCAAAAGACGTTTTGGGGTATTAATCATGTTTAATGCTTGATTAATATTATCTAAGGAAAGGTGCTCACCACATAGGCTAAGGAATTGCTTTATTCTTCCTGAAATAATAAGACGGTGTTCCCGAACATCAATAAAACGTACCAAGTCACCGATTAAATAACGCCAAAGTCCTGCATTGGTAGAAATCACTAAGGCGTAATCTACTCCTTCCTTTACCTCACTTACTGTGAGCGCTTTATGCGTTGAAATCAATTCACCTTCCTCATTAAAAAACCTGGAGTCAAAGGGTATAAACTCGAAAAATATTCCATTATTCATTAACAATTTCATCCCTTTTTCATTGGGGGATGTTTGGAAGGCGAAATACCCTTCACTGGCCAAATAGGTATCAAGTAAATACACCTCCTTGCTACAGATTTTTTCTAACCGACCCACATAGGGATCCATGTAAACACCCCCGTGTACGTACACCCTAAAGTTTGGCCAAATGTCATGAATGGTTTCAAGCTTATATCGGTCTATAATACGTTCCATGAGCATGATGCACCAACTTGGGATACCGGCAACAATCCCAATATTCCATTGCGGCGCTTTTTCTACCATGGCGTTAAGCTTATCATTCCAATCTGGAATTGCTGATATCGTATTGCTTGGTTTGGTGATTGGCTTTACAAAAATTGATGTGTGTTTTTTTAATATACCGCTGAGGTCGCCTTCATAGCGATTTCCGATTTTCTTTAACTTACTAGAACCTCCAACAGCAAGTCCAGATGCACTGAAAAATTCCTCGTTCAAATCCAGCGCATGTAAAATGGCGTATTGACGAATACTACTTCGCTGAAAGGAACGGATCATTTCTATTGAAACTGGAATCCGTTTGCTCGGGCTACCCGTGGTGCCTGATGATAAGGCAAAGTACTTGATTTTTCCGGGCCATGTGCAATCACTTTTTCCAGCGATGGTATGCTGCAGCCATCTCGTATGAAACTCTTCGTAGTCCATAATTGGAATGTGCGATTGAAACTTGCTTACAGAATCCTTACTTTTTAATAAGGTTTTGAAATCATAAAAGAACCCGAATTCTGTATGTTGAGCCTTGCCAAGTAACTCAGTGAGGGTATTTAGCTGATGCTGGTAACTGAGTTGCTTGCGATTAATTCGTTTGAATCCAATTTCCGTAGTCTTCTTTATTAAACGTCCAATGATTTTCATATGGCTAATGAGTTTGAGTTAATCATGACCAAAGTCATATAAATAACCTGGCTCAAAGTTATTAATTCTTGTTACTTTCTATTAACTTTGCTCTAAATTATACTGATATGAAACACAAGTCATTTATTGTACCTCATGATTTTACTCAAGTTGCAACAGTTGCACTCAATCATGCCATTGAAACATCGAAACGAGTTAATACTACGATTCATATTCTTCATGTTGTAGATAAACAAGAAGACATCGCTTCAGCAACGGACAAAATAGATGAAATTATCGCTGCGCATAATGTGGAGGGAATTACTTTGACGAACAATGTTAGAATCGGTAATATTTTTACGAGTATAGCTGAATTCTCTGCAGAACATCAAGCAGAAATGATTTTTATGGGAACGCATGGAGCACATGGCTGGCAACACGTTGTGGGCAGCAACGCCTTACGCGTTGTTACGAGTTCTCCTACACCGTTTATTATTGTGCAAGAGAAGGCACCTAAATCAGGCGGATATAAGAACATTGTAGTTCCTTTGGATTTGCATAAGGAAACCAAACAAAAATTAGCAATCGTTGCAAAATTAGCCAGGTATTTCTCTTCTAAAGTGCATATTGTGACTCCAGAAGAAACAGACTCTTATCTAAAATATCAAGTAGAAACAAACATTCTTTTTGCTGAATCTTATTTCAAAGAACTTGGAATAGAAATGGATTCATCCGTATTGCCAGGAAAAGATTTTGACCATGAAGTAATACGTTACTCCGTAAGCATTGATGCCGATTTAATTTCAATAATGAATTTAAATCGTCAAGGGATACTTGGCGTGTTCACCACCAGTTATGAGCAAGCTATTATTACCAATGACGCACTAATTCCAACACTCATTTTGAATCCAGTTGAAACAACTGAAATCTATGGCGCTTGGTTTGATTAATTAAGATGTCAAAATTAATTACCCTAAACGAGTTTATCCTGCTTAATCAGCAGGATTTTCCTTTTGCTACTGGTGAATTATCTTCAATCCTTAATGACATAGCACTGGCGTCAAAGCTTATAAGTCGCGACGTGAGAATGGCGGGTTTGGCAGATCACATTCTAGGAGCACAAGGGAATGTAAATGTTCAGGGAGAAGCCCAACAAAAATTAGATGTTTTTGCAGATGATGCCTTCATTAAAGCTTTTTCAGCGAGTGGTGTTATTTGTGGAATTGCTTCCGAAGAAAATGATGACTTTGTTGCTTTCGATTCTGAAGCTGCCAAACAAGGAAAGTATGTCGTTCTGTTTGATCCGTTAGACGGCTCAAGTAATATTGATGTAAATGTTTCCATAGGCACCATTTTTTCAATTTACAGAAGAGTTTCCGATGTGGGAAGTCCGGCAACCCTTGATGACATGCTTCAACCAGGAACCGCACAAGTTGCCGCAGGGTATGTACTATATGGTTCCTCTACCATGCTGGTTTATACCACCGGAAAAGGAGTTCATGGATTTACCCTCGACCCTTCGATTGGCGAATATTGTCTTTCACATCCATCCATGCAAATGCCTGAAAATGGTCGTTTATACGCAATGAATGAAGGAAACATCAATGAATGTGACCCCGGTTTGGTCAAATATATTCAGTATTGTCAAAGCAGAGAAAATCAGACCGGGATGCCCTATTCTGGAAGGTATATAGGTTCTTTAGTGGCAGATTTCCACAGAAATCTGATTAAAGGAGGGATTTATATCTATCCAGCGGTGGAAGCATCACCCGAAGGTAGGTTGCGTTTGTTATATGAATGTAATCCCTTAGCCTTTCTTGCTGAACAAGCCGGCGGCTTAGCGACCACCGGAAAAACCCGAATCATGGAAATTGCTCCGACAAGTTTACATCAGCGTGTACCTTACTTTGTTGGCTCCAAACTTATGGTAGAAAAAGCCATGTCTTTTTTGAAATAATTCGTATTCGTTTTCTTTTGATTGCCTACCTTTGAGCCCCGCATGGAAAACCGCTCGGCGCTTTCGATTGTTCAGCAATCTCCGGAAATTTCAGCAACGCTAAACGTATTGCGTAGTGGAGAAAAAACACTCCAATGGGAAGGCTTAGTTGGTTCTTCCTTGGCCTTTTACGCGGCAGCTACAGCAGAAATCAAAGGCGGAAAACATTTATTTATTCTTGAAGATAAAGAAGCTGCAGCCTATTTCCTAAATGATTTACAAGGATTATGTGGCAGCAATGAAAAAGCCTTGTTCTTCCCCGCATCAATGAAAAATCCCTACCAGTTAGAGGATACAGATAATGCGAATGTAGTCTATCGCGCTGAAGTCTTAGAGCGCATGAACTCAGATAAAAAAGTGCTCATTGTTACTTACCCGGAAGCATTATTCGAAAAAGTGCCTACCCAACGAAAATTGGTAAATCACACCATGAAAATTGAGGTTGGAAAGGAATATACAGTTGACTTTTTAAATGAATTACTCTTAGAGTATGGGTTTGATCGCGTGGATTTTGTTTACCATCCCGGACAATTTGCAATTCGTGGAGGAATTTTAGATGTCTTTTCATTTTCTGCCGACCACCCCTTTAGAATCGAATTTTTTGGTGATGAGGTTGAAACGATTCGAGGATTTGATGCTACATCACAACGTTCTCAAGCGAATTATAGTTTTTTCAATGTCATTCCAAATGTTCAATCAACTCATTTATTAGCGGAAGTTTCTGATTTGTTTTCCTACCTCGGAAGTGAGGCCATGTGCTGGATTCACAATCTTGAAGTCTTTGAAGATACGATTTCCAACATGTTTGACAAGGCGAAAACAATTTTTACAAAATCAAGCAGTACAATTCCATTAACACCTCCTGAGGATTTGTTTTTGGATCGTGTTCAATTGCATGATTCATTAGCTAAAATACCGACCATTCACTGGGGTAAAGCAGTAAATAAAAACATTAAAGCATCGGTCGTTTTTAAATCGATCGCACAACCTGCGTTCAATAAAAACTTCGACCTGCTAAGAAAAGACCTAACGCAATATGCAACGGAGGGATACTCCCTTCATTTTTTTTCTAACCAGCCTCGACAACTCGAACGCTTAGAACAAATTTTCGTGGATACAGGGGATGGAATTCCAATCATTCGAAATCATTTCGCCTTGCATGAAGGGTTTATTCTGCCCTCGCAAAAATTACTTTGTTATACGGATCATCAAGTGTTTGAACGATACCACCGCTTTCAACTGAAAGAAGGATTTCGTCAAGCCAGCCAAGCACTTACCCTCAAGGAATTGTATAACCTTCAAAAAGGAGATTATGTTACCCACATTGATCACGGGGTGGGGATGTTTTCCGGCCTTGAAACGATCGATGTTAATGGAAAACCTCAAGAAGCTGTTCGTTTGGTGTATAAAGACGGTGATGTGCTATATGTTGGAATACACTCGCTGCATCGCATATCGAAGTTTACCGGAAAGGAAGGGGCAATTCCCAAAGTTAACAAGTTAGGAACGCAAGCTTGGGCAACCTTAAAGAATAAGACCAAGAAGAAGATAAAGGAGCTGGCCTATGACTTGATTCAGTTATACGCTACCCGAAAGGCCCAGCCGGGGTTTTCATTCTCTCCAGATTCTTACCTACAAAATGAGCTGGAAGCCTCTTTTATGTATGAGGACACACAAGATCAGTTTAAGGCGACGCAGGATGTAAAAAAAGACATGGAATCCGCTTTGCCAATGGATCGTTTGGTGTGTGGTGATGTGGGCTTCGGTAAAACAGAGGTCGCTGTTCGCGCCGCGTTCAAAGCAGTGTGCGACGGTAAACAAGTAGCGATTTTAGTTCCTACCACCATCCTTTCAATGCAACATTTTCGCACTTTCAAAGAACGATTAAAAGACTTCCCCTGCACTATAGATTATATCAATCGCTTTAAATCAGCAAAAGACACAAGTGAGACCCTTCAACGCTTAAAAGAGGGAAAAATTGATATACTCATTGGAACGCATGCGATTGTGGCCGGTAAGGTTAAGTTCAAAGATTTGGGACTCATGATCATTGACGAGGAACAAAAATTTGGTGTTGCGGTAAAGGATAAATTAAAAACGATTCGGGCCACCGTTGACACCTTAACCTTAACGGCGACACCCATTCCAAGAACGCTACAATTCTCGTTGATGGGCGCACGTGATTTGAGCATCATTAATACGCCTCCTCCGAATCGCCAACCTGTACTAACAGAGATTATTTCCTTCGACGAAGAAATTATCCGGGATGCCATTTCATACGAAGTGAGTCGGGGAGGGCAAGTATTTTTCGTGAATAATCGGGTATCTAACTTAATGGAAATTTCGGGTCTATTACAGCGTTTGTGCCCTGGCTTACGGGTTGGAATAGGTCACGGCCAAATGGATGGAGAAAAGTTAGAAAAAGTCATGATGGACTTTATGGAAGGTAATTATGACGTACTCTTGGCTACCACCATAATAGAGTCAGGAATTGATATTTCAAATGCCAATACCATCATCATCAATGAGGCGCATCAATTTGGCTTAAGTGATTTACATCAATTGAGAGGTCGGGTTGGACGAAGTAATAAAAAAGGGTTCTGTT
>Ga0315907_10008560_pt1 | contig 10496 bp, 5 predicted proteins | sample LakEriMetagenome_3_FD_203525 | JGI IMG/M metagenome (GOLD analysis project Ga0315907, IMG submission 203525) | Freshwater fungal communities from buoy surface, Lake Erie, Ohio, United States - Buoy 12 MA123 | ecosystem: Environmental > Aquatic > Freshwater > Lake > Lake biofilm | place: USA...
GCTACCGCGTCACGGCTCAGGAAGAGCGAGGCGGTCAAGAGGAATCCGCCTATGACGAGGGCCGTTTCGAAAACATATTTGGGGATTTGCCCCATGAATCCGAATTCAGCGGACACTCGCGCTGCCTGCCAACGTAAGCCCTGAATCCGGTCAACGTACAAGTTTCGCCTGTCAGAAACGGTCACCTCGCGATAAGCCGCAATTGCTTCTTGGACCGCATTCAAGGAGGCAATGTCGTAACTGGCCGCTTCGCTGCCAAGTCTTTCGGCCCAGGCACCGAGAAGACGCTGCAGCACGACGCCGACTAACGCGAAGAACACGATGGATGCCATCGTCACGATGGGGTCCAAAAAGAGGAGCGCGACAGCCAGGACAGCTAGGAGCGTTACCTCGGTAACTGCAATGACTGTTTGGCCCAGCAGGCCGACAGTAGCTTGTCCTACGCCTCCCATGAGTGCGTAAGCGGTCTCCTGACTGGATCGGCGCTGGATTTCGGGGAGAGGTCTCGACAAGAGTTCGGCGGTAAGTCGTGCTGATACGAGTGCCTGCCGGTTAGCGAGAAAGCGCAGGATGCGACGTATCAGAATGACTGAGACCACACTCTTGAGGAGGAGAACAGATGCAGCAGCTAAGCCGAGGTACAGAACCATTTCCTGGTCCGAAACGTCTCGTGCTCCCACGCGGTCGAACAGATTCTGAACGAGTTCGGGCGGCGGCTGTTCCTGAACAACAGTGACGGCGACGGAGGCAACTAGACCCAGCAGTAGCACTCCAGCCAAATCCAGGAAGGCAGTTGACATTTGGAGCAGTGTCGAAACGGTGAGAAGGCGCCTGTCGCGTGGACTGAGCAGGCCTAATGCCGCTCGAATGGCTTCGCGTACCTTCAAGGGCTCATCAACTCCTGGACAGGCTCAAGCATCGCCAAGGCCCGCCGTCATTCGCCGGTTCGCTTGGACAAATTCTTTAGGTCTTGGCCCCTGGCTCCACACAAGAATGGACTGCTCCCAGTCTGGGTTGCACCCGTGCCCAGCAGATGACTCACGCACTCCGACCGGGTCTGCCAGGAGAGACGGTCCGAGTTTGCCTCTACGTTGGCTAAGATCATGCTCTAAGTCTAGGCGAACTAGGAGCGTGCTCGGCCTATGCGACCTGAGCCAGTCTCCGTCTTGGTGCCTGTCCGAGACGGGGCCTCACACGTCGCCAGGGCGGTGGCAGACCTAGTCGCAGGCATGGGCTCGGATGACGAGTTGCTTGCTCTCGATGACGGAAGCACCGACGCGACGCCGAACATCTTGGCTGAATGGGCAAGCCGGGATCCCCGCATCAGGATCGTAACAACGGATGGCGTGGGTCTCGTCGGTGCGCTCAATCTAGGTATCCGCGAGGCCACACATGGATGGATCGCTAGAGCCGATGCGGATGATCGCTACCCGAGGAACCGGCTAGACCTTCAGCGAGAGGTCCTGGAAACACACGTATCGCTCGTCACGGGCGACTATCGGCTCATCATATCGAAGAGGATGTCGACGTACCTCCCTTGCGCGCTTGGTCATCCCTTCGTCGCGTTGAGTCTCATCAACCCGCAGCGCATCCCGCATCCTGGAGTCCTGTTCAACCGAGATGCGGTGATTGCTGCAGGTGGCTACCGGAAAGAAGACTTCCCCGCCGAGGATCTGGGGTTGTGGCTACGTCTTGCGGCTGAGGGAGACTTCGTGGGGGTCTCTGGACCCGTCGTGGACTGGACAATGGCCGCAGGCTCAATCACGCACTCGCGCCAAGTAGAGCAGCGCTCGGCCACTCAGAGACTGCTCGCGGCATGGCGCCCCTCTTTGCTTGATCAGGTGGACGACGTGGCGGTGAGTCAAGAGCTGGCCAGATACGAGTCTTCCTCGTATGCGCGGGAACGGGCGCTTCTCCTGCTCCGAGACCTCCACTCCTGGAACCAGCGCGGGGAACGACTTCCCGGTGAGAAGCAGATACTCCAATCCTCGGCACGGCACCCCGTGTCGACGTTGAGAGCAGGGTGGCGCCTTGCCCGCGAGGCCCGCCAGAGACGGCAGGCCCGGTCGGAGATCGTCGCCTCGCCCTAAGAGAGCCAGGCGCGCAGAGGAGCAGGCCCTGAAGGGGCGAAGCGAGTCGGTAGGCTCCCGTCAAGTCCAATCGATCGGGGTGCTCCCATGCGCAAGTTCGGCCTCGCCGATGCCCTCGGCATCGTTGCATCGCTCGTCGCGCTTGCGTGGCTCCCTGGCGCTGCGGACCCGCTGACCTACATCAAGTTGCTCTTGCTCATCGGCGGAGGGCTGGCTCTCGCACCTGCAGTATTCATGCGGTGGAAGGCCATGGGCCGTCCGTCCTGGACGATCCTCGTGCCCGCTGCGGCTTCCCTACTCATACTGCTCTGGGGCCTGATTTCGACCTTCGCCTCCGGCGCGCCGTTGTGGAACTCCCTCTTCGGCTGGTGGGGTCGCGGCGACGGCTGGCTCGCCTGGCTCGGCGCCGTCGTACTGCTCCTGGGATCGACCACTCTGACCACCCGCGAAGTTGCGCGAGCAGTGACCTGGCTGCTCGGCGGAGCGAGCATCGTGGCGCTCATCGGCCTGCTTCAGGTCGGCGGAGTCAACATCCCCGAAGGGGCCGCCGGGCAGGTCTCCGGAACGATGGGCAACACCAACTTCGCAGCGGGCTACTTCGCGATCATCGCTGTCCTCGCCCTCGGTCGCGCTCTGACTCAGGCGGTGCTGTGGCAGCGAATCTGGGGGGCCGTCCTCTTCGTAGTGCTCGCTTTTCTCTCCTGGCAGACCGACTCGGTGCAGGGGCCGGCCGCCCTGGCGGCCGGGGTTGTTGCCCTGGGTGTGGCTTACGCCCTTCTCTACCGGGGGCGCTTCCGCGTGGCGGGCCTCGCCGCCTCAGCGGTCGTCCTCGTCATCGGCGGCGTCCTGCTGGTGCTGTCGTTCTCCGCCTTCGGTCCACTTGCTCGCCTGTGGTCAGAGCGGACCTTCGACATCCGCCAGGAATATTGGCAGTCGGCCATCAACATCATGAACGGCCTGCCCGTCTTCGGCACGGGCCCGGATGGCTTCTCACGCTACGTAGCGGAGTACCGCCCCGAGTCCTACGTCGAACTCCTCGGCCCCGTGCTCCGAGTTTCCGCCGCACATAACGTCGCGCTTCAGTTCGGGGCGGTCCTCGGTTGGCTCGGCCTGATCCTGTGGATCATCCTCTTCGTCGGGACCGGCGTACTGCTGCTCGTGCGCATCGCGCGCAAGCCCGTCGCCTCGATCGGGCTGACGGCGTCCGTCGCAGGAGCCTTCACGGCGTACTTCATCCAGGGCATGGTCTCGATCGACATGCTGCCGCTGCTGGCGACGGGCTGGCTGGTCGCGGGCCTTGCCCTCGCCTGCGTCCGGGAGCCCGCTCCCGAGGAAGCTCCCGAGCCCGCAGAGACGCCCAAAACCCGGAAGGCCAAGGCTGCGGCGGTCTCGCGGACGCCCCAGAAGTACGACGGACCCTCAACGCCGGTGTGGGTGCCGGTGACGGGTGGGGTGCTGGCCTTGGGAGCGGTGATCCTGGTGGGCTCGCAGATCGGGCTGACGAATCAGGTGCAGTCGATCTCCTCTCAGGAGCAGGCGCTGGACTTCATCGCCAATCCGATGACTCCGTGCGTGCTGCGCGTGCAGGTGACCCAGCAGGTGATCCAGCAGCTGCCGGCAGAGATCAGCGTGCCCGCCACCCTGCAGGCGACTGACCTAGATCGGCGCTGCCCGCCGATGATCAACTTCGCATCTGACGTGCTCGTGCAGCAGCAGCGCTTCGAGGAGGCAGACTCCTACACGGCCGAGGGATTGGAGTTCGATCCCCTGCTGGATCTGGCGTGGGTTCTGCGGTCTCGCTACTACCTCGGCGTGGGGGACATCGCGGCGGCTGAGGCTGCTGCGGAGGAGGCCAAGCGGGTGCAGGCGCTGTATCCGGAAGGAGCGGCGGATCCGGCGCTAGTGGAGACGCTGGTGAATGACATTGCGCTGGCGAAGGAGCAGGCCGGTTGAGCCTGTATTCAGGAGACGTGCATCTTGACCTGACCTGAAGGGATCTGCATTGTCCCCTTCCCTTCACTCTTGGCATCGAGCGATGAGCGCCGGAAGCCAATGCCAGTTGGCAATTTCGGATCGCTTGTTTGCGTGACATAGAGCTACATGCGGGAACGCACTCGGGCTAGTAAGGGCTCTAGCTCGAGGGGTCGCATCAAGTGAAGATCAATTGAGATCGGGCAATTCGGTCTGATGGCAACCACGGCTTGACACGGACGCAGGGCCCCGATCCAATGAGCGAGAATTTAGGGGGTCCTGTGTTGGTGAGCTTTCCAGCGGCTGTCGTCTCTGCAACGGCATCAGTTGCACTCGTCGCGTCAAGCCTGATTGCTGCTACTGGTGCGACCGCTGCCGTTTCGGAGCCGGCTTCCGTCAGTGCCGCTCCGGGAGTTTCGAATGCACCTGTGGTGTTGAGGTCCACGGAGCCGGCTGCCAATCCCCGCTGGCTCTCCTCCTCATCCGGAGGCACGTCTTGCGCCACCCTGAATTCGGGTGGTGTCACATGCTGGGGTGCGGCCGAAAACATCATCTCTGGTGCAGCATCCGTACAAGGTGCCATCGCTGTGAGCGTAGGGGCAGATATCGGCACCGGCGGGTACACAGGCTTTGACGTGGCATGTGCATCACTCGCCACGGGTCAGGCCACGTGCTGGGGCGACAACTCTGCTGCGAACTCTGGTGCGGCCACACTCACGGACGTTGTCGATCTGGAAGTGGGTGGTGCCGGCGCATGTTTCGTCATGGGGTCAGGCACGGTGACGTGCTTCCAGAATCCCGGATACGCCATCGTCGTGCCGAGTGTCAGCGATGCCACTCGGGTCGCGGTGGGCACCTATGCCATCTGTGTTCTTCGTAGTGGCGGACAGGTTGACTGCTCGGGTAGCAACTGGCTCAGCCACGTCTCTGGGCCCGAGTCAGTCTCAGGTGTTGTCGACGTGTCACTTGGCGACCATCAGGCATGCGTGCTCACTTCAGCGGGCTCCGTTTCTTGTTGGGGCCTGAGCGCTCAGGGAGTCCCGGCAAGTGGAGTGCGACAGATATCCGTCGGCGCTACGGGAGGATGTGCCACGCTCGCGACGGGTGGCGTCTCCTGCTGGCCTGCCTCTGGTGCATACGGCTCCGCCGTGCCTTCAGGGTTGGCCTCGCCTATTTCACTCGCGGCTGGGTGGGTGCACATCTGTGCGCTGAAGTCTGATGGAACGGTTGCGTGTTGGAGCGGAGGCTCTGAACCGGTCGTCACCCAAGCCTCGCAAGTGACTAACGTCCGCACGTCGCAGGGGCAGGTCACTCCTCCCCCTCCCCCTCCTGTCACGGAGCCAGGGCAGTGGTCGCTCGCCGGATCGCTGCAGATACCCCCTCGTGCGGGAACCACCCTGAGATTCTCCGGCGACATCTCGGCGCCAGCTCGAAGCACTCCGACCGAGCGTCGCTCGCTAGGGGTGCGCGTCCGGTCCACGGGAGTGGTGCACTTCCTCTCCCCGGCCACGAATATCGATCCAGGCACGACGTACTACGAGGGGTCACTCGACGTCACTCCGTTGCGAGGTGGCGGTGATTTGGACCTCGTGGTCGCCAACTATCGCGCCACTCCAGGGGTCACCCCCGTGATTGCAGAGGATCTCGCAGAGACATTTACAGTTCCAGGAGTTGTATCACGCACCAACGTCACTCAAGCCAGCGTGACCGAGCTGATTCTCGGTGAGTCCATTGATGTCTCTGTCGTCACTAAGGTCCTGTGGACCGATGGCGTGACCACGGATGACACGCCCACCGGGAGTTTCAGGCTCCAGTTCCGAGCGACCGGCACGGCTGCGTGGGAGACCGTCGGCTCCGGCGCACCCCGTCTCTCCGTCAAGCCCCGCACCCCCGGCGACTACCGCTTCCTGATCGGAGATCAGGCCGTACCTTCGACCTACGTCAACGTCATCCGACCTACGACGGCCTTCCGAATCTCCGATTGGGCGGCCAACTCAACCTCAGCCTTCGCTGGGAACACTCTCATCTTCACCGCGCTGGTGGACACTCAGTACGACGATGGGAATTGGCGCCCGGCGCTCGTGGGCACAACCTTTGAGGTGCAGTTCCTTGCAGAAGGCTCGGGATCGTGGCAGCGAGTCGTAAGGGACACCGTAAAGGTAGCTGGCCGCGCCGAAGTCCGGTGGCCCATGACGAATTCAGGTCGCTTCCGGCTCGTGGTTGGGGGGGCAATCAGCAACGCCCTTTCCATTGGGCTCATCGTGCCCACTTCAGTGGTATCAATCGACGTCCTTGACCTCCCGGTTGAAGTCGCGCCGGGTGAACCGGTGGACATCTCGGTGGGAGTGGAGATCCAGTACTCCGACGGCGAGTTCCGCAGCGCCCCCGACGGTACTGACTATGAGATCGAGTTCGCCGAGGCCGAGGACCCCATCACTAGGGGGGCCGCATCGCCCCGTGCCGACTTGAGGTGGACGACGGTTGCCCGCGGAAAGACCCTCAATGGACAAGCACGTTCAAGCGTGCGCCCAGAGGTCTCCGGATACTGGCGCGTCAGCGTCGGCCGCGCAGTAACGGAGCCTGTCTACGTGTCCGTGCCGGGCGGTGTCTCTGCCGGAGCGCCGGGGGCTGTGACAAGTGTCGTTGTCGGAAAGCCCCGCCAGGGCAAGGTCACCGTCGCGTGGCGCACCCCCGCGTCGGGATCTGGCCCTTTTACCTATCAGGTTCGCACCTCTGCTAACGCCGTCACGTGGACGTCATGGCGCGATCTTGGTGACACAACCCGCGTAACGATCAACGTGAAGGGCAAGAGAGGGCAGAAGTACGTCAAGATTCGAGCCATCAACAGCCAGGGAACGGGTCGGGAAGTGCAGTTCGCCCTCTAGGTCCGTGGCGCAACATTGTTGACAAGCGGTGCCTCCTGAACTGGCATCCCACCGCTTCAAGCGTGGCAGAAGGCTGCCATCATCGGCCGAGGGGGCGGAAGCGACCCAGGCCTTGAATCAAGCGTGGGAAGGACCTGCGATGCATGCTCATGTTCGTGGCAACCTCACCACAGGGCAATCCCGAATTCCAGGTAGCGATGTCCATTATCAATGACATGTCAATACTTGCATCGGACATGCGGAGCCGGGTCCGCGCAGTTTCTCGCCAGTTGGCCTGTGCGACGTGCCACCTAGGACTTGGCACTAGTCTCGTAGAGTAATAGCAGCTCAAGCGAAGTGGCCTGCGCCCTGACACACCATGCGACGTCGACTTCTGATTGCTAGCGTGATGGTCGATTGATTCGGGGGTGTAGGGATGCGTCATCGGTTGCCCAGTCGCTTAGGAGTGAGGGTCCAACGGCTCGCCCCAATCGCCCTCGCCGTTGTTTTGGTGCAATCCACTCACGTGTCTTGGGCATCTACGGTGGACCCGGACATCTCAGACTCACCTGCACGGACTGGCAACGATGTGCGCGCGACGGACTCCGTACGACCACCCTCTGCCAGCACTGATGAGCCGTACGACGTTACCTCGGATTCGGCGCCGACCCCCCGAATGGCGCTTGAGCCGCGTTCGGCAATCGGGTTGCTTTCGAGCACCGTCTCGATGGTGGGGCCCTCAAGAAGTCTGGGGACCGCCGTCCTTTCGGTAGCGGGGGAACTGACTCTCGGCGACGCACCGAATTGCAGCGGAGTAGGTCAGGTATCTCGATTCCGAATCTTCATTGACCGAGGGCCCAATGTGAACCACTGGGACCTCTTCACATCGATTTGGGGATCTAGCGGAACTCACTTCGTCAATGCGGACGGCATTACCGTTGTGCCAGGTGAGTATGCCCTCAAACTGAGGTACCGCTGCCAGGCGGCTAACGGCAGTGTCTTGAACGAGGGGCCCCTTGAGTCCGACTTGCTGCCAAGCCTCACCATCGCCTCAGTCCTAAGGCACCAACTCGTAACGGCTCCGTGGGCGTTGGCAAGTGCCGCTGGCCCCGGCTTCGTTGAGTTGTGGCGCCCAGGAGCCCCGGGGCTACTGACCGGGACGGACGTGAACTTTCCGGTTGTTGCAAGAACAACTTGGTCCGACGGCATCACAACCCTTGAGAACCCTTGTGACGCGCCCTTCAACGCAAGATGTGATTCCACTGCAAAGTTGTGGCATCGACCTGTGGGCTCGGCGGCGTGGACTTCGATTGGGGTGCTCAATTCCACGGTTGCTGTTACAACTCCTGGTGACTTTCGGGTCGTCTTTGGTACCGAGGTATCTGAGAGCTGCTACATCAATGTGATTCGTCCGACGTCGGCGAATCGTGTGTCGGGTGTGTCGGTGTCTCCTTCGTCGGCGGTGGCGAACGTGCCGTTGGTGTTTTCGGGGGTGTTGGAGACGCAGTATGACGATGAGGTGTGGCGTCCAGCGCCTGTGGGGACGGCGTATGAGTTGCAGTTCTTGGCCGATGGCGGGTCGGGTTGGTCTCGTCTGGCGTCTGAGCGGGTGACTCAGGCGGGTGTGGTGTCGGTGCGATGGCCGATGCTGGGTTCGGGCCGGTTCCGGATCGTGGCCGGTGCGGCAACGAGTGAGTCGGTGGCGGTCACTGAGGTGAAGCCGACATCGGTTGTAGCGGCGGATCCGTTGAATCTGCCCAGTGAGGTGTTCCCCGGTGACCCAGTGGATATCTCTGTCGGGGTGGACGTGCAATTCTCGGACGGGGTGTATCGGGATGCCCCGGACGGGACACCGTTCGCGGTGGAGTTCGCTGAGTCTTTCGACCCGAATGCTGTCGCAGCGACCGCGCCTCGGTCGGCGCTGGTGTGGAAGACGCTGGCGACGGGGAAGACCGAGGGCGGTAAGGCCGATGCCCAGGTCTCGCCGAGGACATCGGGTTTCTGGCGGATGGCTTTTGGGCAGAACAGGACCTCACCCGTTTATGTGGAGGTCGTGGGATCCAAGCCTGAGGCCCCTCGGCCGGTGGCGTTGCGGCTGTCGGGCTCGCCGTCGACCTCGTCGGTGTCGTGGGCATTCACGCCAGTGGCGGGCGTGACCTATGAAGCATCGGCATCGACTCGGTCGGGTCGCGTGGATGCCTCTCAGATCACCCTGGAGCAGTCGGGTCGCGTCAGCGTGTCCGGTCTGCCGGCGAGGACAGCGGTAACAGTGCTCGTCACCGGAACGGACTCTTTCGGGCAGACCGACGGCGGAGCAACGGCCACCGCCACGACAGCGAACTCGACACCGCAGCCAGGGGTTACCCCGGGACCGGTCACCGCGATCAACGTGTCGGCTCCCAGCCGTGGCAGGGTCACTGTGACGTGGACTCCCCCCACCACAGGCGGGACGGTCACGAGTTACCAGTACCGCGTCCGGGCGGGCAAATGGACGGCTTGGCGCAGCGTCACAGCTCCGCGAGTCACCCTCACCATGCCGACCAGGAACCGTCCCACCACTATCCAAATCCGTGCCGTCAACACCACTGGCAACGGACCCACCCAACAAGCACTCCTCTAAGAACAGGACAGCACCATGACGACGACAGGTAGGCGGCTCATTCGTACGGGAGCTGCTATGGCTGCTGCCCTTGCAGTCACCGCCACAAGCCTCGCCCTTACGACTTCAGCGATCGCCTCTACGACGTGGTCTTTCACGGGTCAAGTCACGACTCCAGATAGGTACGGTGGGAAGGCGACGATTGCTGGAGATATCTCCATTCCTGAAGGGGTGTCGTGTCTGGGAACTGAGGACATTGGTCAAAATTACCGGATTTCATGCGCAGTCTTCCTCGTGCCACAGGATGCAGACGGGAACATCCCAAGTTTCATTCCGGAACGAAACTTCGACTCAAGCGGGCTGCCGCGATACCACGTTATCCCCCTTGCAACCGTCCCGAGAGGTGTCAACGGACCCACAACCGTCTACATTTCCGGCGAGACTTATGGCGATATCCCAACCGGCAAGACATGGCGCTGGGTTATTGGCGGGTACCAATTTCGAGCGGGATGCACGGCACCCGGTTGCATCTACGGAACGTACATCTCCGCAAACCTGGCTGATTTCTCTCCTGCAATCACGATGCCCACTCAGGCCAGCGAACGCTTCGTCACTTCCTCCAGCGTCCCGAGCATAGTCTCCGGAGGGTCAGTCACGCTGTCCATGACGCGTCGAGTCATGTGGTCGGACGGAGTAGAGACGATCGAACCCACGACGCAACCCATTCAACTCCAATTTCGCGCCACTGGATCAGCCACCTGGTCAGACGCAGGATCAGGCACTTCAGTGACGCTGTCCCCCGCGGCTCCCGGCGACTACCGATTCCTAGTCAACGGAAGAACAACTGAGCCCGTCTTTGTCAATGTGATTCGTCCGACGTCGGCGAATCGTGTGTCGGGTGTGTCGGTGTCTCCTTCGTCGGCGGTGGCGAACGTGCCGTTGGTGTTTTCGGGGGTGTTGGAGACGCAGTAT
>Ga0315907_10008563_pt1 | contig 10495 bp, 5 predicted proteins | sample LakEriMetagenome_3_FD_203525 | JGI IMG/M metagenome (GOLD analysis project Ga0315907, IMG submission 203525) | Freshwater fungal communities from buoy surface, Lake Erie, Ohio, United States - Buoy 12 MA123 | ecosystem: Environmental > Aquatic > Freshwater > Lake > Lake biofilm | place: USA...
GGGCCCGCCGGCGGGCCGAGGATCTCCTGAAGGCGATCGTCGACCGCGACGCCAACCATCCCTCGATCGCCGTCTGGACCATCGTGAACGAGAACTGGGGCACCGACCTCGTCCACGATGCCGGCCACCGCGCGTGGCTGAAGCGGACCTACGACTGGCTCAAGGCCTACGACCCCGGCCGCCTCGTGGTCGACAACTCGCCGCTGGCCCCCAGCATGCACGTGAAGTCCGACGTGGCGGACATGCACTTCTACGCCGCCATCCCCGACAATCGCGCGGCCTGGGACGGGTTCGTCGACGCGCTCGCGGCGCGGCCCGACTGGCTGTTCAGCCGGGCGGGCGACGCCGAGACGACCGGGACCGAGCCCCTGATGTGCTCGGAGTTCGGGAACTGGGGCCTGCCCCAGCCTGAGGACCTCGCCGACGCCGACGGCCGGGAGCCGTGGTGGTTCGAGACCGGGCACGACTGGGGCGAGGGGGTGATGTACGCCCACGGCGTCGAGCACCGCTTCCGCGACTGGAGCCTCGACCGCGTGTTCGGCTCGCTGCACGCCTTCGTCGAGGCGGCGCAGTGGCAGCAGTTCCGCGCGCTCAAGTACGAGATCGAGGCGATGCGCCGCAAGCCGACGCTGGCGGGCTACGTGATCACCGAGCTGACCGACTGCCATTGGGAATCGAACGGCCTGATGGACATGCGGCGCAATCCGCGGGTCTTCCACGACGTCTTCGCCACGATCAACGCCGACACGGTGATCGTGCCCACGTGCGAGAGCCTGTCCTGCCGTGCCGGCGGCACGCTGCGGATCGGCCTCGCGGTCGCCCACGGCGCGGGCGCGCCGTTCCCCGGCGGGACGGTGGAGGCCTTCCTCGGCGAGGGGCGCGTCGTCCCGGTGCCCGCCATGGCGGCGGGCACGGTCGCGGCGCTCGGCACGGTCGCGGTGCCGGTTCCGGCGGTCTCCGCCCCGGGCCAGCACCGGCTGACGCTGGAACTGCGCGATCGCGCCGGCACCATCCTCGCGACCAACCACCTCGACGTGGCGGTGCACCCGCAACGGGCCGATCCGCCGCCGGTCCCCGTCTGGTCGCCCGACGCCGACGTTCGCGACCGCCTCGCCGCCCTCGGCTACCGGGTCGCGGCGTCGGCCGAGGCCGCGGACCTCACCGTCGCCCGGAGCGCGGACGAGGCGACCGCCGACCGGGTCCGGGCGGGCGGGCGGCTCCTGCTCCTGCCCGAGGCGGAGACGGCGCTCGACCCCTTCTTCCCGCACTGGCAGGCGGTCCGGGTGCGGGCGCGCGCCGGCACGCTTTGGGCGGGCGACTGGGCCTCGTCCTTCGCCTGGCTCGCCCGGACGGGCGTCTTCGCCGACCTGCCGGGCGGGCCGCTGCTGGACGCGACGTTCGACCGCGTGATCCCGACCCACGTGATCGCGGGCTGCAACCTGCTCGACTTCCAGTCCCGGGTGCACGCCGGCCTCGTGGTCGGCTGGATCCACAAGGCGGTCGCCCTGGCGGTGGAGCGGCCCTACGGCGAGGGGCGGATGCTCGTCTCCACCTTCCGCCTGTTCCGCGACCCCCCCGGGGCGGACCCGAATGCGACGGCGCTGCTCGACCGGCTCGTGGCCCGCGCCCTGTCCCCGTCGCGGACGGCGGACGAGGGGACGGAGCGGCCGGTCCGCGAACCGTCCGTCGGCTGAGGAAAGGCGAGGGACCGGCGGGGGCGCGCGTGCGTCGCACCCTCCATCGGGAACCGAACGGCCCCCCGACCGGTTTGGACTGCCGGACCGGGCCGGTCCCGTGGGGCTCGACAGGTCATCGGGACGCGCGCGGAGGCCGGGCCGGCCGACCGATTGCCCGCCCGAATGCCGAACGGAGCCCGGATGCCACTGCCGCCCTGCACGGACGCGGGCGATCGCCTGATCGTCTGCCTGTCCCATCTCCGCTGGTCCTTCGTCCACCAGCGCCCCCAGCATCTCCTCGTCCGCGCGGCGCGCGGCGGGCGGGTGCTGTTCGTCGAGGAGCCGGTCTTCGAGGCGGGGGCGGTGCCGCGGATCGAGCTGCGACCCCAGCCCTCCGGCGTGGTCGTCTGCGTCCCCGTCCTCCCGCCCTCGGCGGAGCCGGCGGCGGTCGAGGTGCTGCGGGGGCTGCTCGACGGGCTCCTCGCCGGACGGCCCGGGGACCCCCTCGTCCTCTGGTACTACACGCCGATGGCCCTGGCCTTCACCGACCATCTGGCGCCCGACGCCGTCGTCTATGACTGCATGGACGAACTCTCGGGATTCCGCGGGGCCGCGGCCGGCCTGCGCGCGATGGAACAGCGGCTGTTCGACCGGGCCGACCTCGTCTTCGCGGGCGGCGCCAGCCTCTACGAGGCGAAGCGGCACCGCCACCACGCCGTCCACGCCTTTCCCAGCAGCATCGACGCGGCCCATTTCGCCCGCGCCCGCGGCCCCGTCGCCGACCCGCCCGGGCAGGCCGGGATCCCGCGCCCGCGGCTCGGCTGGTTCGGCGTGATCGACGAGCGCATGGACCTCGACCTCGTCGCCGGCGTCGCGGACCGGCGGCCCGACTGGCAGCTCGTCATGGTCGGGCCGGTGGTGAAGATCGATCCGGCATCCCTGCCGCGGCGGGCGAACGTCCATTGGATCGGACCGCGGGACTATTCGGACCTTCCCGACCATCTCGCCGGCTGGGACGTCGGGATCATGCCCTTCGCCCTCAACGAGGCGACGCGCTACATCAGCCCGACCAAGACGCCGGAGTTCCTGGCCGCGGGGGTGCCCGTCGTGTCCACCCCCGTCGCCGACGTGGCTCGCCCGTGGGGCGAGGCGGGCCTGGTCGAGATCGCGGCCACGGCCGAGGCGACGGTGGAGAGGGCGGCGGCGCTGATGGCGCGCCCGCGCGGCCCCTGGCTGGAGCGGGTCGACCGCCGGCTCGCCAACATGTCGTGGGACCGCACCTGGGCGGCGATGGAGGCGCGCCTCGCCGAGGCGCTCGCCGCCGGGGCGCCCGGCGCGCCACCGACAGGGTCCGCGACCGTGGCGGCGGGGACGGCGCGTGTTTGACTGGCTCGTGGTGGGAGCGGGCTTCGCCGGCAGCACGATCGCCGAGCGGCTCGCCAGCGTGCGCGACCAGAAGGTGCTGGTGGTCGACCGGCGCCCCCACGTGGCCGGCAACGCCTACGACGTCCACGACGCGGCCGGGGTGCTGATGCACCGCTACGGCCCGCACATCTTCCATACGAACTCGCAGGCCGTGTTCGACCATCTGTCGCGCTTCACCGCGTGGCGGCCCTACGAGCACCGGGTGCTGGCCAAGGTGGACGGGCAGCTGCTGCCGATCCCCATCAACCTCGACACGGTCAACCGCCTCTACGGCCTGTCGCTGGAGCCGCACGAGATGGAGGCGTTCCTGGCCGCCCGGGCGGAACCCGTCGAGACGATCCGGACATCGGAGGACGTCGTCGTCTCCCGCGTGGGCCGGGACCTCTACGAGAAGTTCTTCCGTGGCTACACCCGCAAGCAATGGGGCCTCGATCCCTCCGAACTGGACAAGTCCGTCACCGCACGGGTGCCGACGCGCACCGACCGCGACGACCGCTATTTCGCCGACCGGTTCCAGGCGATGCCGGCCGAGGGCTACACCCGCATGTTCGAGCGCATGCTGGCGCATCCGAACATCAAGGTCCTGCTGCAGGCCGACTTCCGCGAGATCCGGGAGACGATCCCGTTCCGGCGGATGGTCTTCACCGGCCCGGTGGACGCGTTCTACGGGTACCGCTTCGGCCGCCTGCCGTACCGCTCCCTGCGGTTCCGGCACGTCACGCTGGACAAGGAGTGGCACCAGCCGGTCGCCGTCGTGAACCATCCGATGGACGAGGCGTACACCCGCGTCACCGAGTACAAGCACCTGACCGGACAGCACCACCGGAAGACCACCCTGACGTACGAGTACCCGAGCGCCACCGGCGACCCGTACTATCCGATCCCCCGGCCGGAGAACGCGGCGCTCTACAAGCGCTACGAGGCGCTGGCCGACGCCGAGCGGGACGTCTGGTTCGTCGGCCGTCTCGCGACCTACCGCTACTACAACATGGACCAGGTGGTCGGGCAGGCGCTCGCCACCTTCGCCCGGATCGACGAGACGGAACGCCTGCGCGACGCCGGCCTCTCGATCGCCCGCACGGCCCGCGCGGTCCGGCCGGAGGCCGTGCCCGTCGCCCCGTCGGGGGCCGCCCGTGTCCGCTCCTGACGCGCCGGCGCACGACGGTCCCGAGGTCTGGGGCGGGATCGAGTGTACGGTGGTCCGCATCGGCGACGACGTCCGCGACCAGATCGCCGAGACGGGGCACCGCGACCGCGTCGGGGACCTCGACGCGGTCGCGGCGCTGGGCATCCGCACGCTGCGCCATCCCGTGCTGTGGGAGCACGTGTCGCCCGACCGGCCGGACCGGGCCGACTTTCGCTGGCACGACGTGCGGATGGGGCGGCTCGCCGACCTCGGCATCGCGCCTGTCGTCGGCCTCGTCCACCACGGCAGCGGCCCACGCTGGACGGGCCTCCTCGACCCTGCCTTTCCTGAGATGCTGGCCGTCCACGCGGCCCGCACGGCGGAGCGGTACCCGTGGGTGGACATGTTCACCCCGATCAACGAGCCGCTCACGACCGCGCGGTTCGGGGGCCTCTACGGGCACTGGCAGCCCCACGGGCGGGACGAGGCGACGATGCTCCGCTGCCTCCACACCCAATGCCGGGCGACGCTGCTCGCCATGCGCGCGATCCGGCGGATCACGCCCGGGGCGCGGCTGGTCCAGACCGACGACCTCGGGCGGATCTTCTCCACCCCGCTGCTGGCCTATCAGGCCGCGCGGGAGAACGAGCGGCGCTGGCTCGGCTTTGATCTCCTGTGCGGCCGGATCGACCGCGACCATCCCTGGTTCCGCGACGTCCTCGCCGCCGGGATCGGCGCCGACGACCTCGCCCTCTTCCGGGAGGGCGAGGCCCGGCCCGACATCCTCGGCATCAACCACTACCTGACCAGCGATCGCCACCTCGACGAGGACGAGGGCCGCTATCCCCCCCACACCCACGGCGGGAACGGCCGGCACCGCTATGCCGACACGGAGGCGGTGCGCATGCCCTGGCCCGCGGGGGAGACGGGGTTCGCCCCGCGGCTTCGCGAGGCGTGGGCGCGCTACCGCCTGCCGATGGCGATCACCGAGGCCCACCATGGCTGCACCCGGGACGAACAGGTGCGCTGGCTCGCCGAGGCGTGGTCGGACGCCCGCGCGGTCCGGGCGGAGGGGATCGACCTCAGGGCGGTGACGGTCTGGTCCCTGTTCGGCGCGGTCGACTGGAACACGCTCCTGACCCGCCGGTCCGGCTTCTACGAGCCCGGGCCCTTCGACGCCCGCTCCGATCCGCCGCGGCCGACCGCGCTGGCCGCCGCCACCGCGGCGCTCGCGCGGGACGGGCGCTTCGACCATCCGGTGCTCGACCGGCCGGGCTGGTGGCACCGGCCCGGCCGGCAGTACGCCGGCGGTCCGGTCACCGCGGACCGGCGCCCGTCGGCGCCCGCCCCGCGGTCGATCCTGCTGGCCGGCGGCGGCGGTTCGCTCGGCCGGGCCTTCGCCCGGATCTGCGCGGCGCGCGGCCTCGACGTCGTGGTCACCACGCGGGCGGAGCTGGACGTCGCCGATCAGGCGGCGGTGGCCGCCGCCATCGACGGCCTCCGGCCCTGGGCGATCGTGAACGCTGCGGGCTACGCGCTGCCGCCGGACGCGCCGGAGGAGCCGGGCCGCTGCGTGCGGGAGAACGTGGACGGCGCGCTGGTCCTCGCCCGGGCGGCGGCCGACGCGGGCCTGCCGCTCGTCGCCTTCTCCTCCGACCTCGTGTTCGACGGCATGCTCGGCCGCCCCTATGTGGAGGACGACGCCACCGGCCCGCGCTGCGCCTGGGGCGCCAGCAAGGCGGAGGCGGAGCGGCGCGTTTCGGCCGCCCACGCCGATGCGCTGATCGTGCGGGCCGGCGCCTTCTTCGGCCCCTGGGAACCGACGGCCTTCGCCACGACCGCGCGAAGGGCGGTGGAGGACCGGGGCCGGTTCGAGGCGGAGGAGGACGTGGAGATGTCGCCCGCCTACGTGCCCGACCTCGTGCACGCCGCCCTCGACCTCCTGATCGACGGGGCGTCCGGGGTCTGGCACCTCGCCAACGACGGCGCCTGCACGCGCCACGACCTCGCCCGCACGGTCGTGACCGCCGCGGGCTTCGATCCGGGACGGATCGTGCCGCTCTCGCGGGGCGAGCCGCGGTCGACCGTGCTGGCCAGCCGGCGCGGCGTGATGCTTCCCGCCCTCGAGGACGCATTCGCGCGCTACCTTCGGGATACCGCCGCCTGAGAGGCCCTCGCGCCTAGCCGCCCCCCCGCAACCTTGCCGCCAGCGCCGGCGATAGCCCGGTCGACGCCCGGCCCGACGGCCGCACGAGGCTGCCGCGCGTGGCCGGGGGCGGGCCGAGGCGGACCAGCATCTCCAGCAGCGGCACGCCGCAGGCGATGCCGTCGACCAGCGGCACCGGCGCCCGCGGCTGGAGCCGCGTCGCCATGCCGGCCATCGCCGCCCCGCAGAGCACCACGCACTCCGCCCCGTCCTCCTCGGCCAGCCGCGTCGCCGCCTCGACGACGCGGTCGTTGACCGCGTCCGGCGTGTTCAGCGCGGCGGTCGCGTCCATGGCGATCGAGCGCAGCCCGGCGAAGCGGTCCGCAAGGCCGTGGGCGGCGATCAGTTCGCGGTAGAGCTGCGGCGTGCCGAACACGACGAGGCCGTAGCGGGCGCCCAGCATGTGGGCGGTGAGCGCCGCCGCCTCGGTCATGCCCACGGCGGGAAGGCCCGTCATCTCCCGCACCGCCATCAGCGCCGTGTCGTAGGAGACCGCCAGCAGGATGCCGTCGCAGCCGGGCGCATGCTCGGCCGCCAGCGACAGGATCCCGTGGGCGGCGATCGCATTCTCGGTGCGGGTGTTGATGATGCGGGGACCGAAGGCCCCGGTCGCCGTCACGATCTCCGTGCCGGGCGCGGCGGCGGCCCGGGCGACGGCGGCGCAGGCCTCGGTGACCGCCGCGGTCGTGTTCGGATTGATCAGAAGTAGGCGCACGGTGTCGGTCTCCGGGCTGGGGGCGCGTCGGCGCCGGGATCGGCCAGGAGATACCGGACGGGCGGGCGGATCGCCACCGCCGGCCGCATCGCGCGGCCGGCGGTGGCGACGGACGGTCAGGTCCCGATCTTGCCGCCGTCGACCTTCGTGATCACCAGCGTCGCCGAGCGGGGCAGCTTGCCCGCCCCGTCGGGGAAGGCCGACTGGAACTTGCCGGCCGCGAAGTCGGCGCGCGAGGTGCCGGCTCCGGGATGCTGGAAGTTCACGAACATCGTCGTCTGGTCCGGCGTCGTGATCACGCCCGTCACCTCCTGGCCCATCGGGCCGGTGAGGAAGCGGCGGATCTCACCGGTCCGCGGATCGGCGGCGAGCATGCAGTTGTTGCCGACGACCTTGAGGTCGCCGCGGTTCTGCTCGCTCTCGCCGATGTCGGTCTGGATCCACAGGCGGCTATCGTCGTCGATCCAGAGTCCGTCCGGGCAGGCGAAGATGCTGTCGGCGTTCAGCGCGCGGCCGGCCACCGTCCGCGATTGCGCCGCGTCGCCGGCGATCACGAACAATTCCCACTTGAAGCTGGCGGCCGCGTGGTCGCCGCCGGCCTCGGTCCAGCGCACGATCTGGCCGAACTGGTTGCGGGCCCGCGGATTGACCGGATCGGTCTGGACCAGCGTCCGGTTCGTGTTGTTGGTGAGGGTGAAGTAGACCTCGCCGGTCTTGGGATCGACCGCACCCCACTCCGGCCGGTCCATCTTGGTGGCGCCGGCGCGGTCGGCCGCGAGGCGGGTGTTCACCAGGATGTCGGCCAGATCGGCGAAGCCGTTCGCCGGCGTCAGGCCGTTCTGGCCCGGAACCAGCGCCAGCCACTCGCCCGTGCCGTCCGCGTTGAACTTCGCGGCGTAGAGCGTGCCCTGGTCGAGCAGCGCGCCGTTGGCGGTCGCCGGATCGTAGGGGCGGGCGGAGACGAACTTGTAGATGTACTCGAAGCGGCTGTCGTCGCCCGAGTAGCAGACGACCGGACGGCCGGCGACCGCCGGGGCGAACACCACGCCCTCGTGGGCGAAGCGGCCGAGCGCCGTGCGCTTCACCGGCACGCTGTTCGGGTCGTAGGGGTTGAACTCGACCATCCAGCCGAAGGCGTTCGGCTCGTTGCGATAGTCGTCCGTCGCCGCCGCACCCTTCGTCGAGGCGTCGAAGCGGGCGTAATCGTCCGCACCACCGATCGCCAGTTCCCAACCGTAGCGCGAGCGGCCGCCGGCCACCACGCCGTAGCGGGCATGCTCGCGCGGGAGCGCTGGGCGACCGTCGCGCTGGTCGGCGTTGCGGAAGTAGCCGGCCCAGTTCTCCTCGGCCGTCATGTAGGTGTTCCAAGGCGTGACGCCGTGGGCGCAGTTGTTCAGCGTACCGCGCACCTTGGTGCCGTCGGGGCTGTACTTGGTCACCACGTGCTTGGTCCCACGGACCGGACCGGCGATGTCCATCGGCGTCAGGCCGGTGACGCGGCGGTTCATCGGATCCTGAACCACGGCCCAGTTGCCGTCCGCACCGCGACGCACGCGGACGACCGAGACGCCGTGCGCGTTGAGTTCCTTCAGGACCTCGTCGGCGACGCGGGTGTTGTTCTCGATCACCACGTCGTCGATGCCGACCTCCTTGCCCCGATAGGCGGCATGGAGGGTGCGGGCCTCGACATACTCGTGGTTGACGGCCAGCAGGCCGTCGGTCGACGAGCCGTTGATCGGGAAGAAGTGCATCCCGTCGTGGTGCGCGCCGACCTGCATCGCCTGCTCCGCGCCGGTGTTGGCACCGTCGCGATAGGCGGGCATGGAGCCGCCGATCGGCGTGCCCTGCGGGATCAGCACCTGGACCTTGTAGCCCTCGGGGACGACCACCGTGTCGGCCTCGCTGACCGGGACGGCCTTGAAGCCCAGCAGCGGCGAGCCGGCCGGGGCCGTCTGCGCCTGTGCCGCCGACGAGGCGGCGAGACCCGCGCCGAAGACGCCGGTCGCGGCGGCGGCGAGGCTGCCGACCATGAAGCCGCGGCGCGAGGTGCGCGCATCGACGACGTCGTAGAAGGTGGGGTTGTCCGACAGGTTGCACGGCGGCTCGTCGCCGTGTTCGTAACCCGGCGCCAGGGTGTGGTCCGGGTAGTCCTTCTCGTACTGGCTCATGGCTCCGCCTCTCCGCGTTGCATGGGGGGCGCGCTCTTGCGGCGCGTGCGAATTGCGCCGGGATACTGGCGGAGGGATGTGACGATTGAGTTACGGGTTTGTGTCGTTTCGCAGGTGCGGCATCCGGTCGGTCAGCCCTCCTCGGCCTCGCCGGCCGCGGGCGCGTCGAGTTTCTTCCACGCCTCCTGCTCCTTCTTCGACGACCCGCCCAGCGTCGCCAGCGCCTGGCGCAGCCGCTCGCGCACGATGTCGCGCCCCAGGAGCCCCATGGCGTCGAAGAGGGGGACCGAGGCCGTGTTCCCGGTGACCGCGACGTAGAAGTGGCGGACGAGATCCTTGAACTTCGCGCCGGTCGGCTCGGCCAGCCCGCGCATCACGGTCTCGACCGACGATTTGTCGAACTCGTCGAGCGTGTCGAACCGCCATAGGGCCAGCTGGAACGCCATGCGCAGCACGTCGGCCGGCACCTTGCCGTCGAGCAGCCGCTCCGCCGGCAGGTCGAGCCGCCCTGCGAAGAAGAAGGACGTCAGCGGCCCGAGGTCGGACAGCCGCTCGATCCGCGTGCGGGCGAGCGGGGCGATCGCGCCCAGCCGCGCCGGGTTCAGCGCCCAGTCCTGCACCGCGCTGGCGAAACCGGCGTCGTCCAGGCGCTCGCGGATCCAGCGGCCGTTCAGCCAGTCGAGCTTGGCGGTATCGAACACCGGCCCACCGAGCGAGATGTTCTGGAGGTCGAAGCGTTCGACCAGCTCGTCCAGCGTCGCCATCTCCTCCCCGTCAGCCGACGACAGCGCGAACAGGCCGAGGAAGTTGAGCATCGCCTGGGGCAGGTAGCCCATGGACCGATAGAACAGGATGCTCGTCGGGTTCTTTCGCTTGGACAGCTTCGACCGGTCCGCGTTCCTGAGCAGCGGCAGGTGCATCAGCTTCGGCATCTCCCAGCCGAAGTACCTGTAGAGCAGCACGTGCTTGGGTGCGGACGAGATCCACTCCTCGCCGCGCAGCACGTGGGTGATGCCCATCAGATGGTCGTCGACCACGTTGGCGAGGTGATAGGTGGGTAGCCCGTCCGACTTCATCAGGACCTGCATGTCCACCGTCTCCCACCCGATCTCGATGGGGCCGCGGCGCAGGTCGTCGATGGTCACGCTGCCGTCGCGCGGCACCTTCATGCGCACGACG
>Ga0315907_10008565_pt1 | contig 10492 bp, 17 predicted proteins | sample LakEriMetagenome_3_FD_203525 | JGI IMG/M metagenome (GOLD analysis project Ga0315907, IMG submission 203525) | Freshwater fungal communities from buoy surface, Lake Erie, Ohio, United States - Buoy 12 MA123 | ecosystem: Environmental > Aquatic > Freshwater > Lake > Lake biofilm | place: USA...
CTTCGCCAACGTCGGCTTGTACATGGCGGCCACGAGGTGACGCAGTGCCCGACGATCACGTCTTCACACTGAACGGGGACGAGCGGTGGCTCCTGCGTTTCACCAACCTCAAGGGTGCTGCCTACGGGTACACGTTCAGCCAGAAGGCGAAGAACCCGCGAATCATCCTCGACGCCCGCATGCGTGGGCGGAAGAAGCTCGAGGTGTTGGTGCACGAGCTGCTGCACGCGTTGAACCCGACGCAGAGCGAAGAGCACGTCGAGCAGCAGGGCAAGGATATTGCCAGGGTGCTGTGGAGCCTTGGGTATAGGGAGGTGCAGGATGGCTAGATCAGCCGGGACGTTCCGCCGGAAGAACGCCAGCGATCCGTGGCTCGTCACGTCGCTTGACGGCGGCGTCACTCGCATCGACTTCCAGACTCGCCTATGGGTGCTGCTCTCCAGCGATTGGCACTGGGACTCGACCAAGTGCAACCGCGAGAAGCTGGCCTCGGATCTACAGAAGGCGAAAGAGCTCAACGCCGCAGTGCTTTCAATCGGCGACCACTTCGACGCCATGGGCGGCAAGTACGATCCCCGCAGCAACGGCAAGTGGGACGTGCGGCCAGAGTTCCAGCGTGGTAACTACTACGACGATATCGTCACGCAGTGTGCCGAATGGCTTGAGCCGTACCGCGAGCAGATGGCTCTCATCACGCCAGGCAATCACGAGACGGCCGTGCGGAAACGCATGGAGACGTGCCTTACCACCAGGCTCGTGGAGCAGTTGCGGGTGCGTGGCTCTAAGGTGCGGCACTCTGGCTACTCGGGGTGGATTCTGTTTCGTGCCAAGAACGGCAAAACCAACTCGGCTCTATATCGACTCTGGTACCACCACGGCTACGGCGGGGGCGGCCCTGTCACTCGCGGCGTGATCGACTACAGCCGATACCTTGTGGACGTGGACGCCGACTGCATCCACGCCGGGCACGTGCACCAGCGGACGCTGATCGAGGCAAGCCGGCAGCGGTTGTCGCCTACAGGCATTCCACGCATTCGGCCGATGCACCTCGTCCGCTCAGCGGCCTACAAGCAGGAATGCCTCACCGATGGCTGGGCTGTCGAGAAAGGCATGAGCGCTCGGCCGCTTGGCGGCTGGTGGATGCTGCTGCGGTGGAACACGGACAACACGGAGTTGCGTGCGTCGTTCCACGACTCGCCGCGTGATGACAACGACGACACTTGACGCACGCCGCACACTGCGACTTTCGCAATTCGCAAATCACGAAAGGGACACCATGAGCACGACACTTGAGGCCGCGAACGACGCAATGCGGGCGGCAGTGAGGACTAGGCTGGAAGCCACGCCGAAGGATGATCCCAAGATGCGGGACTATGTGTCGCAGCCGGCGACAGAACCTCGGCACATTGATGCAAGTACCGAGGATTCGCAACACGAGAGCGAGACCTACGCCGAGTGGGACAGGATGCGTGGCGACGGGCTGCTGAGCGAGATATGCGCCAAGCAGAACGCTGTCGGACGCCATGGAACGACGGCAAAGTTCGGCACCGGCGCCGTGCGGTCGGACGCGGTCGAGGCGTTCCGCTACGACTTGGTCTCGCCTATCGGGCTGCGAGAGGTGGCGAGAGCCTGTGCCGAAGGTGCTTCAAAATATTCTGACTTCAACTGGGAGAAGGGCATGCCCGTCCACGACCTTCTCAATCACGCCATAGCCCACGTTTACGCCTTCCTGTCTGGCGACCGCAGCGAGCCGCACCTCGGTCACGCGGCGTGGAATCTCATGGCAGCGATTCACTCGCACGAACTGTGGCCGCACCTGAACGAAGGGCATCTTCGTGCGGATGGTTGCCGCAGCCCCCGTTGCGACAACTGAACGCTTGTGATCCTTCCCGCTGGGGGGTATAAAACAAGACGGGCCAAGGTTGCACCCTCGGCCCGTCTCTAACCAGCACCCCTACCTACATAGGAGGCCAGCTATGGCTAACTCTAAGCGTCCGCACAAAGCTCGTCCAACTGAGACAGAGGAGCAGCGGCAAAAGCGGCTTGCATACCACCGTGAGTGGATGCGCCGTTTTCGTAAGGCCAATCCCGAAAAACAGCGAGCGGCAAACCGCCGATATAGGGACAACAATCCAGAAAAGATCAGGCAGAAATATTTAGAAAGGTACGCAAGAGATCGGAAAAAAATCATTGCCTCTGTTTGCGAGTATTCAAAACGCAATCGCAAGAAAATCAACGAAAGGAATAGAAAGCGTTACCGCGAAGATGTCGAAAAGGCTCGCGCAAAAAGCAGAGAGCAGTACGTTCCGAGGCATGAACTTTCAGAAGAGAAAATGCGAGAGGTTCGCAAAAAGCACGCAGAGTACATGCGCCGAAAGCGAAATACCGATCCCGCTTTTCTTGTCGCAGACAGGCTCCGAAGACGCATCAATGATGCGATTTCTTCCGCTGGCGCCGATAAGTCTGGAAGTCTGGCTAAGGTCTCTGGATGCACGGTGCACGAACTTGTATCCCATATTGAACGCCAGTTTGTTGATGGGATGTCTTGGAACAACAGGAGAGAGTGGCACATAGACCACATCATTCCGTGCAATGCGTTCGACTTGACTGATCCAGCACAACAGTGCGTTGCGTTCCATTACACAAACCTGCGGCCGGTTTGGTCTCACGAGAACCTGCGTAAGCAGGCAAAGATTCCCGGCGGCCAGACGCAGTTGTTCTGGGACGTGTCGCACATCCAGAAGGCCGCCAAGGCCGTGCGAAAGCGAAAGCCGAAATGATGACCAACGCCGACAACATATCGCCACGCGAGCCCCTCTCTGACGCCTACCTGCAGCAGTGCGAGTTCGACGCTCGCCGGTTCAGCGGTGCCTACACCGGCACGGCCGGCACGCTCGCGGGCCACGTCATGCGGTTGCTCGCCGAGCTGTCTCGCGTGAAGGGAAAACTTGCCGTGACGATTGCGCAGCGGGACGAGCGGCCTTGTCTGTCGCACATTCGTGGAGACTGAGCCGGGCCGGAGCGTTGAGGCACGCGCGGTGTTTATCCCTTTCCGCCACGCGTCGCTTCCGCTCCGTGCCCGGTTCATTTGACGTGCTCGCCATTCTGGCTGCATGTCATGGACGATCCACCACGGCGACTGCCGCGAAGTCATGGCGACGCTCGACGCCGAGAGCGTCGATAGCATCGTGTGCGACCCGCCCTACGGCTTGTCGTTCATGGGCAAGGAATGGGATTCCTTCAAGCCAGGCGACATCGCTATGCGTCGGAATCCGGCGATGGATGCAGTCAACGCGGGGGCATCAAGGCAGGGCGGCAGGCAGCGGGCGTGCTCTGACTACCAGAAGCGGCAGCGCCGTGACATGCTGGCGTTTCAAGAGGCAATGGAAAGCGTATTCCTAGAGGCTCTCCGCGTGGCGAAGCCAGGAGCCCACCTGCTCGCATTCGGCGGAACTCGCACCTATCACCGTCTCGCGTGTGCCATCGAGGACGCTGGCTGGGAGATTCGGGATTGCGTGATGTGGGTCTACGGCAGCGGCTTCCCGAAATCGCACGACGTGAGCAAGGCGATTGACAAGGCGGCAGGGGCGGAGCGGGAGGTGGTTGGCATTTCTTCAGTGACAGGTGCTCGACAGTCACGAACCATGGACGACGGCAACAAGGGAACGCGACGCACCTACCAGAACGATGAGCCGGTCGTGAACAACATCACCGCCCCCGCCACCGACGCCGCTCGCCAGTGGTCCGGCTGGGGCACGGCGTTGAAGCCCGCCTGGGAGCCGATCACCGTGGCCCGCAAGCCGCTCGTCGGCACCGTCGCCGAGAACGTGCTGACGCATGGCACGGGGGCGATCAACGTGGATGGGTGCAGGGTGGGTGCGAATGGCGGAACTCGACGTGACGGCAAGGGGAGCGAACCAAACGATTCCGGCTGGGAGAACATGCGAGGGCATGGCGTTGCCACAATCAACGCCGGCCGCTGGCCCGCGAACCTCATCCACGACGGCAGCGAGGAGGTGGTGGGGCTGTTTCCGGTGACAAAGAGCGGAGGCCAGAACGCCACCAGCGAATCGCAGCCTGGTTACGCAGGCGGCTGGACGCGGCCTGGTGGCAAAGGCCATCACGACTCCGGCTCCGCCGCCCGGTTCTTCTACTGCGCGAAGGCGAGCAAGGCGGATCGGGGCGGCGACAACAAGCACCCCACCGTGAAGCCCACCGACCTGATGCGTTACCTCTGCCGCCTCGTCACGCCACCCGGCGGCGTGGTGCTCGACCCGTTCACGGGCAGCGGCTCCACGGGCAAGGCCGCGACCCTTGAGGGCTTCCGGTTCATCGGCATCGAACGCGAGGCCGAGTACGTCGAGATCGCCAAGGCGAGGATCGCGGCGGCTATGCCGAAACCAGGCCAACTCTTTTAAGCCGCTGGCCTATCGCCTCCCTGCGGCGGCTCGTTCAGGTCTAGCGGCGGGAGGTAGTCCAGGGCCGACTGCTGCCCAGTGATGGTGGTGTCCAGGTAGTGATCCTTCGTGGTCTTCGGGTTCGCGTGGCCCAGGTGGTCCGTGGCATCTCCGCCCCCTGCTTTCACGTAGGAACCGCTTGCCTTGCGTATGGCATGGAAGCCCATCGGCTTGACGCCGGCCCGTTTGCAGATGAGCCGGAACGTCTGAAATAGGCTTTCCTGCCGGCGGTGCTCGAGCCACGGCCAGACAAGATCGGTGTCCGCCCTGCGGTAGCGACGCAGCTGCTGGGCCAAGTCTGGGTGAATCGCCCGCTGGATCGTCTCGATGCCGCCCTTGCGGGTCTCGCCCAAGAACGTGATCCGGCAGGCGTCGAGATCTACCTCGGACCACCGCAGCCGCAGGTGGCTGCCGATACGCTCGCCCGTGTACCAGAGCGACTGAATCAAAGTCATCCATAGCCATGGGGCTGGGACGCCACCAATTGAGCCGTGTGCCGTTCTGGCGGCCCTGACGAGCGAAGACACATCTGCCACCGTGTAGCCCTTTGGAGGCCGCGTAGGCACCTTCAGGCGTGGCAGATCGGGGAACTCTGCGGCGATCCGCTTCCTGGCGGCAAAGTTCCACAAGGCACTGAGATGGGCCTTGTCCTTCGCCACGCTGGCCGGCGCACAGATCCTGCCGCGATGCGGCGTGACGGCCCTCCACCGCAGGAACTTGGCGATGGCCAGGTCATCAAAGTCGGTGACCAGCGGCTCACGTCCAAGAAAGTCACGCAACCTGTCGATGCTGTGCCCAAACAAAATCACGCTGCGTGCCGAGAGGTTGTGCAGCGGTGCGTATCGGTCGATCAAAAGCTCACGAATCGTCATTTCACTGCCTCCACTTTGGTGTTGTGGCAGTAGTATACAGAAGTCCAGGGTGTACGAGTTCCGTATTCCCATGCCCTCCGCTAATACTTTTGCCACTAGTTTGATTGTCGCCATGTTGGGACTGCGATTCTCGGAATGGCGAAAGCAGGCGGATTCTGCGGGATGCGGCGGCGGGACAGTTTGACTGCCGTTCCCCTATCGGTACTATTGGGGCATGATCGTGGCACTCAAGAACGACAGCGGACGCAGCATGATCGGTTGCCGTGAGGCGGCCGAGGCGTACGGCTGCACGATGAGCTACATCCGCAGGCTTGCCCGAGACGGCCGCCTGGACACCGAGATGGTGGGCGGCTCGTACGTCTTCGACGAGGCCCAGGTCCGGCGGCTGGCTGCCAAGGCCGCCAAGGGCGAGGGCCGGCAGCGGAAGCGGGCCGGCGGCTTCAAGGCCGGCTGACCTGCGTTTTTCCCGGCGAAAACGCCCCCAAAGAAAATCTTTTCAAGCCCCCTTGCCAATGGTTCCGATATCGGTATCATTGGGGCATGCGAGCGAATGAGACTCGCGGCCACGAACTGGGAGACGAAACGATGAACGCCGAACGAGTCAACGCCAGCCGCAAGTACCAAGCCGCCCTTCACGTCGTCAAGTCTGCGGAGCTTGGCTCTGACCTCGCAGCCTGGGAGGCCGCCGACGCAGCCCTTTCGGATGCCCGCAAGGCTCTGGTTGCCGCTGAAGCAAAATGGCCGACCAAGGCCGAGTCGAATCGCGAGCGTCGTGAACTTGATCGCGGTAATCGCGGGCTGCGGATCAACGCCTGACAATCCAAGGTGGGGCCACCCGGCCTGCCGACAGCTGCGAAACGGGTGGCAATCGCACAACGTCACGGAGGACACATGATCCACGACACACTCCGAGCCCTGCTGGTCATCGCCGTGCTGGCCGCAGGCTGCTCGCTGCTGGTCGAGACTCGCCACCGCCTCGCGGTGATCGAGCTGTCGGCCAGGCTGGCCACGCCCCAGCCCTACGCCATGCCTGCTTTCCAGCAGGCTCCGCAGCCGGAGCCGGGCCGTCTGCGGACGTTCGGCCGTGCCACGCTCGATCTCGCCGACGCTGCCATCGGCGTTTTCCGTTGACAAATGGTTCCGATTCCGCAACACTCTGGCCCCTGCCCTTATGGTTCCGCAATCGCAACAGGTGTACGCAATTTCCAGTCCCCTCATTTTGTTGGGCCGCCCCCTTGACGCCGTACTGAACGCCGGTACAGTTCGCCACTCACACGAAAGGAAATCGCCATGAGTGATCCCCACGCCCGCGAATACCTAGCCGCCGTCGCTGCCATGCCCGAGCACACCGTTTCGGGCGGCACGACGCGGTTGATCGACGGGCAGCTGGTCACCACCTACGCGGTCGGCGACCGCATCCGCTGGATCGAGGAGGGCCGGACGCTCAACGGCGTCGTGGTGGAGGTGCTGACGGATGACACCTATCACGTGCGTCGGCATGTGCCCGACGTTGGCAACGCCCACTACGCGGTGACGGCCGACCAGATCGTGCCGTTCTGATTCGAGCAAAGGACCGTCGCCTGGTGGAACCAGACGCCGGAAGGAGCCCGGTGGAACCGGGGCAGCAAGGACGCAACAGCCACCCGCAACGCAGGACGCCGAGCGGGATTTTCACAACGCAGAAAGGACGCGACATGAGCACGGAAATCAGCACCCAGCGGGCCAGCGGCTTGGCCCTGCAATCGTTCGATGATGCTTTCAAGTTTGCCCGCATGGTTTCGGCCAGCGAGTTCGCCCCGAAGGATTTCCGGGGCAAGCCCGAGTCCTGCATGCTGGCCATCCAGCACGGTAGCGAGGTTGGCCTGTCGCCGATGCAGAGCCTGCAAAGCATCGCGGTCATCAACGGTCGCCCGACGATCTGGGGCGACGCCGCACTGGCACTGGTGCAGAGCAGCCCCGTCTGCGAGTACGTCCGCGAGTACACGGAAGGCGAAGGCGACGGCCTGGTGGCCGTTTGCGAGGCCAAGCGGCGAGGCTACCCGGCCCCGACCGTCGTGCGGTTCAGCGTGGCCGACGCGAAGAAGGCGGGGCTGTGGGGCAAGAGCGGCCCGTGGGCTTCCTATTCCACGAGAATGCTTCAGCTTCGGGCACGCGGCTTCGCCCTGCGTAACGCGTTCGCCGACGCCCTGCGTGGACTCATCACGGCCGAAGAGGCCCAGGACTACCCAACGCCAGCCCCGGCCCCAGAGCCCGTCCGCGAGCCCGTGGTCGTGCGCCCGAAGTTCGACGCCACGGCGCCGGCTCCAGCCGCGAAGGCGACCGAGGAAGACCTGCAGAAAAGCCGCCTCTCGGTCAATCGCACTAGCGACCTGGCGGTGCTCAAGGTGATGCGGTCGAAGGTGGACGAACGGCTGAAGTCGGGCTTCTACACGCCCGCCCAGGCCGACGAACTGCTGAACCTCATCAACGGCAAGCTCGATCTGCTGACGAGCGAGCCCGAGGACAACGGCACGGAGTTCGCCAACGAAGCAGCCGAGCATGAGGTGCAGGCATGAACTGGGTCATCCGCGAACACGGCACCGCGATCGGTGTTGGCTCCGCAGCCGACATCGTCGTGGGCCGGCTGGAGTACCTCGTCGAGAAAAAGCCGGCCAACCCGCGACGGCTAATTGAGGAAGCCTTGTCCTACGCCCGCGCCTTGCGTGGATGGGTCAAGGAGAACCAGCCGCCGTTCACGATTCGCGGACTGGTGGCGGGTGACGAGCTGCACGGCGTTGATACACGGAACGGAGCAAGGCCAGGAGGAAAGCCGGGGCCAATGAGCGACGGTTGAACCAACGGCACGCGGTTGCCTGAGCGGCTGAATGCTGCATCCGCCCGTAGAGCCGGCCAAGTGCGGAACAACGCCGGATGTCGCAGTGCTACCTCCCAGCGTGATGCGACCGGATGCCCCACGTCACGGGGCCAATACACGGAAGAAGAAAGGACCAAGGATGGGCGTATACATCGACAGCCAGTGCGATATGCCGCTGTTCACGCAGCGAGCACCGAGCGTCAACGGCTCGATCACCTCGGCCAAGGCGGCCGACTCGCTCGGGCCGGCGACGCTGAACGCGCTGCAGCGTCAGGTGCTCGCGTTGCTTCAGGCGACGCCAGACGGGCTCACAGACGAAGAGCAGCAGCGGCTGCTGGAGATGAATCCAAGTACGCAGCGGCCGCGGCGGATCGAACTTGCACGGCGTGGTCTGGTTGTTGAGGCAGGGACCAGGCGGACGGCGAGCGGACGGATGGCCACGGTGTGGAGGGCCAGCAAATGAGCCGAAGCCGAAGTAGGTGCGTTGTTTATATGCGAGTTAGCACAGCGCCACAGGCGTTGGGCGATGGGCTGATGCGGCAATTGGAAACCTGCATCCAATACGCACGAGACAACCGCATGAATATCGCCGCCGTGTTTGCTGACGTTTGCTCTGGTGACAGCGACATGCCTCGTCGGCAACTCGCATACGTCTCGTCCGTAACCATGAACTGCCCGATTCTCGTGGAGTCGCGAGACCGCTGGAGCAGGATGGGGTACGGCATGGATCCATTGTCAGACGCCAACGTCGTGTTCACGTCTCCAACTGCAATTGAGTTTGAGGATACGTGCAAGCAAATCATTGCTGACGCAATCAGGGCGGCGTCTCGTTGACGTGCGGCCGAGGTTGGTGAACCGAAACGAAAGGAGGCCGCCATGCGGCTGCTGAAGACAGAGAACCGAAAGATCGGCGTTGATGAACTAAACATCGCTGATTCGTACCAGCGGACGATTGTTCCTGCTCGCGTGAATCGAATCGCAAAGAGCCTTGACCATGACGCGTTCGGGTCGCTCACTGTTGGCCAGCGGCGTGACGGCACCTACTGGGTTGTTGACGGCATGCAGAGACTGACTGCCGCACGCAAACTGGGGATAGCGATGGTTCCGTGCGACGTGTTTCAGTCCGAAGGACAAGAGCACGAAGCACGCGTGTTTCGATTGAAGAATCGAGAGCGCACGAATGTCACCGCTTGCGCTCTGTTTCGCGCTCAACTTGTTGAGGGAGACGCGCAGACTGTTGACATCGCCGACACAGTTAAGGCTGCCGGCTTGAGCCTTCGGTTTGAGAACGGAAAGCCTGGGTGGCCGTTTGTGAAGGCCGTGGTCTCGCTGGAGAAGGCTTACCGCAAGGTTGGCAAGGATGGACTTGCAACTGTTCTATCGATCATCTGCGAATCGTGGTTTGGCGAGTCCGAGGCCCTTCGAGGTGACATCATCAGCGGCCTGGCGTACTTCATCCACAAGACGCCTAGCTTCGACAAGTCTCGCCTGGTTTCAAAGCTTGCTGACAAGCCGATCAGTGCGTTGATTCGGGCCGCCGATGCAACGTTCAAGCTTGAGCGAGATCGGGCCGCGTCTAGCAGCGACAGATCGTTTGCCATGTGCATGGCGATTGAGTGCATCTACTCCAAGGGACTGCGAAAGAAGCGGCAGGCAGTCTGAGTAATCAAGCCGCCCCAGTGATAGGCACGGTGCCGCTTCGACGCGGCTGGGCGGAATGGAAACGAGGCAAGGATGCAACACAAAAAGACCTTCACGCAGCTGCTGCTACGTGAGATCCGTGCTCATTTTGAGCACAAGGCCACAGACCCGTCAGTGCCCCGCCAGCACGCCGACGTGTACTACGCCGTGGCTAGAGAGATTGGACGCATGACGCCGCAGTTTGTTGCCGAGGCTCGCAGGCAACTCGGATGGCAGGACGCTGTGCAGCAGCACGAGGAGGCTAGTCGTGGCCGCTGACACTCGCGTTGACGTTTACCTCCCGCTGTACGTTCGTGACTTCCTCACCAGCACCATCGGCTGGACTGCGGAGGAACGCGGCCACTACCTGACCCTGCTGATGATCCAGTGGGACAGAGGCTGTCTGCCGGCTGACCTGGCCGACCTCGAGCGGCTGTCTTCTGGCGTCGGCAAATGCTGGAACGTCCTGTCGGAGAAGTTCCCGGCCTGCGAAGACGGCACCAGGCGGAACGCGAAGCTTGAGGAGCACCGCTGCCGGTGCGTCGAGATCCGCGAGAAGCGATCACAGGCTGCGAAGTCTGCGGCGTCTGGGAGGTGGTGCGGCGATGCGTCACGCATAGCAAACGCAC
>Ga0315907_10008569_pt1 | contig 10489 bp, 9 predicted proteins | sample LakEriMetagenome_3_FD_203525 | JGI IMG/M metagenome (GOLD analysis project Ga0315907, IMG submission 203525) | Freshwater fungal communities from buoy surface, Lake Erie, Ohio, United States - Buoy 12 MA123 | ecosystem: Environmental > Aquatic > Freshwater > Lake > Lake biofilm | place: USA...
TCTTTGGAATCCAGATTTCTTAATTGATTCATTAACTAAATTACTCTTAAAGAATCTAGAATATGTCATCATAAATGAATTTTTGACACCCACTCCTCCAGGCCTCTTAACGACCACAGAGGCTCCTTCTGGCATAAAGACCTTATACCCATTGGACTCGAATACAAGGCGCTTAGAATGGCGTGGAGCAATTTTAAGAGGCATTCCAGCTTCCATCACAGAGGCTTTGCTTACAAATACATGTCTGCGATTTCCTTCTGTTGAGGTAAATGTTTTTGAAGGCAGGAATTCATAGGATATAGAAAACCCTAAACCTTCTGTATTTAATTTATTTATTTTAAATAATCTTGACTGTGAATCTCCGACCTGATTCCATTCATATACATGATGGAGAGTTTTAGGCTTTACTCTAGCCTGAGCATCTACATATTCGCTAAAATCTTTTTCTAATTGATTAAATATAACTTCTCTAAATTTATTTTTAAATGCCGCATTTGTGGTTAATTTACTAATTACCTGAACGTTGTAATATACGTATGCGGATATTTGAGCTACAAGGCTTTCTTTTAAAATGCCGCCTTTGGACTTAACCATGAGGTTTTGTAGTCCACTAGCGGCTTGAATTAACGGAGTGCTATAGTCCAATTCTCTGATTCTCCGATCTCTTAATTACTGAGTTGTATGCTATCACCGTTCCAAATCCATCTGTTACGGGAGTGCTTCCAATTACCTCAAAAACAGTTGGGGTCTCTGAAGGATAATTTAATTCTACCCAGATCGGATTATTTTTTGAATCTCTAATGTTTGTAACTTTTTCTCTGTAGGTTAATCTTTGAGAAGTTCTTACTTGAAGAATTTCTTCGTTATTATATTTAGTTCCAAAAGACTGAATGCTATTTGTGCGGGTAGATGAGGAATTGCTAATGACGCCCTTTGCAGAGCAGTCTACAGTTTTGTAATAGACCCATTCTTTTACTAATGCCCCAGTATCAGCATCTTGCAAATCAAATTGACGATAAACGTCCATTTTCATAGACAATACTGAGTCTACGAGGTCCAACATTTATACCACTACCATTTGGGTAAGAACATATGCGCCGAGCAATTTATCGGCAAGCTGATTTCCTGTTCCCGTATATGCGTCTCCAGAATACTCAAACTGCCAATCGAATGTCTGTATGTTCTTAACATATTTATTTCTCCATACAGTGTCTTTAGCAAAATAATCTTTCATAAGCTCAATGCATGCAAGCTGTACGTTATACGGAACTTCTTCCCAGCCATATCTACCTTCAACTCTGTATCTTACATTCTTTGCAAATGCCATCCCGCTATATGTATCATTAATGGACGGCGGAACAAGACCATTAGCAATGTATACAGTATTGTCTAGCAATCCAGTTCTATCAACTCTAATACCAAAATTAGTTTCTGAAATGATTGGGGTATATGTCCAGTTATTTACAGTTGGAGTAGAAACATTATCTACAAGTAAAATGTCATTATGGTATAGCTTATGAACATCTGTAATACGATAAGGCAGCGGCAGAATATCAGAATCATTTCCAAATACTACCTCGTTATCATCATATGTAAAGAAATCTTGTCCAGTATAATCTTCAATTTGCTTACGAGCATATCTTTCAGCCCTAGTAATTTCAGTATATGTTTTATAATTAGGATCACTTGGTTCTACTCCAAGATTTAATTCATCCATTGCCTCATAAATATTTACATATGGGGTTACTACATCTACATATGCCGTATGTGAGGCGGCGTTAGAACTTACTGCATACTCCCAAAGTAATTTAAATTTTCTTTGACGCTGGGTAAGACTTAATGGTAAATTTATATAGTAACTACCAGGATCTGTTTCTGCCGCCGTTGAAGTTAATGTAGTAAGTAAAGTCGTTGGAAGAATTGCTGGTGTTATGGTGATGTCAGAAGTTACATCATACACCTTTACTGTTGGTACAGCGTCTGCTGCTACAATTTCTCCCTGCCAAAATACTCTATGAGTTATTGGGGAGTTTGTGTTAATGTATATTTCTGCCATTTGTATGGCTTAGTTGTAGAACTCCTGCACTTCTGCTGGGGTAGCTAACACAAAGCCTTCCTCCTTATCAAAAATTGCTTGGGCTGTATCTTTGTCCATAGCAATAAATGGATGTTCTTTTGTAAAACGATGTCCCATAATTTCGTAGCTAAAGTTTGCACGATTCATTTTTACAAGAACCATATCTTCTTCTTTAACTGCTTTTGGTGCCGCCTTTGGTAGTGTTTCATTCATTTCTAATTCTTCTTCCTCTATGGCCTTAGACTTTTGATATATAGCCCAGGTTACGCCTTCTTCTGCAAGAGCAGCAATTATATCTTTTTTACCTTTTTGGTCTGCTACGTCTACTGCAAAGTCTTCTGCAATTTGCTTTAACTCTGCAACTTTTAATGTATCAAATGACATTAATTTCTCCTTTTGTAGGTTATTTAATTATAGCATTAGTCAATTAAAAGGAAAAGCCCCCAAATTAATGGGGGCCTTTCAGCAGATCTAAATCCTAAATTAGGAAGCGACCTTAACGTTCTTAACTACGACCCATGCATCTGCCTGCTCGATTTGAACGCCAACACGTGTATACATTGTATACTCGATGGAATCCTTACGAGGCTGGAAGAAGCGGTATACGGTTACATCACGCTTGATACCAATAACTACGTTATTTGGGAATGTCAAGTGGATATCTCCATGATCGCCAGTTTCGCCAGAGTAGTCTCCGTCTTGTGCCTCTTTTAGAAGAGGTACTTCAACGATTGGAATACCGAATGCGAATGGTGCTACGTATCCTGCTGGACCACCTAGTGGCTCAGTTGCTCCACGGATGATGCTTGATGCAATATCCTGTGGGATAGTTTGATTTGTTCCAATGCTATTTGCGTACAGGAAGTCCTGAATCAAATTGGAACCTGCTAGGAAGCGAAGATCGCCACGGCGTTGCTTGTACTTACGTGGAAGCTCCTTAAGTGCGCTGTTAAATACAGCACGGCTTACGTTTGCTCCTGCAGCATCAACAACATGTCCGTATGTCTTTGCCTTCTTTACTACACCATCAAATGACTTGTATAGGGCATCTCCTGTTAGGGATACGTTTCCATTGAGGACTACGTCTTCAATGTCGTTACCTGCCTGTGTTGCCATCATACGTGCAATATGATCTTCTAGATCTGGACCTTCAATATTGTCTTCAAGAGACTCTGTTGAAAGCTCCCAGTCTAAACGTAGTTTCTTTGTTGTCAAAGAAATCTTTGAGAAAGATACTGCGCTGTTTGCGGCATCGTTATCTGCCTCTGTCGCAAGCTTCATAAGCTTCTCGCCTACTGACATACGATCAATTTCAGTGGTATCTGCTCTCATTCTAACTGTACGTGCAACCTTACCAATTACGGTAGCGTCGAACATATAGTCTAGGAAGCGAGCTGATTGTTCTGGATTTAGTAGTCCGCCCTCACCCTCTGAACCGATATGTACGCCTGTATTTGCTACTGCAGATCCAGTCATATTAGCGGTTACATGAGTGTTAGCAGCTACTGCTTTTTCTAACATTTCATTACTCATTTTATTTTTCACCTACCTTTTTATTTTAAAAGTTGATCTACGGAACTGAGGAAAGAACCGTTCCATTTTGATTTTTTGATTGTTACTTCCTGAGACCCGCCAAGGTCTGAGGACTTCTTAATTGCGGTCTCTGATTCTACCGCTACGACACGCTTTTCTACGCCATCAATCGTGTTCTTGATATCTTCTACAGCCTTTGAAAGTGCTGTATGTTGTTCTGCCAATTCTGAAATACGACCATCGACGCTCTTGCTAAATGTTTCAACTGTCTCTTTGATAGCTGATACCTGTTGAGCGTTAGCTTCGGAAGCCTTGTTCAGTGTTTCTGAGAAAAAGCCTTTTAGATCGCCAAGCATCTTTGCAAAATCAGGTTCATCAACCATAACTTCTGATACGTCGGCTGCTTTTTCCAGAGTTTCGGCAGAAGCGTCTTCAGCAGGTGCTGCTTCTTCGGCAGGAGCTGCTTCTTCAACAGCTGCTACCTCAGCAGGTGCTGTCTCTTCAACTGCAGGAGTTTCTTCAACTACTGCGTTTTCTGTATTTTCTGACACTTCATTACCTCCTTCTGCGTTTGCCTGTTTTGCAATTTTGTTTGTATCAGGCAACGTTAATCTTGACTTGTGTAAATCAAGAATTCTATTTATTTCCTTTGCTTTGTTTACATCATTTGATTCTACCCAACCAATTAAAGCTGCTGGCTTTCCAGAAACTGGTGATGTATATTCTGCATCTGTTGACATAAATACAGAATCACTATCTTCACAATAAAAAATGTTTTCTACTTTTGTCTCTGCTGCAATTCCTTTGAACATTAACTGCCCGTTCATTTTCTGAATAGACAAAATGTTGCAAAGTTCATTTGCTGGAGAATCAACTACTGATAGCTCCATTAGAGAATAATCTTTGATAAATCTTACTGGCTTACCTGTTGCTTTGTTTACTTCATTTTCTGAATCAATAATCTTTCCGCCGATTGAAAATCCTTGTAGGGTTCCGTCCAAAATCTTTTCCCATGTATCTTGTGCGCCTTTAGAAATGTATGCGTCTACATAAACTCCGTTAAAAAATTCGCCAGTCTTTGCATCAAAATACGTTTCTGGTTTGAATGAAACCATTTTGCCAACAGCATTGCTTCCGTGCATTTCACGAATGTTTCCACGGAAAGATTCAAATGCTTTTAGTGATGCCTCTGCTGTTACAACATCTCCTGTTTGATCAAGATTGTCTAGTGTGGCAAAACCAGAAACTGTGCGCTTCTCACGATTGACTTTCGTGAACGGCACGGATAGGCTGATGTTGTCGCCATTAGATGACCATAGAGATTTCTCAATATTCATATGCTTAATTTTATAACGTTATTATATATAAGGCAAATAATCAGTTGAGCAGTATTACTCGACTTGTCTGCCTTCGCCTTGAGGATTTCTAGATTCCCCCGAAATATCGGGTGAATTATTTTCCCTCTCTTGAGTTCTATTTCTGGTATTTCCAGCCTGGGCTCTTATTTCCGCCTGCTGTTGTGGTTTTAATTGGACTACTTCGTCTCCGCCGTCCCTTGGAACCATACCCTTTCTAATTCTAATTTCATTAGGGGTAATTACCTGCATCCTTAAATATCTCTCATCGATCTTAGATTGGGTATCCTCATCTGTAAGGCTTAATTCATTAAATTTAATTTGCAGGGCATCAGTCATTTCCTCAATTAGTTTATTTAATTTCTTTTCTAGAATTTCTTGAACTGGCTTGCATACCTGCTCTTTAAATGTTTTATCTGCATCACGAGCATTTGCCAATGAAATTCCTTGAGGACTTCCAATTTTAGAAATAGGAACACGGTGAGCCATTAATATTTCGTCTCTATTAGATTGACGATATACATTAAATGAGGACTCTTGGGTTCCCGCCTCAATTGGTTCCATCTTAAATTCAGTTTTTGAATCTGGGGAATCTGGTGGAAGTGGGATATATAGTGAGCGGTGATTTCTTCCTTTAAGACCGACCTGGAAAAATTCCAGAAGTTTTCTCTCGGACTCTGGGGATAGCTTAGCGCCTTTTACTGTGATGATATATCTTGGGACCGCCTTATTTTCAAAGTAATCTAAGTTATACTTTCCAGCAAATTCATTTCCTGCCATAGCATTTGCTGCTGCGACAATGTCTGGGATTCCGTAATAGTTATTGCGTGGAGTATACTTCTTGAAATGAATAATCTCATTAGGTCTATCGCTGCCGTCCGAAATTGGATTTGGGGTTTCCTGGTCTCCGAAGTTTCTAAAGTACACAGCCTTGCCATATAGCAATTGAATAAAGCCATCTCTTAGGCGGCGTACACGCATTGTCTTTGAAGGGATATGTCCAATATATCCTACCTTGCCAGATGTAGTTCTTGAAATTTCTAAATAGCCATTTCCTGTTGCTTCAACATCTGTGTAGAATTTAATCAAGGTCTCTTTGAATGTTTCTTCTTCATTGCAAGCTTCTAGCCACTCATGTAGATCTTGACGAAGTCTATCAAGCTTACGACGTGCTCTTTCTAATTGTGCATCGTTATCAATCTCATCAATAGCATCTACTGTTTTGCGAGTCTCAATAAAGTCAAAGCCAAGTCCAACTACGTTTGATACTTTAGCATTAATTGCTGCATAGTTGTATGGGGATATTTCATAAATCTGAGATAGGTATTCAAGATTATACGGCGGTTCAATAAGATCAAACATGGCATAGCCAGTAATAGCTTGTGCTAATAGATTCTGTTGTGTCTCTGTTCCTTCAATGCCCACAAATCTCTTTTGAATATTCCTGCTAAGCTTGCGGCGGAATGAAGAACCCAATCCAGATATTTTCTGTAACTCTTCGCCAGAGGCCATAAACACATCATTTGTTTTTGTAATAACTGTTGATGGTATGTGGAAATCGGAAGCAGTAAATGCCCTTAATCCTGTGTCAATATCCTGTGTATTATCTTCGTATATCATTTATTTCTAGCTCCTTTTTTAACATTACAAATTCCATGTGATGGCCTAACATTTTCTAAAGTGTCTTGTCCTCCATTTGCTATTGCTATAAAATGATCAATATGAAGACTATACTCCCATCCATTTTTTCCAGGAGATCTGTTTGCTAACAAATTTATTGGAACATTACAGATATGACAGTTAGTTCCATACCTATTCAAAACTTCTAGTTCAGTATATTTTTCGCTATAGGATGCTCTTCTTTTAGCCTCAGACCTTCTTCCATTTTCAAGATTATTTTTTTTCCATTTTTTTGTAGATTCTTTTTGACTGTTTTTATATTTTAAATTTGTATTTTTTCTATAAAAATTTCTTAATGTATTCCACTTTTTACAGTTTTCACATTTACAGTTAAATTTTCTATTTGCAGAACTTGATTTATATTGAGGTTTTAAAATACAATAAATTGATTTTAAAGTTATTGGTATTTCATTAATATCTTTTGTTTGCATTTTTTATTTTCTTCATTTCGTCTTTATAGTTTCCAATATCAAAGGGATCTGGAACTAAGCCTAGGTTAAGCCTTTGTTGTTGATACTCATACTCTTCGTCATCAATTTTTCTGCGCCCTGCTAAAAATAATGGTTTACCATGATCAATTCCGTAAGATCTAACAACTCTAGTTAAGGCATCTATATTTGCCTTATTGCCTTTTTTAGAAGCAATAGATAAAAAATTACCTTCATCATCTCCAACCCAGCGGCCATCATGTGTTTCCCATACATAAATTCCCAAAATCGTATCCTCTACGATTTCTGAGCTTTTTAACTTGCCTAAATCCATTACCATAGATGTTTATTTTACCACCTTTGTGGGCTTAAGTCCAGCTTTTTGTCAGGCAATATGACAAAATTATACGTTTTGGATTACGAGCCAGTCATTATTATATGATTCAACGCCATCTTCTGTCATGGTTGTTGTCGAAGAATCTGTAATTGAGGAACTTTGTTTATTTATATATAGGTCATAATTGGCTGCCGCCTGTGTGGAATTAAATGCGGTCTGATATAGGGCTATATATTGATATAGGGCTGAGACTGACCCATTGACTGAATAGTTGAATCTAATATCGCCTGATACCGCCGAGCTAAATACCACTATGACATGGTGTAATTGATTTACCTTAAACACATTGGAAACATTTGTTTCTGAGGTTTTATTTACCCCATTTACATATATAGCTGAAATGTCTGTTTTAGACATTGTTCCTGAATTGCTCCAGCGTATTGACGAAGCTCCGTATCCGTTTATGGATGTGGTTGAAAGTAGCCCACTATCAGTTAAAGCGGCGGGGGTGTAGAAAAATTCTATGGCCTGAATTCCTTTTGTCGTAGTAATTTCAAATCCAGAATCAACTACTGTCCTTAGTCCATTTTTACCATTTCTTGAAAGGATATCATATGGGAGTTTGCCCAAAGTAATTCTATAGTCCGATATTCCAGAATCTTCTTCAAGTGTTGTCATATAGCTATTTCCATTATAAGAATACCTGGTTTGATTATTATAGAAAAGAATATCTAGGTTAAATAGTCTAGGGATATATCTTGTTGTGTCTGTAGAGGTAAATATGATTCTCAAATATATTGTTCCTGCCGACGAAAAACTATTTAATGTATATCCTGGTATCTGTTGTCCATTTATACAATTGTTATATGTGGTTCCATCTGTACTTACCTGAACAGTAATTCCATTATCGCCATGCCATTCAATTTTAGATGAATCAAATGTGGCGGAAGAAGGAATAGAAATAAAATCATTTATAGTAATAGTACTTGATGCTGCAGAATCTGTTTGAGTAATTTCAAGACAATCTAAAGTTAGATTATGTGTCAATCCAGTTGTAACTAATTCATTCCATCCTTTGCTATAAGGATATTGAAATTTATATAGGGATGACATTTCGTCATCATACATTTCAAATAATTCTCCATTTGCTGGATCGGCTATTTGAATTGCTGGTAAAGGTTGTGCTTGTTTAAAATGATAAGACAATTGATTTTCTGATAGGCCGTATCTGTATACCGCCACGCTATTTATTAAAAATGAATTTGATGCAGGCGTCGGCCCAGAAGCAAGACTTAAAGATGTATTAGTAAATTTAAAGTTATTTAATGTTTTACTTGCAACCAATGCACCGTCTATAAAAATTTGGGCGGAATTAACAGAATACACAGCAGCTATATGATATGCCTTATTGGTAGATGGTAAAGTATATTCAACTGTTTCGGTATCTAATTTAAATAGTATATTTCCTTTTTGATAAAATATTCCTATATCCTCTGTTGAATCCGCCACTAAAGGTATTAAATTTGTTGAAGAAATTTGCGGGTAGAACCAAAGCTCTATAGTAAAATCATTATCTGATGAAGAAGCTGTTGCAAATTTACTTGTTGTTGATACCGCCGTATAGTCTTTATTTATTGTGTAGGAAACATAACTTGAATCTGTAATTTTTGTAGCCCTGCTACATCCTACAGATAAAGGAATTAAGTTAAGTTCTACTGATCCTGTATATGTGCTGTCATTTTCGCATCCAGAATAATCAAAGGCGGTAGAGCCAGAAGCCTCATCCAATGGATAATAGGCTATTGGATAATCGTACAGGATAGACGATTTATATGTCATAATTTTATGAGAACGATATAGTTCCAGTACCTGCTGTGAAGGTGGTTACTTTGTAACCGCCCACAGTTGTTGTAGATGAGGTAAGACCTGCACCTACTGAAATTGTTCTAATTAATGGGTATCTAACGATTACTACACCGCTTCCGCCAGCATAGCCGCCTGTTGCGTTATTTTCTCCACCACCACCGCCGCCACCAGTATTGGCTGTTCCTGCGGAACCAGCAACATAAGGACTTCTCTTTGTTCCATTGCCACCGCCGCCTAATCCTCCAACGCCAGGATTAGCTCCTTCTGAACCAGCACCTCCACCGCCAGCGTAATAAACTGAAGAACCCGTTATGGCAACTGCAACTCCATTACCACCTGCGCCTCCTGTATTACCGCTAGAAATACCATTTCCTCCTACCGCACCAGCTCCTCCTCCGCCAGCAGATCCGCCATTAACTCCATTACCACCTGCATATCCTTGATATTGTGTAGGGCTTCCTCCTAAGCCACCTGGAGAAGCTGATCCTTCTACATATCCACCTCCACCGCCAGACCCTCCGTTACCTCCTGGATTTCCTGGACCACCAGAACTTTTATATGCGCCAGCACCTCCGCCACCTGTTGAAGTAATACTTGAAAAAATAGAATTACCTCCAGGGCTTCCATCTGTTAAAATGTTAGCTCCTCCTGCTCCTCCTGCTCCTACTGTTACACTATAATTTGTAGATACTTGCATCAATAATTCTGTTTCCAAAGTTCCTCCGCCACCTGTTGTTGTTAAAGAAGAACGAAGTCCTCCTGCGCCACCTCCAGAATTAACTCTTGTACCGCCGCCGCCACCAGCGACAACAAGATAATTAATAGATTCTTGTTCAGCAATAACACTATTACTTGCTGATGAAGCGGTAGATGTTCCGTTAGTGTTTGTTGCTGTAACTGTGAATGTATAAGAAGTTCCATTTGTCAGGCCAGTTACAGTAATTGGCGATGATGCGCCAGATGCTGTAATATTTCCTGGAGATGAGGTTACTGTGTAGGACGTTATAGATAAGCCACCTGTAGCATTTGCTGTAAAAGTCACAGTAGCCTGTGTATCTCCACCTGATGCAGTTCCAATTGTAGGGGCTTGTGGTACGGTTGTTGCAGTAACTCCTGATGAAGCTGCAGATGATAAAGATGTTCCAAAATTATTACGTGCTTGTAATGTATAAGTATACTGTTGTGAAGATTGAAGTCCTGTTACGGTTATTGG
>Ga0315907_10008571_pt1 | contig 10486 bp, 10 predicted proteins | sample LakEriMetagenome_3_FD_203525 | JGI IMG/M metagenome (GOLD analysis project Ga0315907, IMG submission 203525) | Freshwater fungal communities from buoy surface, Lake Erie, Ohio, United States - Buoy 12 MA123 | ecosystem: Environmental > Aquatic > Freshwater > Lake > Lake biofilm | place: USA...
AGCACAAGAAGCTACGGGTTTAGGTGAATTTTCTATTTCAACTAAACACATTCTACAATTACCTGCAATTTGTAAATTTTCTTGAAAACAAAATTTAGGTATTTCAATTTTTAAACTATTACAAGCTTGTAATACTGTTGAATTTTTATGTATTTTTATTTTAATTCCATTTATATAAACAGTTACCATAATTTAATATTATAATATAAAATAATTTTATTATTATTACTAAAATGCTAAACTTTTTTTTATATTTTATTATTAAAATAAAAAGAATATTATTCAATTTTATAAAATGATTTTTAATTAAAAAAATCATTTTTATAAAATTTTTAATTGTTTTAATATAATGAATATTATATATACCAAGCTTTATTATTATAAAAATTATTATGACTAAATTAAAAATAAACAAAACAAATTCACTAACTTATGTATTAATTATATTATTATTATTACTATCTTTAAATGATAATACGGTTTCCTGTATGGACTCTATACCTAACAAGATTACTCAAGATATAAATTATTTAAATAGTTTACAACCTGATTTTATAAATACTTCTATTCGTCAACATTTACGTTCGCTTGATAATGATCCTTTATATAATCAAGCTATTAAATATTATGAAGAGTGTATTTTTATTAAAAAAGAATTCCCATCATTTACTAAAAGTGAAATACACAAAAAATTACTTGATACCAAGAGAGTTATTATTCTTGAGAAAATTCGTTATGTACCTTCTCATTTATATTTAGATACCTTTAGGTCTGTTTTACATATGGATTTATTAGCAAATTGTGTTAAAAATTTTTGCTCAGATATATAATCTATAGTTTTATTAAAATAAAAATTAATATTTTTTAATAAAATATTAATTTTAATAAAAAAATATAATATAATAATTATTTATTATATTTTTATTTAAGTTAAACTTTTATTTTTTTTTTTAAATATAGTATATAAGCAAAGAATCTTTTTAAAAGAAGAATCTTGAAAATTTTAATTTAATTATGAATCATTTAAATAAAAATAATAGTTTAAAAAATTTTTATGCACTCTTATTATGTTTTTTTTTTTTTAATTTTTTAGCACCTGAGATTTTTTTCAACGTTTGTGAATGTAGAGGTGTTTTAAATAATGGAAATGAAGCTTTTGCATTAATCGAAGAACCTCTTGTGAATACTGACACAACCTTCGTTCAGCGAGTATTAGCTCTTACAAATATATCACGTATATTTATTACCATAAATTTTGTTCAAATTCTAGAGCCTATTTTTATACATTTTCCGACACTTTTTCAGGAAGCTTTATTCCCAGTAGAATATGCAAATGAATTAATGTTAAATGAACCTGAAAAAACTAATCAAGAAATACTTCAAAACACTATGGATTTTATTAGTCAACAACTTCAAGGTATGAATAATGAAGAAAGGGATTATATGTTAGATAATATTATTATAACACCAGAAGAATGTCAAACTTTAGTTGAAGACTTTCGAGGAATTTATGATAATCACATGATAATTAGATCATCACCTGTGAACTTACCTAGAAATTAAAGAATAATTAATATAAAAGAATGGATGATATTAGTATCATATGATGTAAAATAATTAAATAATTTTTTTTTATTTAATTATTTTAATAAAAGTTTTAATATTATGAATATTTTAAATCATTTTATTGTTAATTTTTTTTTATTTTGTTTAGGTTTATTTGGTATCATTTTAAATCGACAAAATATAATAATTATTTTAATGTCTATTGAATTATTGTTATTATCAATTAATTTAAATTTTATATATTTTTCCGTATTTATTGATGATGTAATAGGCCAAGTTTTTTCATTACTTATTTTAACAGTAGCTGCGGCTGAATCAGCTATTGGTTTAGCTATTATGATTGTATTTTTTAAGATATATGGTGATATTTCAATATATAAAATAAATTTATTATCATTATAAATAAATTATGAATTTTGAAACTATCTTTTTTTTTCTTTTTTCAAGTATAGCTTTAACTTCTGCTATATTTGTAATATATTCTACTAATACAATATACTCAGCTTTTTTTTTAATATTAGTTTTTACAAGCACTACAGGTTTATTATTAATTTCTGAAGTAGAATTTATTTCTATTATGTTAATTATTATTTATGTAGGTGCTATTACAGTTTTATTCTTATTTGTTATTATGATGTTAGATATTAATGTATTAATAGATAAAAATAATAATAATTTTGGATATCTTCCTATTATTTTATTAATTAGTTTAATATTTTTTTTAGAAACTTTTGTTGTTTTCAGTAAAGTGTTTACCTCATATTACCATTTAATACAACAATCTTTTTTTGAAAATAATATAATCTATAATCAATTTATATACAAATTAGATTCAATAACAAATATAGAAACAATTGGTCAAATTTTATATACTTATTATGCTTTCTTTTTTTTAGCAGCTGGTATTATATTATTAATTGCATTAATTGGTGCAGTAACTTTAACTAAAAAAGAAAAGAAAAAACAAAGTTATTTAACAAAAAATCTTTATAAACAATTATCTAGAAATTGTTTAAGAGCAACTTTTAATATTAACGAATATAAAAAATAAAAAACGACCTTAACTTAACTGGTAGAGTATTAGCCTTCTAAGCTTTAGTATCTTGGTTCGAGTCCAAGAGGTTGTAAAAAATATTATAAATAAAAAAAATTTTATAAAATCTGAAATTTATTAAATTCATGTTATCAATATAAAATTTTATTATAAATACTTTTAAATTAAAGGGAATTATAATTTATATTTATAATATTTTTTATTATATATATATAATAGTACTTATAAAAAATTAATAATAAAATAATATTATTAATTTTTATGATAATAGAATAAGTCAAAATTATTTTTTATAAATACAGGAATAGTGATGTAGTTTAATGGTAGAACGTGGGAATCATAATCCTGATGTTGTAGGTTCGAATCCTACCATCATTATTTACTTAAATATAAATACGGAAGGTAGCATAGTTTGGTTTAATGCACCTGTTTTGGGAACAGGAGATCAAAGGTTCGAATCCTTTTCTTCCGAATTTATTAATTTTTTTTTGATTTTTTCTATTAAAATTTTAAATATGATAAAGAATTATATTATTAGTAAATATTTTGTAAAAGACTATTTGATTTCTTAATAAAATTAATATAAGTTAAACATATATATATACTTTATATTATTTTTTTATTATTTTTAAAGTAAATAATACTAAAAATAATAAAAGAATAATAATATAATTAAAAGAATAAGTTAATGAAATAAATAGGATATTAATTAAAAAGATAGTACTTATTAAAATTAATAAAGAATAATGATAAATATAACCAGTTTGAAATAAACTAATTTGTTTACTTAAATATGAAACAATAGTTACTATACCATAAGGACCACACATTTCAATTAAACCTTTATCTACCATTTTATATGTAATATTATAACCTATTTTTAAAATATATTGATTAATAAATTCATAATAAATTTTATCAAAATACCATTTTCTATTTAAAAAGTTATAAAAATATAAACCAATAGTTGATGTTTTTAATTGATAAAAAAATTTAAATTTAAAAAAATATAAATAAAAAGCACTAAACAACCCTGTAAAACTTAAAAGAACTGGTAATAATTTAAAAAAAGTTGGTAAAAATTCTGCATCAATCATTTGATTATTTATTGGATTTATATAAATCGAATTATTCCAAAAATTTGAACCTAAACCAACAAACATATCTTTAGATAAATATCCAATAAAAATACTACCAAAAGCTAATAAACCTAAGGGTAATCCCATTTCTAATGGAACATCATGCGCATGTTTAATAATATTTTTATGAGCATTTGTTTCACTTAAAAAAGCAAAGTATAATAATCTAGTTGAATAAAATGCCGTAAAAAAAGCTGCAATAGTTCCTAACCAATAAGCAAAATGACCTGTTTCATTAAAAGTTGCAAAAGCTATCTCTAAGATTAAATCTTTTGAATAAAAACCTGTTAAAAAAGGAAAACCCATTAAAGATAATGAACCTATTAAAAACATTACATATGTAAAAGGTAAAATACGTCTCAATCCACCCATTTTTCTAATATCTTGTTCATCACCCATAGCATGAATTACTGCACCTGAACATAAGAATAATAAAGCTTTAAAATATGCATGATTTGATAAATGAAAAATAGCTAAAGGATAATTAGATAAACCACAAGCAAAAAACATATAACCTAACTGACTACAAGTTGAATATGCTACTATTTTTTTAAAATCATTTTGAACTAAACCAACAGTACTTGCAAAAAAAGCTGTAGCAGCTCCAATAATAGTTACCATTTTTAAAGATAAAACTGAATATTCAAACATAGGTGAACAACGTGCAGTTAAATAAACACCCGCAGTTACCATAGTTGCAGCATGAATTAAAGCTGATACTGGAGTTGGACCTTCCATGGCATCAGGTAACCATAAATGTAAAAAAATTTGAGCTGATTTACCCATAGCACCTATAAATATTAAAATACATGCTACATCAATAATGCTTAAACTATAATTAAAAAAAATATAATTAAAATTTTCAACAATTGAAATAGCGGCAAAAGTACTAAAATATTCAATGGATCTTATATTATAGAAAATAGTTAAGATACCTAAAATTAATATTAAATCACTGATTCTATTTACTAACATTGCTTTAATAGCAGCTTTATTTGCTTGTAAACGTGTAAACCAAAAATTAATTAATAAAAAAGAACAGAAACCTACACCTTCCCAACCTACAAACATTTGAATAAAGTTATCACCTGTTACTAAAATAATCATAAAGAAGGTGAACAAAGATAAATAAGACATAAATCTTGAAAGATGAGGATCTTCTGCCATATATTGTGATGAATATAAATGAACTAATGTAGAAATACTTGTTACAGTTATAAGCATAACAATAGTTAAAGTATCAAATAAAAAACTCCAATTACAGTTAAATAATCCACTGTTAATCCAAGTTGCTAAATAAATAACATATTCATATTCGTATGTTACAGAATTATAAAAAGTTATTAATGAAAATAAAAAAGTTAAAAAAGTTGTTAAAATAGTTATAAATACAGAACCTTGACGTCCTATATAAAAACCAAATAGACCAGAAGCAATTGATCCTAATAATGGTAAAAATATAATAGAAAGTAATAACATAATAAGATATATATAATATTGTATAAGATATAATCAAATAATTATATCTCTTAAAGAATAAATATATTATCATTTAAAATAATTAAATAAAAACTTATGATAATACTTATATATATTAATTTTAAATAAATAAAATTAATATATATATTTTATTCTAAATTAAAAAGCGAATAAAATTAAGAAAGCGATCATTAAACAGAATAACGCAATAGCTTCTGTTAATGCGAAACCTAAAATAGCAGTTTTAGTTAATTCTTGTTGTAAAGAAGGATTTCTAGAAATACCTAATACTAAAGAACTAAAAATAGAACCGATACCAATACCAGCTCCTGCTAAACCAATGGTAGCTAAACCAGCACCTACAAATTTTGCAGCTTGTAATAACATAATTAATGTTGTATTTTTATTTACCACAATTAAAATCAAAATATCTAATATGATATAAAATTAAAAAAAATATTTATAAAAAAAAATATATTTTTATATTTATTATTATATATAAGTAATATTATTTAATAAAAATAAATAAATTATATTAACAAAAAAGTAATTGACTTTATTTTACTTATTTTTAATTATTCATATTTTACTAAGGTTTTAATTAAAATACTCCCAACTTTTTGAAATTTTTTATAGGATATATTTTTTCTTTAAACACCTAGTATTATTTCTTTTAAATGAATTGTATGATTATTTTGTTAAATAAATATTTTTTCTAAATCAATTTAATCTAAATGATCTTGGATAGCAAGATCCATCAAAGCCATATTTAAATGTATTAATATGTATATATTAATAAATTTTTTAATAAAGGTCAAAGTGGGATTCGAACCCACGAGTTATCTATATAACTGATAGTTTAGCAAACTACTGCCTTAAACCACTTGGCTATTTGACCTTTTTTTATTTTAAAAAATAATGAATAAACTTCTTTGATAGGACTCGAACCTACAACCTAATGGTTAACAGCCATTTGCTCTACCATTGAGCTACAAAGAAAGTTAATAAATATATTTATTTCTAAACAAAAAAAAATGTTTTAAAAATTAATTATCAAGTAAAGTAAAAAAATAACTTTGCTTTTTTACCACCAAGAAGGTATTTGCAAACCTACATGAAAAGCTTTCATAAAAACCCTACGTTCAGCTTCCGTTCTCTTTTCTGATATTTGCACGTTTTTTATAACATTGTTTACGGTTTCAACTACTGTGTCCACATCATTGATATTATTATCAAAACCTTCTCCAGTGAAATACCAGATACCTATACTTATTAATATTATAAGTGAACCTAAAATGATAGTTTTTTTATAATTATCAGATATATTTTTATTTTCTCTACCTATATTATTTTCATTAGAAGATAAATTTTCTTCATAAAGAGAATCTAAACTTTCACAAAAAGTCGGTTCAATTCCAAATAGGCAAAAGAATAAAAAAAAAAATAAATTTAAATAAATTGAATGGTTTTTTTTTTTTATCATGTTTTTTATAAAATTAAATAATGTTTAATAATTTAATAAAATATTATTTAAAGAATAAATAATAATAATTTATTTTATTTGTTTATTTTTTATTTTAATAAAAAATAAAAAAATAAAGTAAATTTAATAATATTATGTTATATTATTGCTAAAATAATATAACATATATTTTTTTTTAATGTAATAATTTTGAAACTTTTAGTATTTATAAGCTAAATATTTTACAATACTTACACTTTAAACCTATCAATGTAATCGTCTTTTACAGTTTTCATTTGAAAAAATTTTAAGAATGGTTTCTTACTTAGATGCTTTCAGTAATTATCCAAAATAAATTTAGCTACTCGGCGATGCTTATTCAACAACCGATACACCAGAGATTTACCCTTCTCGGTCCTCTCGTACTAGAGTTAGATTCTTTCATTTTTCAAAATATCTATAGAAGATAGGAACCAAACTGTCTCACGACGTTCTAAACCCAACTCACGTACCACTTTAATCGGCGAACAGCCGAACCCTTGGAACCTTCTTCAGCTCCAGGATGTGATGAGTCGACATCGAGGTGCCAAACGACTCCGTCGATAGGAGCTCTTAGGAGTCATCAGCCTGTTATCCCCGGAGTACCTTTTATCCGTTGAGCGATAATCTTTCCACAAAGAATTATCGGATCACTATGACCGACTTTCGTCCCTGTTTGATATGTCTATCTTACAGTCAAGCAAGCTTATACCATTACGCTCTACAATTGATATTCAAATCCAATTTGAGCTTACCTTTGTACACCTCCGTTACTCTTTAGGAGGTGACCGCCCCAGTCAAACTACCAACCATACACTTTCTATATAATATAATATATTAGTTATTTATTTTAATAAGAGTGGTATTTCAAGAGTGTCTAAACAATTTACTTGCGTAAAGGTTTCATTGACTCCCACTTATGCTACACATATTAGATAAAATAACAATGTAAAGATGTAGTAAAGGTTCACGGGGTCTTTCCGTCTAACTATAGAAAATCCGCATCTTCACGGATATTTCAAATTCACTGAGTCTATATTGGAGACAGCGGGGATGTCGTTACACCATTCATGCAGGTCGGAACTTACCCGACAAGGAATTTCGCTACCTTAGGACCGTCAGAGTTACGGCCGCCGTTTACTGGGACTTCCATTTAATGCGCAAACATCTCCTATTAATCTTCCAGCACCGGGCAGGTGTCAGACCCTATACATCATGTTACCATTTAGCAGAGTCCTAAGTTTTTATTAAACAGTCGCAACCCCCTATTCTGTGCCACCTTTGAACAAGGTACTCTTTATCCCGAAGTTACAGAGTCATTTTGCCGAGTTCCTTCAATATAGTTCTCTCATCCACCTTAGTCTACTCGACCTATCCACCTGTGTCGGTTTAGGGTACGGTTTATTCTTAAAAAAGCTATTTCCTGAAAAAATAAAATTTTTTGTCACTTTTTTTAAAAAAATTAATTTAAAAATTATCCCATCAAAATTTGCTTTCGTCAAATCTTTCTTAGGGGCCGTTTCACTCTATGAAATGCATTTTTACATAGAAACCCTTGGATTTACGGTGATAATGATTGATTTCATTATTTTTTGTTACTAATGCCAGCATTTTCTCTTCTGATATCTTCAATATATTTAACAACATATCTTTATCAACATACAGAATGTTCCGCTACCGTTTATATTTTTTTTATAAAAGTGCTGCTGTGCTAACTAAGCGATGCTGCTGTATTATTTCTTTTAATATAAACTTGCCGCTTCGGTAAATTTCTTAAGTCTCGATACATTTTAGGCGCAAAAAAACTAGACCAGTGAGCTATTACGCTTTCTTTAAAGGATGGCTGCTTCCAAGCCTACCTACTGGTTGTCATGATTTTTTAACTTCCTTTTTCACTTAGAATATTATTTAGAGACCTTAGCGATCAATCTGGGCTGTTTCCCTCTTGACGTAAGACCTTAGCGCCTAACGTCTGTCTATTCAATAAACTTTTTTTCGTATTCGGAGTTTCTAAGAGTTCAGTAAGTTTTTACACCCCCTAGCTCAATGAGTGCTCTACCCCAAAAAAAGAAAATTGAATGCTCTACTTCAATAGATTTCGCGGAAAACCAGCTATCTCCGAGTTTGATTGGCCTTTCACCCCTAACCACAAATCATCTCCATATTTTGCCACATATGTGAGTTCGATCCTCCAAATAGTTTTACCTATTTTTCAATCTGTTCATGGTTAGATCACTCGGTTTCGGGTCTTATCTTTATAACTTTTTGCTTTTTAAAACTTGATTTATCTACGCCTACTTCTGAGAATTAAGCTTGCTATAAAAATAAACTTGCTGGCCCATTATGCAAAAGGTACACTGTCACTTTATAAAAAAGTTCCAATTGATTGTTAACATTAAGTTTTAGAATTATTTCAAACTCGCAAGTTCTTTTTCACCTTTCCTTTACAGTACTTGTTCACTATCGGTCATTAATTTCTTATAGGTTTTGAGGGTGGTTCCCCAATTTTCAAAAAAAATTACACATACTCTTTTTTACTATTATAAAAATATAAATAATTCTACAGGACTTTAACCTTTTAACGTAAATTTTTTAAAATTTTTCAAATTATTATGATATATTCTTATGAACCTATTTTCCATTTTCACTCGTCATTACTTACGGAATCTCGTTTGATTTTTTAAACAGTTACTTAGATATTTCAATTCACTGTCTTTATAATTTTCACAAAGAAAAAGTTTTCTTTAGGAAATCTATATCTTAAAATAGATTATTATTCAATATAGCTTTTCGCATTTTTTACGTCCTAAAAACTAAATTAATGCCAAGGCATCCACTTAATGCTTTAGTTATTATACTTAAACAATTAAAAATATTTAAAAAATTATTTTTTTTTTAAATATTCATTAATTAATTTTAAATTTAAAAAAAAAGGATATATAATATCATTAAAAGCAGGTTTTTTTAAAAAAATACCTTGTTTTAATTTTTTATTTGTATGTAAATAATTAGTAAATTTTGGAGTATTTTTTTTTAATAAAAAAATTTGATTATTTTCAGCATTAAATTTACTTTTTTTAAAATTTAAATTTTTTTGATAATTCTTTTTAAATTTATTTTTATTATTTTTTTGTTTATTTATATTAATATTTTTATTTTTTTTATAAAAATATTTTTTTTTTGATAGTTCTTGCATCATTTTTTAGATTCGACGAATAATATCTCCTTTTTTTAATAAATAATTCGATTTATTAATAATTTGATTATTAATTTGAATTTTACCATGATTAATTAATTGTTTAGATTGAAAAATAGTTTTAGCTAATTTCAAACGAACAACTACTATATCCAAACGGCTTTCTAATAAAAGAATAAAATTTTTAAATGTATTAATTTTATTCTTTTTTTTATTTAATTTTTTAAATAAATTTTTTATTTGATATTCTGGAATACAACCATAAAAATTTTTAAGCTGTTGTTTTTTAAATAATCTTTTTTGAAAAAATTTATTTCGTTTTTCTGGTTTAATTTCTTTTTTATATTTTAATCTTTTTTTAAATAAATTCCATTTTTTTTTATTTAATTTTGATAAATTTAAATTTGCATGTATATTTTCATTATTTTGAAAACATATTTTATTTCGAGGTCTTAATTTATTCATATTTAATTATTAAAATAGTTGACGTATTAAATACATTAAAATATATAATGATTTAATATTTTTTGTATTAGTTATAATTGGATAAT
>Ga0315907_10008572_pt1 | contig 10485 bp, 9 predicted proteins | sample LakEriMetagenome_3_FD_203525 | JGI IMG/M metagenome (GOLD analysis project Ga0315907, IMG submission 203525) | Freshwater fungal communities from buoy surface, Lake Erie, Ohio, United States - Buoy 12 MA123 | ecosystem: Environmental > Aquatic > Freshwater > Lake > Lake biofilm | place: USA...
AACGTCCCCGGATCCTGCGGAAGCCCTGCCGAGGAGATCTCCGCGCCCCAAAAGGCGCGGCCCCGTTGAAGCGAACGGAACCAGTAGCCCCGCCAGCCGACAAGGGCGGATCTCCGCGCCCCAAAAGGCGCGGCCCCGTTGAAGCCACGTCGCGCCTCAGCGTCTCCAAGCCACCACGCTGCATCTCCGCGCCCCAAAAGGCGCGGCCCCGTTGAAGCAACGCTGGCGAGCTTACCCCGGAACTCGAGGGCCGCATCTCCGCGCCCCAAAAGGCGCGGCCCCGTTGAAGCCGGTCAAGGAGGCCATCTCCCTGCTCACTCAAGTCTAATCTCCGCGCCCCAAAAGGCGCGGCCCCGTTGAAGCACAGCATCAAAACCAGCCACACGCGGGCCGGGGAGGCATCTCCGCGCCCCAAAAGGCGCGGCCCCGTTGAAGCACTGGCAAAACCGGGGAGCTTGCGCTTCAGTCACACATCTCCGCGCCCCAAAAGGCGCGGCCCCGTTGAAGCTTCCCATGGTACGCCCACCCGGACTACGTTCTTGAGATCTCCGCGCCCCAAAAGGCGCGGCCCCGTTGAAGCAATCTGGTTGATGTCGGCGCGGCCCGCCCGATAGCCCATCTCCGCGCCCCAAAAGGCGCGGCCCCGTTGAAGCCGGATTTCGAGAGTCATGTCGGAAAAAGTTGGGTCCCATCTCCGCGCCCCAAAAGGCGCGGCCCCGTTGAAGCTCCGTGGTGTTTCAGTGTTTCCGCTTGTGCTTGCGTCATCTCCGCGCCCCAAAAGGCGCGGCCCCGTTGAAGCAATAGATACCCCGTCGCCTGTTGAATCTCAGCAATATCTCCGCGCCCCAAAAGGCGCGGCCCCGTTGAAGCTGATCAAAGTCGCTCTGCCCAGTCGCAGCCACATCCTATCTCCGCGCCCCAAAAGGCGCGGCCCCGTTGAAGCGAGGCAACGCTATGCAGGCAGGCGGCAATTCCGTATGCATCTCCGCGCCCCAAAAGGCGCGGCCCCGTTGAAGCCGTAAGCGGCGAGCGCGGACTTGATGTCAGAGGATGATCTCCGCGCCCCAAAAGGCGCGGCCCCGTTGAAGCCAATCGATCCGCATCTCGTCACCGTGGGCGAGAAGCGATCTCCGCGCCCCAAAAGGCGCGGCCCCGTTGAAGCACCAAAGACGTCTCCCCAGATGCGCTCCGATATGTTAATCTCCGCGCCCCAAAAGGCGCGGCCCCGTTGAAGCAAGGCGAGGGAGGAAGCTATTCGGCTCCAGAAGGAATCTCCGCGCCCCAAAAGGCGCGGCCCCGTTGAAGCACGAACGGCAGCAGCGTCATCGTGCGCTCGGCAGGCTCATCTCCGCGCCCCAAAAGGCGCGGCCCCGTTGAAGCGTGGCCAATGTCCTCCCGGGCCTGCCACCGTTGGCATAATCTCCGCGCCCCAAAAGGCGCGGCCCCGTTGAAGCTCCGCGACCAGGCCGCTGCCGGCGCGAAGAACAAGCAGATCTCCGCGCCCCAAAAGGCGCGGCCCCGTTGAAGCCCCTCCTTGATCCACCGATTGAAAAGGGTGCCGTCCCATCTCCGCGCCCCAAAAGGCGCGGCCCCGTTGAAGCAAGCATAGCTTGCTGGCGACTTCGGCGAGCGTCCACCCATCTCCGCGCCCCAAAAGGCGCGGCCCCGTTGAAGCGCTTGATGACGGCGGCTGCGGTACAGGCCCACGTTTTATCTCCGCGCCCCAAAAGGCGCGGCCCCGTTGAAGCCGTGATTCTGGGGCGGCGTAGCGGATCCGCGGGCGAATCTCCGCGCCCCAAAAGGCGCGGCCCCGTTGAAGCAATCATGAGGACATCCGGTTTTCCGTGGTTCCGTTATCTCCGCGCCCCAAAAGGCGCGGCCCCGTTGAAGCCTGGTACTAGCCGATTTGGTGGGGGAGGAGGATCTGATCTCCGCGCCCCAAAAGGCGCGGCCCCGTTGAAGCAACGACGCCATGGCAGCCATCGCCAAATACCTCCGGATCTCCGCGCCCCAAAAGGCGCGGCCCCGTTGAAGCTGGTTAGTGGGACAGTTTGCCCTCATGCTTCCTCGGATCTCCGCGCCCCAAAAGGCGCGGCCCCGTTGAAGCGGTGAAATACTCTCCCCTGTCGGCTGCTGCCCGCGTATCTCCGCGCCCCAAAAGGCGCGGCCCCGTTGAAGCCTTGTGCGGGGCGGACTGTCCGGCACCGGGGAAGTCAAATCTCCGCGCCCCAAAAGGCGCGGCCCCGTTGAAGCTGACGACAGGCACCCGTAGCAGTCATCGATGGAGGTCATCTCCGCGCCCCAAAAGGCGCGGCCCCGTTGAAGCAGCGTCACCGGGTACGGACGCAGCCTCCAGAGCGGAATCTCCGCGCCCCAAAAGGCGCGGCCCCGTTGAAGCCTTTCCCTGCATTCCCGGCCCCCTCGATGCCTTCCGCAATCTCCGCGCCCCAAAAGGCGCGGCCCCGTTGAAGCGTAGAATGGTCGGACCTTCTCGGACCAGTCTGTGACCGCATCTCCGCGCCCCAAAAGGCGCGGCCCCGTTGAAGCATGCGACGGGAGGCGGTGGAGTCACGGACGGAGACAAATCTCCGCGCCCCAAAAGGCGCGGCCCCGTTGAAGCAAGTTGCGTGCTGCTGGTGACCGCCGAGATGCGCCAATCTCCGCGCCCCAAAAGGCGCGGCCCCGTTGAAGCGCGGGAATCACTTTGCAGCGCCCCTCGGCTCCGTTGTATCTCCGCGCCCCAAAAGGCGCGGCCCCGTTGAAGCCCGTGCAGCCGCTCGCGGGTCGCGTTGTATTGGATCATCTCCGCGCCCCAAAAGGCGCGGCCCCGTTGAAGCTTCACCCCGGAAAGCATCAAGACGCTGCCCCCGTCAAATCTCCGCGCCCCAAAAGGCGCGGCCCCGTTGAAGCTCGGACAGTTCAGAACTTGCCCACGCCTTCTTAGTGCATCTCCGCGCCCCAAAAGGCGCGGCCCCGTTGAAGCGCGAGTGCAGTTGCGGGGGATTGAATCACGGGCTTATCTCCGCGCCCCAAAAGGCGCGGCCCCGTTGAAGCGATGATGGACACGTGGGCGAGGCTCGCGGACAACATGATCTCCGCGCCCCAAAAGGCGCGGCCCCGTTGAAGCTCGACACGGAGGCGCAAGCCATCGCATTCGTCGATGCATCTCCGCGCCCCAAAAGGCGCGGCCCCGTTGAAGCTGTCTGGTCCCGTGATTGCGCCGGGAATCTTGCCACTATCTCCGCGCCCCAAAAGGCGCGGCCCCGTTGAAGCGATGACTGGCGCGGTGCGTTCAGCGGCTACTGGTGATCTCCGCGCCCCAAAAGGCGCGGCCCCGTTGAAGCCACTGCTGGCAATCCTCAAGGAACTGTCCGCCTCCCGATCTCCGCGCCCCAAAAGGCGCGGCCCCGTTGAAGCGCGTGACATGAGGATTTCGTGGAATCGGGCGAAGGTCTGATCTCCGCGCCCCAACAGGCGCGGCCCCGTTGAAGCCTCGAAGCCGTTGCGCCCATTGAGGACATTGATACTATCTCCGCGCCCCAAAAGGCGCGGCCCCGTTGAAGCAAGCACTCCTTCAAGCTATGCTTCAAGCACTCCTTCAATCTCCGCGCCCCAAAAGGCGCGGCCCCGTTGAAGCCATCGGAGCCACGTCTTGCTAGTCGGGTCTAGCTCCAATCTCCGCGCCCCAAAAGGCGCGGCCCCGTTGAAGCTATCAATCACTCCCCCAAGGGACACAGAGAGAGGCGTATCTCCGCGCCCCAAAAGGCGCGGCCCCGTTGAAGCGAGGCTCACGCTGCACCTCCTTCCATCCAGCGAGCCCCGATCTCCGCGCCCCAAAAGGCGCGGCCCCGTTGAAGCGGAAGAAATCACTGCGCTGACGGATGCAGCCCGTGCTTATCTCCGCGCCCCAAAAGGCGCGGCCCCGTTGAAGCCGAGCAGTATTACCAAGCCATCCGCCGATGCTGGCGCTATCTCCGCGCCCCAAAAGGCGCGGCCCCGTTGAAGCCGGGCAACTGCGCCACGAGTGCGACCCCTGCCACAAAATCTCCGCGCCCCAAAAGGCGCGGCCCCGTTGAAGCATATCCGGGAGTTGTCAGCGCCGGACTGTTCATGGTCTGATCTCCGCGCCCCAAAAGGCGCGGCCCCGTTGAAGCCGCGGCAATCCACGGGGCGCGGGACGCTATTGAGCATCTCCGCGCCCCAAAAGGCGCGGCCCCGTTGAAGCCTGAATCTCGTCGATGGGGTCGTCGTTGTCGCTGATGATCTCCGCGCCCCAAAAGGCGCGGCCCCGTTGAAGCGTCGCAATCTCAGCCATGGCGAAACTGACCCAGTACCATCTCCGCGCCCCAAAAGGCGCGGCCCCGTTGAAGCCACGCCCATTCCAATCGCCGCAGCCATCTGCTGTTCGATCTCCGCGCCCCAAAAGGCGCGGCCCCGTTGAAGCCATGAAGGACCAGGACGCCGCTGACAAATTTCTCCAAGATCTCCGCGCCCCAAAAGGCGCGGCCCCGTTGAAGCATCTGGTGTGCTTGGTTGTATGTGGTTGGTGGATCAGATCTCCGCGCCCCAAAAGGCGCGGCCCCGTTGAAGCGTCAATTACTACGGGATCTTGGAAATTTTCGGAGAATCTCCGCGCCCCAAAAGGCGCGGCCCCGTTGAAGCCCCGCACATGATCCTAGGCATAGACAACGGCATCTCATCTCCGCGCCCCAAAAGGCGCGGCCCCGTTGAAGCTCGATGCCGAGCTTGGCATAGAGGCCCGACATGTCCGATCTCCGCGCCCCAAAAGGCGCGGCCCCGTTGAAGCCGGCTCATGCCACCCCCCTTTCCCGCTCAGCCCGCAATCTCCGCGCCCCAAAAGGCGCGGCCCCGTTGAAGCACCGACACAACGCCGACTTGCCCAGCGACGAAATTATCTCCGCGCCCCAAAAGGCGCGGCCCCGTTGAAGCGCGGCCCATCCGGTAGTCCTTTTTCTCACGCTTAAAGCATCTCCGCGCCCCAAAAGGCGCGGCCCCGTTGAAGCGATGACTGTGGTTTCGCCTGAATTTGTTGTCTCGGTCATCTCCGCGCCCCAAAAGGCGCGGCCCCGTTGAAGCAGAGACGACCGATTCCTCGCCTGCCTCGGGCATTACTCATCTCCGCGCCCCAAAAGGCGCGGCCCCGTTGAAGCAGGCTTCCATTCTCCGCGTGCCAGGCTTCGCACGCTTATCTCCGCGCCCCAAAAGGCGCGGCCCCGTTGAAGCGTCTCGGCATTCGCTGGCAAGACCGACAATCCGAGATTATCTCCGCGCCCCAAAAGGCGCGGCCCCGTTGAAGCATCATCTGCCGCCTGAGCGTGGTCAGATCCTTAATCGATCTCCGCGCCCCAAAAGGCGCGGCCCCGTTGAAGCTCACACTCGAAGGCGCGGGCGTGGTACGGTGCGCCGATCTCCGCGCCCCAAAAGGCGCGGCCCCGTTGAAGCGTCTAGTCGGGCTCTCTGCTCGGCGGCGGCCTTGGCTTATCTCCGCGCCCCAAAAGGCGCGGCCCCGTTGAAGCCTTCCTGACGCGCAAGGCGCTATCTCATCCAGGATAATCTCCGCGCCCCAAAAGGCGCGGCCCCGTTGAAGCGGTAATCGTGACATCTCCCTTAGAGCGGAAGAAGTAATCTCCGCGCCCCAAAAGGCGCGGCCCCGTTGAAGCTATTCGAGCAGGGGGACGTTGCAGCTGGGGGAATCTTATCTCCGCGCCCCAAAAGGCGCGGCCCCGTTGAAGCCTGCGAACTTGCTAGGGGCGAGGAGGTGACGGAGACACTGATCTCCGCGCCCCAAAAGGCGCGGCCCCGTTGAAGCGCGCACGGCCTTGGTGGCGGGCTTCTTTTTCATCACCATCTCCGCGCCCCAAAAGGCGCGGCCCCGTTGAAGCAGGACGACCCCGCGCACGACCCGCCGCTGAAGCGGCGTATCTCCGCGCCCCAAAAGGCGCGGCCCCGTTGAAGCTCCTGCATCCGTCCCCCTCCTGCAACGGTTGTGTAATCTCCGCGCCCCAAAAGGCGCGGCCCCGTTGAAGCGGATACAACCCACTGAATTCCGTTGTAGTTGGCTTGATCTCCGCGCCCCAAAAGGCGCGGCCCCGTTGAAGCCATCCGTCAGCGGCAAATCATCCGCCTGGCAGGGATATCTCCGCGCCCCAAAAGGCGCGGCCCCGTTGAAGCATGCCGCAAGAAGTAGAGCGTTCTGGCAATTCTAGAGATCTCCGCGCCCCAAAAGGCGCGGCCCCGTTGAAGCTCACGCTCAATTGCACCCAATGCAAATCAATTGCACGATCTCCGCGCCCCAAAAGGCGCGGCCCCGTTGAAGCATCAAGGTGAGGGAGGTGCTCCCATGAAGCTCGCCCATCTCCGCGCCCCAAAAGGCGCGGCCCCGTTGAAGCGTCAGCACCTGCACGCCTACTGCGGCCATCGAAACCAATCTCCGCGCCCCAAAAGGCGCGGCCCCGTTGAAGCTGTCCTGCGGCTGTGCCTGCCCGCCGGATCGGGCAAGATCTCCGCGCCCCAAAAGGCGCGGCCCCGTTGAAGCTATGATTACACCAAGGTTGCGTCACGCATGAGCCGGATCTCCGCGCCCCAAAAGGCGCGGCCCCGTTGAAGCCGGTGGACGCTGACGGCGCATCCGCATTGCAGCGAGACCATCTCCGCGCCCCAAAAGGCGCGGCCCCGTTGAAGCGTGGCGACTCGCGGGCCTTTGCCAAGATGGCTGATGAGATCTCCGCGCCCCAAAAGGCGCGGCCCCGTTGAAGCGCCGACATCCCCGCTGCTCTCGCAGAGATTGCGGCTGATCTCCGCGCCCCAAAAGGCGCGGCCCCGTTGAAGCGTGACTTCCCCAATCTCCGGCGGGAGCATTGAAATGAATCTCCGCGCCCCAAAAGGCGCGGCCCCGTTGAAGCGCAATCAACCTGAGCGGGAATGACCTGAGCCATGCGGAATCTCCGCGCCCCAAAAGGCGCGGCCCCGTTGAAGCATTCCGACTGGGGGATCACTGGACTAAGGTTTCCTCATCTCCGCGCCCCAAAAGGCGCGGCCCCGTTGAAGCCAGGTGTCGCAAGCATCAAGCTATACGACCACCTGATCTCCGCGCCCCAAAAGGCGCGGCCCCGTTGAAGCTCAGAGTGTGAGGTGTCCAGCTCCATTTCTTGCGAAATCTCCGCGCCCCAAAAGGCGCGGCCCCGTTGAAGCGAACCAGGCCTATTCCCTCTTGGGGCTGCGTATCGGGATCTCCGCGCCCCAAAAGGCGCGGCCCCGTTGAAGCTTCCGCGAGAGCACGGACGGTTGCTGGGTCGGGATTCATCTCCGCGCCCCAAAAGGCGCGGCCCCGTTGAAGCCCGGTGCGGTGTGTCGGCGACGCTTTCCATGCGCTCATCTCCGCGCCCCAAAAGGCGCGGCCCCGTTGAAGCTCGTTCTTCCGCGTATTTTCTGCGCAATTCCTCAGTCATCTCCGCGCCCCAAAAGGCGCGGCCCCGTTGAAGCTTCCTCCGAGCTCTTCGGAGTCCAGTTGTCCCACCCGATCTCCGCGCCCCAAAAGGCGCGGCCCCGTTGAAGCCCGGAGGAACTGGCGAAAACCGGACTGACCGTCGCGCATCTCCGCGCCCCAAAAGGCGCGGCCCCGTTGAAGCGCGATCCGCGCCTCCAGTCCCTCGGCTCTTGCCTGGATCTCCGCGCCCCAAAAGGCGCGGCCCCGTTGAAGCCCCGTGCGCGCATTGAAGCGGCAGTAAACGAACGGGATCTCCGCGCCCCAAAAGGCGCGGCCCCGTTGAAGCGAAAACGAAACGCCATTCGGTTTGATTACGCATTCGCGGGATCTCCGCGCCCCAAAAGGCGCGGCCCCGTTGAAGCCAGAGGTGAATTGTTGTAGCTGCCGCGTAGAGCCATGATCTCCGCGCCCCAAAAGGCGCGGCCCCGTTGAAGCCGGCGAGCGGGGGACCGACTGGGCGGGTTTCCTTGCATCTCCGCGCCCCAAAAGGCGCGGCCCCGTTGAAGCGCTGTGGGAAAACTGACTGGGCTACCTGCTGCGATTTATCTCCGCGCCCCAAAAGGCGCGGCCCCGTTGAAGCCCGTCGAGCTTGGCTTGGATCTGCTGCTTGCCAGCAGATCTCCGCGCCCCAAAAGGCGCGGCCCCGTTGAAGCAACGCCAACACCGACCCCAGCGCCTACCGGAAGGCGAATCTCCGCGCCCCAAAAGGCGCGGCCCCGTTGAAGCACAGCCATATTGCGGAGCGGCTGCGCCGGCGCACTGTATCTCCGCGCCCCAAAAGGCGCGGCCCCGTTGAAGCCATGCGGGGGGCCAGCGGCCCGGAAAACCGCAAGCGGCATCTCCGCGCCCCAAAAGGCGCGGCCCCGTTGAAGCGCAGACCTCCCCGCCGCTCTTGCAGAAATTGCGGCTGCATCTCCGCGCCCCAAAAGGCGCGGCCCCGTTGAAGCCATATGGACGCAGTTGGTACGCTGGGGGCCACAAGTCATCTCCGCGCCCCAAAAGGCGCGGCCCCGTTGAAGCCGCATTACTCCTTCCACCTTCCCCCTTACTCCTTACATCTCCGCGCCCCAAAAGGCGCGGCCCCGTTGAAGCCGGCGGGCGTCGTGCTCGGCGCGCATGTCAGATTTGCGATCTCCGCGCCCCAAAAGGCGCGGCCCCGTTGAAGCATTGCCAACACCCCGCAAGACCCCACCCGAAACGGTGGATCTCCGCGCCCCAAAAGGCGCGGCCCCGTTGAAGCTCCGTTTTGTCAATCCTCAATGGCGACAGCTTCTTCCTGATCTCCGCGCCCCAAAAGGCGCGGCCCCGTTGAAGCCCGGTGACAACACCAAGCCCTAGCAAGCCGGTGCGGCATCTCCGCGCCCCAAAAGGCGCGGCCCCGTTGAAGCGCCGCCTTTGCCGCCTCCGTCCCGAAGATGTCCACGTATCTCCGCGCCCCAAAAGGCGCGGCCCCGTTGAAGCCTGATTGCGATGGTCAACGCGTCAGGGCGTTTCTCTCATCTCCGCGCCCCAAAAGGCGCGGCCCCGTTGAAGCCACGGGCAGGCGATCACCGGAAACCTCACAGCCACTCATCTCCGCGCCCCAAAAGGCGCGGCCCCGTTGAAGCAGTGCGGCGATGAACGTGTCGTGCGGTTTGCTTTCGGATCTCCGCGCCCCAAAAGGCGCGGCCCCGTTGAAGCAGTCCCGCCTCGTCGATAGGCATCTGGAACGGCTTCTATCTCCGCGCCCCAAAAGGCGCGGCCCCGTTGAAGCGTGGCTGACAAGCGGACAGAGTAGGCGCGTCCCTGCGGCATCTCCGCGCCCCAAAAGGCGCGGCCCCGTTGAAGCGCGGAGTCTGGCACGGTGCTTTCCTTGGCTGACGCATCTCCGCGCCCCAAAAGGCGCGGCCCCGTTGAAGCACACTGAACGCCACTGACACGGCATTGGGTGCGGTATCTCCGCGCCCCAAAAGGCGCGGCCCCGTTGAAGCATGGCATTCACCGCCCCAGCGGCAGCGGATAAGAACATCTCCGCGCCCCAAAAGGCGCGGCCCCGTTGAAGCTTGCTGGCGAGGAGTTCTTGCGCCTTTGCTTGGCGGGATCTCCGCGCCCCAAAAGGCGCGGCCCCGTTGAAGCCCGGACTTGAAGGGGCTAAACCTCGGGGCGGGCATGATCTCCGCGCCCCAAAAGGCGCGGCCCCGTTGAAGCGTGGTCATGGATGATTCGTTTCGCGTAAATCGCCGCATCTCCGCGCCCCAAAAGGCGCGGCCCCGTTGAAGCCAGGCGGTCGGCTGGCCGGAGCCCCTTTGGCAGCGCGGATCTCCGCGCCCCAAAAGGCGCGGCCCCGTTGAAGCTCGGCAACGCGAAGCCCCTGCGGAAGCGGCAGGACGCATCTCCGCGCCCCAAAAGGCGCGGCCCCGTTGAAGCCCGTTGATGTTGCTGGTGCCTTCCTCCTGCCCACAGATCTCCGCGCCCCAAAAGGCGCGGCCCCGTTGAAGCCTGACTCCAGAGGCCATGTGCGCATTGGTACGCGTCGCCGCCCCACGCGGGGCAGCGCGGATTGAAACCATTGGCCATTGCGAGCAGGAAAGGCGATAGAAGGGCGGGCAATTCGTGTCCTTGGCATCGTACCGCCAATGGGGGACCGCAGGGAAGGCGGCGTGGTGCGGTTGATGGGGCGCCCCTACAGGGCTTGGGATGTTTTGGGTTCCAGTGACCCAGGGCGTTGCCCTGGGCTAGTATGGGGCGCGCCGTTGGCGCTGCGGAGCGTCTTGCGCCCGTTCAGGGCGCCTTGATGGGGGTGGGTTGGGGACCTGGGGCATCGCGGTGCTCAGCCCCAGGCTGTCGTCTCGGTCCCCGTTGGGGACGCGCGGGGGGGTATGCGAAAACGCCTGCATGTATCCGGCATCCGGCCTGGAAAGGTTTCCGGGATGGCCGCCTGCGATGCGGGGAGCGGTGGCTGTGGTCTGGGCCTTTCAGCTTTCTGCGTCGAGTTCCTT
>Ga0315907_10008573_pt1 | contig 10484 bp, 7 predicted proteins | sample LakEriMetagenome_3_FD_203525 | JGI IMG/M metagenome (GOLD analysis project Ga0315907, IMG submission 203525) | Freshwater fungal communities from buoy surface, Lake Erie, Ohio, United States - Buoy 12 MA123 | ecosystem: Environmental > Aquatic > Freshwater > Lake > Lake biofilm | place: USA...
ACGCCGACCCCAATGAGACGACCGACCTGGCCGCGAAATTCCCGGACATCGTGAAGGGACTCGAAGCCAAGATGGCCGCGGCGCGCGTGCCGAATCCGGACTTCCCGCTGCCCGGCGTCGACCCGCTCCCCGCCGGCAAGGGCAAGAAGAAGGCAGCGAAGAAGTAAGGCGCATTCTTCCAAGGTAGGGCGGGCTCTCCGAGCCCGCCGGCGGACGGTTCGGAGAACCGTCCCTACCTTCAGAGCTCTTCGATGGATTCGCGTAGCTCCGCGGCCTTCTTCTTCACGGCGGCCTTCTCAGCCGGCGACATGTTCGCGGCCTGACGCACGGCCATGCCGATACGCGGGTTGTTGAGGAAGCGGTCCTGATGCCGCAACCAGAAGTCCCAGTAGAGGGCGTTCAAAGGACAGGCCAGCGGTCCGGTGCGATCCTTGGGATCATACGGACAACCGCCGCAATAATTGGACATCTTGGAGACGTAGCTCGCGGCGCAGCAATACGGCTTGCTGGCGAGGAAGCCGCCGTCGGCGTGCTGACTCATGCCGATGACGTTCGGGAGTTCGACCCACTGGAAGGCGTCGATGTACACGCCGAGATACCAGCGCTCGACCTCCGCGGGATCGACGCCCGCGGTCAGGCAGAAGGATCCGATGACCATCAGGCGCTGGATATGATGCGCGTAAGCGGTATCGAGCGACTGGCCCACGGAGTGGCGCATACAGTTCATCTTCACCTTGCCGGTCCAGAACCAGGACGGCAGCGAGAGCGTGTGGCCGAGCCCGTTGGCGTCGGCGTAGCCCGGCATCTTGGCCCAATAGACGCCGCGGATGTATTCGCGCCAACCGATGATCTGCCGGACGAAGCCTTCCGTGGCTGCCAAAGGATAACGCTTCGGAGCGCGCGCATGGGCCTCAGCCGCGGCCGCGGCGACTTCCGCGGGCGTCAGCAGTTTCACATTGAGGGCGAAGGACAGCCGGGAATGGAAGAGCCGATCTGAGGACGTGTGCATGGCGTCCTCGTAGTCACCGAAATCAGGCAGGCCCCGCTCGATGAAGGCGTCCAACTGCTTGAGCGCCTCCTTACGATCGACGGGCCAAGGGAAGTCCTTCTCTGACGGCTTACCCATGGTCTTCACCCCGGCGGCCTGGATCTCGGCCCAGATGGCCGAATGGTCGTGTGAGACGTCCCAAGCCTTGGGCGGAGGCGGCGTGCCCTTCCACGGCTTCCGGTTCTCCTTGTCGTAATTCCATTCTCCCCCGGCGGGCGTGCCGTCCTCCTCCATCAGCAGGCGCGTCCGGACCCGCATCTTGCGATAATATGACTCCATCAACCAGCGCTTGGCGCCCTTCTGGAAATGGGCCGCGACGCCGCCGCGGCCGTCGAGGAAGTGCTCGGAGCTGACGCACGCCGTGACCAGGCCGCATCCGGCGGCGAAGGCCCGGAGATCCTGATCGAGGCGGTATTCGTCGGGCTCCTGGTATTCGAAACGCGTGGCCTTGGTCGCCTTGAAGGCCTGCTGCAGATTCTCCGCGAAGTTCTGGCGGTTATCCTTATCGCCCAACCGGAAGTAACGGACCTGATGGCCTTGCTTCGCCAGCAGCTCGGCCATCCGGCGCATCCCGGCGAAGATCGCGATGACCTTCTGGGCGTGATGCACGACGTAATCCGTCTCGGAGCGGACCTCCATGAAGACGTAAGTCACGGATGCGTCCTTCTTGGCGAACCAGGAATGCTCCGGGTTCAGCTGATCGCCGAGGATGAGACGGACGGTGGGCACGCCCGCAAAGAAGGACGAACCCCGCCCGACGCAAATCAACGCCGCCGTTATCGTGCCAGTCGGCGGAGTTCGATGCGGCGGAACCAGACCGGCTGACCTTCCGCCTGGAGGGCGATGTGGCCGTGGGAGAGCAGTAGTTCGGCGCCGGCGTCCAGCTGGTCGGTCGCGGGGGAGACATGGTTACGCGGGTCGAGCTGCGGACGCTGGTAGCGGAGGACCTCCGCGCCGTTGACGCGATGGACGATTTCTTCGTCCCCGCGCACTTCGACCTCGATGACCACCCATTGCTCGGGCGGGAAGGTCGGCGCCTTCGAGGTGACGATGTGCTGGGTGACCAGCTTGCCGTCCATCTCCAGGTTGGTGCCGGGGGTACAGACGTTGCCGGTCGGGCGGGCCCCCTTCCCTTCGTCGGCCAGGAATTGGAACTCCAGGCTGGAAGGAAAACCTTGGTCCATCCCCATGCTCTGCGGCGGCTGGGCGTGGAGCATGACGCCGCTGTTGAGGTTCACGTACTTCGGGGCGTCGGCCATCATCTTCCCGGCGAAACGATACTCCATCCGCAGGACGTAACGCGAATACGCGAGGTTGGTGAAAAGATGCCCATACTGCTGGTCGAACTTCGCATAGCGATCATAGGCCACCTTGATCATGCCGTCCTCGACCCGAAAGGTATCGGCGTAATTCTCGCCGAGGGGATGCTTGGCGATCTTGGGCGTCCACCCCGACAGGTCCTTGCCGTTGAACAAGGCGTGCCACTTAGGCTCCTCCGCGGAGACCAAAGTGACGAGGCAGGAACCGACCAGGGGCAGGAAGAGGCGCATGCCTATGACTAAGGGGTCAACGGCCTGATTCCAATCCCGGAAGCCGGAATCCGCCCGCCCGTTTGCGCGGAAGGCGAATCCGCACACAAAGTCGGCATGCGCGGCGTCAAAAAAGAGAACCTTCCGGCCAAGACCTGCCCGACCTGCCAGCGCCCCTTCCTCTGGCGGAAGAAGTGGGCCCGCTGCTGGGATGAGGTGCGCTTCTGCAGCGACGCCTGCCGCAAGGGGACTCCGCGCGGAAAAGCACCGAGGCGTTGAGCAGCCCGACCCGGGGATCCCGATGCGTCTAAGCCCCGGACCCCGACGGAGATTCGTTCGGCAGCTTGGCCGCCTGCGCCAACGCGGCTTTGTCGAGCATGATGACCGCCGGCAGGAAGAAGAAGCTCTGCACACTGAAGATGCTTACCCAGACCGCGAACGCATCTGCGTGGTCTAATCCCAGGAGGAGGTAGACCTCCGCCAAGACACCCGTCGCCATCGCTCCCGCGACCCAACCCAGCGAACCCAGCAAAGCCCACGTCACCGCCGTCCGGAAAGACCGAGAAATCAGGCATAACCCCTGCGCAAGGCTCATCGTGCCACCGAAGGCGATGGCCCAAAAATACATCCCGCAGTAATTCGAGGCATAGCAACCGGCGCAGGAGACCGGAATCCAGAGCCACCACCGGCAAACCCGATGAAGGCAGCAGGCCTGAGCCACGATCACCAGCACGGCCAACAGGAGCAGAGAAACGGGCCGGCCCTCGAAGACGTGGTAAAAGGGAAGGAACGAGGCGATGGCCAGGGCGTTGTATCCCAACCAACGCTGGCTGATCCGCTTGAGCCTTTGCCGGTCATAAACTGGCGCCATTTCACGTTCATATCCGCCGACCAAGGAGATGGCAAAGAGGAATGCAGGCGCAAAAAAGCCCGGGGTCTCCGGGCTGATTGAAACCTCGGGCCCACCGGCCCTCTGGTCCTCGTGTCCTCGCTTACTTAGGTCCGCCTTGGCGACGGGTGCCCGGACGACCGAAGGGGCGGTAGTTGCCCTGAGAGGCGCGGTAGCCGCCGTGACGACCCCCCTGCGGGCGGCCTTCGCGTTCGCTATTGTGCGCGCCGGCGCGGGGATCCTGGTGACGCTGGAAATCTTCCGGGGTGCGGGGCGGAGCCTGCTGAGTGTAGTCGAAGCCCTGCAGCTTGCCGCAGTGGAGGTGCTTGCCGACGATGCGCTCGAGGCGGCGGAGTTCGCCGAGGTCTTCGCGGGTCACGAAGGTGATGGCGGTGCCGGTCGCGAGCGCGCGGCCGGTACGGCCGATGCGGTGGACGTAGTCTTCGAGCTGGTCAGGGAAGTCGAAGTTGAAGACGTGGGAGATGCCGTCGACGTCGATGCCGCGCGAGGCGATGTCGGTCGCGACGAGCACGCGGATCTCGTTGTTCTTGAAGGCCTGCAGGGCGCGCTGACGCTGGCTCTGCGATCGGTTGGCGTGGATGGCGGCGCAGCTGATGTCTTCGCCCTGGAGCTTGCGGCAGATGCGGTCGGCTCCGTGCTTGGTACGCGCGAAGACGAGGACCATCTTCAGGGACTCGTCCTTCAGGAGGTGGTGCAACATGACCTGCTTGAGCGCGCCCGGGCACTCATAGAGGAGCTGGGTGACGGTCTCGGCAGGGTTGGAGCGGCGGCCGACCTCGATCAGCTTCGGCTCGCGCTGATACTGCTTCGTGAGCGTCTCGATCTCACGGGAGAGCGTGGCGGAGAACATCAGGGTCTGGCGCTCCTTCGGGAGGGCGCGGACGATGGTGTTGATCGCGGGCAGGAAGCCCATGTCCAGCATGCGGTCGGCTTCGTCGAGGACGAGGTACTCGACGGCGGAGAAGTCGCCGTGGCCCTGGCCGCCGAGGTCGAGGAGTCGGCCCGGGGTGGCGATGAGGAAGTCACAGCCGCGACGGAGGGCGGCGATCTGGGGGCGTTCGGAGACGCCGCCGTAGCAGGTGGCGACGGTGGCGCCGGAGTAACGGGAATAGGCGGCGACGTTCTCGGCGATCTGGACGACCAGTTCGCGGGTCGGGGCCAGGATCAGGCAGCGGACGCGGCCCTGGTGGGCGCCGGACTTGGTCTGGACCAGCTTGGTCAGCAGCGGGAGGGTGAACGCGGCGGTCTTGCCGGTACCGGTCTGGGCGACGCCGATGACGTCATGCCCCTCGATGATCACCGGGATCGAGGCCTTCTGGATCGGCGTCGGCTCGGTGTAGCCCTGGTCGGCTACGGCTTTGAGAATGGAGGCATCGAGGCCTAGGGAATCAAACGACATTGAGGCAAAGTGAGTAGAGGAATTGGAAAGGGCGAGAAGAATAGGGGGATAACGGGCATAAGGGGCTGGCGGTTAGCAGTTGGCGGTTGGGCGCCCATCGTACAACTGCCAAGGGAAAGGGGGCTGTGGTCTGGTTCACGCATCAAACCCCGACCTACCCGCTAACCGCCAACCGCTTCCACCTTCGCTGGGACTGCGTCCCAGCATTGCACTCCCCATGCCCTTTCCTAAATACCTCGGTAACCCCTGACGATGACGACCAAGCAACCCGACGGCTGGAGCTCCAAACTAGGCGTGATCATGGCCGTCGCCGGCAGTGCTGTCGGCTTGGGCAACTTCCTCCGCTTCCCCGGACTCGTCGCCGACAAGGAGACCGGTGGCGGCGCCTTCCTGATCGCCTACTTCATCTCCCTCCTGATCGTCGGCCTGCCGATCTGCTGGGTCGAATGGACGCTCGGACGCTTCGGCGGCACGCAGGGCTACAATTCCTCGCCCGGCATCTTCCACGCCATCATCCGCAAACCGTGGGGCAAATATGTCGGCCTCCTCGGCTTCATCGTCCCGGTCGGCGTCTACTTCTATTACGTCGTCATCGAGTCCTGGTGTCTCGGCTACGCTTGGAACAGCTTCAGCGGGTCGCTCGATCTCGGCAAGGATCCCAAGGCGTACGCCGCCGTCTTCAGCGCCTTCACCGGCCAATCCGCGGATGGCTCCATCCTCGGCTTCGGCGGACCGTTCCTTTTCTTCATCGGCGTCTTCGTCCTGAACTTCGTCATCATCTACCGCGGCCTCTCCAAGGGCATCGAGTTCATCTGCAACTGGGGCATGCCCCTGCTCATCGTGATCGCGCTGGCCCTGCTCGTCCGCGTCATGACCCTCGGCACTCCCGACCCGACGAAGCCCGAACTCAGCGTATGGAACGGACTCGGCTACATGTGGAACCCCCACGACATCACCCAAGGCCTTTCCAATCCGGCCGTCTGGCTCAAGGCCGCCTCGCAGGTGTTCTTCACCCTCTCCGTAGGCTTCGGCGTGATCATCACCTACGCCAGCTACCTCAAGAAGAACGACGACGTGGTGCTGAGCGGCCTCACCGCCACCGCCGCCAACGAGTTCTGCGAAGTCGGCCTCGGCGGCATGATCACCGTGCCGGCCGCCTTCGCCTTCCTCGGCGCCTCGGCCGTCGCCGGCGGCACCTTCGCCCTCGGCTTCAACGTCCTGCCGCAGGTCTTCGCCGGCATGCCCTACGGTCACCTCTTCGGAGGCCTGTTTTTCACCCTGCTCTTCATCGCCGCGGTGACGTCCTCGCTCTCGATGCTGCAACCCGGCATCGCGTTCCTCGAGGAAGGCCTCGGCCTCGACCGCTGGGGATCAGTCACGTTGCTCGGCCTCATCACCGCGGTCGGCTGCACGCTCGTCGTCTACTTCAGCGAAGGCCTGAAGGCGCTCTCGACGGTGGACTTCTGGATCGGTGACATCGGCATCTTCCTCCAAGGCACGATCCTTATCTACGTCTTCAACCTGGCGTTCGGCACCGAGCGCGGCTGGACCGAAGCCCACCAGGGCGCGGAGATTCGCATTCCCCGGGTCTTCAAGTTCATCCTCCGCTGGGTCTCGCCCGCCTTCCTGACCGTCATCTTCCTGATGTTCGTACTCAAGAACGTCGCCGGCTGGAACCTGTCGTTCAGCGCCCCGGTCTTCGCGCCGACCGACCCGATCCTCGACCTCGTTGGCGGCCCCGACCACCCCGCCAGCGGCGTCGCCCGCCTAACGGCCTTCTTCCTGCTGCTCTTCGCGGCCTTCTCGGCGCTGCTGATCCAACGAGCGGGCAAACGCTGGGACGCCCGCTAAGCCTCCGACTTTACGACCATGACTACCGCCGGACTCCTCTTCATGCTCATCTCCGTGGGCGCGGTGACTACGCTGTTCGTGTGGTGCCTCGTCAAGGTGCTCACGGGCAAGAAGAACCCCGATCACCTCGCGCACGTCGAGCCGATCGAGGCCAAGGATATCGACCGGCGCTGAGCCGGCTTACTTCTTCGCCGGGGCGAGTTCCTGCCGCGTGGCGATAGGCACGTAGCCGATCTCGAGCCCCTTCGGCGGCGTGAGGACCTGCGCAGGGTCGAGCGCGGCGAGCTTACCGACGGTGGGCGGCGCGAGGTAGTCGCGATCCTTGGTCCAAGTGCGGTGCAGCTTCTCGACCTTGACCTGCAGGGCCTCGCGCTCGGCCGGCGTCAGGTCGGCGTTGAGGATGGCGGGCTGATCGGCGAAGCGGTACCAATAATAAGTCACGATGCTGCCGTCGCCGAGGAGGGCCTGGAACGGTCCGGCCTTGGGACCGGGCACCTTCCAGGTCGTCTGCTCGCCCGGCTGGGTCTCGCGCGGCGCCTGCGGCTTCTCCACCGGGGGCTCGAAACTCATCTGTGCAAGGCCCGTCGTGGCCGGCACCTCGGCGGACTTCACCGGCGTCCACTGCCCATTCTTGCCGCCCGTGCCGAAGCGATAGTACTGCGGCAGCGTCACGAGACCAGGCGTGCTGCGCGAGACGAGTTGGTCGTCCCACTTGTAGCCATAGGTCATCGGATCCGGCGAGTGCGGCGTAGCGAAGGATTTCCAAGCGAGCCCGGGCTTGGCCTCCCGCTTGGTGCCCTGCTTGTAGATGCTCCACGTCGAGCCGCCGTTGTTCTTGAAGTTCTGGACGAAAGCACCCGCCGGATTGATCGCCCCCGTCGCCACCGGGCCGCCGTCGAACCAGGCCTTCACGCCGTCATAGAGCGCGCGGCGATCGTACGAAGTCAGCCGATGCAGCACGACCGTGGTGCCGTCCGCGCCGACCGGGAAAGACGTAGGGGCGACGCGCGCATAGGTCTCGCCCTTGTCGTCCACCGCCTGCGCGGCGGGGACATACTGGGTCTCCATCTGAAAATGCTTGTTCGGGTCGGAGCCGCGGGTATCCAGCATCTGCCCGGCGACGGCCGGATTACGCAGGGCCGCGCGCGCCCAGAAGTTCGGCGTGAAGAAACAGACCGGGCCCTTGAAGTTCGCGGAATTCAGGAAGAGCGTCCAGCAGTTGGCGCCCGTGGGGACGTCCTTGCCTTCGGTCTTCGTCTTGGCCTGGGCGAACGGCATCGGCAGGTAACCGTAGCCGAAGAGCTCGCCGTTGACACCCTGCTTCAGATTCAGGCCGTCGAGCGGGAACAGCAACCAAGGCGTGAGCTGCGCGACGCCGTAGAGCCCACGCGGATCTTCCCAGGTGCCTCGTCCGTAGCCCGGTCCGTTGGCGATGTCGTAGAAGTTCACGCCGACGCCACCCATGATGAACTTCGGCGTCGTGGTCGGGAAGTGCGTGTCGCGCCACCAGCCGAGACCGCCTTCGATGTCATTATACAGATCCTTGGGTTTCTCGTCCTTAGGATACTGCGGATGCATCCAAGTGCCGAAGAGGCCGGTCTGGAAACGGTGGCCGGGGTATTGGTTCAACAGCGGCCAGGCGGCGGCGTAGATTGAGAAGCCGGCATCGTAGGTCTCCGGCACGCGCTCGGTCGGAACGAGGAGGTAACCGGCCATCTCGACCTTCTGAGGGGCGGCGGAGGCGAAGGCCGCCAGCAGGCAGGCGGTCAGGAGTGCGGGGGTGCGCATGCGGAGACTTAAGCCCCGAGATGGCGTCCTGCCCACCCCAATTCACGGGCCAATCCCCTGCCCCGCCCCGCAGGCCCCCCGACCCCTCCAAATTGGTCTTTGACTAGGGTTTTCCCCGTCCGTTAACCATAACCTTCGATTCCGTCCGTCCCGCCCCCATGAAACGCACCCATACCTGCAACGCCCTCCGCCCCGCCGACGCCGGCCAGACCGTGACCCTCGTGGGTTGGGTCGACACCAAGCGCGACCTCGGCGGCGTGACCTTCGTCGACCTCCGCGACCGCGAAGGCATGACCCAGGTGGTCTTCAATCCGGGCGCCAACGGCATCCAGGAAATCGCCCAGCGCCTGAAGACGGAATCCGTCATCGAGATCACCGGAAAGGTCCGTGCCCGCTCGGCCGACACGGTCAACGCCAAGCTCGCCACCGGCAGCATCGAGATCTCCGCCGAGACCCTCCTCGTCCACAACATCTGCGCCGACCTGCCGTTCCCGATGGACGACGACAAGGCCGACAAGGTGAACGAAGACCTCCGTCTCGAATACCGCTTCCTCGACCTCCGTCGCCCGCGTAACATCGGCCTCCTCAAGCTGCGCGCGAAGGCCGCCCGCGCCATCCGCGCCGAGCTCGACAGCCAGGACTTCCTCGAGATCGAGACCCCGACCCTCTTCAAGAGCACCCCGGAAGGCGCCCGCGAGTTCCTCGTGCCGAGCCGCACCAACCCCGGCGAATTCTACGCGCTCACGCAGTCCCCGCAGCAGTACAAGCAGATGCTCATGGTGGCCGGCGTCGAACGCTACTACCAGATGGCCCGTTGCTACCGCGACGAAGACCTCCGCGCCGACCGCCAGCCGGAGTTCACGCAGGTCGACCTGGAGATGTCCTTCATCGACCGCGAGGACATGTACAAGCTGATCGAAGGCATCCTGAAGCGTACTTGGAAAGAGACCCTCGGCATCGACATCCCGACGCCCTTCCCGCGCATGGCCTACCAGGAAGCGATGGACCGCTTCGGCATCGACAAGCCGGACACCCGCTTCGGCATGGAGATCCAGGACCTGACGGCCCTGTTCAAGAACTCCTCCTTCAAGGTCTTCAATGGCGCCGCCAACACCCCGGGCTCCGTGGTCCGCGCGATCAACGCCAAGGGCCTCGCCGATATCACCCAGGGCGAGCTCACCAACTTCGAGAACATCGCCAAGAGCGCCGGCGCCAAGGGCCTCGCGTTCATCAAGTGCGAAGCGGGCGAATGGAAGTCCCCGATCGTGAAGTTCTTCTCCGATGACGAGAAGGCCGCCCTGAAGCAGCAGCTCAACATCGAGGACGGCGACATCGTCTTCTTCGCCGCCGCCCCGTGGGAGCAGGCCTCGACCATCCTCGGCCGCATCCGCCTCGAGTCCTCCTACCTGCTCAAGGCCCGCGGTCGCCTGACCCTCCCGGCCGATCAGTACAACTTCCTCTGGGTCATCGAATTCCCGCTGATGCTCTGGGACGAAGAAGAGAAGCGCTACCTCTCCGCCCACCACCCGTTCACCGCCCCGGTCGTCGAGGACGAGCCCCTGCTCGCCACCGACCCTGCCAAGGTGCGCGGCCAGCACTACGATATCGTGCTCAACGGCGTCGAACTCGGCGGCGGCTCGATCCGCATCCATAACCCGGCCGTCCAGAAGCGCGTCTTCGAGGATATCCTCAAGATCCCGCAGGACCTCGTCGACAGCCGCTTCGGCTACATGCTCAAGGCCTTCTCCTATGGCGCCCCGCCCCACGGCGGCATCGCCCTCGGCTTTGACCGCGTGGTCGCCATGCTCGCCGGCCGCTCCTCGATCCGCGACATCCTCGCCTTCCCGAAGAACCAGAACGGCCGCGACCTGATGGCCGACTGCCCGAGCCCGGTCGCCCCGAAGCAGCTGCGCGACCTGCGCATCCGCCTCGTGGAAGACGAGCCGAAGCCGAAGGCCT
>Ga0315907_10008580_pt1 | contig 10479 bp, 8 predicted proteins | sample LakEriMetagenome_3_FD_203525 | JGI IMG/M metagenome (GOLD analysis project Ga0315907, IMG submission 203525) | Freshwater fungal communities from buoy surface, Lake Erie, Ohio, United States - Buoy 12 MA123 | ecosystem: Environmental > Aquatic > Freshwater > Lake > Lake biofilm | place: USA...
AGGCGCGAATACCGGATGATAGAAAAAGCTCGGCCGGCGTTTCCAATGTCGCCGCCGGGTCAAGCAAGACGGCGCGCGGTACCATCCAGGGGTCAAGCGCGCGATACTTCCGCCCCTCGGCCAAATCTGTATAGCCGGCATGGGGCGCGAATTCCGCGGCTGAAAGCGTGGTCGGCACCGCTACCAAACGCGGCGATGGTGCGGCGCCATCCCAGGCACCGGGCGAGGCACCACGCGAAACCGCTGCTTCAATCAGCGCCGCGCGATCCGTAATGCCACGCCAGACGGCAAGGCAGGCAACCTTGGCGCCATCAATCACCGAACCGCCACCAAGCGCCACCACCAATTCGGCGCGGCTTTCACGCAGCAACGCGGCCAGCGCCAAGACATCCTCAACCGGGCTATGGGCGCGCATGGCAGCGCTTTCCGCAACCAGTCGCGCGCCAAGCGCCTGCCGCACTGTCGCGGCGATGCGGCTTTTCGCCAAAGACCGCGTGGTTACCAGCGCAATGCGCGCGGTAGTACCGATTTCATCCGGCAGTGCTTCCGCTACTGAAACGTCGTGATAAACCCGCGCCTGGGCCGGCCATTGGTGCAGCATCGCTTCAGCCCTTTCCGCCCGCAAAAAAGCGCGAAAAATCTGGCTTGCGCTTTTCCTGAAACGCCGCGACGGCTTCCGCCGCTTCCGGTCCGCGCAATAGCGCGCCGAAGGCGGCGAATTCAACCTGCATATGTTCGGCAATCCGCGCCGCATCAGAACGCCTCAGCAACGCCTTGGTTTGCGCCATGGCCGCCGGTGGCTTGGCGGCCAAAGCGCGCGCCTTGGCTTCCGCATGCGCCAGCAATTCGGCGGCGGGTACTACGGCATTGATGATGCCGGCACGCAGCGCGACTTCCGGCGCAAAGGCATCCCCCAGCATCAGCAATTCATTGGCGAGCAATTGCCCACCGCGCATCGGCACCAGCAGGGAAGAACCGCCTTCCGGGCACAACCCCAGATCCACAAAAGGCATGCGGAAGATGGCGTTATCCCCTGCATAGACCAGGTCACAATGCAGCAGCAGCGTGGTGCCAATGCCAATCGCATAACCCGCCACCGCCGCCACCACGGGCTTAGGACATTCGCCAAGGGCGGCCAGCATGTCCCGCGCGGGGGAGGGGACCTCCGCCTGCTGTTCGCCGCGCGCCCGAAAATCCGCAACATCACTGCCAGAGGTGAAACAGGCATCGCCGCCAGTGATCATCACGGCGCGAATGGCCGGTGTGGCCGCAGCCTCCCGCAGTCCCGCCGCCATCGCGCTATACATCGCGCGCGTAAGGGCGTTTTTCTTCTCGGGGCGGTTCAGGCGAATGATGCGCAGCCCAACATCATCGGTGATATCAATTTCAGGCATTGGCGTTCCTCAAACAGAAATGGGCGGGATGGCAGCGGCAATCCAATGTGCAATCATGCCCGCTTCAGGAAGTGCGTCAAATCGCCGTATAGCCGCCATCCACCGCCCAGGAGACACCGGTCACAAAGCTTGCTTTCGGGCTGCAAAGCCATACCACCGCTTCGGCGATCTCCTCTGCCTTGCCCATGCGCGCCATTGGCACGCGCGCCAGAATGCGCTCACCGCGCCGGCGCATCGTCTCCTCGGTCATTGGCGTCTCGATATAGCCCGGGCAAACCGCATTGACGCGGATGTTATCCTCGGCATGGTCAGCGGCCGCTGTCTTCGTGAGACCCACGACACCATGCTTTGCCGCAACATAGGCGGACGAGGTAGCCGATCCGATCAACCCAAGGATCGAAGCCGTATTGATGATGACGCCGCCCGAACCCTGCGCGCGCATTTGTGCCACTTCATGCCGCAGGCATAGCCAAACGCCAGTCAGATTCACATCAATCAGGCGGCGCCACGCTTCCGGCGCGACATCCGCGATTTTCTGCCCCCCGGCATCTACTTGATAAGGGGCGATGCCAGCATTGTTGAAGGCGCAGTCAAGGCCGCCAAAGGCATCCGCCGCCCGGGCGATCATGGCCTTTACCGCGTCATCATCCGTGACATCACAGCCGATGGCGAGCGCTTGGCCACCCATCGCCTTGATCTCTGAGACAGTGTTTTGCGCGGCATCCTCAAGGATATCGGCCACCGCCACCCGCGCTCCCTCGCGCGCAAAAGCGAGCGCCGTAGCGCGCCCTATGCCAGAGGCGCCGCCAGTCACGAGTGCGCTCTTGCCCTCCAGATCGCGTGTCATGGTTCAGCCTTTCCTGTCTTGCGCCGGCGCTGATGCGTTTTGCAGCGCTGGAAAGCGCGGCATGGCATCATGAAAGGCCAGCGACTTGAAGCTGGTGGGTGAATATGGGGTCATGTTGGCCTCCTGTTCCCTGATGCTCACCCGCCGCGCGGGTATCGGCAAGCCTGCCATCCCATGCCATAAAGACCGGGAAAACAAAGGGGATTGTCCATGTCGAAAAAAGTTATGCTGATCACTGGCGCGGGCCGAGGGATTGGTGCGGCCACGGCGCGCATGGCGGCCGCCCGCGGCTATGATTTATGCCTGACCTACCAGCAGGATAGCACCAGCGCTGAAGCCGTGAAGCGCGATTGCGAAGCCGCAGGCGCCAAGGTCTTGCTGCTGCAAGGCTCGGTCGAGGATGAGGCGCATGCCATCGGCGCCTTTGACGCCGTGATGAAGCATTTCGGGCGCATTGATGTGCTGGTAAATAATGCCGGCGGCACGGGTCCGCGCGGGCGGCTGGAGACCATCACCCATGCCGGCTGGGCTAATACCATGGGCGCCAATGTCACCGGCCTTGCCATGTTCTGCCGTGAAGCGGTGAAGCGCATGTCCACCAAGCATGGCGGCAAGGGGGGTGCGATTGTGAATATCTCCTCCCGCGCCTCGGAACTTGGCAGCGCGGGCGAATATGTCCATTACGCGGCGAGCAAGGCAGCGGTGGATACGCTGACCATCGGCCTTGCGCGCGAAGTGGCGCAGGAAGGCATGCGGGTGAATGCGGTCAATCCTGGCCTTATTGAAACGGAAATCCATGCCCGTGGCGGCGCGCCGGATCGGCTGGCGCGGCTTGGCCCGCTGGTGCCGATGGGCCGGCCCGGCAAGCCCGAGGAAGTGGCGGAATGCATCCTGTTCCTGGCGTCCGACGCGGCTTCCTATGTGACGGCGGCCTGCCTGCAGGTGGGGGGCGGGCGCTGATCCCATCTTTCCTTAACCGAAAAGGGCTAAAACTGGTGTCGTTATGACGCAACGACGCTTCGACGCGATGGTGATTGGGGGCGGGCTGGTGGGCTCCGCCATTGCCTGGGGCCTCAAGCGCGAAGGGCTTTCCGTGGCGTTGCTGGATGAAGGTGACGCGGCCTATCGCGCCAGCCGGGGTAATTTCGGCCTGGTCTGGGTGCAGTCCAAGGGGCTCGGCGCGCCCTGGTATCAGCGCTGGACACGCCAATCGGCGGAAAGCTGGGCAGAATTGGCGGATGATCTGGGCAAGCAAACCGGGCTGTCCCTTGGGCTGTCTCAGCCGGGCGGGCTGCATCTCTGCCTTTCCGATAAAGAAATGAAGGAACGTGCCGAGCGCCTGGAACAGATGAAGCGCGAAGCGGGCAATTACGGTTTTGAATACCGGATGCTGGATGCGCGGGAAGCACGCGAAATGCTGCCCGGCCTTGGCCCCGCCGTGGTGGGCGCTTCCTTCACGCCGTATGATGGGCATGTCAGCCCGCTGGCACTTCTGCGCAGCCTGCATCACGCTTTCACGGCGCTTGGCGGGGTTTATCTGCCCAATGTGAAAATCACCGGCATTGCGACCGCGCCACGCAATTTCCTGCTGGAAACCAACCTTGGAACCATCCAGGCAGAACGCGCCGTGCTGGCGGCTGGCCTCGGCAATGCCACGCTCGCGTCCCATTTCGGCTTGAAGGCGCCGGTGCGCCCGCAGCGTGGGCAGGTGCTGGTGACGGAACGCACGCGCGCTGCCCTGCCCATGCCCACCACCACCATTCGCCAAACCGGTGAAGGCAGCATCATGCTGGGCGATAGTGTGGAGGAAGTGGGCTTCGATACACGCCAGACCCAACCGGTGATGGCGGAAATCGCCCATCGCGCGGCGCTGTGCTTTCCCTGGATTGGCAAGCTGAATGTGGTGCGCGCCTGGTCGGCGCTGCGTGTCATGTCGCCCGATGGGCTGCCGATTTATGACCAATCCGAAACTCTGCCCGGCGCCTATACGGCAAATTGCCATTCCGGCGTCACGCTGGCGGCCGCGCATGGCAAGCTGTTGGCGCCCATGATTGCACGTGGAGAACTTGATCCTTTCCTGGCGCCATTCTCGGCAAAGCGCTTCTGATGTTTCGCACGCGCCCCGATCATCGGCCCGAAACCGTTCAGGTTTTTGTCGAAGGCCGCGCCCTGATGGTGCCGGAAGGCAGCAGCGCCGCCGCCGCCATTTTGATTGCGGGCCTGCCTGCCATTCGTGAAACGGCGGTGTCCGGCAGCCCGCGCCTGCCCTGGTGCATGATGGGCGTTTGCTTCGATTGCCTGGCCGAGATTGATGGGGTCGCGAACCGGCAGGCCTGCATGGTGCCGGTCGCTGCCGGCATGCGCATAGCCCGCCAACACGGCGCGCGGGAGCCGCAGCGATGAGCCTTGTGCCCGTCACCACGCCTCAGGCGCCGCGCAAATTTGACCTGGCCATTGTGGGCGCTGGGCCGGCGGGCATGGCGGCCGCGGTCACGGCGCGCGAATGTGGGCTTTCCGTGCTGGTGGTGGATGAAAACGCGGCACCTGGCGGGCAGGTGTTTCGCGCGGCCGAATTGGCCGGCACCGATCCCGCCTTGGCGCGCGATATGGCGCCCGGGCTTGATCTGATCGCACGGTTTCGCGCCCTTGATATTACCTATCGCCCCGGCGCCACCCTTTGGATGCTTGATCCCGATACGGGTACGCTTTCGCTTTCGCGCCTGAATGAGACGCTGGAATTTGTGGCAGATCGCATCCTGCTTGCAACCGGCGCGCAGGAAAGGCCCGTGCCCATACCGGGCTGGACTCTGCCTGGTGTGATGTCTGCAGGTGCGGCGCAGATTGCGCTGAAGACTGCCGGCATGGTGCCATCGGGCAAGGTGGTGCTGGCAGGGCAGGGACCGCTGATGTGGCTGCTCGCCAATCAATTGATCCGTGCGGGGGTGATGCCGGCGCTGGTGGAAACACGCACGCAGCCTATCCTGCGTACGGCGCTTGATCAGGGTGGGATTTTTGCGGGTTTTCCGCAACTCGCCAAAGGCATTGGCCTGATCCTGAAGGCGCGTCAGTCCGGCATGCGCGTGCTATCCGGGGCGCGACATCTGCGTGCGGAAGGCAACGCACGCGTCCAGGCGCTGCGCTTTGAAGGCGGTGTTGAACCTTGCGATACGCTGCTGCTGCATGAAGGTGTGATCCCTTCGACGCATATTTCCATGGCGATTGGGCTTGAGCATGTTTGGGATGCGCGGCAACTTTGTTGGCGGCCCAAGCTGGATGTTTTCGGCGCATCTTCCCACGCGCGCGTTGCGGTCGCAGGCGATGGCGCCGTGATTGGCGGCTGGGAAGCGGCGGTGGCGACGGGGCAATTGGCGGCATTGGACGCGGCGATGCGGCTTGGTCGGCTGTCGCGCGCGGATCGAGATTTTCGGGCGGAGGCCAGCGCGGATGCGCTATTGCAGGCCCGTGCGCTCCGCCCCTTTCTGGATGCGCTTTACGCGCCATCGCAGGAAATCCTGGCACCACCTGAAGAATCCACCATCATCTGCCGGTGTGAGGAAGTGACGGCAGGTTCGCTCCGCTGGGCGGCGGCGATTGGCGCGACCGGTCCCAACCAGGCCAAGGCCTATTTGCGCTGCGGCATGGGGGCTTGCCAGGGCCGGCTCTGCGGCCCGACCGTGGCGGCTGTGATTGCAGAAACGCGCAGCGTGCCGGTGCAGGAGGTCGGGCATTTCCGCCCCCGCGCGCCCTATAAGCCGATCACCGTCAATGAACTTGCCGGGGCGCCGCATGGTGCGGATCGGCTTTCCTGAGGCAAAGAAAGCAAATTGCACGCCAACCATTTAAAGCGCTAACAAAATTGCATGATTGATTCCAAGCGATTCGCGCGGCGCGATGTGATGCTGGGTTTGGCTGTGGCGGGGCTTGCCGCGGCCGCGCCGCCCCGCGCGAGCGCCGCATCCCGCACGGCGCTTGAACGCTTGGCGCGCCGGCTGGAAGCGCTTGGCGAAGATGGTCTGGACCCGCGCCATTATGATCTGCCGGGCGTTGCGCCGATGTCTCGTGCCGAAGCGGCTTTGCGTGATCTGGTGCTGGGCCGGGTTGCATCCCTGCCGGGGCGCGCGGATATCAGCCGTGATGCCGCGCGGGCTGATTTTCCCGCCTGGCGCGACCGGCTTTTCGCGAGCGCCGATCCGGCCAGCGTCCTGGACCAAGCGGCGATGCTTCATCCCGATGCGGTGCCGATTAAGGCAGCGCTGGCGCGTTTTCTGGCCACCGCCGCGCGTGGTGGTTGGCCGGGCATTGAAGGCAATCTTACCAGCACGCTCGAACCCGGCAGCCATGATGCCGCGCGGGTCGGGCAGCTTCGTGCCAGGCTGGCGCTGCTTGATCCGGAAGTCCTGCGCGGCGCGGCGGCGGAAAGCCCCGTTTACGATGCTCGGCTGGAAGAAGCCGTCCGGCGCTTTCAGGCCACAGAAGGGCTGGAAGCGGATGGCCGCATCGGGCGCCTCACCTGGGCTGCCTTGAATACGCCTGTTGAGGCCAAGATTGCCCAGCTACGCGTGGCACTTGATATGCGCCGCGGCCTGGCGGCCCCGCCTGAGCGGCGCATTGAGGTGAATATCCCCCATTTCCGCCTGAAGCTCACTGATGCCGGGCGCGTAGTGCAGGATATGGCCGTGGTGGTGGGCCGGGTGGACCGGCAAACGCCCATGCTCGATGTCCGCCTGGTCGCGGTGCAATTCAACCCACCTTGGGGTGTGCCGGATCGCAATGCGCGGGAGGATTTGCTGCCGCGCTTCCGCCGAGAGCCCGGGCGCATGCAGGCCTTGGGCTATCGGCTGTATCAGCGCATAGATGGCGAACTCACCGAAATTGACGCGACCACAGTGGATTTCAGCGCCTATTCCAAGGACCGCTTCCCCTTCATCATCCGCCAGGACCCCGGTGAGGCAAATGCGCTCGGCCGGATCAAATTCGTCATGCCGAACCGCGACGATATCTTCATGCATGACACGCCGGATCGGCATTTGTTCCGCCGGGCGGAACGCGCCTTTTCCTCTGGCTGCATTCGCCTGGAACGGCCCATGGATTTGCTGGCGGAAGCCTTTAGCGGCATGCCGGCCTGGAATCAGGAACGCTTCGATCGTGTCTTGGATAGCGGGGTGACCCAGGGCATTTCCCTGGCCCGGCCCATCCCCGTCCGCCTTCATTATGACACGGTGGTAGTTGAAGCCGGAAATGTGGTCATGCGCCGGGATTTTTACGGCCTTGATGCCGCCTATCTCCGCGCTCTGGACGCACCGCGCAGCGAAAGGCTGGCAGAGGCACCGCCCCGGCGCTGAGGTTTTGGGCAGGAATTAGGACATGGCGCGTTATCTGGTGACAGGCGGGGCCGGTTTCGTCGGCAGCCATGCGGTGCTGGCACTGCTTGATCGCGGCGATGAGGTTGTGGTGCTGGATGATTTGAGCCAAGGCCATCGCGCTGCCGTGCCCGCTGCCGCCACGCTGGTGCAGGCACCATTGGCGGATCGTGCGGAACTCGCGCGGGTTTTCGCCAATTGGCGCTTTGATGCGGTGCTGCATTTCGCCGCCCTTTCCCTGGTGGGGGAAAGCATGAAATCGCCCATGCATTACCTTGCGGAAAACCTCGGCAATAGCGTGCGGCTGATTGAAGCCGCGGTCGCTGCCGGGTGCCTGCGCTTCGTGCTGTCTTCCACCGCGGCACTTTTCGGCAAGCCGGAACGCGTGCCGATTGATGAGGATTGCCCTGTCGCCCCTGGCAATCCCTATGGCGAGAGCAAGCTGATGGTGGAAACCGCGCTGGCCTGGGCGGAACGCATCCACGGGCTGCGCTACGCGGCGCTGCGCTTTTTTAACGCGGCCGGATCGGACCCTGCCGGGCGCGCGGGGGAGGACCACAACCCGGAGACCCATCTGGTACCTCTCGCGATTGATGCGGCGCTTGGCCGGCGCCCGGCGCTGACGGTTTTTGGCGATGATTACCCAACGCCCGATGGCACCTGCATTCGCGATTACGTGCATGTGACTGACCTTGCGGATGCGCATCTGCGCGTACTCACGCGGTTGGAGACCCATGGTTCCTGCCGCTACAATATCGGCAATGGTGAAGGCCATTCCGTGAAGCAGGTGCTTGGCGCGATTGAACGCGTGAGTGGCCGCGCCGTGCCGCATAGCATCGGCCCCCGCCGCCCCGGTGATCCTGCCGTGCTTGTGGCGGCCAGTGAAAGGCTCAGGCGCGAAACCGGCTGGGCGCCGCGCTTTGGCGATATTGATGAGATTGTGCGCACCACCTGGGCCTGGCGGGAAGTGCATCCGCGGGGCTATGGGGACAGGTGATCCCCAAGCGCTTAAGCCCCTGATCAGACGCAAGAATTAAAATTTTCTTAGGAAGGGACGGGCCTGCAAGCGCGGGCTCTGCCCACTTGCCCTTCGCCCACCCTGATGCGACAACACGGGCGCAATTCTCAAAACATTCAAGGCGGCCCCAACGGCCCAGGCTATGGAAGGTAACAGCATGTCAGAACTCGAAATCATCTGGACCAAGGTAGATGAGGCGCCAGCGCTGGCCACATTTTCCCTGCTGCCCATCGTGGAATCCTTCGTGGGCGTCGCCGGCGTGAAAATGAGCCTCAAGGATATTTCGCTGACCGGCCGTATATTGGCGAATTTCCCTGAAAACCTGACGCCTGAGCAGCGGGTGAATGATGAACTGGCCGAACTCGGCAAGCTCGCGCTCAAGCCGGAAGCCAATATCATCAAGCTGCCGAATATCTCGGCCTCGGTGCCGCAGCTTAAGGCTGCGATCAAGGAATTGCAGGGCAAGGGCTATAAGGTGCCGGATTACCCGGATAACCCCACCAATGATGCCGAGCGCGAAATCCGCGCCCGTTACGGCAAGGTGCTGGGCAGCGCGGTGAACCCTGTGCTGCGTGAAGGTAATTCAGACCGCCGTGCGGCGGGGGCCGTCAAGCAATATGCGCGCAATAACCCGCATAAGATGGGCGCCTGGTCGAAGGATTCCAAATCCCATGTCGCCTATATGCCGGGCGGGGATTTCTATGGCTCGGAAGTGGCAACCACCATCACGACGCCGACCAATGCGCGCATTGAATTGGTGGCGAAGGATGGCAGCGTCACGTTGCTGAAAGCCAAGACACCTTTGATCGCGGGCGAAATCATTGATGCCTCGGTGATGAGCCGCAAAGCACTTCGCGCTTTCCTTGCGGAACAGATTGATGCCGCGAAGCGCGAAGGGGTGCTGTTTTCCGTGCATCTCAAGGCCACCATGATGAAGATCTCCGATCCCATCCTGTTCGGCCATGCGGTTTCGGTGTTTTTCGCCGATGTCTTCCAGAAGCATGGCGCGACGCTCACGCGGCTTGGCGTCAACCCGAATAACGGCGTTGGCGATATGCTGGCCAAGATCGAAACCCTGCCAGAGGCCGAAAAGGCGCCGATCCTGGCCGATATCGATGCCACCTATAAGGCACGCCCGGCGCTTGCCATGGTGAATTCCGACCGCGGCATCACCAATCTTCATGTCTCAAGCGATACGATCATTGACGCTTCCATGCCGGCCATGATCCGTGAATCGGGCAAGATGTGGGGCCCGGATGGTAAGCTGCATGATACCCTGGCAGTGATCCCGGATCGTTGCTACGCGCGGCTTTTCCAGACCGTGATTGATGACTGCAAGGCCAATGGCGCTTTTGATCCGAAGACCATGGGCACGGTCCCCAATGTCGGGCTGATGGCGCAGCAGGCGGAGGAATATGGCTCCCACGACAAGACCTTCGAAGTGGCTTCCGATGGCGAAGTGCGCGTGGTGGCGGAAGATGGGACGGTGTTGCTTTCCCGCCCCGTGGAGACCGGCGATATCTTCCGCATGTGTCAGGTGAAGGATGCGCCCATTCAGGATTGGGTGAAGCTCGGCGTGCGCCGTGCGCGGCTGACCAATACGCCGGCTGTCTTCTGGCTGGATGCCAAGCGCGCGCATGATGCTGAACTGATCAAGAAGGTTCAGAAATACCTGAAGGACCACGATACCTCCGGGCTTGATATCCGCATCCTGGGGTCGGTTGAGGCGATGCAATTCTCGCTCGATCGTATTCGTAAGGGGCTAGATACCATTTCCGTCACCGGCAATGTGCTCCGCGACTATCTGACCGATCTGTTCCCGATCATGGAACTCGGCACCTCGGCCAAGATGCTTTCCAT
>Ga0315907_10008581_pt1 | contig 10479 bp, 10 predicted proteins | sample LakEriMetagenome_3_FD_203525 | JGI IMG/M metagenome (GOLD analysis project Ga0315907, IMG submission 203525) | Freshwater fungal communities from buoy surface, Lake Erie, Ohio, United States - Buoy 12 MA123 | ecosystem: Environmental > Aquatic > Freshwater > Lake > Lake biofilm | place: USA...
GCCCTATTGAAGAATTGGTGATGGAAGCAGAACGTTTGGTCAAGTCAGGAGTAAAAGAGATCATGCTGATCGCGCAAGAGCTCACTTATTATGGTCTGGATATATACAAGAAGCGTGATCTGCCTCGATTGCTTCATGCTCTTGCGGATGTGAAAGGTGTAGAATGGATTCGTTTACATTACGCCTATCCATCAAAATTTCCCTTGGATATCATTGATGCGATAAAGGAAAGGCCGAATATCTGTAACTATCTGGACATGCCCCTTCAGCATGCTGCCAATAATATGTTGAAAGCAATGAAGCGGCAGATCACCCGAGAAGAAATGACGGAACTGATTCATTCGATCCGAGAAAGGCTTCCGGAGATTTGCCTGCGAACTACGTTGATTGCTGGATTTCCTGGTGAAACAGAAGATGATGTTGAGGAATTAAAGGGATTTTTAGAAGAGCATCGTTTTGATCGGGTGGGTATTTTTACATATTCACATGAAGAAGGAACCTCAGCACATGATCTGGTGGATGATGTGCCTCAGGAGGTCAAAGAGGCCAGGGCTCAAGAGATCATGGAGTTGCAGCAAGAGATCAGTTACGAAAAGAATCAGGAAAAAATCGGAAAAACCTTTAAGGTTTTAATCGATAAAAAAGAGTCGGGTCGTTATTTAGGCAGAACTGAATTTGATTCTGTTGAAGTAGATAATGAGGTTATCGTGCATGCTGATCGTTTACTTAAACCTGGTGACTTTGTTCAAGTAAAGATCACCAAGGCATATGATTTCGATCTGGAAGGGGAGTTAGTTTAACCAAAAATAAAAAACGTGGAATGTCGTTCGCGGTTATTGCCTGTTGAAAAAACCGGAATGTTCTCCGGACTGGTTGCAGATTATCTTAAAGATAGTCCTGAACTCAATCATCTATACTCCGTAAAGGTTAGTATAAATGGTGTTCGTGAGTCTATTCAGCAACGGCAGGCTTTTCCTACTGATCGGAAACGGCTTCATGAGGTATTATCAGAATGGTATAATGGTGTAGCTTCTCCAAAGCAACAGTCAAATATAGACTCTATATTGTCTGATCACACCTTCACTATATGTACTGCTCACCAATGTAATATTTTTACTGGCTATCTATACTTTGTTTTTAAGATTCTACATGTTATCCGAATAGCCGAAACTTTAAATAAAGAATTCCCTGAGCAAAATTTTGTCCCGGTTTATTATATGGGAAGTGAGGATAATGATCTAGATGAACTTGGACAAATTAACATTGATGGGGTAGCCTATACATGGAATACTAACCAAAAGGGTGCTGTAGGTAGAATGAAAGTAGATAAAAATCTGCTTCAACTCATCACTCAAATGGAGGGGCAACTTGGTGTATTCCCCAAAGGTGCAGAAGTGGTAAAACTGTTGCGTAAATCATATAAAGAAGGCGTAACCATTGCTAATGCCACCTTCGATCTGGTTAATGAATTATTCAGTGCATACGGACTTTTGGTGTTGGTAGCGGATGATGCCCGGTTCAAATCAGTCTATAAAAATGTGATGCGAAATGATCTTTTGCTCCATGATGCTGAACGTTTGGTAAAGCAAACCAATTCTTATCTTGAAAAAACCTATAAAGTACAAGTTCATCCACGTGAAATCAACTTATTCTATTTCACTGAAGGTTCAAGAGAACGCATTATTAAAACGAATGATCAATACCATATAGATAATTCTTCCATTGTATTTACCGAAGAGGAAATCTTACATGAAGTAGATCAACATCCTGAGCGATTTAGTCCGAATGTGGTATTACGTGCTATGTATCAAGAAATGATTCTTCCTGATATTGCATTTGTGGGTGGGGGTGCAGAAATAGCTTACTGGTTGGAGCTGAAGGCTATGTTTGATCATTTTAAAGTTCCCTTCCCCATGTTGGTTTTACGAAATAGTTTTCTTTTGTATTCTGCAGAAATTGAGCAAAAGCTGAAAGCAATGGGGATACAAGTAGAAGAACTTTTCCTTTCTGAATATGAACTAATGAATCGTTACCTGGAGGTTCATTCTGATAAAAGTTTAGATACAAATGATGAGCAAGGCATGGCCAATGAACTATTCCATGGGCTGAAACAGAAAGCAGGGATAATTGATCAATCGTTGATACAGCATTTGGATGCACTTCAAACCCAACTACATAAAAAACTACAAGAGGCATCCAAAAAAATGCTGAGGGCTGAAAAGCGTAAATACGAAGTCCAAAAAGGACAACTTTTAAAAATTAAAGCTCAACTATTCCCCGCTGGCAGTTTACAGGAACGTAGGGAAAACATTTTACCATTCTATGCACAATATGGACCTGCATGTATTGACGCGATCTATCAACACTCTACATCTTTTTGGCAGCAGTTTATTTTACTTTCAATAGAGGATTAATAGCCAGACCTATCTGTATGTTTTATCTCGCCGGTAGCGAGGCCCATTCTTTTCTTTGCTTCTTCCACAATTAAGGCAGTTGCTGTAGCTCCGATTCGGGTAACTCCCAGTTCTTTCATCTTCATCAATTCATCCAGCGAACGAATACCTCCAGCTGCTTTAACCTGAACGCCAGGTGCCACATTTTCCAACATGAGTGTACAATCTTCCAAGGTAGCTCCTTTCGTTGAAAATTTCCCATCTTCACCTTTAGTATAACCATATCCGGTAGATGTTTTTACAAATGCAACTGGAATATTACTGCAGATCTGACAAAGTTTTATTTTTTGCGCATCAACCAGATAATCATTTTCAAAAATTACCTTTAAAATAGCTCCATGTGCAACCGTTTCCGTATTGACACGAGTAATCTCCTCTGTAACATAATCCCAATCGCCTTGAACCACTTTCCCAATATTCACCACCATATCAATTTCTTTTGCTCCGCTCAGACAAGCCTCACGTGTTTCAAAAACTTTTGTTTCAATAGTTTGAGATCCATGAGGGAAACCGATTACGGTACAAACAGGGATGCCCGAACCTTGAAGTAACTCAACTGCTTTTTTTACGGCATAAGGCTTAATGCAAACCGAGGCAGTTTTATACTGCATAGCTACTTTACATCCTTCTTCGAGATCGCTATCGGTTGTTGTAGGTTGAAGGATCGAATGATCGATCATGCCTGCTATAGCCGCTATATCGTAAATCATGTACTTATTTTTTATCTAAAGTATTTTCCCAACCAGCCTCTCGTAGCTTATCGATTTTAGATTCTACTTCCTGGTTCATATCTTTTTTGAACTGATCCATTTTCTTTCCTTTTTCTGTATCGAATGCGCCAATAATTTGGGCAGCAAGAATACCGGCATTTTTTGCTGCATTCAATGCAACAGTAGCCACTGGAACTCCATTGGGCATTTGCAGAATCGATAGAATTGAGTCCCATCCATCGATAGAATTAGATGATTTGACCGGAACACCAATAACGGGTAATGATGTTAAGGCAGCTACCATTCCGGGTAGATGAGCTGCACCGCCTGCGCCGGCAATGATCACTTTCAATCCTCTATCACGAGCTGTGGTAGCATATTCCACCATCCGAACCGGAGTTCGGTGTGCGGATACAACCGTAAGCTCGAAGGAGATATCCACAGAACTTAAAAAATCAGCTGCTGCTTTCATTACATCAAGGTCGCTGTCAGAACCCATGATGATACCAACTAAAGGATTGTTCATATTATACTGCTTTAACTGATCACGCGTAAAGTTTGCTTGATGATAGCAGCTTTACGCATAAGATTGGTTTTATCTTTATCGATGATCGTCACATGTCCCATTTTTCTTCCAGGTGCTGTAAGCTTTTTACCATAAAGATGAACGAAAGCATTTTCCATTTTCAGGATCTCATCCATTCCTTCATATTTGGCCTCACCTGTAAATCCATCCGCACCTAATATATTTACCATCATGCTGGGCATGATCATAGCTGTTCCACCTAATGGATAGTTCAACAAAATTCTCCAAAGCATATCAAACTGAGAACTAAAATGCGCTTCAATAGTATGATGCCCACTGTTGTGCACACGAGGTGCAGTCTCATTAACAAACACATCACTATTTCCATCCACAAACATTTCAATAGCAAAAATACCCGCAGATCCGAAGTTTCTGGCAACGGATAATGCCAATGCCTCCGCTTTCCAAATCGCTTTTTCGGCTATATCAGCCGGACAAAGCTGAAAATCGAGCAGGTTCAAATAGGGGTCGAAAATCATCTCCACAGGTGGATAGATCACGTGCGAACCATTTTCTGATATAGCTACCGTTATAGCTATTTCTTTATGAATGTCCACCATTTTCTCCAACACACTGGGGGCATTAAAACCATTATCCAGGTCGTCAACGGATTTTAAAATCTGTACTCCTTTTCCATCATATCCACCCATTCCTAACTTATGTACAGCAGGCAGGAAGTCAACGTGCTTTTTCAAGTCTTCCCGGTCTTGCGTTATAAGGAAAGCAGGAGAGGGTATGTTGTTTTTAAGATAATATTCTTTTTGGAGGATCTTATTCTTAATGGTACGAAGCGCTGAAGGTTTCGGGATGATCCGCTTTCCTTCTGACTCTAATTTTTCTAAAGCTTCTATATTGACGTTTTCAATTTCGATGGTTAATGCATCAACGAGTTGCCCAAAAGCATAAACAGCATCAAAATCACGAATATCACCAAGTACAAAATGATGGCAAAGATGTGCGGAGGGACAGTCTGCATCTTTCTCCATAACCCAGGTTTCCACCGGATAATTTGGAGCTTCCTGAAGCATCATTCTTCCCAGTTGTCCACCGCCTAAAATTCCAACTTTCATGAGTGTGAAGATAACAAATCAATTTATAACAATTCAGTTCAAGGTCTTTCCTTAATTTTGACTCATGCTCCGATTATGTTTATCGATCCTGGCAATAGGTCTGTGTATTAACGTAATGGCTCAAAACTCGTTTGTTGATTATCAACGATCATTTGGGCGGGTAAATGAAGCTTTTCGTAAAAAAGAGGATACGCTTCGCCGTGAATTTGCTGTTAAGAAACTGGTATGGCCGGCGAACTATGTATATCTCCGCTCTTTCAAATACGACAGTGAACTGGAGGTTTGGGTAAGATCTTCGATAAAAGAGGAATTCAAACTTTTTAAAACCTATAAAGTTTGTGCATTGGCTGGAACAATGGGTCCAAAACGGGTTGAAGGCGATTATCAAGTTCCGGAAGGGTTCTATTACATTAACGAATTCAAGCCCAATAGTACCTATCATTTGTCGTTAGGACTGAATTATCCTAATCCTTCTGATGTGATTCTTTCCGATTCAAACAGGCCTGGGGGGGATATCTACATTCATGGTAGCTGTGTTACAGAAGGATGTATTCCCATCACGAATCCCCAGATCGAAGAATTGTATGTATTAACCGCACATGCCAGAAGCAGTGGTCAGGACTTCATTCCGGTGCACATTTTCCCCATTCGTTTTGATAACCCAAAGAGCATGGCTTTTCTGGAAAAAACAATGGCTAATGATAAAGAATTACAGGCTTTTGAAAAGACAATGAAGCAGGCCTATGATTTTTTTAATATAACCAGACAATTACCCGTGGTGAGTGTTAATGCCAAGGGGGAATATGTATTATATTAATTTATTTTCTCTTTGAGTAATGCCTGTACGGTAACATTATTTTGTTGCAGCATCCGAATCTCCAACTTCGAGGTCATACCTTCCAATAATCCTTTTTGAGGATGGCGTATGGTTAGCAGGTTAAATCCTTTTTCTACTTCCACATCAAATAATGTAGTAGCCGTTTCGGCAAGTTTATTAATTTTTTCCACTTGATCATCAATACAAACTTGTATCGAAACTGCCCCAGTAGCGAGTAAATTTGGACGAATATGTAACGCTGCAAGCCATTTGTAAAGTTCAGCAACGGGCTGTTCTCCCACAAACGAGAAATCCTTAGTTTTCAGATTAATCAGTACCTGATCTTTTTTTAATACTATAATGGGGGGTAAATTTTTAATTAGTGCATTATGAATAACCGTTCCGGTTAGTTCCGGCTCCAGGAAACATTTTACATATAGGGGAATGCTTTTATTCTGAAGTGGTTTGATGGTTTTGGGATGGATTACCTGTGCACCATAATAGGCCATTTCAATCACTTCATCATAGTTCAATTCAGCCAGGATTTCTGCTGATGGGAATTGCTTAGGGTCGGCATTCATCACTCCTTTTACATCTTTCCATATGGTCAGACTATCGGCATCTAAAATATGGGCGAAAATAGCGGCGGAATAGTCGCTACCTTCTCTACCCAGCGTTGTACTTTCGTTATCATCCGTAGCTCCTATGAAACCTTGAGTGATCACGATATGGACATCTTTAAATTCGGGTATAACCTGATTGGTTATATTGGAACGGGTAATTTCCCAGTTGAGATTGGCATCTCTGAAATTATTATCCGTTCTGAAGCAATCCCGGACATCGATCCATTTATTTGAAATACCCTCTTCATTGAGATATGCACTGATAATGGTAGTGGAAAGTAGTTCGCCTATACAAACAATTTGGTCGTAATAATAATCGTATTCCCGGACTGGTTGATCATGTAACAGCCATTCTACTTCGGTGTATAGATCTGTCAAGAGCCGTTCAGTAGGTAAAGCCTGCTTAACTAGTAAATATTTAGCGAGATCATTATGCGATTGTTTAATCTGTTTAAACAAGTTGAGAGCTTCTTCTTTTTTGCCTTCATAAAAAGCTTCTACAACTTTTTCCAGGGCATTGGTTGTTTTTCCCATGGCAGAGATCACTACCATCACGTTTTCATGAGTATGATCTTGAATGATAGCGGCAATATTCTGGATTTTTTCTACTGAACTAATGCTGGCACCTCCAAATTTGAAGACTTTCATTGCACAAAGTTATGTAATTGAACTGTTGACGGTTTCTTATTTGTATAAAATTGCGTTATGATCAACAGGCTGATACAAACACTGGACGAATTCACCATTCATCAAATGCGGACCTATCCTAATGCCACCGGAGAATTAGCGGGTTTATTGCGCGATATCGGGCTAGCGGCAAAGCGAATAAATGTAGAAGTCAATAAGGCTGGATTAGTGGATATATTGGGCAATAATGGTACTATCAATATACATCATGAAGAGGTTAAAAAGCTTGATGACTTTGCTAATCAACAGTTAATGGGGGTATTACGTCATGGTATAAGTTGTGCTGGCATTGCCAGTGAAGAAGTAGATAATTTTATCGCTTTTGACGATCCAGTTAGTAATCAGTCGAAATATATTTGTTTGTTTGACCCGTTGGATGGAAGCAGTAATATTGATGTGAATGTCTCCATAGGCACCATTTTCAGTATCTATCGTCGTATTACACCATTGGGTACACCCGCTGGGATCGAAGATTTTTTGCAGGCGGGTATTCATCAGGTGGCTGCGGGCTATATCGTTTATGGATCATCTACTATGATGGTTTACGCAACCAGAAGAGGTGTGAACGGGTTTACGCTGGATCCGGCAATTGGTGAATTTTCCTTAAGTCACCCCGATATCCATTGCCCTGAAAAAGGCAAGATATATTCCGTTAATCATGGAAATTTCTTTCGGTTTTCATCGTCTGTTCAACGATACATTACATATTGTCAGCAAATAGATGAAAAAGGTGGCGGACCATTTTCACAACGATATATCGGAAGTATGGTAGCGGATGTACACCGCAATCTTATTAAAGGGGGAATTTTCATGTACCCCGGAACAACGGAAAGCCCTAAGGGGAAACTAAGGTTGATGTATGAATGCAACCCATTTGCTTTTATTCTGGAAAAGGCGGGAGGATTGGCAACAGATGGGGAGCAACGAATTTTAGACATAAAACCTGAATATCTTCATCAACGAAGTCCTATGTTTGCAGGAAGCAAGGCCATGATGCATGACCTTGAATCTTTTTTAAAAGAGCAAACAATTGAGACAGGCAATCATTCAGGTTAAAAACCTGGTAAAACTATATGATCGTTATGAGGCGGTAAAAGACATCAGCTTTGATGTTTTGGATGGAGAGATATTTGGGCTTCTTGGTCCTAATGGGGCAGGCAAATCCACTACGCTTGAAATTATGGAAACCCTTCGGGAAAAAACATCTGGAGAGATTAATATTGCCGGGTTCTCTATAGATGAGAATCCTGATGCCATAAAGTCTATCATCGGCATACAATTACAAACTTCCGGCTTTTATCCAGGGCTGACATTATTAGAACAGATCGATCTGTTCAATGGATTATATGGAGCTAATGCGGATGCCATGAATCTTCTCTCGTTGGTTCAGCTGGGGGATAAGGCGAAAAGTCCGTATAAATCACTAAGTGGTGGACAAAAGCAACGTTTCGCAATCGCCACCACGCTGATCCATGATCCCAAAATCATTTTTCTGGATGAGCCTTCAACAGGACTGGATCCGCAAGCCCGACGAAACTTGTGGGATTTGATACAAAATATCCGGAAAAAGGGAACAACCGTGGTCTTGACCACGCATTATATGGAAGAAGCAGAATACCTTTGCGATCGAGTAGCCATAATGGATCAGGGTAGGATTATGGCGCTAGATACACCAGAAAAACTGATCGATGACCTATTAAAAAAAGGATTTGAACGTAAAAAAGAATTAAAACCCGCCAATCTGGAAGATGTTTTTATTAACTTGACTGGACATGGATTTGATAATTAACCTTGAATTTTAAATATGATGAAGCAACTGATCACTCTTGGATTTTTATTTTTTGGTATGTTGACCTATGCACAAAATAAACCTGCTGCTAAGCCAGCGGTAAAACCTACAGTTCCTGCAGTAAAGACTGTACCTCCGATCCTTAAAACCTCTTTGGATAGTATGAGCTATGCTATCGGAATGTTAGATGGAAAGTTTTTCAAATCACAAGGTATTTCTAAAGTAAATACGCAGTTGTTAAGTAAAGGATTTTCTGATGCATTGGCCGATAAAATGTTGATGAGTCCTGAGCAGGCAAATGAGCTGGTTCGTCGAGAAATGCAGAAAGCATCAATGGTTAAAATCCAACCAAGTATTGACGAACAGAATAAATTCCTAGCAGAAAATAGAAAAAAGCCAGGAGTAAAGGAAACGGCAAGTGGTCTTCAGTATGAGGTGATCACCATGGGAACTGGTGCGAAACCGGCTGACACCAGCACCGTAAAAGTTCATTACGAAGGATTCTTGTTAAATGGAAAAAAATTCGATAGCTCACGCGACAGAGGGGAGCCTATTTCATTCCCATTGAATCAGGTGATTAGAGGGTGGACAGAAGGTGTTCAACTTATGCCCATAGGTTCTCGTTTCAAATTTTATATACCTTATCAATTAGGCTATGGCGAACAAGGATCTCGTGATGTGATCCCTGGTGGTTCACTACTTATATTTGATGTTGAGTTGATTGATATAGTAGCTAATCAGCAATAGTTTTTTATGGATGTAGTAGAGCATCGTTATCCGATAGGTCAATACACACCTGTTTCATTTTCGCCAGAAGAAAAAGAAAAATTGATGTGGGAGATTTTGTTTCTCCCACGTCAGTTAGAAATGTCCATCTTAAATTTAGATGAACATCAATTGAATATTCCTTATCGTGATGGAGGGTGGAATACGCGTCAGGTAGTTCACCATGTGGCAGATAGCCATATGAATGCCTTTGTTCGATTTAAACTTGGAATAACAGAAGTGAATCCAACGATTAAACCATATAATGAAGCAGCATGGGCTGAGACCAGTGATTATAAGATGGCAGTAAACATTTCCTTGACGTTGCTTCATGCACTGCATAATAAGTGGTTTGATGTATTGAAGAATATGAAAGACGAAGATTTTCAGCGGACTATCTATCATCCAGAACACGAAAGGGAGATCACGTTATGGGAAATGTTAGGCATGTACGCTTGGCATGGTAAACATCATTGCGCACAAATAAATAGTCTTCGGGAACGGAGCAAATGGTAATCCCAGGAACGGGTAAACCTAATCTGCTGCATTTATTTTCGATGATTTTGGGTTCACTGCTAAAATGGCTTTGCACGTCTAAATGGGAAGATCGAGGTGCAGCATGATGAGTATGCGTTTCCTGATTGTGCATCTGCACTCTTACTACTTCATGGTTTTGTGCCATGCAACGCCTGAATTCCTTTTGACCTCACCAATTAAAAATACTGATCCGCAAACTAGAATGAGATCATCTTTACTAGCATTTGCTTTAGCTGCGACAATTGCAAGATTTACATCTTCATGTGTACTACCTTTTAATCCATTAGATTCGGCAAGAGTGGCAAACTGATCTACAGGCATTGCTCTGGGGATATTTGATTGTGTGAAATAATATTTTGCTTGTTTGGGTAGCAAGGTTAATACCTTTCTTATGTCTTTATCTTTCACCATTCCAATTACAACATGCAGTTTAGCATGGTTA
>Ga0315907_10008586_pt1 | contig 10477 bp, 11 predicted proteins | sample LakEriMetagenome_3_FD_203525 | JGI IMG/M metagenome (GOLD analysis project Ga0315907, IMG submission 203525) | Freshwater fungal communities from buoy surface, Lake Erie, Ohio, United States - Buoy 12 MA123 | ecosystem: Environmental > Aquatic > Freshwater > Lake > Lake biofilm | place: USA...
GGAATGTGTTGCATACGCCAAGGGTGATGGAACTCCAAGATTCAACCCTTTCTTCATCCCGAAAATGATTGCTGATATTGCCTCTGGGCATATCTCAATCAATTACGGATTCCGTGGGCCCAACTATACCACAACATCAGCATGCGCATCGTCCAACAACGCCATGATTGATGCTTTCAATTACATACGTTTAGGAAAGTCGGATATTATCGTAACAGGCGGTTCTGAAGCTGCTGTAACGGAGGCAGGTGTCGGTGGATTTAATGCCTGCAAAGCATTATCGGAAAACAACGAAAATTATCAGACGGCCTCTCGTCCATTCGACGTAACACGCGATGGATTTGTTCTTGGTGAAGGCGCAGGGTGTTTAATTCTGGAAGAATATGAGCATGCTAAAGCCCGCGGAGCAAAAATCTATTGTGAAGTTATGGGCGGTGGTTTGAGCGCAGATGCCTATCACATAACGGCTCCCCACCCGGAAGGTCTGGGCGCACGCCTGGTAATGGGTCACGCTTTGGAAGATGCTGGCATGACACCTGAGGATATTGACTACATAAATGTGCACGGAACCTCAACGCCGCTAGGCGATGTTCAGGAAGCCAGAGCCATTCAGAATGTGTTTGGTGAGCATGCTTACAACGTGAATATATCGAGCACAAAGTCAATGACCGGTCACTTGCTGGGAGCTGCCGGTGCCATCGAAGCCATAGCTACAATTATGGCCATCAATCATGGCATCATTCCACCGACCATCAATTTCGCCAACCCGGACCCCGAGTTAGATCCAAAACTAAATTTTACCTTCAACAAAGCACAGCATCGTACGGTGAATGCAGCGATGAGTAATACGTTCGGTTTTGGAGGTCATAATACCTCAGCGATTTTCAGAAAGTTGGAATGAGTTGGTTGAGCTCGCTTTTTAAGCGTAAAAAAGTTAACCATGAAATACAGGCCTTCGTCAAGAGGGCCTTTGGTTTTTCTCCTTCCGATACAACCATCTACGAGCAGGCATTAAGGCATAGTTCGGCTGCGACGAAGATTAGGCCGGGTTTGAAAAACAGCAATGAACGATTGGAATTCCTGGGCGATGCTATCATTGATTCAGTGGTAGCACACTATCTCTACACCAAGTATCCAATGTTGCCTGAAGGGGAGCTCACTAAAATGAAAAGTAAAGTGGTGCGACGAGAGAATCTGAACATGATTGGATACACTTTGCGCATAAACGAGTTGCTTCACCTTAACCTGGGCAGGCAGGATATGCACGATTCCATTGTGGGGAATGCAATAGAAGCTGTCGTAGGAGCGGTGTATCTCGATAGGGGCTTTAACACCACGCGTGATATCGTGCTGCGCCTGCTAAAACAACACGGACTTGATACACGTGTGCACGATGACATCGACTATAAAAGCAAACTCCACGAATGGTGTCAGAAAAATAAGCGCACGCTTCAGTTTAAAGTTATAGCACACCGAAACGAAGGCGGTTCCAGTTACTATAAAATAGCACTGCTCATTGATGATGAAGAGTATGGTGTTGGCGATGGCGGTGCTAAAAAATCGGCTGAGCAAAAGGCAGCCAAGAAGGCCTGCGAAAGGATCTTCGATTCGAAGTAACTTAGTTGGCACGCCGCAGTTCTTTACGAATTAACTTGCGAAAAAATCCAGAATTCATGTATACGCGATTTCAACAGCATTTAGCAGCAGAACTTAAATCAATAGAAGAAGCAGGTTTGTATAAGCGCGAACGCATTATTACAACCCCACAGGGCGCTGTCATTAAAACTTCTGACGGAAGGGAAGTGCTGAATTTTTGCTCCAACAATTATCTTGGTTTGTCTTCTCATCCCCTCGTGCTGGAAGCTTCTAAACGAGCGATCGATACGCACGGATTTGGTATGAGTAGTGTTCGATTCATATGCGGAACGCAAGACATTCACAAAGAACTGGAAAAGACAATCGCTGATTTTTTGCATACCGAAGACACCATTTTGTATGCAGCGGCATTCGATGCGAACGGTGGTGTTTTCGAGCCCCTCTTGAATGAGCAGGACGCTATTATCAGTGATGCGCTTAATCATGCATCAATCATTGATGGAGTGCGCCTTTGCAAAGCCATGCGTTATCGATACAATAACAATGATATGGCCGACCTGGAGAAGCAGTTGCAGGCAGCAACAGAAGCCGGTGCGCGATTCAAGTTAATTGTAACCGACGGTGTGTTTTCGATGGATGGTTACGTGGCGCAGTTGGATAAAATTTGTGATTTGGCTGATCAGTATGATGCCATGGTCATGGTCGATGAATGCCACGCCACAGGATTCATTGGTAAAACGGGCAGGGGAACAATCGAATTGAAGAATGTACTGGGTCGTGTAGACATTATAACCGGAACGCTTGGAAAAGCGCTGGGCGGCGCAATGGGCGGATTTACAACCGGGAGAAAGGAGATTATAGAACTCCTTCGACAGCGCTCACGTCCGTATCTTTTCTCGAATTCGCTTGCGCCGAGTATCGTGGGGGCAAGCATAGCAGTGTTCGATTTGCTGAGCAGCACTACGGAGTTGCGCGATAAGCTCGAGAGTAATATTCACCGATTTAAAGCAGGAATCAAGGCAGCCGGTTTCGATATTAAAGACGGTGATTCTGCGATTGTGCCTGTGATGCTTTATGATGCAAAATTGTCGCAGGTCTTTGCCGACAAGCTTTTACAAGAAGGTATTTATGTAATAGGATTTTTCTTCCCGGTAGTTCCCAAGGAGCAGGCGCGTATTCGTGTTCAGTTATCTGCAGCGCATGAAACGGAGCATATCGATAAAGCTATTGCCGCATTTACCAAGGTTGGTAAGGAGTTAGGGGTCATTTAATGGGCAACCATGAGACAATTGCGTCCACCCGGTGAGGAAACGGCGGTAATTCGGATTGTGGGTCAGGGATTGGCCGGAAGCACACTCGCGCTTCTATTACATGAGCAGGGATACAACGTTTTTCTCTATGATAACGGCTACAGAACGTCTTCTAGCAGAGTTGCCGCCGGAATGTGGAACCCATTGTCCTTCGTGAATCTGAAGAGAAGTTGGATGGTCAACCAACTTTTACCTGAATTGGAAAGTACCTACAAACGATTGGAGCAATTGCTCGGCGTTTCCTTTTTTCACCCTTTGCCTTTGCTGCGCGTTTTTCCGGATGCGGGTTCAGCCAATTTATGGGAAGAGAAATCAATGCATCCGGAAGTGGAGTCATACATCGATTCGACAAGGACAATACATACAGAGCAACACTATGTGCAGCCGTTTGGAAGCGGTTTCGTTCATGGTGCGGGTTGGCTCAACATCCCCGTCTACCTGGATTCAGCACTCAAGTTTATCCATGCGAATCAGGCGTTCGAAGAGCGTGAAATCGAATCGAACGACATCCATAATTGGCTTGAGCAGGGCGATTTTGTTCTTCAGTGCACCGGATGGAAACCCATGCTAAATAGTTTCTGGAATGATGCGCCAATACACGCAAATAAAGGGCAGGTACTTACGCTGAATATTGACGAAATGACTTCGGAGTACATGTGTAACTTCAGAAAATTCCTCATTCCAATGGGCAATGGGCTCTATCGAGCCGGGTCCACTTATGAGCATGGTGTTTTGGATGCTTTACCTTCTTCTGCGGCGGATGAAATCTTAGCCGATGTTACTATGAGTGTGAAGCATGCATTTTCTGTTGTAGACCACAAAGCAGGATTTCGGCCTACAACCATAGACCGCCAGCCTGTGATAGGCATGCACGACGAACATCCAGGATTAGGCATATTCAATGGCTTTGGTTCACGAGGGGTAATGCTGGTACCGTTTTTTGCACGGCATTTAATTGAACATTTAACCCAAGGAACACCAATAATGAAAGAGGTTCATTGGAAACGATTTGAGGAAAGAAGACTTCGAAAGTCTTAATTCCTTATTTGCCTTGAGCTCCCGGCTGCGGTCCACCTTTCAGCGTGGCGATATCGCGGTCAAAAAAGTATAAAGCGCCTTTGTCATTTCCAATCAAGTTAAGTTGATCGATGATATGATGGGCCAAGGTTTCCTCTTCGATTTGCTCACTCACATACCACTGCATGAAGTTGTGAGTCGTGTAGTCTTTCTCTTTCAAACACACGTCTACCACATTATTGATAGCAGCCGTTACAGCATGCTCATGGGTAAGAAGGAGGTTAAATATATTTTGGAGGTTTTTGAAGTCTTTATCCGGCTGACTAACACTTGGAATAATGGCCCTGCCTCCGCGATCGTTTACAAACTTGATTAGTTTCAGCATATGCATGCGCTCTTCATCACTATGAGCATACAAAAACGTGCTGGCTCCCGGAAATCCATTTATTTCTGCCCAGGAGGCCATGGCTAAGTAGGCGTGTGAGCTGTCTGCCTCAACTTTTATCTGATCATTGAGGGCTTTTTCGACTTTTTTGTTGAGCATACCAATTGTTTTAAATCAAAACAAAGGTAGACAGGTTTAGTTTACTCAAGTAGGTTGATCTTTCACAGTCGAATTCATCAACATGAGGTGGTTCAAAGTCGGGACCTCTTGGTTAATCTCGTCCTATCGGTAGAACATAGCTTTGGAGGTTGATGCTCTCTGTCTATTCGAAATATTGTATTTGTGTTTTGTTCCTGCTATGCTGCATAAGCGAAGCTGAACTGCGCGCGCAAACGATTCCGGATGATAACACAGTGGCAATCATACGCGCCAACTATCTTTTCCAGTTTGCAAATAACAGCGATTGGCCTGCAGAACTTAAAAAGGGTCCTTTTGTAGTAGGTGTGGTCGGTAACAGCGATGTGTACGAAATTATGGCGGCCAAATACGCTACCAAGCCTATCGGTAGTCAGCTTCTCTCGGTCATTGGCACCAATGAAGTCACAACCACACAACGGGTGCATGTGCTATTTGTAGATCGATCGAAAAAGGCAGAGATCAGCCGATATGTAAGGGACTTTAAAGGAAAGAGCACATTGATTGTCACAAACTGGGAGGGTGCGCTTGCACAAGGTGCACACATCAATTTTCTTTCTATTGACGGGTCAATTCGTTTCGAAATGAATAAAACCGGGATGCTCGAATCAGCAATAACTCCCGGAGTTAAAATCGTACAATGGGCAATACAATGAATCAGTTGAAATACATGGTTTCATGTCTGGCAATGGTGTTGTGCATCACCGGCTGGTCTCAGTCGCTCTCCTTAACCAATGAGGCAGCGAAGCTTTGTCAGCAGATGAAACTTGACGCCGCATTGGAAAAGAGCAATCAGGCAATTGCTGACAAAACAGAATCAGCCGATGCATATGCATGGTATGTGAATGGATATGTAATGAAGGAAATCTATAAAGAGCGAGAGTATGGATTGCGAACCAGTGCGTTTCGGGATGGAGCTATGAAGTCGTTTTCGTACTCCATGACCTTAAAGAACGCCCAGCAGCATGTTGCCATGACGCGTCTTGCTATGAAATATCTTGCTTCAACTTACTACAATGATGCGTTACAAGTTGCTCAGACCAACACAATGGATGCTGAGCAGGAGGCTTATCGATTGTTCGCGGCATTTGAAAAATGGATGCCCGTAGCCGAGTCCGGGGTTAATATGATCGGTTATCAAAAGGAGTTTACCAAGGCGATAGGTCAGCGATATTTCAGTTTATGGCAGCAAGACACGGATAAGCCTGAATTCAGGGATAAAGCACTTGCGCAATATGAGAAGATTGTCAAACTGGATTCAACCGACGTTGACGCCTATTATAATTTATCGGTTATTCATTACAATCAAGCTGTTTTCATGTATCGGAAGATTAACCATGAAACGGATATGTTTGATATGATGACCATCCAAGAGTCAGCAGCAAAGTTGATTCGTGAGAGAGCGCTTCCTCTCATGGATAAGGCATATGCAATGGCGCCTGAAAGGGGTGAAGTTGTTCATGGTAAAATCATCCTTCATCGCGCCCTTGATCATGAAAAGGATGTAGAATATTTCAAACAGGAAATAAGCAGGTTGGTGCGCGAAGGAAAAATTAAAGGCGATCGTCAGAATTAGAAACGTTGAAAATTCGACCTTCCATATCGAATAAACTGACCTCCGGTTTTGGTTTGTACATCTTATGTGTACTTGTTCTGGCAATCTATGCAGATTCAATCCTGAAGCGAAGCCGCGCAATCAATGAGCGCATCAATACAGTATATGCGCCTTCCATAAAGTTGCTGGAGGAACTCGATAATCAACTGGTCAAAGCGCAGCAGCTCATGAAGCAATGGGCGTTCGTGCAATTGCGTGATGATGATTTGGAACGAATAGAGGCACTCACGTTGTGCACGCAGATTATTCCTAACCAGTTGATGCGAATTGACTCTGTGTCTACCCGCTGGCCGGATGAGCAGCGAACTGATATGAATTTGCTTGTGAGTGAAGTGCAAAGACTCATGCTGACGTATGGTGAGATTAGAGAGTTGTTGCCTGATTTTAATAGTCATGACCCTACTTTCACGGATCCAATCATTGTTATTACAGCTCAAGAATACTTCATCGATTTTGAAGGAGATGGCATTCCATCCAAACTTGGTAATGCTCAAAATCGGCTTCGGAAAATGACTGCTGAGCAGCGTTCCGACATGGCTGTTGAAATTGGAAAAATGAATGATTCCTTTGGAGATCTTACTGAAGCGTTCATATGGGTAGCGGCTGCAGTTGTTTTGATAGGAATTATTCTGGCGTTCATTACCATTCGTTCAATAGTGCGACCTGTCAACTCACTTCGACAGAAGCTCTATAATCTTTCACAGGGTATTTATTCGCTTCATGCGACGCGCGCCAATAATGATGAGATTGGTGACATGGCGAAGGCAGTCGACAGGCTTGTTCGGAATTTTGAACGCACCAAAGAGTTTTCATTAAGTATTGGCGCCGGAAAATTTGATATGGAATATGAGCCACTGTCACAGCATGATGAACTCGGAGGGGCATTGCTCCAGATGCGCGATGACCTCGCCTCTTATCGCCATCAAATGGAGGAAAAGGTAGCGGCTCAAACACTTGAAATACGAGAACAGAAGGAGCGTGTTGAACAGCAAAACGAACGTGTAACCGAGCTATATACCGATTTGCAGGCAAGTATTGACTATGCGCAGCGCTTGCAAAGCACCATTTTACCTAGCGCGGAAGCGATACGCGAAGTCTTTCCGCAACATTTTGTCATGTATAGGCCAAAGGCTACGGTGAGTGGTGACTTCTATTGGTTTGCGAACAAAGGCAAAAAACTCATGTTTGCCGCCGCTGATTGCACAGGCCATGGAGTACCTGGTGCCTTCATGAGCCTAGTAGGTCATAATGCACTGAATCAGGCTACCAAAGTCTATTACAAACCATCGCAAGTATTGAATACCGTAAATCGACTTTCTGCGTTGGCGTTGCGTGCAAATGAAAACCATTTGGTGAAGGATGGAATGGATATCGCCTTGTGCAGTGTTGATATGGATACTATGGAGTTGGAGTACAGTGGTGCTCAAAATCCGATTTACATCGTGAGAGGTTCAGAATTAATAGAGCTAAGCGCTGACGGCTTTAGCATAGGTTCATATGTAAACGGTGAACGAGAATTCACAGCTAAGAAGACAGAAATCCAATCAGGCGATTGTGTTTACGCTTTCAGTGATGGGTACGCCGACCAGTTTGGTGGACCTGCCGGGAAGAAGTTCATGCGAAAGCAATTTCGTCAGCTACTTCTTGAAATAAATTCACTTGCAATTCATGAACAGTTGGCTACGATTGAACGGCGATTTGACGATTGGCGAGGTGATCATGAACAAGTGGATGACGTTTTGGTCATCGGTGTCCGCATATAGGCTAAACAAATTTCCTGCTCACGTCTACCATAAATCTTCTGAGTAGTGTTTTTCTTCCAATGAGAACCTGAAATTTCATGTCACTTCTATCGGTAAGCGATACACTGCTTTTGATTTTCTTTTTTCCTATCTGAATGGTAGTTTGAACGCAGAAACGTTTTTCCTTTTCACCAAAAGAGCTTTTGAATTCCTTAGAGAAATAATCGCTAAAGAGGAACCGCTTTACTTCGTCACCATCCAACTTGATATCCGCAACCAGATGTTTGCCATGCGGAGTTTCAATTTCTTCGCATCGCTCGCAATGCAGGACGGTTCGAAATGCTCCCGTATCAACTTTAGCGTCAACTTGTGTGAAACCTAAATCAGGAAACGACACACGAACGTGTCGTCCAATGACAGTCAGTTTGCGCTCCTCGGCTTCCACGAAATTGAATTATCCCTGCGTAAGGAGTTTTTTAACTAGTTCCGATATGGCTTTGCCATCTGCTTTGCCGGCAAGATTTTTCGAGGCAACGCCCATAACTTTTCCTAAGTCACCCGGACCGGAAGCACCAACAGATGCTATGATGGCTTGAATTTCGGCTTCCAGCTTTTCACCTGAAAGTTGCTCGGGTAAGTATGCCGCGATTACTTCAGCTTGTTTCGTCTCTTCCTCAATTAGATCCGCACGCCCTTGACTTTTGTAAATGTCAATCGACTCCATGCGCTGCTTATAGAGCTTGTTGAGAATAGCGATACCTCTGGTATCATCGACTTCACCGCTGCCGTCTTTGGTCATTTCGAGTAGAAGCTTGCTCTTGATGTCGCGCAAGGCCATAAGCTTGTCCTTTTCTCCGGCCTTCATGGCTTCTTTGATGTCATTATTGATGCGTTCCGTAAGATTCATGTGATGGGTTTATGTCCCCCAAAAGTAATAAATATGATATGCCGTGAATCACTTGCTGAATAAGTCGATGCTGACGAATGTCAACGATTTACCTCAGGAATACCAACATCTTGCTTTATCAAAACCAAGTTAAACGTTTGTATGGAATCACCGGAATCCCCCCTCGATCAAATGATCACACATGCAGAGGATTATTTGAAAACAAGACAGCAACTTACCCAGCACATTATTTCCGAAAAGGTTGTGGTATTGACATCAACTCTGGTAACGGGTTATGTCTTGTCTACGATTTTCATACTGGCTGCACTCTTTGGTAGTTTGGGTCTGTCTGCATGGATTGCTCGGGAAACCAATGACCCGTTGATGGGTTATTGGACTGTCGGAGCGGGTTATGCTGTGCTGGGATTACTGATGGTGATTTTCCGTAAGTCGATTTTGACGGCACCTTTTATGAATGCAATGGTGAAGAACATTTATAACGAGAATAATCATGGCTAAAATTTCGACCATAGGCGATTTACGCGCGGAGATTGCAAGATTGCGCGATGTTTCAAATGAACAGGAGCAAGTGATCAGAAAAGATTTTGCTGCATTGCGTGAGCAATGGAAGCCCATGAATATTCTTATAAATACGGTCAGTTCCATTACAGGCGTTCAAGTGTCGAAGTCTATGTTCTTGAACAACGGATTTGTTTTCGGATTAAGTCTCGTCTTACAGCGTTTTTTATTAAAGGCTGAAGGTCAAGTATCAGAAAAAGTACATGAGTGGACGGATGCGTTAATAGCGAAAATCAATGATTTTATATCGCGTCATGCTAAGTCACCGAAGCAGGGTGATTAGATTATTTGGTATCGGACTTTTGTGTTCCGCTGAGCAGGATTGATAAAGGTTCCCATCCGGGTGCACGATCAGCAATGAGTTTCAGTATACCCAAAAAAGGAACGAATAGGATCATTCCGGAAGAACCCCAAATGACACCACCCGCGAGAATAGCCAGAATGGTCATCAGCGTATTGACGTTTAGTTTACTGCTCACGGCCCATGGAAAAATGACATTTGCCTCCAAGTATTGCACGAAAGTGAAAATAGCGACAACACCCAGTGGGTAATAAATGGAGTCGAAGGTGATCCAGCTGACAACGATAGGGAGTGAGGCGCCAATCATGATTCCGACATAGGGAATGAACGTAAGGATTGCCGCAATGAATCCGAATAGAATCGCATGTGGTACACCTAAAAGTAACAGTCCAGCGCTATTTAGAATGCCTACGCACAAATACACCACCATCATTCCTTTTATGAATTGATAGTAAGTAGTGATAGTGTCGTTGAGAATCGCTCTAATGTCAGCAGCAGGCACGCTAGGTATCAACGCTTGTAATACGCGCACCAATCGCTTCCGCTCATAGAGAATAAGCGCGGCCATGATAGGAATGAGTATGAGCATTACAACCAGGATGGATAGATTGCCTGCAGTTGTTTTAATAAATGGAACCACTTCGTTGCCATAATTTGACTGCATCGAGCTAAGCCACTTCTGTTGCTCTTCTAACGAGATAAGAGCCGCATTTGCGAGCCATTGAGAGAGTTGTTGCGAAGCATCGTTCCACTTTATTTGAAGTTTTCCCCACTCAGCAGTAAAGCCGGCTATTTGCCATGACAGCAGCGCAACCAGCGCTCCAAATCCAAGAACGAGAAGGGACATGCTT
>Ga0315907_10008590_pt1 | contig 10473 bp, 10 predicted proteins | sample LakEriMetagenome_3_FD_203525 | JGI IMG/M metagenome (GOLD analysis project Ga0315907, IMG submission 203525) | Freshwater fungal communities from buoy surface, Lake Erie, Ohio, United States - Buoy 12 MA123 | ecosystem: Environmental > Aquatic > Freshwater > Lake > Lake biofilm | place: USA...
TTTTATTGCAAGATATGGGTAACGTGGTAAATGGAAGAAAAGGACACGTTCAACTACAAATATCTGTCGCAAAACACGAATTATTTACTCGTTCCGGTCTCGACCTGATATACAATAAAACGATCTCATTGAAAGAATCTCTTTGTGGGTTCACCATCGAAATTAATCATGTAAGCGGAAAGCGATTTTCAATAAACAATGCAACCAATCCAACTGTTATTGTTCCCCAATATAAAAAAGTGGTTCCTGGTCTAGGAATGAAACGAGATAATAATACAGGCAACCTGATTATCGTGTTTGATGTACAGTTTCCCGCGTCCATTTCACCTGAAAATATTGAGATATTAAAAACCGCCCTGCCATAATAATTGACTCAATTCTTAATCTAACTACATATTTACATTAGTGATCACAATAATGTAAATGTTTCCCAATTTATGCACTAATACGCTTAGTGGGGATTTGCACATCGACCAAATAGATGGAATTTTCGGTCATGATGATATATTCCTTGCCGACTTTGTATATCTTTGAAATCGGGCTAGTATATTCTTCTTCATTCTTTACCAACAACTTCTCTTGTGTATCCTTCACGCCAATTAATACCGTACGTTCAATCGATTCTGTCCAATAGTCCATCATAATTGGCTTATCTTCCACAATTGACAACTTCACAGCGTGTTGAAGTGTGGTGGTTTCTGGTAATCTGTACCCATCGGGGGTGACGTTATTGTTAGACATATCGGCAGGCATATTTAATATGATTATATCTTTATAATAAGACAATACTTTAAATACTTATTCAAAAAATGTATTTTTCTCGCATAATATCTACATATACTTTTATACAATGAATCGCGCAACGGTGCATCCCACGACCCAACCAACAATGCCGTCGCCACAACATATAGTTGATGCTTATATGCATCTTATGAAAGAATACATTGATGCATTTGGTAAGTTTACCGCAGAAACGTCCGCGGTTCAATACGATTGTATGTTTTATGTTGGAATAAACATAATTAACAAAGTGTACGAATATATGTTAATGAAATATGGAAATATGAAAAATGCGAATTATTATGGACAAAAGTCGTATGTGTATTTTATCGAATACATGGAACAAATCCACGAGCATGGTCTTGCGCTCACAATAAATCACAACGATGCCATATTATTTATTTATAAGAAAACCATATTCGAATCCAGCGACAACGGGACCCCATCGACAAATGATACTATGGGCAATATATTTTCACTTCAACAAAATACGACGATACTTAACATAGACGAATGTATTGCGACTCTGCAACGTACACACAGCTTCATGAATTGTCTATTACATTGGGATAATATACATATTACCACTGCAAACCGAATCAATATTTGTAAACATTTATTGCCGTCTCTTCTAAAATTTACAAACCATGGTGACATTACGCGGGAGTATTTAGAATATATTCGCAGTATTACGAAAATGTCTTTTACTGACTATTACGAGTTTCTAACCGAAATAAACAAATTGTTTGAAGTGACCATGTTACATCATATTACCGACATCAATGATTTACTTATTGAGAAGTTTTATCTGGATAATGGTATTTTACGTAAAAAAATAGAAGATAATAACATGAAAGAACTGGTTTACTGGCTGTATGACCCAATCATTGGATAATCTAGGCGGCGCATATATGTGTATTATAGTAGTCAATCGACATTGCAATTTGACGTTTGCGTAGTTTTGTTTTTTTCTCCCGGACCATTGTGCTATCGTTTTCCACGTTTATTTCATGGAATTCGTCATGCAGAATTTTCTTAATAAAATCAAATACATAATATAATATTTTTTCGGTACAATTACCGACAATTAAACAACTGCCGGTTCGAAAAACCATGAACGAAATTTCAATATACTGTTTCGCATCACACAATTCATGCATTTTCATTGTTCGATCCGCCTTTACTGGTTGACCTAGCTGTTTCGTCGTGTCAAAACCCAACTCGGTGTTGAAATAGAATTTGCATTTTACGCCAGGATAGCTACACGGGTCATATGCGGTCTCTATGCGATACTTGTTGCCTCGCAAAATCGAGTATAACTTGTCGCGATTGATATAGTATCCGCAATTGAAGTTCGAGTTGATTAACACGTTGTCTTCTTTTTCGGTGTCTACATAGAATGCCGGGATTTTGATATACGGGCATAAACAATCCAGCAACATTTGCTTAACGACTGTCAGTATTTCTGTATTTAAAATACCGGGTATTTCCAATTTACCCGTGTTAAATACCTTGATATGGATCTCGCGAAACACTCCTTCGAATTTAAATCGTATAATGATCGCAAAACAATTGTAAAATGCGTTTTTCACTTTCCCGCGACAATTCATTATATCCTTTTTAGACATGCCGATCGTTATCTTTCGCTCATCTTTATATTTAATGCGCCGCGCTGTGGGGTTATTTATTTGTTTTATGATATTTTCTGTGAAATATTTAATATTTTCGGTTTTTTTGCGATAGTCATTATATTCATCTTCGCTATTACATACGATTTTCATTTGCTTCTTTACAATGCCATTCACTGGTGTTCCGTAATCGATTATGGGCAAATTCCAGAATACATCTGAAATATCAATCGGCTGATTTAAAAACAACACCTTCGTCTTGGTTGAAATATACAATTCTTCACAATTTGGGGCATTTAAACCGAGTTGATGTGTTTGATATGTATCTACATAATCGGCATTGATATCGCCCCCATCTATAAACGAATTCCATTCATCATCGATTGACATATTACAGGTTTTTGACTTCTTTATATTGCAATTGTTATATTATTTATATCAATTTTTTAGACCATTGCATATTTTATACCAGTGAACATTTGAAACTGCACTGGTATAAAAATTCCACTACATATTACACAATTGAAGATTAAATCTTAGCTGGCATAAACAGCTTAACAAAATCTCCATTTACATAATGATGTGTTAAAAAACTGATTAAACCGAATAAAACATCCACCAATAAATATATCCAAGATTGTTTGTTACCTATAATCGCATTATAAGCAAATAAAAAATATAAAATAGAATGGATGGGTCTTAAATCATTCCACCATATTTTCTCTCCAAATACTTCCGCGCCCGTTTTTCTGGATCCGGTTAAATAGATATACATAAAACCAATAGCAGGTAGCAATGCAATGTAACCTAAATATTTCAAATAATCCGCATTTATATATTTCGCAATAATAACAAATAGACTGCGAACTCCAATACATCCAATTAAAAACATCAAAAATCTTTTTTGTAAATCGTCCATTGTATACTATAAAAATATACATTAAACCTTTGAAGATTTACACCGTTGAATATTTCAATCCGCACAGCGGATGAAAGTTCAACTAAGTTATCAGTTACAATTTGAACCATAGCACCCCGTAGGGGTGCGGTTTCAAATCTTCGCTGGTATAAAATGGGATTTTTACACATTTGAACATTGTAATCAGCACAAACGCGCTGTATACCATGATAACATGGTATACACAATTAGAATAGGGTGTCTCACCAAATCACGCTACACACATCTACATATGTTTCATATAATTTATAACATTCGTACAATTCGTATCAGATGTGTGTAATATTAGCTCAATATTTGTTAGATATTTTATATTTATTTTTTCTGGGTGGTTTCGCATAATATAGTTAAAATATTCTTTGATAATCGTTTTCTTATCTATATTGTACTGAACACTTAACTGTTGTATATACTCGTGAATATCTATACTCGAGTCACCGTCTACTATTTTTGTCATTCTTTGCCACGTGTCACTCGTGATAATATTTGACTGCATACATTCATAATTTTGATGTAGTTGAATGAAATTAATCATACTACGTATATCAGATTGATACATTTGTTGAATCTTCTCAATCGTTTCTCCTGTAATATCCAACTTTTCACCGACTACAAGTTGCTCTATAAACCGGCGAATGTCTTTTTGTGGTAACTGGTTAAATCGTATACATATGAATTCGTTTTTCAATGATTCATCTACCTTGCTAATATAATTACAAATCAAACAATAACGGACATTAAACGACGATGTTTGCAGTAAATATTTCAACGCATGTTGCGCATTTTTTGTCATATAGTCGACTTCATCTAATATCACGAATTTTAGCCCTTTGTTGAAGAAATTATTGGATTTGACAAATTGATAAATTTGATTCCTAATAATATCAATTCCACGTTCATCCGATGCATTTAAATGTATGACCGACCCTTTACTCATTGGATTATATTGTGCGTTATATTCGTTTATTAAATTCATGATGGTTGTCGTTTTTCCGGTGCCAGGTGGGCCATAAAACATTAGATTTGGAAAATACCCGGTTGATAAAATATTGTCGAAAATAACACGGTTTGCCGGGTCCAATACAATATCATCGAATTTTGTCGGCCTATATTTTTCTACCCACGGGATATTTTCATTCGTATGTGACATTGATAGCGATATACTATGAATTAGAGGGTAATTTCTATATTGTTCTTCATAATATGACTATAAGAAAATTGAATTTCGTTGAAACGTCTAGATTTATGTAAACACTTATTATAAAATGTCTTCTCCTGGATGTTTAGACCTTTTTATTGGCCCAATGTTTTCGGGCAAAACCACCAAATTAATAGAAATATACAATAGATGCCTCGAGGAGAACGTGAACGTGATTGCCATTAATTATGCGGCAGACACTAGATACCACAACACATTACTTTCTACTCACGATAAACAAATGATACCATGTATACAGTGTATGATGTTAGATGAAGTTGTGCGTACAGACCAGGTTATGAATAGTGATGTCATTTTAATCAATGAAGGACAGTTTTTCCCAGACATTCACGATGTAGTTGTTATGTTGGTTGAAACTTATAAAAAGCACGTTGTTGTTTGTGGCCTGGATGGCGATTTTAAACGCATTAAATTCGGTAAGTTGTGCGATTTAATACCATTTTGTGATACGATTACGAAATTGCAAGCGGTATGTGAGTGCGGGCAACCATCTATATTTTCACATCGAACTTCCACCGAGACCGAACAAGTTCTCATTGGTTCATCAAACTATAAACCATTGTGCCGTGCGTGTTATAGAAACGCAAATCAATGTTCAGTTCCTGCAAATTTATCATGCTCCGCGTAAATTAATTTATCAAACGATATAAACATTTTTTTTTGTTATTAATAAAATGGACATGATAGCGAATAAAACAACCGACGATGAAATTAAAAAGAAGCGAGGACGCAAGAAGAAGGAGGCAGGAGAAGAGGCGCCCATTGTTGCGCCAGAAAGTCCGGCAACTGCGGATAAACTTCCCAAGAAACGCGGGCGCAAACCAAAGGGCGGTAAATTAATTGCAACGCCTGCCGCAGATAATCACGAACGGATGTCGGTGGCCAATATCATTTTACATTTGAAGTGCTCATTGGATAGTTTAAACTACAACGAAGATCCGGACTCGCATATTTTACGAAACCCCACTGAATATATTCCCGAACCGCCACCAGACATTATGGCATACATTCCAACGTCTACATCCACGTTTTCACATTTTGGACCAGACAATAGTGCACAGAATAATAATAGTGCATATACAAATTCAACCACGGTTTTACATGGAATAAATAAACATGAATGCTCCACATGTAACCGTGCAAATAATCCCGAAACAAATGACGCGGATATTAATATGAAAGATATCCAAACCAAAATTAAACAAATTAAACTACAGCTTTATCATAGCAGCAATCCCGATAAGAAATCCGCGTGTTTTTGGTGCACATATGACTACGATAACCCAACGTGTTATATACCAAAATATGAAGTTGACGGAGAACTATGTGGTTATGGGTCTTTTTGTCGACCCGAATGTGCCGTCGCATATTTGTTAAAAGAAAACATAGACGACTCAATTAAATTTGAACGGTATCATTTATTAAACAAATTGTATAGTGTGGTTTATAACTTTAAGAAGAATATTAAACCTGCACCCGACCCACATTATTTACTCGATAAGTTTTACGGCAACCTTACCATACAAGAATATCGCAAATTGATGAAGACGGACCACATGTTACTGGTTATTGAAAAGCCTATGGCTAGAATATTGCCTGAATTGCACGAAAATACCGATGATATGGAAAATACGGGCATTCATGGATCAAAGGGTGCATTATCAAAACAATCCGGCGTATATAAAGTGAAACGCCAAAGCGAAAAACAACAGGGTCCTAGTAAAACCGACATAATGAAGGAAAATTTTGGATTCTAATGTAACCCGCTGCACCTGAAAACGTTCAAAATTAGACTATAAAATATTGTCTTATAGTATGATTTATCTTATAATTACAGCATCTATTAAAAACAAGATTGGTTCGCGTAATGCACAACACCGAAAAAATAGATATATTGATAGTATCACGCAGATTTTGTCGCTAATACAGGCCGATGCATCGATTAAACCAATCATAGTCGAAAACAATGGATTGCGCGAAACGTATTTAGATGGGTTATCGTGCGATGTTGTTTACACAAATAATAATAGGTTTAACTTTAGTCATAAAGGTGTAAATGAATTATTAGACATAAAAGAAGTAATTAATAAATATAACATTCAGGATGATGACACTATAATAAAATTAACAGGAAGATACAAACTATTGGACGCGAGTTTTATAGAATTAGTAAAAAATAATAGTGATTCATATGATGCCTTTGTAAAATTTTTCAATGTATGTACCCGTCAATACATGTTTGATGATTGTGTGTTAGGTTTATTTGCCATCAAATGTAAATATTTAAACAATTTCGAATACAAATGTGTGAAAAGCGCGGAATGCGAATTTGCAGATCACGTAAGGCAAAATGTAAATAAAATTATGGAGATTACTGACTTAAAACTGGATTGTTGTTTTGCCGAAGGATTAAGAATGTTAATTGTCTAGCTGCGGGTGATGACTTTATTTATGTATTGATAAAAATACATAAATAATTGAAGACAATACGTGTAAATGTCATCCGTCGTATCATGTTATTTGATGGGGGGTCTGGGAAACCAACTGTTTCAAATATTTGCAACCATTTCTTATGGTATAGATGCGGGGCGCGTCATTGTATTTCCATTTACACCGGGTATAACTACTGGACCATATCAACGCCCCACTTATTGGAATAATTTTCTAAAATCGTTGTTGTCGTTTACTACAAATAATCCGACAAATAAATTTACGAACGAAGCGTTATATTCGTTCCCTGTTATGAACGAACATGGGTTTACATATAATAAAATACCACATGCAATTAACAATCCAACGTTTCTATTGCATGGCTATTTCCAAAGTTATAAATATTTTAAACATAATCAAGCCACGCTTTTTTCCATATTGAAACTCGACCAATGGCATGTCGATATTCGACGTGAACATTTTAGCGGGGAGAATGCGGCCGGTGTTAATGTCAGTATGCATTTTCGCATAGGGGATTATCAAGATATCCAACACGCGCATCCTGTACTTTCGTACCAGTATTATGAGAATGCGATTCGCGAAATGCGGAGTCGACTCGGTACGACGAGTATACGAATATTGTATTTTTGTGAGGCACCAGACCGCCAAATTGTGGAAGCAGTTATAGCGAAGTTGAAATCCAAATATGAAGATATTAAGTTTGTGAACGTAGATTCGACAATCCCTGATTGGAAACAAATGTTAATGATGAGTTGTTGTCATCACAATATCATCGCAAATAGTACTTTTAGCTGGTGGGGCGCATATTTCAATCGAAACCCAGAAAAGATTGTTTGTTACCCGAATAAATGGTTTGGCCCGGCATTAGCTAACAAACCTACGAATGATTTATTTCCGCCAGAATGGTGCAAAATATCGTGTGATTTGCCGTAACATAATGTGCATGGAATTCCATCATAGTAAAAAATTGATTTTATCATGGTTCCATATTTTTAGGTATATCTTACACATACAATCGTATAATGAGCATCTACGAAGACACATATAACGCGGTTTTGGACCTGCCATGCGTGCAGCGCATAATCAAAAAGAATAAAAAACTACGCGAGGAAAATAAGGCGCTACGCAACCTGATTCGTTCTTTGCCAGAATTTCGTCAACAACCACATTGTTGTGCGTCTTATAATCACTGTTCTCACGATGAACCAGTGAAGATTAAGATTGAGCCGGTATCGATCGTGCCTGATCTACCAGTGCCAGTTTCGACCGTACGCGTCGCGCAAATTGATGATATTAAAATCATTAAAACGTTGAAGGCAAACCCTCCCGAAAACATCGTTTATGACATTGAAGAAGCCGTCGAGGAAGAGGCCGAAGAAGAAGCCGAAGAAGAAGAGGAAGAAGAAGAGGAAACTGAGGAGGCCGAAGAAGAAGAGGAAGAAGAGGAAGAAGCCGAGGAAGAAGAAGAAGCCGAGGAAGAAGCCGAGGAAGAGGAAGAGGCCGAAGAAGACGAAGAGGAGGAGGAAGCCGAAGAAGACGAAGAGGAGGAGGAGGAAACTGAAGAAGAAGAGGAAGAAGAAGAGGAAGAGGCCGAAGAAGCTGAAGAAGAAGAGGAAACCGAAGAAGCTGAGGAGGAGGAAGAGGAAGAGGAAGAGGCCGAAGAAGAGGCCGAAGAAGAAGCCGAGGTCTTTGAAATCACGATCAAAGGAACCGCGTACTATACTACAAATGAAGTCAACGGTGTCATCTATGCAGTTGCGGCAGATGAAGAAGTTGGTGACGAAATAGGTAAGTTTGTAGATAAGAAACCTGTATTTTACAAAAAGTAACCATGTGACTGCATATAACCCTGTATATATTTATTTACACAAAAACAAATATATGACCAATTAACGGTGTTTCTTTGTATTTTTTTTATGCTCATGGCGATCGCGATTTACATGTTTCCTGGTACTGCCCCCCGTTATTCTTTCCCGCTTCGTTTTTTCATGAGAAAGTACTTTTTCTGCAATGCCAGCCAATATATTATTTATATCTTCTTCTTTGCTTAATATTAATAATCTTTGTTTGGACGGGTCATTCTTAGTTGCATAACTATCTTTTTCGTTTATAATCATCTCTCTTTTCGCTTTAATACTATTTATAACAGCAATCAAGCTATTAATAACCTTATTGTTTTTTATTTCCATGTTTTCATTCCATCCTTCAATTGCTTCATACAGTTGTTTCGCGAAAGGGCTTTGTTTCATTTCTTTGATTTGGTCCAAAATTCGAAGGGCATCTAACGAAGTAATATCATTATCTAGATATTTCGCTTTTAATTCATTCAATTGCTTCTGCAAATCAGTCGGGTCTTTCATTATATATGCCATAAAATTCTGCACTGGCGACACGACAGGTCTGGTGGGTTGTTGACGAATATCTGTTAATTGACCTGGGCCGATTTTACGATTTGGAATACTTTCGCTGGCAGACAATTCATTGCTTGAGAAATTATTTGCAATAGACGCTTCTATTTTCTTCAGGGAAAACATTTGGCGATTCTTATCAACCGCCCATTTGTTTTCTAGAGGATTTCGCGATTCGGTTATTAAATATTCTAATTGGTTTCCCAAATAGTCACCAATAAATGGGCAATAAATCGATGACACGTTCTCATTATTTATTTCACCATCCACCAAATCTATCATGTAATATACTTCTCGCGTAGGTTTGTTCGATTCCCCAACATTGATATAACTAATACCCACATTTACAAGTTTGGGTTCACTAGTACCTCCGGTTAAGAGTTCTTCGTCGTCCGCATCAATGACTTCACCCCGAATATATTTCTTATATATAGCATCTAATAGTTTGTAATATTCTTCAGCTGTAGCGTCATCTGTAAATAATCCATCTATTAAGTGTTGCAAATATATATTCGATGATTTACGGAAAGGGTCTTTATACTCATTCATAATTGCTTGAAATTTACGTAAAATGGTTGATGACGGAGCTTTGGTAATCGAGCTTGAAATTGTAGTCTTAAAATATGATTTTACATTTTTTATATTGGTTTTCAATCGGTTTATACTCGCTTCATATCCTTTAATTGCTTTATATGCTTCGCGCAGTTGTTTTTTAAGAGGGCTACTAGTGGCGGTTATCTCACCTGATTGAGTTCTAACTAGTTTTGTAGATTCTGTTTCTATCCATTTAACGTCTTCTTCCGAAAATACTTTATCAAGGGGTAAATCGATAACAGTGGGTTCATTCGCGTCATCATCGTCAACTCTCTCAATATCTGTGTGTCGTTTATTTGCTTTATTTACCGCTTCTGTAACACTTTTAAAACTATTCGTTTTTTCTTTCGCCGCCCCACCTGCGGATTTGCTGGTACCATCTACAATCACATTTAATTCGGTCACGATTTCATTCATTTTGTTAAATTCTTCCTT
>Ga0315907_10008591_pt1 | contig 10473 bp, 11 predicted proteins | sample LakEriMetagenome_3_FD_203525 | JGI IMG/M metagenome (GOLD analysis project Ga0315907, IMG submission 203525) | Freshwater fungal communities from buoy surface, Lake Erie, Ohio, United States - Buoy 12 MA123 | ecosystem: Environmental > Aquatic > Freshwater > Lake > Lake biofilm | place: USA...
GCCGTCGCCGCACCGGGAGGCGCAGCCGTCGCAGCACCGGGAGGTGCAGTCGGCGGCCCCCCGCCCGGCCCAGGCGGCCCCGCGCCCGTCGGCGCAGCCCGCCCCGCGCCCGTCGGCGCAGCCCTCGCGGCCTGTCCAGGCGTCGCGGCCGGCGGCCAACGCCAACGGCGGCAGCGCGGCGACGCCCAAGCGCCGCACGCCGCTCACCTTCGGCGACTGAGCCGGCCGTTCGGGGGGGGATCCGGTCAGGGGGCTCGGGCCCCCTCCGCGAGGAACTCCGCGTCCAGCCTCTGGATCGTGGTGCGGATGTAGCTGACGAGCGACGCCATGATGATGCCGGTCAGCGCGTCGTGCTCGTCCAGGAACTCGTCGAACCTCTCCTTCGAGATGACGGTGCAGTGCGTCTCCATCATGGCGGTGGCGTGGGCCGTCCGGTCCCGCCCGTCCAGGAGCGCCAGTTCGCCGAACAGGCAGCCTTCGCCCAGCTCGCCCAGGATCAACATGTTCGGCTCGCGCTCGCGCCAAATGCGGACGCTGCCCGTCTCGATGAAATAGGCCATGTCGCCGGGCTGCCCCTGGCTGAAGATCCGTTCGCCCGCCCGGAACACCCGCGTCGTCATCCCCATGCTCTCCCTTGCGCCCGCTCCCACGGCACCATCCTGCCAACCTCGGTGGATTTCACTAATCGAAAGCCAACCAAATCGCTTCGGCCGCATCGCCGTTCCGGCTTTCCAACGTCGCCCCGGCGTGTTTCCTTTCGCCTCGCCGGCCCGTCGGGCCCAAGGACACGAGACGAGGGAAGAAGCCATGAAGCTGCTGCGCTACGGCCCGCCGGGGGGCGAGCGTCCGGGGATCGTCGACGGCGAGGGCCGCATCCGCGACCTGTCGGGCGTGGTGTCGGACATCGCGGGCGACGCGATCTCGCCCGCCGGGCTCGCGAAGATCGCCGGCGTGCGTCCGGAGAGCCTGCCGCTCGTGACCGGCGACCCGCGCATCGGCGCTTGCGTGGCGGGCACGCGCAACTTCGTGTGCATCGGCCTGAACTACGCCGATCACGCGGCCGAGACCGGGGCCACGCCGCCCAAGGAGCCAATCGTCTTCCTCAAGGCGCTGACGGCGGTCTGCGGCCCGAACGACGACGTGGAGATCCCGCGCGCGTCGGTGAAGACCGACTGGGAGGTGGAACTGGGCGTCGTGATCGGCAGCCGCACGAAGTACGTGCCGATGAACGCCGCGATGGACCACGTCGCCGGCTACTGCGTGATCAACGACGTCTCCGAGCGCGAATTCCAGATCGAGCGCGGCGGCCAGTGGGACAAGGGCAAGGGCCACGAGACCTTCGGCCCGATCGGCCCGTGGCTCGTCACCAAGGACGAGGTGCCCGACCCGCAGAACCTCGCCATGTGGCTCGACGTCGACGGGGTGCGGATGCAGAACGGCACCTCGGCCACGATGATCTTCGGCGTCGCCCACCTCGTCAGCTACGTCAGCCACTTCATGACGCTGATGCCCGGCGACGTCATCTCCACCGGCACGCCGCCCGGCGTCGGCATGGGCAAGAAGCCCCAGGTCTATCTGAAGGCCGGCCAGACGATCCGCCTCGGGATCGAGGGGCTGGGCGAGCAGACCCAGCGGACGGTCGAGGCGCGGGCATAGGAAAGAGGACCCTCAACCCAGCGAACAGCCGATCGCGCTCCTCGTCTGCGGGCGCGGCGGCATCGGCCCGGGGTGGACGTCCCGCACCGCGGCGGGATGCTCGGCATAGCGCACGCTGAGCATCCGGCCGTTGGCGAAGCGGACGCGCCCGGGCAGGATCTGGACCCGCGTGCGCGCCGGCGTCTCGGCGTCCTCCTCCGGCTCCTCGACCGGCTCCGGTTCCGGCGCCGCCAGATGGTGCAGGTATCGACCGCCCGACCAGGTGAGGCGATAGCGCACGAGAAGGTGCTGGATCCGGGCGAGCGGGACGTTCAGCTGCCCGGCCAGATGGTCGGGCTGGACGTTGCCGACGACGGCGCGCAGGAAGCGGTCGTTCAGGGTCTCGGGGGACAGCGACAGCATCGGTCACCTCGGGGATGGGATCCGTCTCGCCCCACGAGATAACGATGGAAGTAAGTGCCCGTGCCATGGCGCATCCGGGCGAGCCCGGGCCGGCTGGTCATAACCCTCCGGTCGCGCCCACCGTGGAAGACTGACGACTTGCATAGCCTGCGGCTGTGGCGGAATACTTCTCTTGCGCTTTGCGGTCGAGGCCGTGCCGGCGCGACAACGACAACACGCCATTCGGCGAAGAACAGGGGTTTTCACATGCGACGTCGCCTCGCGGCCGGTCTGGCCGTCGGTGCGCTCGCGCTGGCCGGCGTTCTGGCGCCCGTGCCCGCGTCCGCGCAGAACCGGGATCAGATGACGATCGGGCTCTCGCAGTTCCCGTCGAACTTCAACCCGAACGTCGACAGCATGCTGGCGAAGAGCTGGATCCTCTACACCAGCCAGCGCCCGATCACCGCCTTCGACGCCGACTGGAAGCTGAACTGCGTGCTGTGCGAGGAGCTGCCCTCCATCGCCAAGGGCACGGCGCAGGAGTTCACCAACGCCGCCGGCCAGCGCACCGTGCGCGCCACCTACACGCTGAAGCCCAACCTGAAGTGGGGCGACGGCACGCCGGTCACCACCAAGGACGTCGTCTTCACCTGGACGATCGGCAAGGACCAGCGCACCGGCTTCGCGAACAACGACTTCTACACCAAGAAGCTCGTCAACGTCACGGCGCAGGACGACCGCCGCTTCACCGTCGAGCGCGACAAGTTCTCGTGCGACTACAACAACATGGAGCAGTTCGTCCTGCTTCCGGCGCACGTCGAGGAACCGATCTACCGCGCCGATCCCGAGAACTACAAGACCAAGACCGCCTACGACACGCAGACGACGAACCCGGCGCTCTACAACGGGCCGTTCCGGATCGCGGCGGTCGAGCGCGGCGCGTCGGTGACGCTGGAGCCGAACCCGATGTGGGAGGGGCCGAGGTCGCCGTTCCGCCGCGTCGTGATCCGCGCGATCGAGAACCTGCCGGCGCTCGAGGCGAACCTGCTGTCGGGCGACGTCGACTACGTGTCGGGCGAACTCGGCTTCACCATCGACCAGCTGCTGGCCCTGCAGAAGCGCCAGCCGGACCGCTTCACCTACACCTATCGCCCCGGCCTCGTTTACGAGCACATCGACCTCAACCTCGACAACCCGCTGCTCAAGGACGTCCGCGTCCGTCAGGCCCTGCTCTACGCCATCGACCGCGAGGTGGTGACGCAGGAGCTGTTCGAGGGCAAGCAGCCCGTCGCCCACACCTCGGTCAACCCGATCGACGCCAACTTCGACCCGAACGTGCCGAAGTACGGCTTCGACCCGGCGAAGGCGCGCCAGCTCCTCGACGCCGTCGGCTTCCGGCCGGGCCCGGGCGGCATCCGCGTCGACGGGCAGGGCCGCCGCCTCTCGTTCGAATTCCAGACGACCGCCGGCAACACCTCGCGCGAGACGGTGCAGCAGGTCCTCCAGGCCCAGTGGAAGGAGATCGGCGTCGAGGTGGTGATCAAGAACGAGCCGGCCCGCGTGTTCTTCGGCCAGACGATGCGCGAGCGGAAGTTCACCGGCCTCGCCATGTTCGCCTGGATCAGCTCGCCCGACAGCCCGCCGCGCACCATCCTGCACTCCAGCCAGGTGCCGACGGCCGAGAACGGCTGGGGCGGCCAGAACTACATGAACTACCAGAGCGCGCGCATGGACAAGGCGCTCGACGACCTCGACGTCACCTGCGACGCCGGCCCGCGTCGCGCCGCCTGGGCGGAGTTCCAGAAGATCTACGCGGAGGAGGTTCCCGTCCTGCCGCTGTTCTTCCGGGTCGAGCCCTACGCGATCCCGAAGACCCTGTCCGGTCTCCAGCCGCGCGGCCACCAGTTCTCCTCGACGATGGGTGTCGAGGACTGGCGCATGACGGGCGCCCGCTGAGGGCACGGGCGGGCGGCGGCCCCCGGGTCGCCGTCCGCCCCCTTCCGGATCCCGGCCCGTGGCCCGTTTCCTGATCGACCGGCTCCTGCAGGCGACGTTCGTCCTGCTCGCCATGTCGTTCGTCGTCTATCTGCTGATCTGGCTGATGCCGGGCGATCCGCTCGACCTGCAACTGGCGGCCGATCCCAACATGACGCCCGAGAGCGCGGCGATCCTGCGCCGGGTCTACGGCCTCGACCGGCCGCTCTGGGACCGCTACCTCGAATGGCTCGCCCGGGCGGTGCAGCTGGATTTCGGGCCCTCGCGCCTGTTCAAGGTGCCGGCGATGGAGATCCTGGTCCCGCGGCTGGGCAACACGCTCATCCTGCTCGGCACCGCGCTGACGCTCGCCATGCTGATCGGCGTGCCGCTCGGCGTCTATGCCGCCCGGCATCCGCACAGCCGGATCGACAACGCCATCAACCTGCTGTGCTTCGCCGGCATCTCCATGCCGCCGTTCTGGATGGCGCTGCTGTTCATCTTGCTGTTCGCGGTCACGCTCGGCTGGCTTCCGGCCAGCGGCATGCACCCGGTCGGACAGCCGGGCCTCCTCGACCGCATCCCCTTCCTGGTGATGCCGGTGATGGTGCTGACGCTGCTGAACCTCGGCGCCTACACCCGCTACACCCGCGCCTCGATGCTGACCGCGCTCAGGGCCGACTACGTGCGCACCGCGCGCGCCAAGGGCGTGCCGGAGCGCACGATCGTCTGGCGCCATGCGCTGCGCAACGCGGTCATCCCCGTGGTCACGGTGATCGCGCTCGAGTTCGGCGCGCTGTTCTCCGGCGCGCTGATCACCGAGACCATGTTCGCCTATCAGGGCATGGGGAAGATGATCTACGACGCGATCAGCGGGAACGACTACAACCTCGCCCTCGTCGGCCTGCTCGTCGCCACCTTCACCGTCCTCCTGGCGAGCTTCCTCGCCGACGTCGCCTACGTGCTCCTCGATCCGCGGATCACCTTCGGGGAGCAGCGGACGTGAGCGCGACGCAGCCCGATCTCTCGGCCGGCGCGCGGGTCGCGCTCGGGCCCTCGCGCTCGAACCTCGGCCTCTTCTTCGCCCGCTTCCTCGGGCACCGGGCGGCGGTGGCCAGCCTCGTCGTTCTCGCCGTCATGGCCACGGCGGCGCTCTGCGCGCCCCTCATCTCGGCCGCCATCGGCCACGATCCGAACGCGGTCTCGATTCTGCGCCGGTTCCGCCCGCCGTCCTCGGTCAACTGGCTCGGCACCGACCACATCGGCCGCGACCTCTTCATCCGCCTCCTCTACGGGGCCCGGATCTCGCTCTTCGCGGCGATCACCGCGGCGCTGGTCGCGGCCCTCATCGGCACCGTGGTCGGGCTGGTCGCGGGCTATGTCGGCGGCTGGGTCGACGCGGTGCTGATGCGCTTCACCGACGCGATGCTGGCCCTGCCGCAGCTTCCCCTCTACATCGTGCTGGCCGCGGTCGACCTGAAGAAGCTCGGCCTCGCGGCGGTGGCGCAGGACGAGATGTCGAGCCTCTGGCGCATCGTGTTCATCGTGGCGCTGCTGGGATGGACGCGAGTCGCCCGCATCGTGCGCGGCACGACCCTCGCCGCCCGCCAGGAGCCCTACGTCCGCGCGGCCAGGGCGCTGGGCGCCGGGCACGCGCGGATCATGGCGGTCCACATCCTGCCGAACATCGCTTCGCCCATCATCGTGGCGATCACGCTGACGATCGGCGAGGTGATCCTGATCGAGAGCGTGCTGAGCTTCCTCGGCCTCGGCATCCAGCCGCCGCTGGCGTCCTGGGGCAACATGCTGACCAACGCGCAGGAGATGCTCTGGCGCGCGCCGATGCTGGCCGTCTGGCCGGGCCTCTGCATCTTCGTCACCGTCATCTGCTTCAACTTCCTCGGCGACGGCCTGCAGGATGCACTCGACCCGCGTTCCCGCCCGGACGCGCGCTGATCGGGGGCGCGCTGATCGGCGGCGCGCTGACCGGAAGCGCGGCCACCGGGGCGCGAGTTAGGGGATCCGAAACCATCTCCGGGTGATGGTGCGCGCTGGCGCGGGTCCAGCCCGCCCGCGCGCACTCCTGCGACCCGGCAGCCCCATGCAGACGACACAGCCCCTGCGGATCGACCCCCCTTCGGAGCGGAGGGGCGACCCGACGCTGATGCTCCTCATCGGCGTGCCGGACCCGTCGCCCGACGCCGACGCGCTCCGGGCCGAGGCGGCCCGCCTGCGCGACGAGGTGCGCCGCCTCGCCGGCGACCTCGCCCGGGAGACGGTGGAACACGCGGCGTTCCGCATCCTGACGGGCGTGCTGCTCGACGCGGTCGCGGAGCGCTACGACGCCTCCGACCGGTCCCCCGTTCCCGACCAGGAGGGGCTCGACGAGCTCTACCGCGAGGCGCTGCACACGGCGGCGCGGCGGCTGGGCACGCCGGAGGTGCTCTATGGTGCGGCGGCCGACCGGGCGGTCCGGCGCAACCGCGACGCGATGGGCCGCGACGAGCGCTGCCGGCGAGCACGCTTCAGGATGGTCGAGATCGAGCAGGACGCGGTCGAGCTGCGCGCCCGCGCGGCCGAACTGCGGGAGCGCGCGTGGCGGGACGCGGCCGCACCCATCCGGCGCGCGGGGCTGCGGCGGCGCCGCTGGCTCGGCACCGCCTATCCCGACCGGCGGACGGCCGAGATCGCCCGCGAACGCCACCTCGCGACCCTCGCCGCCGACCGTGCCGACCTGCTCGATCGCTGCGACGCGCTGGAGCGGGAACTGGCGCGCCTGTCCGGCGTGGCGCGCGGCTGGGTCCCGGACCGGCAGATCGGGCTCGCGATCGCGGCGGAGTGAGGCGCCTTCCGCGCCTCCTTCCCCTTGAAACCCCGGCCGGCCGGGCGCACGTCGCGTCCGGGGCGTGAGCGGCACGGCCCCGGACGGAGAGCGGCATGCCCGAGCGGCGGGGGACGGTGAAGGAGACGCGGGCCGAGGCGCTGCGCCGGGCGCTGGCCGACGCGATCCTCGACGGCGCCATCGCCCCCGGCGCCCATCTCGACGAGCAGGAGATCGCGAGCCGCCACGGCGTTTCCCGCACCCCGGTGCGCGAGGCGCTGCGGCAGCTGGCCGCCATCGGCCTCGTCGATCTCCGCCCCCGCCGGGGCGCGTTGGCCGTCGCCGTCTCGCCGGTGCGGATCGCCGAGATGCACGATGTGCTGAACGAGCTGGAGACGCTCGCCGCGCGGCTGGCGGCCGAGCGGATGACCCCGATCCAGCGCCGCCGCCTCGCGGCCCTCCACCAGTCGATGGCGGAGCCCATGCGCGCTGGCGACCACGAGACCTACGAGGCCGGCAACGTCGCCTTCCACGCCGCCATCTTCGAAGGCAGCCACAACGGTTTCCTCGCCGAGACGGCGCGGGGGGTGCGCGAACGGCTGCGCCCGTTCAGCCGTGGCCGGTTCCGCCTGCTCGGCCGGCTCCAGCGGTCCTTCGCCGAGCACGCGACCATCGTCGACGCGATCGCGCGGGGCGACGCCGACGGGGCGGCCGCCGCGATGGCACGGCACGTCACCCGCGTGGGCGACGCCCCGGCCGACCGGGTGACCGGTCCCCGTCAGGCGGCGGCGGTCGCCGCCAGATAGGCGCGCCAGCCGCCGTGGGCCGTGATGTCCGCGCCCACGACCGGCAGCGCCATGCGCGGGTGCGGGACCGCGGGGAGCGGGTCCGGTGCCAGGGCCACGAAGGTCACGCCGAAGGCACGCCCGCCTTCCTTTTCGTCCCGCCCGTGACGCACCGGGCGTGCCATGCGCCGCCGTACGCGGCGTGTCGATCCCGGTGGAACGTCTGCCCGAGGAATGGGCACAATGCGCGGTCGAGGCAAGCGCGGTGCGCGTTCCGCCACCGGCCGGCGGGACGGGCCCCCGACACGCGCGCGCCGACCCGGGCATGGCACATGGCTTGCTGTCCGGCCCTTCCGACCCTCACTGGAGCCGCGACCATGACCGCGCCCACGTCACCGCTTCCCGTTCCCGACCCGGGCACCGATCCCGCCGCCTACGTCGACGCCGCCGCGACCCTCGCCGGCCTTCCCGTCGACCCGGCGTTCCGGCCCGGCGTCGTGGCGAACATGGCGCTGGCGATGACGATGGCCGCCCTCGTCATGGGCCGCCCGCTCCCGGGCGCCGTCGAGCCGGCGCCCGTCTATTTCCCGCCGGAGGTCCGGACGTGATCCCCGGCGACCTGGGCGTCGTCGCCACCGCCGACCTGGTGCGCGGCGGCGGCGCGTCGGCGACGGACGTCGCGCGGGCGGCGCTCGACCGCATCGCGGCCGGCGACGGCGTGCTCAACGCCTTCACCGACGTCACCGCCGACCGCGCCCTGGCCGAGGCCGCGGCGGTGGACGCCGCGCGCGCCCGGGGCGAGGCGCTCGGGCCCTTGGCGGGCGTGCCCTATGCGGTGAAGAACCTGTTCGACGTGGCGGGGATCACCACGCTGGCCGGCGCCGCGATCGAGCGTGGCAAGCCGCCCGCGGCGCGCGACGGTTTCCTCGTGCGAAAGATGGCGGCGGCGGGTTCGGTGCTGACCGGGGCCCTCAACATGGACGAGTACGCCTACGGCTTCACGACCGAGAACGCCCATTTCGGCGACGTCCGCAACCCGCACGATCCGGAACGCTCGGCCGGCGGATCGTCGGGCGGGTCGGCGGCCGCGGTGGCGGGCGGCCTCGTGCCGGCGTCGCTGGGCAGCGACACGAACGGGTCGATCCGCGTGCCCGCCAGCCTGTGCGGCCTGTTCGGGCTGAAGCCGACGTTCGGCCGGCTCTCCCGGGCCGGCAGCTATCCCTTCGTGGCGAGCCTCGACCACCTCGGCCCCTTCGCCCGCTCGACCGCCGACCTCGCCGCCGTCTACGACGCCTGCCAGGGCCGCGACCCGGACGATCCGGCCCAGGCGGACCGGGCGCCCGAGCCGGTGTCCCCCCTCGTCGGCGCCTCGATCGCCGGGGTGCGGGTGGCGGTCGCCGACGACCACTTCGCCCGCAACGGCCATGCCGAGGCCTTCGAGGCGGTGGCGACGGTGGCGGGTGCCTTGCGCACCAAGCGCACCGTCACCCTGCCCGACGCGGCGCGCGCGCGGGCGGCGGCCTTCCTCGTCACCAACGCGGAAGGGGCGAACCTGCACCTGCCCGACCTGCTGGCGCGCCCGCAGGACTTCGATCCCGGCACGCGCGACCGCCTGCTGTGCGGGGCGCTGCTGCCGGCCGGCTGGGTTCTCCAGGCGCAACGCCTGCGCCGCTGGTTTCTGGAGCGGGCGCTCGAGGTCTTCCGCGAGGTCGACGTGATCCTCGCCCCCGCCACCCCCTATTCCGCGCCGAAGCTCGGGCAGGCGACGGTGGAGGTGGACGGGGAGACGATCCCGGTCCGCCCGATGCTGGGCGTCTATACCCAGCCGATCAGCTTCGTGGGCTTGCCGGTGCTGGCCGTTCCGCTGCAGAGGCCCGGGCGGATGCCGATCGGCGTGCAGCTGATCGCGGCGCCCTGGAACGAGGCGGTGCTGTTCCGCGTCGCGGCGGCGCTGGAGGCGGACGGCGTAGTGTCGGCGCACGTGAGCCTGCCGCAGGCGTAGGGGGTCGCGCGCCCGGCATGGTCGCGCCGACGACGGCATCGTCTCTCTCGGCGCATGACAAGGCGGGGCACCTGCGCCCTACCCCAACAACCCCCTCAACGCGTAGAGCGCCTCCAGCGCCTGCCGCGGCGTCATCTCGTCCGGACGCAGGTCCGCCAGCGCGGCCACCGCCGGGTGCGGGCCCGCCGGCTCCGGCTCGGGCGCGCGCCGCACCGCGGCGGAGAACAGCGGCAGATCGTCGACGATGCGCCGCGCGGCACCCGCCTCGCCCTGGGCCTCCAGCTGCTTCAGCACCGCCTCCGCCCGCGCCACGACCGCCGCGGGCAGGCCGGCGAGGCGGGCGACGTGGATGCCGTAGGAGCGGTCGGCCGTGCCCGGCGCCACGGCGTGCAGGAAGACGACGTCGCCCCGCCACTCCTTCACCCGCATCGTGTGGCAGGCGAGGGCCGGCAGCGTGGCGGCCAGCGCCGTCAGCTCGTGGTAGTGGGTCGCGAACAGGCCGCGGCAGCGATTGACCGCGTGCAGGGTCTCCACGCACGCCCAGGCGATCGACAGCCCGTCGAAGGTGGCCGTGCCGCGCCCGATCTCGTCGAGGATGACGAGCGAGCGCGGGCCCGCCTGGTTCAGGATCGTCGCCGTCTCCACCATCTCCACCATGAAGGTGGACCGGCCGCGGGCGAGGTCGTCCGACGCGCCGACGCGGGAGAACAGCCGGTCGACCACGCCGATCTCGGCCGACGTCGCCGGCACATGCGCCCCGATCTGGGCCAGCACGGCGATCAGCGCATTCTGGCGCAGGAAGGTGCTCTTGCCGGCCATGTTGGGCCCGGTGAGCAGCCACAGCCGTCGGTCGG
>Ga0315907_10008595_pt1 | contig 10469 bp, 25 predicted proteins | sample LakEriMetagenome_3_FD_203525 | JGI IMG/M metagenome (GOLD analysis project Ga0315907, IMG submission 203525) | Freshwater fungal communities from buoy surface, Lake Erie, Ohio, United States - Buoy 12 MA123 | ecosystem: Environmental > Aquatic > Freshwater > Lake > Lake biofilm | place: USA...
TAGGGCCCATTAATGATTTGGTTTGTTGTTGTTGCTGCAGCGGGGATTGTTGTGGTCCCCGTTGCAGGGGTTTTTATTTTATTTAGATCAGCTCGTAATATATAGCGCTGCGAGGCGCCCCGCAAATCCATTTTGTCAAATTAAGAACGTGTGATTTTTCCCACAAAAATAATCAGTAAAATGTCCGATTTGCCCTATTCATAAATTGTAAATGTCGGTCAGTTCTGATAGAGTTGTATTACTAAACGAAAGGAAGCACAATGGCAAATACACCAAAAATCGGTGAAACAATTACCACTACCAAGTCTGGTATTACAGGCAAGGTTGAGGAAGTTGTAAAGAACGCATCTGGCTCGGTGCGTGTCCGTCTAACAGTAGATGGAAAGCCACGCTGGACTACTATCAAGTAGCAAGCAACGCCACCTGAGCAAGTGGAGGGATAAACTGCTCAACAAAAACCCTAGTGTCTGACCCCTATGTTAGACTTAAATAACAACAACAAAAGAAAAGGAAACCCTACACAATGGCAAGAAGCGGAAAAGCGATACAGGTAAAAATCGCAACTACTAAGGTTATCAAAGCCTTAGAAATAAGATTAGCCAAACTAGAGGCTGATTACACAAAGCAAGATGAAAACGAAGCAAAGTATCAGAAGGCTATGGAAAAATGGCGTAAAGAAATTGGCAAGTGGGCTATTGCTAATTTTGCTAAAGCAGAAAACCTACGCACCAACTATCGTCAATGGAACAGAACTCTCAATGTTGATTTTGATTTAATCGTTGATGAGAAAGACTTTCCTGCCGAGCCAACTAAGGACTACGAGCAACTACATCAGCACACTTATCGTGAGATGAAAGATGAGATGGAAAATGCTATCCGTATCCTTAAAATGACCGACGAGGAAACAGTAAATACAAGCACTTACAATGCTATTGCTCGTTATCTATAATTCCCACTAGGGAAAAAGTCCTGAGCATGACTACTAAAACTGCTCCCAATTTTTCATAAGCCGTGATCTAAATAAGCTATAAGCAACACGCCCGACTGCGGGGTGCCCCGCACAAATCGGACATTTACGACATTAAGTAAGAATGCCGTAGATTCCCAAGATAAGTAGACAAATGTCAGCCAACCCTGATAGACTTGATATAACAAAACAAATAGAAAGGCAAAAAATGGCTCATAACCTAGAAGAGCAAGATGGTCAAGTTGCTTTTGCGTTACGTGGAAAACCTGCGTGGCACAATTTAGCAAATGCTATATTCGACCAAGAAGCAGAAATCTCAACTAAAGAGATGTTAGATTCTGCTAAATTATCTAACTGGAATGTCAGACTTGAAGACGTTGCAGAACATATCCCTAGCACATGGAGAAATAATTCAGAAAATTTCTTTGTGATTCGTGATAACCCATTCGACGCTGGCACTGATGTTTTATCTGTTGTCGGTTCACGTTATAAGGTAGTTCAGAATGAAGATTTATTTGCGTTTGCTGATAATCTACATGATGGCAACCCTGATGTTAAGTGGGAGTCTGCTGGCTCATTAAAGAAGGGCAGAGTTGTATTCGGCTCCGTTGCAATTCCTCGTGAAATGGTATTAGACCCACAAGGTATCGCAGATACAACTAAGTTGTATTTAATTGTTTGGACTTCACATGATGGTTCTGTTGCAGTTCAGGCAGCAATCACACCCGTTCGTGTTGTTTGCCAAAATACTCTAAATCTTGCAATGCGTAATTCTAAGCAGTCATTCAAGATTCGTCATACTCAGACCGCTGAGGGAAGAATTCTCGCAGCACGTCAAGCACTTGGATTAACTTTTCAATATGCTGATGAGTTTGAAAAAGAGGCTCAGGAATTATTCCAGACCGCTTTCACCGATAAGCAATTCTCTCAACTAATTAACACCATTTATCCTAAGCCTGAAAAAGACGCTAAGGGTGCACTAAAGAAATGGGAAAATAAAGTTGTTTTAATTGACGAGTTGTATCATAACTCACCAACTAATAGCACAATCAAGGGCACTGCTTGGGGCGCATTAAACGCTTTGACTGAGCGACTTGATTATTTCCGTTCTGCTCGCAAGAGTAATGGCGAAGCAATGTTTGCTTCCGCTTCAGGTTTTGACGCTCAGATTAACTCTGAGAAAAATAAAATTCTGAAGATGGTTAAAGAATTCGCTAAAGCGTAATTCTAAAGTGGGGGGGCGAAAGCTCCCCCACATTTATTTTATAAAGCTGCGTGAGCGGGGCGGGTCGGTGTGTGACGAAGATCTCATTACGTACGATCACCAAAATGCCACAGAATTTGGAGAATGTCAGTTTGGTCTGCTACTATTAATTATGAACAAAATATCGGGTTGGCAACTAGAGGCAAATTGTAGTCCTGATGACTTCGATTTATTCTTTAGTAATTCCAAAACAAAAAGAAAACAGGCGTTATCTCTATGTGGCACTTGCCCAGTTATAAATGAATGCTTAGATTACGCTATGGAAAATAATGTAGAGCACGGTATATATGGTGGAAAAACTCCTGAACAAAGAAAGGTTCCAAGTGGACGTAGAAATATATGAAGTTAATTATGCATGTTCCCCTGGTGGTGTTGATTGCTGGGAATTAAATATCCAGGATTACGGGTATAGTAAATGCGTGTCTGATTTTAAGACTGCTGGAGACGCACTACAATATGTACTTGACAACTACCCACACGAGGAATTAAACTTAAATGTAAGGTCTCTCAACTGGTATTTTAAGGAGTTCGAAGATGAATACGCAGTATAAACCATATACAATAGATGAACTAGTAACTCATATTTATGAAGAAAATTTTTCTCACATAGATTTTATGGACAATATGGGTGGCGGAGATTGTGATTGCCATATTCATACAACCCTTAATACTATATTAGAATACTGGGGTGAGTAATGACTAGTTTCTTAGATAAAGAAAATGCAGAGATTGTTGCCATAACATATACTGAAATAGGTGACCATTTATTTGAGCAATGGCATAATTCTAATTTAGATGAGGGAACATTTTGGGCTGATTACCAAATTGCTTTGATGTGTGATAGCAATTATCTAAAAGGTAGATTTAATCAGTTTTATAATTTAACACCCGATGAGGATGAATATATAGAATGGGATGAGGAAGCATAATGTTAGGTTATACAAAAAGAGATTTAGCAGATATGACATATGGGGTATATCAGGCTGATTTGTTAATTGACGCTGATGAAAATCCTGCTATTCATAACTATCTAGTAACCGCTCATGATTTTCTAATGGGCCTACGGTCGGAAGGATACTTTGACTAATGAAACCAACATACAAGATTGAACTAGAGTTAGATGAACTCTGGTATAAAGCGCTACTTGACTTCCTATTTGTCGACATATATGAAAATGAGATATGTAAGATAGTTAATGTAGAAAGGTTAGAAAATGTCACAGCCTAATAGTATGATTGAGTATATGAAGATACATCTAATTAGTTTAGAACAGGATTTGGAAAAGATTGACTATGTTAATGAACACCACTTCTATAGGGTTAAAGAGGCTGAGATTGCTACTACCCGCCACCTTCTGTCAGTAGCGGAGGAACTATGATTATGTCTGATGAGTTAAGTCCACATTTACAAAAGCTGGTAGATATGGGTTTAACTGGTGTTGATATCATGCATGGAGAACTAAAGAATCTGATGTATGAGGCTGAACAAGAATATATAACTTGGCAAAAGGTTGAAGAGGATACGGGCTATGATGACGCTATGGATTCTATGGAACGTAAGTATTGGGAGGGACAACTTGACGCCTTGACACATATGTATCAATTGACGTACAATTTAGTATTCGCTATTAATGAAAGGGAAAACAAATGAAAGATAAATTAAATATACTTAATGAATGGCTATATGAGGCCGAAGAGAAACTTAATGATCTATACATGGATGAGTTAGATGGTCTAGGAGATCCAGTGGTATTCCCGCTAGATCAGGCAGAACTTGAAGGTACTATCGAAACTCTTAATTCTGTGATAGGATTGTTAAGTGCTAAGTAATACCGAGATTATGTCTAGAACAGACGAGATGTTTGACCTTCGTCTAAAAGCAACTAGTTATACAGAAAAGTATAGCAGACCGTCATTGGCAGATGTTACGGCCTTTGATACAATTATGGACATTATTAAAGAACAAGAGGAACTCGGTGAAGAAAGAGAATATGTCTTTAATGCCGACATTTATTCTATATGGGGCGATATACTTAATAGTAATATTGTTTTTGGGTTAGACTACGGCATAGAACAAGTAAATGAAGAAATACAGCAATGGTTAATAGATTCAGGTAATATGAGTTTCATTGAAGACCTAGAGGAAGAGGATTTAGATGCGTAAGTTACTAACACTGATTATTTCGGGATTGATTGTACTAACCCCGTCAACTGCACAGGCATCTCCATACTATACAGAGAATGTATACTCTGAGGAGTTTGAGACATTTAACTATTGGTGGGCCAGCTGGATTTTAGACTGGCTGTCATTTCATGAAGGACTTTTTGGATATAACTATTCAAGCAATGATGTGGAAGAAGTAGTTGCAGAACCACAACCATTCTTCTATCCAAGAGCAGAAGTATCGGATGTAAGTTTTGGTTTTGCTCCACGAGGTGAACCAATAGTTCCATCTAGCGCTGTAATGCCTTCTCCTGATTACAGATGTTCGATTGCTTGCAGCGGTACTACTGGTTCTGTTGGATTTTCTCCAGGTGAAGTTGGATACAATGATGGAGTAAAATTTATTGCACATGACCCAAGTACTGGAAGAATATATGAAGCAATAAACTTTAACAATGTAAGTCATAATTGGGTTGCTATGGGTTGTGACTCAAATGCCACATCGGCATGCTTTACTAAATAGATAAAAGCTGTGCCCTGGTCCCTTTCTACCAGGGTGCAGCGATCTAGCTCGTTAATCTTAAAACGGGGCATTAAGTAGGATTTGTTATTTTTCCCAGAATTCTGTATACTTAATATATGAATACAACCTTGGAATATGTATTAACAACTCAAGACCGTTGCGATAAATGTCAATCCCAGGCTTACTATTTATGTAAAAGCGTTTCGGGACAACTGCTATTCTGTGCCCATCATTTCAATGCTAATAAAGAATCATTAACTAAATGGGCTTACGAGATCATCGACGAGTCCTCTAAAATATCCTAAGCTAATCCCAATTTAAATTGACAAATGCCCTGCGAATGGGGCATAATTATATTATAAGAAAAAGAGGGGGTGGAATATGACAAAGAGAGAATACCTAGTTTCACTTGGACAAAAAGTAGGAAAGCGTGGGCGCTTTACGAAGGAACAAGTAGAACTTATTAAGAAGGCAGAATCAGAAGGCAAGACTTTTACTAAGTAATTGTCAGTCCTATAGTATATAATTAAATAAACCCTACAGAAAGGAATCCAATGCCGAATTGGGTGTACAACACTTTGACCATACAAGGTCCAAAGTCAGAAATAGATTCTATCAAGGATAGATTAAACAAGCCATTTACATTGGCACAAGAAACATTTGGTATGGGGGATATTAGCACTTCAGGCTTCCCCACCAAAATTACACAGGTAACTTATTCTAACCCTGTATTTGCATTCTTCAACATACATTCATATAAGGATGATGGTATTACGGATGAAGAGTATGCCTGCCAACCTGACCGTGGTGGAATTAATATGGATGACCCTGACTGGTTCCGCAAATCTATTGAGTTTGCTAAAACTCAGAAGGATTGGTATTCATGGAATAACTCTAACTGGGGAACCAAGTGGGATGTAGCAGTTCGTGATGATGACAAGTATCCTGAAACTGAATTACTTGAATATAAATCAGAAGGCGAAGATAACTGGCTTGTATATAAATATGAGACTGCATGGTCGCCTGCTGTAACTATTCTAACTAAACTAAGTAATCTTGTTCCTAACTCTGTGCTCACATTAGAGTATGAGGAAGAAACAGGTTGGGGCGGAGAATATGAAATTATCCGTGGTGAGGTTAGAGAATTAGCAGAATGGGAAAACCGTTGCTATGCCTGCCAATCTTTTAATACATTAGATTATTGTGAAGACGACTGCGGAGAATTCTGTTCAGAATGCAATCAAGGTTCTTGGCAAGATGAAGAGGCAATGGCAAAATGTGAGACACATGCTTCTTTATTAGAAAAAGTAAAAGCATGACAGAAAAATGGAATAAGTATAGTTATTTAAATACAGAAAATAACTGTTTAATTGAGGTTACTCATTTAGAGGGGACTGAGGAGAAGCTAATTCTCACCCCACTTAATAATAGCCCATACTTACTATTGTCAGTCGAAGATGCTACAATTAAAGAACACCCTACAAACGAAAGGAACACCATGGAACAAACAACTACAGTACCCGAAACATACAATCCAAATCTGCTTGTGACATACAAGAAGATTGCTGGAACATACGCTGCTCCTGAAGCGCCTGAATACATTACCGACAAAGTTGTCGATATTGAATGGGCCCTGGATGGTGCACGTCGCTCAGAGGCCCGTGCCAACAGTCTAAATTCTAAAATAGAAGAGATTCAATCTTTTATGACAGAAGACAATTGGTACAACCCTAACACTGAAGCATCTGAGATCCTCTCAGAACTTGAAAGAATTCTTGATTTTAATCCAGTTAAGCAAATTGAGTTTACTGGAACAATCAGATTCAGCGGAACAATTGAGGTCCCTTTAAATGAGTCAGAAGACTTTGATTTGTTCTACCACCTGCAAGACAATCTAACCCTGGATTCATATGATGGCAATACATCAATCGATTCATATGAGGTAGAAAATGTCGACCAGGAATAAGCTAACTAGCTCCTAATGTAGGGTACATAGGGATGTGGGGGGGCTTTACGGCTCCCCCACAGTTTGATATAATGAAATAGGAACGAGGTGTGTGTGGCAGAGAGAGATATTGACGAGGGTAAATTAGCAACCGCAATAGAGGATAGTTTATCTGATATTAGATTTGATAAACTTAATTTTGCTTGGCACATGGTTAATAAATCTCCTAGAACTCAGGGAGAGTTTTGGGAGTTAATGTATGCCTTTATCCAAGAAATGGCTGACTACTATCGCAGAGGTATGGTTGATAGTAAAAATCTAGCCGTTGCTCAGATGTGTTATGAAATAACTAGATATCTGGAGGGGGACTATAATCGTGACCCCCTTGAACTTGACCTGACTATCTAAAAGGGGTATGATTAATATATGGAACTAAAAGACTATGTAGAGATAGCCAAGAATAAATATCCTAACGGGTATTCTGACTATATTGCTATGAACCCCGAAGATACCGTAGATTCATGGTATCAGTTATATAAGGGAATGAATATCTCAAAGGTTGTCGAAGGCAATACCTTTGATATAAATGAAATTGTCGTAATGGACAAGTGGCCTAATGAAAAGTTTTGGCTTTTTATTGGCGACATTAATCATGAGTTCGAAACAAAAAGAATAACAAAGGAGTAGGTGTGGGAGCAAGAACTAACTTCGTAATTAGAACTACAAAGAACCCGTCTGAGGATATTGTCCTTTATTCTCATTGGGGTGGAGATTCATCTGAGAGAGATTTTGCTCAGGCTATTTCTAAAGCTATGGCAAGATGGGGTGATGACTCTTACTTCACCCGTATTATCGTTAGCCAATTAATTAACGACCAGTGGGATTCAGAAACTGGATTCGGTTTATATGTTGGAGAGGTTACCCATGAGGAGTCATACAATTATAAAATGATTGACATTCCAAATGGTACAGTAACAATCGGAGACCATACTACTCCAATCCAGGCATTCTTAGATTATCATCTAGGGGCTATGGTGTAACTAGCTATGCTGCTGATCCCCGCTTAGGCGGGGACAGCGAGCCAAATCGTATAACAAAATATACCATTACGACCATAGTAAAAAACTCGTGGAATATCTACAGATCTTGATTGATATATGCGAGATAGCTCGCTAAAATCCAAAGTAGACATTAAGATGTTTTTGTAAAAAATCGCAGAATGTTTTGGCATATCAAATATGATCTATATATGTATATTCAGATATATAGTCATTATATGATCAAGATATATTATCCTTTACCTAAGATCTCTTAAGCTTTACTTAGCCTTTCTTCTGAGGTTTATTTATTCTCTTAGGCATAGTGTTACCTTTAGGCTTCCCGCCTTTTTTAGGCTTAGGTCCTTTACCAGCTCCCTGCTGTGGCCCCTTCGGGGTGGCGGAAGTAGAAGTTACTACATTACTCATATATACACCTCCTTTACGATCCTTGTATAATATCTCCCAGAATATCTGGAAAATAGATTAAAATAATGAATAATTATCCTATTATTGATTAAAATATCTACAATTTGCCCTGGTTTTAGTACGAATTTCTGGCATATTTTATGCCATATTTGGTACATATATAGGGGTATATTACGATGTATATTGATACTGGTAGAGATTATATATGATATATACATTACGAAGCTATGATAATATTTTTTAAAATATATTATGATGGGTATTGACATTACGATCCCTTTAAGATATGATGCTTTAATACACATATACTTTAATACCATATATCTCATACTGTTTATTCATATAGTAATACTCCATTTCTCTCCACTATGCTCCATTATACTCCCTATATAAGCCCTACAAGGGCTATAGGAGAAGCTAAAATGGGACGGGGTGGGATGTATCTCTTGCTGCATACTATATCTGCTTCTTTGGTCTTATAACCATATTTCTATTGACCATATGAGCATATGAAGTGAGTATCGTCTATATTGGGTATATGTTCTATAGTTATATTGCTTATAATGAGCATATCAGATGCCCCCGCCATTATCGTTAGCCCCACATTTAGAACATGATATTTTTCCATCTAGATCTAATTTAAAATCATGCTCATGTGTCATGAGTTGGGGTCCACTTTTCGCTTCACTTTTTCGCCATCCTTATAATCATTACGATTAATATTCCATAACTTCTCATTATTCATATTATGATATCTAGCCATTACAAATAGCAAGTCCGATAGCCTATTAAGGTATTTAGGTATATTCTGGTTTATCTGGATATCTGGGTCATCCTCATATATTGCTATGGCCATCCAGACACTTCTTTCCGCCCTGCGGACTATGGTCCTAGCATTGTGTAAAGATCCCGTTGGAAGTACAAATGAGGTTAATGGCTCTAGGTAACTATTATAGTCATCTATGACATTTTCTAGATAGGTGATTCTGTCATCTGTTATTTCAAAGCTTTTGGATCCTGCCAAGTCTGCCCCAAGATCAAATAGGTCATTTTGTATTCTTTCGACTATATCATTACGATATTCAGTAGCCATGCCTATGGCAGAGTTTGCCTCGTCCACCGTTCCGATTGCCTCTATCAATGGGCTTATCTTGCTTACCCTATGATTATTGGCAACTGCCGTTGTTCCATCATCACCAGTCTTGGTGTATATCCTAGTTAATCTATTCATGCATTATGCTCTCATTCATCCATATATCTCCGTTAATAATACTGTACTTCAGCGTCAACTTAGTTGACCCACACTTTAGGCATTTAGGTGCAAAGTCGATCTCCCTGGATATCTCCACGTTCAGCTCTGCCCTGCACTTGCATACAAAGTTATAGGTGTGGCTATTTGACATCTCTCCATACCTCAAATCCGAAGTACCTGTCCAGCAGGTTTATAGTTATAGAGTTGTCATATTTACAGAAGGCTATCCCTATGCCCCATCTATCTGACTTACCAATAAAAAACTTTATCTTTGTTTTCGACTCACTCTTTCGGCCCATATTTAAATATAATCCTTCCAATTATTACTTCCTTCTTTTCCAGAGGCTTCTTCTACGAATCCATTTTCTCTATCGAATAGTATATATTCCATAGATTCTATCGAGAATGCTGAGCTAATTATATTTATAACCTTGTCTAAATCTAGACTTCCGCAGGTATACAAATCAAATTGTAGTAGGGCTGGATCAACCTCATCCCATATGTGGAAGGCTATATGGCTTGTCTCTATCATTACGATTGCCGTAAGTCCCTTATTGCCATCCTTATCTACATAACTGGCAAAAGGACCTCTGAGGATCTTCATATTAATTTTTTTAACTAAGTCATTAAGAAAGTCTACGCCCTGCTCTTCAGTATTCATAGGGTTTTTTACTTTAGCGTTTACTAATAGGTGTTTGTGGTATATCATTTTTTCTCCTTTATTCTAACTCTAACGGCAAGAAGTCGTCTTCGGTTATTTGATTTGTCATTTCTATGTATCTAACCTCATCAATTATTCCGCCCTGCAAAGCAGTCTCTATCATTTGATAGGAAGAGTTTCCTGACTTAGGTTTAGATGAAAAATAGGCTACATAATATATATCTGGAT
>Ga0315907_10008596_pt1 | contig 10469 bp, 11 predicted proteins | sample LakEriMetagenome_3_FD_203525 | JGI IMG/M metagenome (GOLD analysis project Ga0315907, IMG submission 203525) | Freshwater fungal communities from buoy surface, Lake Erie, Ohio, United States - Buoy 12 MA123 | ecosystem: Environmental > Aquatic > Freshwater > Lake > Lake biofilm | place: USA...
CTGGATGAGTTTATCCGGTTTATTGATGCCATCTCCTGCCCGGACCTGTCGGGGCCGTTTTCGCTCGCCTACAAACAACTCAACGCCGATGGCGGCACGAAGCGTCGACGGCTGAGGCATTTCACCTCCATCAACTCGGACGTCTACGTTCAGTTGTCGGGACACTTCGAGAGTGTCTTCGCGGACTGGGTGGCTGAGGGAGATGCTGAAACCGAAGGCGCGCACTGTTGTTCTATAAATCCCAAGTAAATCTAAATTTGAAATACTATCGTAAGGGGCCAGGGCAGGGCAAATTCATCTGGGATCAGGTTTGGCTGGGGTGTGTGAAGGGGTTCGTCTTTTGGCTGAGCATGGGCTGCGGTGTCTGTTCAGGCTTCCTCTCCATGGTAGCCACCCAAAGTCTCCTCGAGCCGAGTTTGCTTCAACGCGTGCAGGTCCGCCTCATCGAGCCGCATGAGCGAGCTGAGTTCGACCGGCGCCTAGAGCGTGACCATTACCTCCATCAACCTGATGTCGCCGGGCCGACTCTGCGCTACATTGCCGAACTGGACGGACAATCGGTTGCCATCCTCCTTTTCGCCAATGCGGCCCTTCACCTGAAGGCCCGTGACAAGTGGATTGGATGGTCAGCCCGCCAACGGTCCCGACGCCTGGGACTGGTCGTCAACAACGCCCGTTTCCTTGTGTTCCCAGACCGCCAGATGCTTCCCAACCTGGCTTCCCGCGTCCTGGCTCTGGTGCTCAAGCGTCTCAGTGACGACTAGCTTCACCATCACGGCAAGCCGGTCCTGGTGGTCGAGAGCTTTGTCGACGAATCGCGCTTCCGTGGCACCTGCTACAAGGACTGCGGTTTCGCCGCCATCGGCGCCACCGCCGGCTTCGCCCGGGCATCGAGGGACTTCTATGTCGAACACGGTGGCCCAAAGCAGCTCTTTGTCCGTCCACTGCACCCTCGAGGACGCGAACTGCTCCGCCAGTCCCGGCTTCCGGCCGGGATCGCCGAGTACGAGGCCGCCGTGGCTGGGCCCTGCCCACTGCAAGCGGCCGCACTGGAGAACCTGTACCAGCGCTTCCGCACGATGCGGGATCCACGCTGTGGTCATGGCCTGTACCATCGCCAGTCCTGGGTTCTGTCGATTGCGGCCGTGTGCACGCTGATGGGTGGGACCGGATTCCGGGACTTTGAGACGGTCAGCGCCAAGTTTACCAAACGCCAACTCCGTGCCCTGGGGGTCCAACCGGACAAGGACTGCGAGCTTCGTTCCCCGAGTGACTCGACCTTTCGGCGGGTTCTCATTGCGTGTGATGTCCGTCAGTTCGTTGCCATCGTCGGGCAGTGGCTCCTGGAGCAGGAACCCTCAGCGGTTGCCCGGCTTGCAGTGGACGGGAAAACCCTTCGCAAGAGCGGGCGCAAGGACGGCAAGGCCTTGCAGATCTTCTCCGCCGTCACCCACCAGCTGCGGATGACCCTCCAGCAAGTACCGATCGACGAGAAGACCAACGAGATTCCCAACTTCAAGCCACTGCTCCGCGCCGTACAACCACCGCCCGGCACTCTGGTGACGGCCGACGCGATGCACTGTCAGCAGGAGTCGGCGCGGTGCGTGGTCGAGGAGTTTGGCGGAGACTACCTCTTCGGGCTCAAGGGCAACCAGGACGGGATCCTCGAGCGTGCCGAACGCCTGCTGGCCCAGCAGGCCTTTTCCCCCTGAGGCCGAGTCGTCTTGGGAGAAACACCACGACCGGTTGGAGCGCCGGCGTATTGCCAGGGTCGAAATCAGCCCAGAAGAGGCCAGGTTGTTTGGCTGCTGGCAATTCATTGCCGTTCAACGAGAACGGATCCCGCTCAATCCATCCCAGCCGCGGAGCTGCGAGACTGGTTACTATGCGACCAGCCTGGCCAAGGACGAACGCAGCCCGCAGGAACTCTCGGCCATTATCCGCGAATATTGGTCAGCCATTGAAAACGGAGTCCACTACCGCAGGGACGTGAGCTTCGGAGAGGATCAATGCCGGGTACGGGACCGGGTCGGCGCCGAAACGCTGGCAACACTGAGGCCCTTGGCCATCGCCGTTTACGAATTGGCGGCTAAAGCAGGACGCACGCAGGCCAGTTCGCTGCGCAACTGGATGAAAGGTCAGACCTTCAGCAGCGCCCATGCAGCGCTGCGCCGCTGAATCGTTGCCCCAACTGGACAACAATCAGGAATCTCGGGAAATCCACGCCCTGCGAGGCGGGTCTGACGCCGGTTTGGATCCTCAATGGCACCCTCTGGCACGCCGCCGTCCCGCGCGGGATTTTCAACCCCGAACCCCTCGGGCTTACTTCCCCCTCCCCAAAACCAGATGAATTTGCCCTGGCCGCCGGGTGGAAGGTGCACGGGTTAGGCTTGCGCGGGAACCGGCGGGACCTCAATGGTGTTTGCAATCCGATGAACTCCCGAGTGAGCCCCCTCGCGTGCCCCGGACTGCCGCCCCGCCGGTGGCCTGTTCGGATTCCTGCCATCCTCTCCAGCCTGATCCTCGCGACCATCGCGCAGAGCGGCCTTCAGGCCGAATTCCTGCAACCGGTCGACGTCACGGTGTCCAATGGCGAAGAAATCAAGGACACCCTCATCGATGGCAACGGCTTCGAGGACCCCGGCGTGGGCAGCCCGGACTCCGTGCACATCACAGCTTCCTCGGAGATGTGGTCGTCCATGGGATCGGTGCGCGCGGAACTGGTCTTCGACCTCGGCAAGACGGTGGACCTGACCCGTGTCCTGCTGTGGAACTTCAACGCGGGCACCGACACCGATGTCGGCATGCGGGACGTCGATGTCTTCGTGTCGCCGGACGCCAACCCGGCGACCGCGAAGTTCACGGGCATCGCCAGCTTCAGCCTCACCGAGGGAGGCTCGGCCGCGCAGGCGTTCCCGGTCTCGGGAACCGACGTGCGTCTGGTCAAGCTGCGCAACACCAGCAACTGGGGCAACGGCTACCGAATCGGCCTGGCGGAGGCCCGCTTCGAGTCGGGCGACATCGCCGGCAACGTCCCCGTGGTGTCGATCACCGGCCTGAAGACTGGCGACACCGTGCCCCTGGCCAGCGACTTCGCCCTGGCCGCCACGGTCACCGACAAGGACTCCAACCTTTCGAAGGTCGAGTTCTTCGACGGCAAGACCAAGATCGGCGAGACCAGCCGGGCGCCCTTCACCGTGTCGCTCAAGTCGCTGGCCCAGGGCGATCATTCCCTCCGGGTGGTGGCCACCGACGCCACCGGGCTGAAGGCCTTCGACACCGTCGATGTCTCGGTCCGCGAGATCGTCCCGGGCAAGGTGATTCAGATCGACGACACCCGGGACCGTGGCACCAACCTCAACCAGATCCGTTACGTCGGCACTTGGAACGTGGGCCAGGGCAACGCCAATGACCCGCGCTTCCTCAACGCCGACCGCTACTCGGACTCCTCGTCGGCCTACTACGAGGTGCGGTTCGTGGGCGTGAAGATCGACATCTTCGCCACGGTCGCCAGCCACCACGGGACGGCCGCCGCGGTCATCGACGGGGGCACGCGCTACGTCATCAACTACAAGGCGACCCAGCGCGGCGAGCAGAAGCTCATCTGGAGCAGCCCGCTCTTGCCCAACCGCGAGCATGTCCTCCGCGTGAGCGTGCTGGGCACGGGGGTGGTGACGGCCGACCGCTTCGACGTGACCCAATCGGACACGCCGTCCACCGACCGGGCCGTGGTCAAACGCTGGGAAGCCACGCTCGACCGCTTCACGCTGGACCTTGAGGACCTCGGCACCAGCCGGGTGGACACCAACACCGTGGCGCTGCGGATCGACGGGGCGGCTGTGCCCGTGTCGGTGAGCCGGTCCGGCGCGCTCACCACCGTGGTGTACGTCGCTCCCACACCCTTCGCCCCGGGATCGGTGCGGCCCTTCCGCATCGAGGCCAAGGACCTGCTGGGCAACGTCATCGCCTCCGAGGCCACCTTCACGGTGCCGGCACCGCCCTTCCCGGGCGAGGGGCTCGGCGGACCGGCCGGTGCGGCCGGGGCCTGGGGCGTGCGGCAGGTGTGGGGCGGCGGGCGGACCGACGCGGTGGTCACGGCCGTCGAACTGGCCCGGGCGGCGACGACCCAGGGCTTCACCGGCCGGAAGCTCGACACGACCGCGCCTGTGGTGAACTTCGAGCTCGGCGCGGACGGCTTTGGGGGCCTGTTCCCCGACGAAGCCCCCTTCCCCGCCGAGGCCGAGGGAATCGGTGCGAGCGACTGGATCACCATCGCCCGCGCCCGGGTGCGGATCCCCCGCACTGGCGACTTGACCTTCGGGATTCGGTCGGACGACGGGTTCGCGCTGCGTTTCGCCGGCCACCCCTTCGCCAGCGTCTCGGGCGGCGGACGGATCGACGAGGAGTTCCCCGAGTATGTCCTGTTTCCGCTCGGCACCGCCGACAGCAACACCCGCGCGGTGCTCAAGGGTCTGCGGGCCGGCGCCTACGTGGTGGAGTTCCTGCACTTCCAGCGCTCCGGTGGGGCTCATGCCGAGGTCTACGCGGCGGAGGGGGACTTCACCGAGGATGCCGACACGGACGCCTGGGCGCTGGTCGGCGGGCCGGGAGGCCTGGAGCTGATCGCCGAGGAGGCGCCTCCGGCCGGACCCTTCACGCTGGGCCGCCTCGGCCTGGAGACGGGCCGGATGACCCTCGACTTTGAGTCGCCCCGTCCGACGGGTCGCCACACCTTGGAGGAGAGCACCGACTTGAGATCCTGGGCTCCGGTGCCCTCGGCTGCCTTCGCCCCGACCACCGGCCGGGGTGTCCGGGCGACCGCCCCCGCCCCGGCCGGCACGGCGAGGTTCTACCGGGTCCAGGTCGCCGCACCCTGACGGGCGACAGGAGTCCGGCCGGCTCCCCCGGGTGCCGGCCGCAGGGCTGATTCATCTGGGATCAGGTTTGGCTGGGGGCACCTTTGGTGGCCCGGCTGCTCCGCTCCGAACCTGCCGGTCCCCGGCGCGAACGGCTTCTGGCCGTGCAGCTCGGCTTCGATGCGGTCAACGACCTGGACCATGTCGCCAGCGCCGTCGGCCACGCCCGTTCCACCATTCAGAAGTGGTTCGATGCCTACCGTCTGGGCGGGGTCGAAGCCCTGCTCAAGGACGGCCGTGCCGACAACCCCGGTCGGGCCGACAGCGTCGGCCCCGAGGCGCGGCAGGCGATGGAGGAAGGGCTCAAGGAAGGCCGTTGGCGCACGGTGCCGCAGATGCACGCGGATCTGAGCCGGGACTTTGGGATCACCCTCAAGATCGGTTCTCTCTACAACCGCCTGGGAAAAGCCGGGGCGCGGCTGCGGGTCCCGCGACCGCGCCAGAACCTCCAAAACCCCGCCGAAGCTGTCCTCTTCCGCCAGGAGCTATGCACACGGCTCGAAGCCTTGAACCTCCCTGCCCGGAGGCCGGTGCGGCTGTGGGTGCTCGACGAGATGCGCCACGGCCTCCACGGATTCACCCGCCGAGTCTGGGGATTGCCCGGCCACCGGCTGGTGGCCGCCACCCAGAATGTGTACCAGTGGGGCTATGTGTACGGGGCGGTCGGCCTCGGACTGGCCCGCAGTGAGTTCCCCCTCGCCGAGACCGTGGACCAGGCGCATCTCGGTTATTTTTACCGCCACATCGGCGAAAGCGATCCGCCCGCGGTCCATGTCCTGATTCAGGACGGAGGCGGCTTCCATCTCACCGACGGACACGAAGGCCTGCCAGACAACGTCCGGATCATCACGCTCCCACCCTACAGTCCCGAACTTAACCCGGTCGAGGGCCTCTGGGACCAGCTCAAGGACAGCCTCTGCAACCGCGTGTTCCCGAGCCTCTCCGACCAACGGGACATCATCGTGTCCTGGTTGCAATCCTGGTGGACAGATCCCCGCCGCGTCCGTTCCCTCATCCCAGACTGGCTCCTGCTTCAAACAAACGCTTCCTCCGGAAACATTATACCGGTCATTTAGGTTAGTTGGTATGAGTGGCGGATTCGTGGAAATCCGCGACCGCGTCAGCCGCGCGGCTATTTACGTGGTGGCTGCAAAAACCGGAGAACGCGCCCGCATCGAAACGCAGCGGCAGGCGCTCATCGCCCGAGAGAACGCCCTCGGTTTCGATCCGGCTGGCACGCCTGCAGACCTGGCCGTGTTGCAGGAGATGGCTCGAACGGCGGAGAAGTGAAAAAGGTCGCCGTCGTGGGGGTCTCCCTGCGCTGCTTTGTGGTTCTGGATACCGCCAACCCCGGTTGAAGCGGGTGCGCCTGTATTGGCCCGCGCTCCAAGCCGTCAGCGGTTCGTTCAGGGAAGCCTACCGCAGCGTCTCCGGGCTGTGCTCGGTTCCCGAAGCCATCGCGGCAGAAATTATCCTTCGTCCCCGTCCTTCGACCCTAGAGAAACCCCGAATAGCCAGATGGCCGGGATTGACTCCGCGGAGTCGATGGGTTGTTTTGTAAAGGTTATTTCCCCTATTGCTCCATGAAGCCACTCCTGCGTTCCCGGGCCGCCTTCACCTTGATCGAGTTGCTGGTGGTCATCGCCATCATCGCCATCCTCGCCGGCATGCTGCTGCCGGCCTTGGCGAAGGCCAAATCGCGGGCCAATCAGACTCGCTGCATGAACAATCTGCGCCAAATCGGCCTGGCGCTGGTCCAATACGTGCAGGACCACCACCGCTATCCCGGCCACTACCTGGTGACGTCCGGCCGCGTCATCTACCCGCCGAGGCTGCTGCCCTACTGCGCCTCGAATCTCATGGTGTGGAACTGCCCCACCGAGAGCCCGAAGTTTTACTGGACCAACGACGCTAAGACCGGCCAACCGCTGGTCCTCACCCCCAGCACTGGATTCACCTACGGGTACAACGATTGGGGCGGTGTCACGGAGTTTACCAAGCCCTACCAAGGCCTCGGGGGCGACATCGGTGGGGGTTCTGAGCCTTGGCATATCGAGCCGGTCGAGTCGTTTGTTAAGTCGACCTCCGACATGATCTGTCTGGCCGATAGCCGCTCCGACGCCGTTTGGGACACCGCCATCGACCCCGCTGACGGCGACCCCAAGGGGCCCGAGCAGTCGGAATGGCCCAGCAGCCGCCACGGAGGTTCCGGTGCGCCGAAACCTGGCAGTGGCAAGATCAAGTCCAGCCAGGGTGGTGGTGCGAACTTCATGTTTTGCGACGGCCATGCCGAGTTCATCCGCCAGGACCGTGCTGTCGCGCGCGACCCGGCCATGCGGGCCCGCTGGAACGCCGACAACGAGCCACGCATCAACCAGTGAGCGGGCGGGCGGTTCCCTATCCGGATATTCCGCAGTGCGGTAGTGAATCAGTGGTTCGTGGGTGTTTTTTCGGGTTGGTATCCCGGGGAGCGGGTCCAGGTTGAGGCCATCCCATGAAGTCTCTGACTCGCAGGCTGGCGCTCCGATGGGTGGTCGTCGCAATAGGAGGGCAGGGGATTGAGCGGAGCACTCAGGGCCTTGAAGACGGCCTCATCGCCCTGTGTGCGCTGCATCTCGATGGCACGGTCCAACAGGTTCCGGGACTTCAGGTGGTCGACAACCAAATCGAAGAGGTTGATGTGTTTGACCCGGAGGCCGGGCTTGGCCTTGGGCAAGCGTTCCACCAGAAACTGCAGATGCTCTCGGATGCGCAATTCTTCCTCGGCCGGGTAGTCGAAGATGTAGAAACCGATCTCGTTGCCCAACCCGGTGCCACTCAGGAGCTCGTCCGAAGTCAGCTTCGGAAGAATGCGATTGAGACGCTCTGTCAGTAGGTCACTCATGATCCGACGGTGATGCAGCGGAGAACGTAGTCTTCGCGGTTGAGTTTGAGGCTGGCGATGACCTGATCGGCGATGTGCGGCCGATGCAACGCTAATGACCGGGTGTCTTGAACGAAGCCTGCCTGAGCCAAGATCTGGAAGACCGAGGAACGGAGGCGTTGGACGGTGGAGTCACTCCACAGGGGCATCTCCGAATCGCGCCCTCGGCAATCCTCCAAGTATTCTTCCCAGACCTTGTTGGTCAGAACCTTGCTGAAGCGTCGATATTGGTCACGGAGGACGAGGTCCATGAAATCGCCGAGCAAAGGACTGTGCCGGATGGCGGCTGCCAGAACGGCATGCATGGCCACATCGCCTGCACCGTCGCGAATCAGATGAAGGATCTCCTGAGGCATGGGAGACAGGCGATCGCGGATCAAACGACCGAGGCGCTTTGCAGTTCCCGGGGTTCGGGTCTTCAGCAGGTTCTCGGTCAGGATCGCCTTCCGCCAATCCTGGGGATCACCTCCCTGGAGGATCAGACCGGCAACGATGCGGCTCTCAGCAACCTTGAGCCATCCCCCAGTCAGATTCGCCTGATAACGCGGAGCAGCTCGAGTTGGGTTAGTAGCTGCGACACTCATCCGAGCACCTCCAGAAATCGCTCCCCGTTATGTCTGAAAGGCTGAATCATTTCGGCAGATTCACCTTTGTCGCTCCCGGGCATTTTGCCTATTTTTAGAGCGCATGATGAAGACTGATGCTCAATGACCCGAAGCCCAGTTCTGGTTAGACAGGCTCCCGCAAATCCCGGGCAATAAGCCGGCTGCGACCCTTGAGAAAAGGGGGTGATTCGTAAACAGCTCCAGTGGGTAGCCGTTGGTGAGAGCATGCGAGTTTGGGTAAGACTGAATGGGGTGACGGCATTCTCAAGCTTTCCATCGAAGCTTTTCAGACAGACAGCCGTTACATCAATGGCCAGCGCAGGCATGACCAATCAATACAGCCGTGGCGATAGCCAAAGATTCATTTTTGAGCGGGAAAGCGGGAAACCTCAGTTATAGGGCGCCCACCTTCGGCCGGCTCGAAAGCCATTCCTGCGCTTCGTCAGGAGTTACGAGTTCTCGGTAGTTGTGGAAGATCATGGTTGTGTTGTTGCCGGCCTCGAGGGCGACTTTGGGCGCGCCACTGGCTTGGGCGAAGCGGCAAGAGCGGAAACTGTGGCAGAGCCCGTTTTTGACCCAGGCGAGTTGGGCCGAGCGGGCAGGTCCGCGCAGCAAGCGGTGGTTCAGTCCACGGTCGTTGGTGCTGGGGTTGATGGACGCCGCGTTTTGGGCGATGGGTTGCAGCCATTCGGGCAAGTTGTCCGAGATGGGTGCCCATCTGCGTCGTCCAATTAAAGCGGACACCTGTTCCGATTCATATCGGCCACCGATCCGGCTAAAGCGCCCACTACGTGCTTCAGTATCGGTTGGCTTCAAGCGAAACGGTATTCGAAGCGTTGAATTAGGCGGAGGACATGTGTCGGTTAGTAAGAGACTTTGAACGTCGGCGAGTCCTCAGGTCGACTCTGACGTTTGTCGTAGAGGCGAGTGGTGGAAATGTCTGAGTGACCGAGCCATTCTTGGACTTTCGCGATGTCGGCCCCGTGTTCGAGAGCGTTGGTTGTGGCCTACCTCAGGCCCAGACGCTGGGCCCTCATTCGGGCCGTCCATTCCCTCTTTGCCTCCAGTGCTCCCGATTCCGCGTGCTCGTCCTGTTCCTCTTGCAATGACGCCAAATGGTCGTCCAACTGCTGACTTGTCGAGAGCTGCGGCGGCGGAGATGCGGCTCTGGATTGGGCCACGAAAGCCTTTGACCTGTGGAGCGCCTGCAAGCGGCGCAAGGTTCCCAGACGAATACCTTCCTTCTCTTCGGTCTCCTCCCTGTTCGGGTCGTTGTTCTGGTCGTTGTTCATGGGTTTTTGATTCAATGCAGATCTGGAAGCGCTGAGTTACCTCTTCCTGGGACGTGGGTCCCGCTGACTGAACATCTCCTGCAGGAGCTGGAAGTCCTCCGGCCCCGGGCTCCATGGCTTGGCCGGCATCTGCCCCACTAGGAACCTGTCGTCTTTGCTCGGCGATTGAGCGCCTCCGACCCAGTTCCTGAGCAAGGCTGCTCGTTCCTGGCTCGATTGGTCGGGCTGTGGAGTGTTGTTGTCGTTCTGGTTCATTTTTGTAGTGGTTCCGTTTTCAAGAAAGGGTCGCGCTCATAAGAGAGTTTGGAGATGGCTCACCCTGGGACTTCTTCGAAACCGACCGGGGTTGAGCCGGCTGTCAGGGCCCGTTTGAGGTCGGTCACATGGCAGCAAGATCCCCTGTACTCGAAAGCAGGGCAGGAGTAGGTGCAATCGGCTTCCTCAACCTTCGAGGATGGTTGGATAGTGGAGAATTCAGTGTTGTTCATGCTGATGCTTTTGAGTGTTTCGCATGGGGTCGGACATCTGCTGGGGTAGGAAGGAGGCGCAGGCAATCCCCTGGGTATCGGCACCCAGATGCCCGGTTGATGACATCGAATCAACAGGTCGTGCCCAGTTTGACAGGTTCACGGTGGCCTTGTTCACGATTACGCTGCACCGATTCATCACGGCTTTGCCTCCAAAAACCCCCGCCACCAGAGGAAGTCGTAGGCATGCCTGAGGGCTAAGCCGG
>Ga0315907_10008599_pt1 | contig 10466 bp, 8 predicted proteins | sample LakEriMetagenome_3_FD_203525 | JGI IMG/M metagenome (GOLD analysis project Ga0315907, IMG submission 203525) | Freshwater fungal communities from buoy surface, Lake Erie, Ohio, United States - Buoy 12 MA123 | ecosystem: Environmental > Aquatic > Freshwater > Lake > Lake biofilm | place: USA...
AGCCAAGAACCGTCGAAGACACATGGCGCCGCATTGGTTCGCTGTGCCACGTCTTCGAGCCGCGAGAATGCGCCAACTACTTCAAAAACGCAGGATACGCGTCACAATGAAACGATCACGCTCTAACAGGGCGACAGTCTGTTTCAGGATTTCGGCCGGGTCGAAGGGCACGTTTTCGATCGCCATGTCGCCCGCTTCGAGGCGCGAATAGTCGAGAATCGCGTCGATGATGCCGAGCAGTTCGCTGGCTGATCGGCTTGCAACTTCGACATAGCTGCGTTGGCGCGCATCGAGCGGCGTGCCGGCCAGCAATTCGACCATGCCGAGCACGCCGTTCATCGGCGTGCGGATTTCGTGGCTCATGGTTGCAAGGAAACGCGATTTGGCGACGTTCGCTTTTTCGGCGGCGACTTTGGCGCGCTCGGCAGCGGTACGCAGCGTCTCGATATCGGTGAGGTCGAGCACGGTCGCGAAGATCCGCTCGATCGTGCCGTCGGCACGCCGATCGATGCGAAAATCCTCGCGCACATAGCGTGTCTCGCCGTCCGGGAGCCCGACTCTGTAGTGTCGTCGGCCGACCGATTTGGGACTGGCCAGCAAATCGCCGTGTTTGGCGCGGTCGTCGGGATGGAGGGCGGCGCCGAAATTCTCGAAATTGGGTTCTGCCTCGGGGCCTACGCCCCAGATTTGGCGCGCGCGCGGCGACCAGTATTGTTCGCCGCTGCGCGTGTCGAAGTCCCACCAGCCCATGGCAGCCGTTTCGAGCGCCAGTTCGAGGCGTTCGCGGGTTTTCTCGAGTTCCTCGAGCAGACCCGTCTGGGCCACGACGGACAGGCGCAACTGGCGGTCAGCCTCGATCTGCGAGCCGATCTCGCGCGCCGTGCCGCGATAGCCTTCGAACGCGCCGTCGGCCGCATAGCGCGGTTTGCCCGAGATCGAAATCCAGCAGCCGGCCACGCCAGGGGCTTTCAGACGGAAAACGAGGTCCGCGAAGGGTTCTTGCCGGTCGACGGCCTCGATATGCGCGCCGAAAGCCGGGTCGCGCGTCCATTCTGCGTCGAACATGTCCCAGCGCGACTTGCCGATCTGGGAGGCGGGCTCGATGCCGATGCGGCGGATGCCGTCCGATAGAAACGTGTGGCGGTGGGACGCATCGGTTTCCCAGAACCAATCGGACGATAGCTCGGCAAAATCCGCGAGGTGCGGTTCGCCTGGCGCGCGCGTTTGCGTGCGCGCTTGCTCGAAACCGCGGTAAGTTTGGCTGACGATCTCGCAAAGCCGCTCGACGTTTATTGCGCCGTCGCGCGCGATTTCCTGCAGTTGCTGGACGAGCAGTGGGTGTCTATCCGCCATCAATTTCAGCCGACCGCCAATTCGGGGCTCTGCGTTTCGGCGTTCGCTTCTCTGGCGGCGTGCCGCCGCTGCGTTATGCCTGGACAATTGTCGATCACGTCCGCGCCTCGAATTTCCGTACGTTTCCTTGCGCGGCAGTATACAGACCTGACGCAACGGCGTCACCGCTGCGGTACCGCAGAAATTTTTGCGGCAGAGCGCATTTTGTTCCGTCATCAAGACAAAGGGCCCCGCGACGTGCGGGGCCCTTGGCCGGCTTTTTGCCCCGTCTGCGACGGGAGACTTATTTGCGAACTAGCGGAACAGCCCCAGCAGAACCGAAGGCTGCTGGTTGGCGATCGACAGCGACTGGATGCCGAGCTGCTGGCGAACCTGCTGTGCCTGCACGACGGCCGATGCTTTGCCGATGTCGGCGTCGACGATGGCGCCGAGACCGGTCGTCGTTGCGTCCACGATCGCGTTCACGAAGCTCGACTGCAGCGTGAGCGTGCGCGTTTCGGCAGCATTGGCACCGAGCGACGTTGCCACTGCCTGCTGGAAGGTCGACAGGCTGCTGAGGCCTGCCGCTGCATCCGAAGCGGTGGCGACGATGTTGGCCGTCGCCGCGAACGTGTTGAAGGCCGCATCGACGGTCGATTGCGAAGTGACCGTGAGCACTGTTGCATTGGTGTCGGCAAGGAATGTCTTGGCTGTCGAACCGGCGGAGAGCAGATTCGTGCCGTTGTAGCTTGCCTGGCTGATGAAGTTTGCAACCTGGGCCGTAAGCGCGTTGAAGTCGGCCGTGTAGATCGAACGCTGGTTGGCGCTGATCGACCCGTCGGCGAGCTGCGTGATCTTGGCTTGCAGGTTGCCGATCAGGTTCGAGATGTTCGTCAGCGCCGCCTGCGTCATCGTGCCGATGCCGACACCGCTGGCAAGCGATGCTTGGATGGCGCCGTAGGCTTGCAGGTTGCCGCGAATGCCTTGCGCCACCGAGAAGGTCGACGCGTCGTCGGCCGCGTCGGCAACGCGATAGCCCGTCTAGACCTGCTTGGATGCGACGTTGAGCGCGTTTTGCGTCGTGCGCAACGAAGCCAGGGCTGTATAGGCGCCGATATTCGTGTTTACGGAGTTCGACATTTTGAGGTCCCTTTCTGGTTGATCGTTTCGACTTCTGTCGAAACTTCGCGTTTATGTTGCCAAACGTTGGTTTTCGCCCAGCGGCTGACAGTGGCGTCTCCACGCCCATAAACGGATTGCAGATTAACTATACGTGTTCTTAATGGTTTCGCAAGTATCTGATATATCTGATGAAAAAGTTTATTTTACATAAGTTAAGTTAAAATTTTACAATAAAGAATGGATAACTCAATGCAGCTTGGAACGCTACCCTGTTTGGGAGTGCCGCTTCTTTCAAAACTGAAAACAATTTAAGGTGAGACCAAAAAGAAAACGGGGACGGTCCGAAGACCGTCCCCGCGATGCGTTTGTCGAGAGCGCGTCCGAAGACGCGGGAAGTTAGCGGAACAGACCCAACAGAACCGAGGGCTGCTGGTTGGCGATCGACAGCGACTGGATGGCGAGCTGCTGGCGAACCTGCAGCGCCTGCACCGAAGCCGAAGCTTTGCCGATGTCCGCGTCGACGATGGCGCCGAGACCGGTCGTCGTTGCGTCCACGATCGCGTTCACGAAGCTCGACTGCAGCGTGAGCGAGCGCGTTTCCGACGCGTTGGCGCCGAGCGATGTGGCAACCGCCTGCTGGAAGGTCGAGAGGCTGCTGAGGCCAGCGGCCGCGTCCGACGCCGTCGCGACGATGTTGGCGGTCGCGGCGAACGTGTTGAACGCCGCATCGACCGACGACTGCGCGCTCAAGGTGAGCACGGTCGCATTGGTGTCGGCCAGGAACGTCTTGGCCGTCGAGTTTGCCGAGAGCAGGTTGGTGCCGTTGTAGTTCGCCTGGCTGATGAAGTTGGCGACCTGCGACGTCAGCGCGTTGAAGTCGGCCGTGTAGATGGTGCGCTGGTTCGCGCTGATCGACCCGTCGGCGAGCTGCGTGATCTTGGCCTGCAGGTTGCCGATGAGGTTCGAAACGTTCGTCAGAGCTGCCTGGGTCACCGAGCCGATGCCGACACCGTTGGCGAGCGACGCCTGGATTGCGCCGTAAGCCTGCAGGTTGCCGCGAATGCCTTGGGCCACCGAGAAGGTCGAGGCATCGTCTTGCGCATCGGCAACGCGGTAGCCGGTCTGAACCTGTTTGGAGGCGACGTTAAGTCCGACTTGAGTCACGCGCAACGACGCCAGCGCCGTATACGCACCAACATTGGTATTGATGGAGTTCGACATAGTATATTCCTTCCTTCTGGAATGGATAAAATCAGCTTCTGCTGATCTGCTGAGACCGTAACCCAGCAAATCGGGAAAGTCACTACAATTTTATAGAAATCTTTTTTGATGGTTTTGATGAAAAAACAAGCGACTTTTGGCCAACTAACTGAACCGAATACAGAAATTCCCCATTTTGCAAAGAATGCGTTTGGCGCATGGCATAAATGCGTGTAACGCAATGCCGGTTTTGCGGTCGAGAGGGCTTATGTCGGATTGACGGCGCCCGGCAAGGCTTGTACGAGAAGCGCCCCGAGAGGGCCCGAACACCGGTCGGCGCGCGGGCGTGGTGAAACTGGTAGACACGCGAGATTTAGGTTCTCGTGACGAAAGTCGTGGGGGTTCAAGTCCCTCCGCCCGCACCAGGGCCGCCCGTACGAATTCGCCGCCCAACATAGAGTGCCCTCAAACGGTCCCCGAAATTCTTCCGAGTTGGATGCCATGCAAGTCACCGAAACCCTGAACGACGGTCTCAAGCGCAGCTACAAGGTCATCGTGTCGGCCACCGACATCGCCGCCAAGCTCGAGCTCGAGCTCGACGACCTCTCCAAGAAGGTGCGCCTGCCGGGCTTCCGTCCGGGCAAGGCGCCCAAAGCAGTGCTGAAGCAGCGCTACGGCCAGTCCGTGATGGGCGATGTGCTGCAGCGCGCGGTGCAGGACTCCTCGAACCAAGCGATCCTCGAGCGCGGTCTCAAGCCCGCCATGCAGCCCAAAATCGAGGTCGTCGACTTCGCCGAAGGCAAGGATCTCGAATACAATCTGTCCGTCGAAGTGCTGCCCGAGATCGTGCCGGTCGATTTCAAGACGATCGAACTCGAGCGCCTGAAGGCGGAGCCCGGCGAAGGCGAGCTTGCCAAAGCGCTCGAAAGCCTCGCGCGTTCGCAAAAGCAGACCAAAAAGGTCGAAGAAGACCGCGGGGCCAAGAGTGGCGACACGCTCGTGATCGATTTCGAAGGCTTTCTCGACGGCACGCCGTTCCCCGGCGGCAAGGGCAGCGACCATGCGCTCGAACTGGGCTCGAACCAGTTCGTGGCAGGGTTCGAAGACCAGCTGATCGGCAAGCGCGTGGGCGACAGCTGCGACGTCAATATCGTGTTCCCCGAGCAATACGTGAACGACAAGCTCGCCGGCAAGCCCGCGACCTTCAAGGTGGCCGTCAAGGAACTACGCGAGGCGATCCCGCTCGAACAGAACGACGAGTTCGCCAAGGGGCTCGGCTTCGAGGACCTCGAAACGCTGAAAAGGGCCGTCAAGGACCAGCTGTCGCGCGAACTCACCCGCCATTCGCGCGCGCGCATGAAGCGCCAGCTTCTCGACAAGCTCGCCGACGCGCACAGTTTTGAAGTGCCCCCCAGCATGGTCGATCTCGAGTTCAACCAGATCTGGGACCAGGTCGAAGAAGACCAAAAGCGCGGCGTCCAGGATCCCGCCAACGCGGGCAAGTCCGAAGACGATCTTAAGGCCGAATATCGCGGAATTGCAGTGCGCCGCGTGCGCTTGGGCCTGCTGCTGGCCGAAGTCGGTCGCGTCAACAATGTCCAGGTCGCACAGGACGAAGTGAACCGTGCGCTGGGCGAGCAGGCGCGCCGCTATCCGGGCCAGGAGCGCGAAGTCGTCGACTATTTCCGCAACAACCCCGACGCGCTGGCGCAACTGCGCGCGCCGATCTTCGAGGACAAGGTCGTCGATTTCATCGTCGAGCTGGCCAAGGTTTCTGATAAGGACGTCTCGGCCGAAGAACTGACCAAGGAAATGGACGCGGCCTAAGCGCCCGCGTCCGAATTAGGGTCACTCGAACAAGGCGGCGATGCCCAAGGCGGGCGTCGCCGTCTTTATTTTTGCCGGATCACTTGATCGTGCGCGCCGCCCCGGCCTAGATATAGCGAGTGGCCCCGCGCCGTTGCGGGCAAAAATCTCCGGAGATCCAACCCATGTCGCTCGACGCCCAGATGAGCACCCTTATCCCGATGGTCGTCGAACAGACCGCGCGCGGCGAGCGCTCGTTCGACATCTACTCGCGCCTCCTCAAAGAGCGCATCATTTTCATGGTCGGCCCCGTCAATGACGGCGTTTCGAGCCTGATCTGCGCGCAGCTACTGTTCCTGGAGAGCGAAAACCCGAAAAAGGACATTTCGCTCTACATCAACTCGCCGGGCGGCGTCGTCACGTCGGGCCTCGCGATCTACGACACGATGCAATATATCCGCCCCGACGTGGCGACTGTTTGCATCGGCCAGGCCGCGTCGATGGGCTCGCTGCTGATGTGCGCGGGCGCCAAAGGCAAACGTTTCTCGCTGCCCAATTCGCGTATCATGGTCCACCAGCCCTCGGGCGGTGCGCAAGGCCAGGCGACGGATATCGAGATCCAGGCGCGCGAAATCCTCAATCTTCGCAAGCGCCTCAACGAGATCTACGTCAAGCACACCGGCCAGCCGGTCGAGGCGATCGAAGCGGCCCTCGAGCGCGACAAGTTCATGAGCCCGGACGAAGCCAAGACGTTCGGGATCATCGACGAAGTCGTGGTCACGCGTCCGCCGCGCCCCGAAGAGAGCAAAGCCGCCTAAGAACGACGTTGCGGCGTACCGTTTGGCACGGTCTTGGCACGGCAAACGCCGGTGCCAGGAACGTGGCCGAAATGCGTGCGACTTGTAACGCTGCTGTCAGAGTTCTATGTTTTTCGAGGGGGCGGGACAATTTCCCCCAGCAGCGACGGAATTAGACCGGCGGCTGCGGTTGCCGCAGATGCCGGTGAGGGCTAACATCCAACCATGTCCGGATTCCCATGGGGGGAACGACCGGACGGAGCGGTGACGGAATGAACAAGTCCTCGGGCGATTCGAAAAACACGCTTTACTGCTCCTTCTGCGGGAAGAGCCAGCACGAGGTCCGCAAGCTGATCGCGGGCCCGACCGTGTTCATCTGCGATGAATGCGTCGAACTTTGCATGGACATCATCCGCGAAGAGCACAAGACCACGCTGGTCAAGTCGCGCGACGGCGTGCCCACGCCCAAAGACATTTGCCAGGTGCTCGACGACTACGTGATCGGCCAGGACCACGCCAAGCGCGTGCTGTCGGTCGCGGTGCACAACCACTACAAGCGGCTTTCGCACGGTACCAAAGGTGCGGAAGTCGAGATTGCCAAGTCGAACATCCTGCTCGTCGGCCCCACGGGCTGCGGCAAGACGCTGCTGGCCCAGACGCTGGCGCGCATCATCGATGTGCCCTTCACGATGGCCGACGCGACGACGCTTACCGAAGCCGGCTATGTCGGCGAAGACGTCGAGAACATCATTCTGCGTCTGCTGCAGGCGGCCGATTACAATGTCGAACGCGCGCAGCGCGGCATCGTCTATATCGACGAAGTCGACAAGATTAGCCGCAAGTCCGAAAACCCGTCGATCACGCGCGACGTGTCGGGCGAGGGCGTGCAGCAGGCCCTGTTGAAGATCATGGAAGGCACTGTCGCCTCCGTGCCGCCGCAGGGCGGGCGCAAGCATCCGCAGCAGGAGTTTCTGCAGGTCGACACGACGAACATTCTGTTTATCTGCGGCGGCGCGTTTGCCGGCCTCGACAAGATCATCGCGGCGCGCTCGCGGGGCACGTCGATCGGCTTCGGCGCCGACGTACGCGGGCCCGACGAACGCACGACGGGCCTTATCCTCAAGGACGTCGAGCCCGAAGATCTGCTGAAGTTCGGCCTGATCCCGGAATTCATCGGCCGTCTGCCGGTCGTCGCCACGCTGACCGATCTTTCGGAAGAAGCGCTGGTCGACATTCTGCAGAAGCCCAAGAACGCACTGGTCAAACAGTACCAGCGCTTGTTCGAGATGGAAGGCATCAAGCTCGGCTTCTCCGACGATGCGTTGAAGTCGGTCGCGCGCAAGGCGATCGCGCGCAAGACGGGGGCACGCGGTTTGCGCTCGATCATGGAAGTGATCCTGCTCGACACGATGTTCGAGCTGCCCGGCATGACCGGCATCGAGGAAGTCGTGATCAACAGCGAGGTCGTCGAAGGTCGCGCCAAGCCATTGCATGTGCACGGCGAGCGAACGCCGGCGGCACAAGTCGGCACGTCGGCTTAAAGCCGACGTCTCCGCCGGCCTTTGATCCAAGGCTGGCACTTGACCTACTGTTTACCGGCGCCCAATTCCCTGGGGAGAGCCGCGGCGGTACAAAATTCTGGCGCTGGCGTTGCAGTCCCACCAAGGTCGGCCGAGCTGATCGGCCGAGCAGCAGGAAAGTCGAACTCGAATGGAATCGAAACGCGGCACGCTCTATCCCGTCCTTCCGCTTCGCGACATCGTCGTTTTCCCGCACATGATCGTCCCGCTGTTCGTGGGCCGCGAGAAGTCGGTGCGTGCCCTCGAAGACGTGATGAAGGACGACAAGCAGATCCTGCTCGTCGCCCAAAAGAACGCGGCTCAAGACGATCCGCAGGCCGGTGACATCTACGAAGTCGGCACGATCGGCACGGTGCTGCAGCTGCTTAAACTGCCCGACGGTACGGTCAAGGTGCTCGTCGAAGGCGGCGCGCGCGCACGCGTCACGTCGTGGGGCGACAATCCGAGTTTCTTCCAGGCCTATGCCGAGCCGATGCCCGACCGGGCCGGCACGGCCTCGGAGATGGAAGCGCTCGTGCGCACGGTCGTGAGCCAGTTCGAGCAGTACATCAAGCTCAACCGCAAGATCCCGCCCGAAGTGCTCGTCTCGGTCAACCAGATCGACGATCCGGGCAAGCTTGCCGACACGGTCGCCTCGCATCTTGCACTCAAGATTCCCGAGAAGCAGGAACTGCTCGAACTCGACACGGTCGCCCAGCGCCTCGAGAAGATTTACGCCTCGATGGAAGGCGAGATCGGCGTGCTGCAGGTCGAAAAGCGCATCCGCAACCGCGTCAAGCGGCAGATGGAAAAGACGCAGCGCGAGTACTATCTGAACGAACAGCTGAAGGCGATTCAGAAGGAACTCGGCGAGACCGACGACGGCAAAGACGAAGGTGCCGAGATCGAGGAGCGCATCAAGAAGACGAAGCTCTCCAAGGAAGCGCGCGACAAGGTCTATGCCGAGCTCAAGAAGCTGAAATCGATGAGTCCGATGTCGGCCGAAGCCACGGTCGTGCGCAACTACATGGATTGGATCCTGTCGATCCCCTGGAAGAAGCGCACCAAGATCAAGCGCGACGTGAAGCACGCCGGCAAGGTGCTCGACGTCGACCATTACGGCCTCGAGAAGGTCAAGGAGCGCATCCTTGAGTATCTCGCAGTGCAGGAACGCACGATCAAAATGCGCGGCCCCATCCTGTGCCTCGTCGGCCCGCCGGGCGTTGGCAAGACGTCGCTGGGCAAGTCGATCGCCAAGGCGACCGGGCGCAATTTCGTGCGCATGTCGCTGGGCGGCGTGCGCGACGAAGCCGAAATCCGCGGCCATCGGCGCACCTATATCGGCTCGATGCCGGGCAAGATCATCCAGGGCATGAAGAAGGCGAAGTCGTCCAATCCGCTTTTCCTGCTCGACGAGATCGACAAGCTCGGTTCGGACTGGCGCGGCGATCCGTCGTCGGCGTTGCTTGAAGTGCTCGATCCCGAGCAGAACGCGACCTTTGCCGACCACTATCTCGAGGTCGATTACGACCTTTCGGACGTGATGTTCGTTACGACGGCCAACACGCTGCGCATGCCGCAGCCGCTGCTCGACCGCATGGAGATCATTCGCCTGTCCGGCTACACGGAAGAGGAGAAGATTGAAATCGCGCGCGGCCATCTCATTCCGAAGCAGGAGGAGATGCACGGCCTCAAGAAGGGCGAGTGGTCGATCACCGACGAGGGCCTGCGCGATCTCGTGCGTTACTACACGCGCGAAGCGGGCGTGCGCAGCCTCGAGCGCGAAATCGCGGGCCTCACGCGCAAAGCGGTCAAGGCGATCCTCGTTGAAGGCCTCAAGAAGGTGCAGGTCACGCCGGAGAATCTCGAGAAGTACGCCGGCGTGCGCAAATTCCGCTGGGGCGAGATCGACGGCGACGACATGGTGGGCCACGTCAATGGTCTGGCATGGACAGAAGTCGGCGGCGAAGTGCTGTCGATCGAAGCCGTCATGTCGCCCGGCAAGGGCAAGATGACGATCACCGGCAAGCTCGGTGACGTGATGCAGGAATCGATCCAGGCCGCACATGCTTATGTGCGCAGCCGGGCCGCGAGCCTCGGCATCAAGCCGCCGATGTTCGAACGCCGCGACATCCACGTGCACGTGCCGGAAGGGGCCACGCCCAAGGACGGTCCGTCGGCCGGCGTGGGTATGGCGACCGCGATCGTGTCGGTGCTGACCGGCATTTCGGTTCGCCGCGACGTGGCGATGACGGGCGAGATCACGCTGCGCGGCCGCGTGCTGCCGATCGGCGGCCTCAAGGAGAAGCTGCTGGCCGCATTGCACGCGGGCATCAAGACCGTGCTGATCCCGAAGGACAACGAAAAGGATCTGGCCGAAATACCCGAGAACGCCAAGAAGGCGCTCGAGATCGTCTCCGTCTCGACGGTCGACGAAGTGCTGGCGCGCGCATTGACGCGCGTTCCGCAGGCCATCGAATGGATCGAGCCCGAGATCGAAAACGTGCCGACCAAGAAGGCCGAAGACGACGCGACCGGTCTCGTCACGCACTAAGCGTCGCGGATACGCAACGCGCGCGCGAAAATGGGCCGCCGACGGAAACAAAACTCGTTTCCGTCGGCGGCCCTTCGCGTTTTTTGTCAAGCCGGA
>Ga0315907_10008609_pt1 | contig 10460 bp, 6 predicted proteins | sample LakEriMetagenome_3_FD_203525 | JGI IMG/M metagenome (GOLD analysis project Ga0315907, IMG submission 203525) | Freshwater fungal communities from buoy surface, Lake Erie, Ohio, United States - Buoy 12 MA123 | ecosystem: Environmental > Aquatic > Freshwater > Lake > Lake biofilm | place: USA...
AATCGACCGGTTCTAAAAATGTTCCCGTTACCATTTCCTGGTTCTCATCAGCTGTTGTGCGCACAACGCCCTTTGCAGACCCGGAACGCACTAATTATTTCTCCTCTCGCCTTTACTACTGCCATCAACTCTTAATAGCACGTAAAATAAACGATGCTCTTTCATTGCAAGTATCACCTACAGTTGTGCATCGCAATCTAGTTGCCGATTCCTCGATGAAGAATGACATCTTCGCCATTGGTTTGGGTGGACGTTATAAAATCACCAAACGCTCTTCATTCAACTTCGAATGGGTTCCTGTTCCGGGTAATCAGCTCGAAGATATTTATAAAAACTCCCTTTCTCTTGGGTTCGATATTGAGACCGGAGGCCACGTTTTCCAGCTACATTTCACCAATAGCAAACCCATGAATGAAAAAGGATTTATTACGGAGACGACCGGTAATTGGGCGGAAGGCGATATTCAGTTTGGCTTCAATGTATCGAGGATGTTCTCAGTCGTGAAACCTAAAAAATCACCTGAAGACTAAATTTTTAAGCGCAACCAAGAATAGTGGGTTCCGGGTTGTATTAACATCACAACCACTAGTAACAAGAAGCCCTATGCGTACGCTTTTTATACTTCTTTTCTCAGCATTGTATGCTTCGAGATTAACGGCACAACTCTGGGTACAAGACTTTGAGACCAATGGTTTGGGCACAGGCTACACCTCTGCCTCCGTTTTTACCGACAACCTCAACGGCCACTACAACCGCACAAATGGCTCTAACATTTCGACTACCACCGCCCCATATTCGAACAAACATGGAAACTTCATTTGGGCAGGTGAAAATTTGAATATCACCGGGGGCAACGGTGACGGGCTTCCCAACAAGACCATCACCTTCACTGCTATAAACGTGTCCGGCCAAACAGGCCTTCAATTTCGCGGCCTTTTTGGCTCCGGTAATCCTGCAGCGGGTTGGGATTACGACGACATTCTTTATGTTGAATACAGCATGAACGGCGGCCCCTGGACGAAGATCATGCAATTTGCCGCAGCGGGAACACAATCAAACTCAGGTCTCTTTCACGATACCGATTTAAACGGCTTGGGAGAAGGCATTCCTCTCACCCCTGCTCTGCAGCAATTCTCCGCGAATATTTCTGCAACAGGAACTTCCTTTCAAATCAGAATTTACGCTTCCTGCACTGCACAAGCGGAAGAATTCGCTTTTGATTATTTGAGATTATACAGCACCACTACTTCGGTTGAGGGGTGCACCTCGCCATTCGCCACCAACTTCAATCCGGCTGCAACTTCCGATAACGGGACTTGCACCATCAACGGATGCACCGATATCCAGGCACTCAATTACAATCCGGTTGCAACGGTAAATGATGGCACCTGCGTGCTCTCCGTTCCAAATGTTCACTTCAATGAAATTCATTTCAACCCAAATGAATACCTCGGATTCACGGATGCAACTCATGAATTTATCGAAATTCACAACAACACTTCCGCCGCGGTCAATATTGCCGGTTGGCGCATTGCCGGTGGCGTAGATTGCACCTTCCCTATCGGAGCATCGATACCTGCCAATGGATTTGTGCTGGCGGCAGCAACCATTGCAACCTACTCCGGTGGCGGTATTCCGGTATATCCATATACAGACGACCTCAATAACATCGGAGAAAATATTCGACTCTACAACGCTTCCAATATTTTAGTTGACCAGGTTACATTCTTCTCCAACTGCTGGCCTTCCGCTGCAGATGGCAATGGACCTTCCCTTGAGTTAATCAACTATGACCTCGACAATAATCAATCGCAGAGCTATTGCGCTGCCGGACTTGTCAATGGTACACCCGGGCTAGCGAACACGTGTTACTCCAATCAAATTCTAGGCTGCACAAATGCAAGTGCCATCAACTACAATCCGGCAGCGACTCTCAATGATGGCTCGTGTATTATTGAAGGATGCACCTATGCAAATGCGCTCAACTACAATGCCTCAGCAAATACGGATAATGGAAGTTGCATTTACCCTGCTGTCATTCCTGGTTGCACCAACTCAAGTGCGACCAACTACAACGCTCAGGCAACAGTCGATAACGGCACCTGTGTCTACCCGCAACCAATAATTGGCTGTACGTATTCAACCGCTTTGAATTACAACGCTAATGCGACTGAAGATGATGGAAGCTGCGTGTATCCGGCCTCCATTCCGGGCTGTACGAATTCACAGGCGTTGAACTATAACCCTTCGGCAACCATCGACAATGGAAGCTGCACCTACCTTCAACCCGTTGGAGGTTGCACCTACGAAAGTGCTATTAACTTTAACCCACTGGCATCAAGCGACGATGGTACGTGTCAGTTCGCTCAGTCTGTTCCCGGTTGTACCAATCAAGCCGCTTCGAATTACAACCCTGCTGCAACCATCGACAATGGTTCTTGCCAGTACACCATTCCCGGAAGCGGATGTACGTATGCCGGAGCACTCAATTTCGACCCAACCGCAGTGAATGATGATGGCAGTTGCGTTTTCGGAACCGGAATCGGTGGTTGCACCTATGCTGAGGCACTTAATTACAACGCGGCCGCAACAATAGATAACGGATCATGTGTTTTCGAGTTAATCGCACCGGGCTGTACCAACTCCGATGCGCTGAATTATGATGCAAGCGCAACATTTGACGATGGCAGTTGTGTTTACCCGCAGCCTATTCTGGGATGTACGTATGCGAACGCAAGCAACTATAACGCTCTGGCAACAGCTGATGCCGGGAACTGTCAATTCGCAGACCCTATTTTAGGCTGTACAAATTCTTTAGCTATTAACTATAACACCAACGCTACGTTCGATGATGGAACCTGCACCTATCCTCAGCCCATCATTGGTTGCACGTATTCCTTTGCAACGAATTTCAACCCGCTGGCTACACAAGATTCCGGCGAATGTATTTTCCCGGCGGCCATCACCGGATGTACGAATAACACAGCACTGAACTACAATCCAAACGCTACTTTCGACGACGGGTCATGTCAGTATCCCGTGGTGATAAACGGATGCACCTATTCTACTGCTATTAATTACAATGCTGCCGCGAACATCGATGATGGCTCCTGCAATTTCAACATCAATGAAATTCCCGGGTGCACCTATCCAAACGCGACAAACTACTCATCAACTGCAAATGTCGATAACGGCTCATGTTTGTTCGCGCCCCTACAGAACAACTGCCCTGCAGATATTGATGGAGACCTACTTGTAGGTGTTAGCGATTTGCTTCTCTTCATTGCTGACTACGGCACAACCTGTAATTAGAAAATTCTCTATGAAAAAAATAACGACACTTCTATTCTCTCTCATCACATTCATTGCGCAATCGCAATTCATTCAACAATGGCAAACAACCTACAACGGTGATGGTGATTTCTCTGACCACTTTACATGCATGATTGAAGGTGAAAATGGAAATATCTACGCCGCAGGATACACTCAAAAAACAGACGACAATGCTGATTTTCTGGTTGCAAAATTCAATCCTCAAGGCCAAACGGTTTGGACACATTCATGGCATGGTAGCGGACAAGGTCCGGATATAGCCTATGGAATTGTATTTAATAATAATACCATTTTCGCAACCGGTGAAGTGAGTAATAGTGGCGTTGGATTCGACTTCTTCACGCTTGCCCTTACCATCAGCGGCGATTCCCTTTGGGGAGCCCATTACAACGACCCTACCTACAATCAATACGACCAGGCCAATGCTATTTGTGTGGACATCGATGGCAATGTGATTGTAGCAGGCGAAAGTGATCGCGATCCCAGCAGTGTAATCAATGACGACATATTGGTTGTCAAGTACAGTCCGACAGGCACTTTAGTCTGGACACAACGATACAATCACACAGGCAATACAACCGATCGCGCAGTGGCTGTCGCATGCGACGGACAGAACAACGTTGTAGTTGCCGGAAGAGCGAACAATGGTGGGGATGATGATTACGCCGTGCTGCAATACAGTCCAAACGGCACACTCAACTGGTCACGGTTTTTCGATAATGGCGATATTGATCGTGCGGCCGATATGGGCATTGATGTGAACAACAACATTTATGTAACGGGTAGAAGTAACAATGGCAATGACGATGACTTCCGAACACTGAAATACAACTCCTCTGGTATTGAGCAGTTCAACGTAGCATATGATTTTGTGGAAGATGATCGTGCTGATTTTATGGATGTGAATCCCGACGGATCCTTCGTTATTACAGGAAGAAGCGATGGTTCCGCTGCAGCCATCACCAACTACAATTACCGGACAGTAAAATACACAGCTGATGGCGCGCAACAATGGACAGCCACATACGACGGCACCGGAACAAACGATGACATCGTTCAAGACATTGATCTAACAGTGGCTGGCGAGGTTCTTATCACTGGATATTCCGACGCCAACGCTACAGCCCTTATCCAAAACAACATCGTCAGCATTAAATACAATAATGCAGGATCAGCTCTTTGGACAAACGTATTCAACGGCACCGCCACTCGCGCGGATGAATCGGGAGCATGCATTATCGACTCACAAGGCAATGCTCGCGTAGCCGGGCACACCGAAAATATGCAGGCGCAACGTGATGCCATTCTTCTCACCTATGACGTTTCAGGAAATACAACTGGCACAGCTATTTGGACGGGCACAGGAGACAATAGCGACAATGTACGAGAAATAGAGCGCGATGCAAACGGCAATATTTACGTTGCGGGATATTCTGTTGGCAAAGACACTGATCGGGATATGTTCCTGATGAAATTAAATTCAGCCGGCGATACCGTTTGGACACGCAGTGTATCCGGAACGCTTTTCGGAAGCGATGAAGAAGCAAATGCAGTTGCGTTTGACAACGCCGGGAACGTGATTGTTTCAGGTTACACCAAAAACTCAGGCACCGGCTCTGACATTACAATTCTGAAATACAATGGTGCGGGAACGCTTCTATGGACGGCACAATACAATGCCACAGCCAATGAATCAGATCGCAGCTACGACATTACAACGGATGGTAACGGCAACATTTATATTACTGGTAAGACAGATATCAACGCTTCTCCTGTAATTACGAATGACGAACTCTTCACTGCCAAATACAGCAGCAACGGTACTTTGCTCTGGTCATCTGTTTTCAATGGAGGAACCGGAAATCAGCGTGGCAGATTTATCCGTGGAGGCAACTCAGGTAGTGTTTACGTGTGCGGTCAATCGAACAATGGTACAGATGAAGACGTGCTTGTGGTGAAATATTCCACCTCAGGCACAGTCCTTTGGTCGTACACATACCAAGGAGGAGATACAGAACTATTCGAAAGCTGCGCGCTGACAACTGACGAATCAATCACTGCGCTTTGTACATCATCTATCGACCCAACAACGGGCGAAGGATCAGCACTCAAAGTGTTTCAGGTGAACGCCAACGGTTCATTGACTTGGGAACAAACCTACACAGCGGGTAATAATCTTCAATCAACAGGAGAAGCAATTGAATTGGCACCCAACGGAAATTTCATTCTGGTTGGATCCATCTTCAATTATACCACACCGGAAAGTCATGATTGCCTTGTTGTTTGTTATGCAGCGACAGGTGAATTCGCATGGGAAAACCTGTATGACTCGGCTACGCAACTCGACGATGTGGGCGATGCCATAACCATTGACGCTAATAACAATGCTATGGTAGCCTGTCATTCGAATGTATATAGTGCCAGTGATCTTAAATACATTACTACCCTTCGTTCTATAAACAGCAGCGGCCAGCTTATCAATTCCGGAACCCTCGATGCTTCCGACACGCTCACCGTTTGCAATGATTTGTTGATAGCAAATAATCAACTCATCGTAGGCGGAAGTCGCTGGAGTGTTGATGGCGCCCGCGACATCATCGTGGCTCAATACGATATCCAACTATTCGCGGAGGAATCAAAGCCAAGCACCTTTGTTACGTTCCCCAATCCTGCTTCGGACTGGTTAAATTTCACATGCCCATCGGAGCTAATCGGAAGTTCATTTAGCATCAGCGATTCCTTTGGCCGAATCGTTTTAAGCGGTTCAACGAAAGGAATGTTGAACACTCTAGACACTTCAGAATTATCCTCAGGCATATACACGGCAACTATTATTTCAGACTCGCAACTCTTTACCTCAACTTTTATCAAAAACTAAAATGCGCATCAAACAAACCATCGCAACCCGCGGAATCACCGAGTACACCCTCAATCAAGAATTAGCATCAACACGCATCCCGAAAGCGGGTGATGTTGGGTTGTTTCAGGTGATTGAGGTGGACCGCCACAGCAGCATGCAGTGCATTGACAAGCGTTCGCACAGCATTTTTGACGGTGATTACATTCTCGCCGTGTTCGGTGATCGATATGCGACATCTCAATATGAGGGCTATGTGCCTACTGAAGTACTGGACGTATACCACATCATTGGAGCGGGCGGCGTTATCGGTATAGTGCGTACCAAAAATGCCGCTTGGGAAGATTACGAGCCTACCACGGTAAAACTTGTTGGCTACTGTTGCGACCAGGAAGGACAGGTAATGAATACCCTATTCCGAGAAAATAATCGCACCGCCTTTACAGGTAAAGTGCCCAACGACGCCAAGATCATTCTATCTATTGGTTCTACCATGGACAGTGGTAAAACAACAACGGCAGCGCACATTGCACGAGGCCTAAAGACAACAGGCAAGCAAGTTGCATTCATGAAGCTTACCGGAACTGTATACACCAAAGACGTTGACTATGTAGTTGACTGCGGTGCAGACATTGGTGTTGACTTCAGCAACCTCGGCTTCCCATCTACCTATCTCATTGACGAGCAAACCATTCTCGACATTTATCAAACTTTGCTCAACGAACTGGGCCAAAGCAAACCGGAGTACATCGTGATGGAAATCGCTGACGGTCTTTTCCAACGTGAAACATCTATGCTACTGCGCAACAAAGCCTTTATGAGCACAATTCACAATGTCGTATTCTCATGCGGCGATAGTTTAAGCGTTATGGCCGGTTTGCAAGTGCTTCATGGCTGGGACATAAACCCATGCATGGTTAGTGGTCGCTTCACGATGAGTCCATTACTCATCACAGAAGTAACAGACCGCATGAATATACCGGTACACACCATCGATCACATAATGACAGGAGAATTAAATGCTATCTTCGACCGGAAAACAGTCCCGGTTGAATCATGATGCTTTCGCGAAAGAAAATGCTGCAGCAGTTTGTTTCGAAAAACAAACCTGTTATTGCTGTAGCATTATTATCGGCATTTTTAAGTTCCTTATGCAGTGTGCTCTTACCGCTTAGCATTGGTAGTTTTTACCAGATTGCTTTCAACGAGACAAGCGGCAAAAATGAGCTACTGGAACGCATAGGCATATCCATGGACTCGCTTTCTACATTCTTCATGTTCTTTGCTGCCTTGACCCTTTTGAAAGGACTGCTGACATGGGTAGAACACGTAGCTATGCGAACCATTGAAGAAAGAATTACCCATGACGTAAGAAGCCGTCTTTTCCATGCGCAGATGAATCACGATTTTGATGCGTTTCACACCCGATCCGCAGGTAAATATTTAGCGCGCTATTCAAGCGATATGCAGGCCATTCAGCAATATGTGTCAAAAGGAATCATGAAGCCCATAGCCGATGGATTGTTTCTGATCGCCGCTTTCCTTTTGCTCTTTCAATTGAATAGCAGCTTATCCACAACGCTACTCATTGTGTTCGTGGTCGGTTCTATATTCATGGTATTGGTTTCCTCTCTACAAAAAAACCCGAATGAAACGAGAAGAAACGCCCGAAGCTCCCTGCTGAGTTTCATCGAACAACGTTTGCATGCTATTTCGACTATTAAAGTTTTTAATCGAGCTCATCCCGAAGAGGTAAAATTCGCGAAGCGAAATGACAAGCTCTACCAAACCTCCATTCGCTTTCAACTGATGAATGGTCTAAACAGAGCCTTGCCTCAAATCATCTTTTTTGCCGCAATCGGAATACTTCTTTTCCTTTCCATTCAAGCCGGCTACAAGGAAAATGCAACCTCCTCGTCTTTACTTATATTCATCTTGATTTTGCTCTACCTGCAAAGTGTTTACAAGCGATTATTGCGCGTACCCTCGTTGCTCGCTTCGGGTACAACGTCATTCGAAAACTTAATGGCTGTGCTTAATCTTCCTCACGAAGTCATGCATACCCATGTTGAGCGGAAAGCGTTGCACAAGAATTTATCTTTACGCATAGAGAATCTCACATTCGAATACACAGCAGGACATCCCGTTTTCCGGGCCTTGCATGCCACCATGACCTTAGGGCGTTTATACGCTATTGAAGGGAAAGCCGGAAGTGGAAAATCTACACTCCTGCGACTGCTGTTAAAACTCCATAGCGTTGAACGTGGTCGTATTTTCATAGCCGGTCATGATATCAACGACGTAGGAGCGCATGACCTACGGCGGCTTATGACCACCGTAAGCGACGACTATCCTTTACTTGGCAATACCATTTTCGAAGCCATTTCCTATAGTCGGAAAGACGCTAAACGACCCGCTGTCGCTGAGGCTCTGATAGAACTCGGACTTACCAATCCAGCGGAGGCGGAAAGCTATCTCGACCGACGGATCCACGCCACCTTGTCCGATCTATCTTCCGCCGAACGACGCATGCTTCAGTTCGCAAGAGCCTTACTCACACAAAAACCCATTATTCTGCTCGATGAGCCATTTATTGGATTAAGCATGGAGAATCTTCGTGCCGTCATTCATAAACTGAATGGCCTGAAATCAGAATCCATTATACTCATCATTGCCAAGGAAATCCCAAACGAACTTTCAATTGACCAGCACATACACTTATGAAAACATTGCTTATTAGTGCGCTATGCACGGTTCTTCTCATGGCGTGTAAAAAAGAAGAAGGCGTTGGTGGTGACGCATCCATCAGCGGACAAGTTTGGACATATGCCGTCAATGGGTCATTTACCGATACGATTGCTGAGTATCCCGCGGAAGACACCTATGTCTATATCGTTTACGGCGACAACACCGGATTCGATAAGCGCATTAAAACGGATTATAACGGATACTTCCGGTTTAATTTCTTGTATCCCGGCAACTACACCGTTTATGTGTACTCGTTTGATCCTACTGAAATTGATGGACAAAGCCCGGTCATTCGTGAGGTTACTATTGAAGACCGAAAAGAAAATATCGAAATGGATCGCATTGAAATTCTTGCACAACCATGAGAGCAATTCTTTTCATAAGCGTTTTAACTCTTTTCTGCTCCTCAATGCCGGGCCAGGAAAATCGTCAGATTCGTGCTAGAAAAATCGAGCAAACAAATGTTCGTACTGAGCAAATTCAGAAAGGCGAAAGAGAAATTTCGTTCGCCCATACTCGCTACGATAAAAAGGGTCGAGAAATCGAGGTACAAGAATTCGATGCTGATAGTAATTGCGTCAAGCTGGAAAAATTCCGCTACAATCGTAAAGGTCGTGAGATCTTTCGGCAAGTCACTGATTCAATTTCACATGTACACACTCAAACCATAAGCACGTATGACAAATGGAATCGACTAGCGGAAAAAGTTGTTTCAGAAAACAATCAGATCCAAGAGCGAACAACCTACTCCTACAATACGTTCGATGACAAAATTGAAGAGACGGTATTGGACGGATCCGGTAACCTAAAAAAAGTTACACGTTTTGAATATGATTCACGGTCCATGCTTACTCGCAAAACGACCACGAATTCAAAAGGCGAGATTGTATACGATAAAATGTATCGCTACGAATATTGAAACCGATTGTATACATAGCTATTCTCGCCTCATGCCTTCTATCGGCCGGCGCATATGGACAGCAAAATGATTTTGTTTTCCAGCCCGGATTCACGGTAAGCAAAAACTTAAATCGCACATGGGATCTATCGCTTGGGACCCAATTAAGTTTCAATCAGAATGCACAGGAATTATGGTTTGCCTTTGTCGACGCTTCTATTGGTTATCGCATCAACCGTAATCTCAATATTGAAATTCACGCGCGCGAAATTCAGAGTCGACAATTAAACAATTCATACCAGTCGCGCCATTTATTCTACAATACCATCACCTACAGCAAGGGTTTCGGAAAATGGAGTTTATCTGCTCGGAACCGCGTGCAACAGCTTGTATATGGAGAACATTTCTCAGATAGCTTCAAAGGGCCACTATGGTACAATCGCAATCGCCTGGCCATTCGTTACAAGATCAACTACTACTGGTCACCGTTCGTCTCTGCAGAATGTATGTTACCACTTAACAGACCCAATCGTAAAAGCATTGATCAGTATAGATTAGCTGCCGGAATGAGCTACACCTTCAATGAGTATATTCGAACCGATGTGTATTACCAATTACAACAGC
>Ga0315907_10008610_pt1 | contig 10459 bp, 11 predicted proteins | sample LakEriMetagenome_3_FD_203525 | JGI IMG/M metagenome (GOLD analysis project Ga0315907, IMG submission 203525) | Freshwater fungal communities from buoy surface, Lake Erie, Ohio, United States - Buoy 12 MA123 | ecosystem: Environmental > Aquatic > Freshwater > Lake > Lake biofilm | place: USA...
GTTGATTCCAGTGCCAGGTCTAAACCCAGTCGCAGCTCGCTGCTCAACTGCAAATTCGGTCGCTGGCCTGTGGCGACAATGATTTGTTGAATGTTCTCGACGCGGCGTTGCCGTCCTTCTGGTGTGAGCCCGGTCACAGTGAGGGTGTCATTCTCTATTTGCACATCGGTGATGCGCAGTCCAGCCACCAGGGTCAAGCGGCCCTGGTCGTTCAGGGCTTTGAGGGCCGCACCCAAGGCACCACGTGCAGGCAATCCATCAGCTTGGCCACCGCCAAAAACCCGGGTGGGGTGGCTGCTGCGCACCGCCCAAAGCAGTTCGGTGGCGGCGGTGTTTTGCGCCAACTCCGCCAAGGCGAGCAAGGCGTTGGCGGCAGAGTGACCTGCGCCCACGACCAGGGTGCGCTGACCCGCATAACGCTCGCGGTCTTTGCCCAAGACATCGGGAATGCCGTAGACGATTTTTTCTGCTGCTGCAAGCTCGCCGCGCGCGGGCAAGCCGTCGCTGCCCATGGGATTGGGTTGACTCCAGGTGCCGCTGGCGTCGAGGACCTGACGGGCCAAAAACTCCACCACCGAGCCTGCTTGTTCTGCGCGGATGAGAAACGCCGCTTGATCACGACCTTGACTTTTCACTTTGTCAAAACCCAGGCGGCTGACGGACTGCACCCGCGTTTGTAAGTGCAGTGTTTTGGACACGGCAGGCAGTGCAGCAAACGGCTGAAGCACTTTGTTGACCATGTCCTTGGCCAGCGGCAAGTCGTCCAGCGGCGGAGCCGACCAAGCGCTGGCTTCAAGCTGGGCGCGCATGGCGGGATCCAGGTTGTAGCGCCACGGTGAAAAAAGTCGCACATGACCATAAGCAAGCAAATGCGCGCCGACGCTGTCGCCCGCTTCCAGAACCAAGGGGGTGATGCCGCGTTCAATCAAACGTGCGGCTGCGGCCAAACCCACGGGCCCCGCGCCGATCACTGCCACCGGCAGGTCTTTGGCCTGCGGACTGGACGTCACCAAGGGCAAGGTCATGAAGGCCGCGCTAGAAGGGCAGACCCCTTGGAATTCGACCGACTGCAGCAGCCCAGCAGGGGCGTTTTCGCGTAGGTCACGTTTGAAACCGAAACGGGCAAAGTACTCGGGCGCGGTGACGGTGAGCAAATGCACGCTGTGGATGCCACGCTTGCGGACCTGCTCCAACAACAGCTTGACAAGGGCCTCACCCACACCGCGTCGTTGCCACTGCGGTGCTATGGCGACAGACCGCAACAGGGCCACGGATCCGGGTAATGAAGGGTAAATTTCTGCGCCTGTGCAGCCCAACAACTGACCGTCTTGGGTGGCGATCACATAGGTGGCCAGATGGTCGTAGGCACCCTCGGTGGGTAATTTCAGTTCTTTGAGTAAAGCTTCGATGGCGAGCCAATCGGCTTTTGAAGCTGGGCGCAGTTGGTAGTCAGGAGAGCTTGTCATGGTGACACCTAGAAGCCGCCGCGGGTATCACGGCTTGGGGTTGGACACAGTCGACACGGGTAGGCAGCAGGTGGCCGCAGTGTCTACGCGCAAGGCCTGCAGCAGCGAGGTCAACGACTGTTGAATGAGGGCTTGTTGCGACGCGGGCAAATGGCCCAGCAGTTGCGCCGCATGCTCATCCAGCGTGCGGTTGAGCTCGGCGACGGTGCGGTGGCCCTCGGGTGTGAGCGCGACGATCCAACTGCGTGCGTCCAGCGGATTGCTGCTTTTTTCCACCAAGCCGGTGTTCAACAAACTGTTGACCGCACGGCTGACCCAGCTTTTTTCCAGATACAGACGTTGCCCCAAATCGCCCATGGCTTGCGGCCCTGATCGCGCCAGTTCTGTCAACAAATGACATTGGGTGCTGGTGGTGCGACAGCAATCCGCCACCACCCGTTGGGCACGGCTGTACAAACGGGTCACCTCGCGCAGCAAGCTGCCCGAGGCAGCGGGTTCGGGAGGATTGGAGGGGAAACAGACCACAGGCGATTTCATGTCTTGCGCTTAAATAGTTGTGTATAGCAACTATACAGACAAAAAAAGGGGCCGCAATCCGCCCCTTTGACCATCGATGAATGACCTTCATGGCGAGCGCCCCGTGGCCGCAGCCCGTGGCCTGAGCAAGACAAACAAGCCCCAACCGATGAAGGCACCCAGCACTTGCGCCATCACAAATCCCGGCGCACTTTGCGGCGCAATGCCGGCAAAACTGTCACTGAACATGCGGCCAAAAGCAGCAGCGGGGTTGGCGAACGAGGTGGACGCGGTGAACCAATAGGCGGCGCCGATGTAAGCCGCCACCATGGCCGGTGCGCGGCCTGCTGGGGAGCGCAGAATGATGAAGAGCAAACCTGCCGTGGCCACCACCTCGGCCACCCATTGCCCTTGGCCGGAGCGCAGTTTGTTCGACCACTGCAGCACCGTCATGTCGAACATCAGGTGGGCGAGCCAGGCACCGAGCATGGCACCCAGCAATTGCGCGGCCGTGTAGGGCAGCAGTTGTGACTTGGGCAATGCACCGCGCAGGGCCATCACCAAACTCACAGCCGGGTTGAAATGCGCACCGCTGATGGGCCCGAGCGCTTCAATCAACACATAGAGGCCGCCCACTGTGGCCAAGGTGTTGGCGAGCAGGGCGATGGCGATGTTGCCGCCTGAGAGCCTCTCGGCCATGATGCCCGAGCCGATGACGACTGCCAGCAACAAGGCGGTGCCCAGCAATTCGGCCAACCATTGTTGGGCTGCAGTGGGGTGGTGGGACATGGGGAATCAGCTTTGCCCGATGGTGACAAGGGCGTCTTTGATCGCAGCGGGCGACAGGGTTTCAAGTGGCAGCGACAGCAACTGCAACATGCGGTAGCCGATGGCCTGACGCGTTAACTCAAACGCGCGGCGTTTGCCTTCGTCGCCACCTTCGGCATTGGAGGGGTCAGGGTAGCCCCAGTGCACCTTCACGGGCTGAGCACCACTTGCACCACCGAAAAACACGGGGCAGGTTTCCGCGGCTGCGCTGTCGCACACGGTGATGACGATGGACAAGGGCACGGCGCCGTCCTGGCTGAACTCGTCCCAACTCTTGCTGCGTGTGTAGCTGGTGTCTATGCCGACCTTGTTGAGTGCCTCGAGGGCAAAAGGATTGATACGGCCGCTCGGTGCACTGCCTGCGCTGTGGGCTTGCACATCGCGACCGAGTTTTTTGGCCCAGTGGTTGAGCATGGCTTCGGACAGCACGCTGCGGGCGGAGTTGTGGGTGCACAGAATAAGAACGTGGGTGGTCATGGTGAGAACAACAGGTCAGGGGTTCAGGCCTGGGTGCGGCCGATGGTGTCGAGTTCTTTTTTCAAAGACAAACGCGCCAGCGTGGCGATGGGCAAGGCCAGCATCAGCTCGATGCGGCGCTTTAAAACGATGGCGGTGTCCAAGAAGGCTTGGGCTTTTGCCTCGTCGCCCCCGGGCACATGGCCCGGGTCGGCAACACCCCAATGCGCGGTCATGGGCTGGCCCGGCCAGACCGGACACACCTCACCGGCAGCGTTGTCGCACACGGTGAAAACAAAGTCGAGAGCGGGCGCGCCTGCCTGCGCGAATTCGTCCCAACTCTTGCTGCGGTAGCCCTCGCTGGGAATGTGCAGGGCTTTCAGCGTGGACAAAGCGAAGGGGTTGACGCTGCCATTGGGGTGGCTGCCGGCAGAGTAAGCCCTGAACTGGCCTTTGCCCAGGTGGTTCATCAGCCCTTCGGCCAGGATGGAGCGGGCGGAATTGCCTGTGCAGATGAAAAGGACGTTGTAGGTGGGGGTGTTCATAAAAACCTCAGCAACAGGACGTGGATGCCTTGACGGGAATGGCGATCGGTTTGCCGCGTGTGGGTGGGCAACATGCGGCCTGCGCTTGTGTTGGGGCTGCGGGTGCGCAGCAGGCAGATGCGGCCACAGATTCAATTAAAGAGGCTTCTGAGGCGACTGCTTCTTTTTCATTGAAAACGGGGATGTTGCCCAGCGTTTGAAAATGTTCCCAGGCAATGCCTTGTGGGTCCGTCACCCAATGTTTCTCGCTGCGCGCGTAGCAACAGGTGGTGGCACCTTCATCCACCATTGCCATGTCGGCAGATGCGGCACGCGTTTTCAACTCAGCCAGTTCCGCTTCGTTGTCGGCCTGGATCCCCAGGTGGTCAATGCCCGCTTTGTCGCCGCGAGTAGAAATCGCGAAGTTAACCGGGGGGTCTTGCAGCATCCACTTGGCGTAGTCGCTTTCCGTGCGGGTGGGGTTGGCGGCAAAGAGCTTGGAATAAAAGCCGATGCTCTGGGCCAGGTCATCGACGTGCAGGTGGACGTGGAAACGTTTCAAGGCGAGTTCTCCGTTCAGCAGGTGGTGCAGTCAGGTGCTGTGGTGGTGGCGCACGACGTGCCTTGGCAGCAGTGCGCGGTGAGGTAAGCCAAAAGTTCGTTCATGTGGGCCAGTGAGGGTTTGTAGATGAGGTTACGGCCCTCTCGTTCTTGGGACACCAACCCTGCATGCATCAGCTCCTTCAAGTGGAAGGACAGGGTGGATGCGGGCACGTCCAAGGTGGCGGACAGGGCGGTGGGTGTCAAACCTTCTGGCGCCGCGCCGACCAACGCACGAAAAATGCGCAGCCGCATGCCTTGGGCCAAAGCAGCAAGTGAGGCGAGGGCGATGTGTTCTTCCATATTTCTATGTTTATCGAATTATAGAAATAAGTCAAGCCCACCCTCGTCTGAGCACAAACGGGCGCCGTGGTTTTGTTTCGCGCAAATAGCAGCCCGTGAAAACCCGAATTCGATGAGAAAAATGCTCACGCAACACTTTCACTCAACACATTAAGTGCTTGTTTTTGAAGGGTTTTCTAAATCCAAAATCACTTCCCAAGAGACTCCTAAGTACTTGATTTAATTGATTTTTCTTACACATTCGAGTGGTCATTCCAAGAAGAATGCGCTAAAGTGCATCAAAGTGCATTTTTGTGGGTTTTTGTGGTGACTGTCGCGCGTTGCAGTCATCCAACGAATGGTTCATTCAGTGGCAAACATCGTCTTCCAAGGGGCGTCGGCGCTGACTCTTGATGTCAAGGGTCGCATTGCCATGCCTGCGCGGCACCGGGAGGTGTTGGCGGCGATGGGTGTGAACGAGCTGACCATCACCAAGCACCCAGAGGGGTCGCTGATGATTTTTCCTCGCCCCGCCTGGGAATCCTTCCGGGACAAGGTCGCCGCGCTGCCGATGTCGGCCAGCGGTTGGAAGCGCATCTTCCTGGGCAATGCCATGGATGTGGAGATCGACGCGGCATCGCGCGTGCTGATTTCCCCCGAACTGCGCACCGCGGCCGATCTGCACCGCGACCGCGGTGTGATGCTGCTGGGCATGGGCAGTCACTTTGAGCTCTGGGACAGCGCACGTTATGCCGAGCATGAGGCTCGCGTGATGCAGTCCGACATGCCTGATGCGTTGAAGGACTTCAGCTTTTGAGTCGCACGCTGATGAACGCCACTAACGTCACCCACACGTTCGCCCACACCACGGTGTTGCTCAACGAGGCCGTGGACGCGCTCGTGAGCGATCCACACGGCATTTATGTGGATGGCACTTTTGGGAGAGGCGGCCACACCCGCGCGCTCTTGCAGCGCTTGGGCGAGAAAGGCAGGGTGATCGCCTTGGACCGCGACCTGGATGCCGTTGCAGCCGCAACATCCGGGCAAACGCGGGTCGATGACCCGCGTTTTTCCATTCATCACACTGCATTCGCGAACATGGTGAATGTGCTGGCGCAAGCCGGTGTTCACAAGGTGCATGGTGTGCTGCTGGACCTGGGTGTGTCGTCCCCGCAAATTGACAACCCGGAGCGTGGGTTCAGCTTTCGTTTTGACGGTCCGCTGGACATGCGCATGGACACGAGCCGTGGCGAAAGTGCCGCCGACTACCTGGCCCGTGCCGACGAATCCCACATCACCCAAGTGATACGCGACTACGGCGAAGAGCGGTTTGCAGCGCAGGTGGCCAAAGCTTTGGTGGCGCGCCGTGATGCGGGGCAGCCTGTGCGAACGACGCGCGAGTTGGCCGATGTGGTGGCGCGTGCCGTCAGAACCAGAGAGCCCGGCCAAGATCCCGCCACGCGCACCTTTCAGGCCTTGCGCATTTTTGTGAACGCAGAACTTGACGAGTTGCAGCATGCGTTGAAAGCAGCCCTTGACCTTTTGTTGCCGGGCGGGCGTTTGGCGGTGATCAGCTTTCATTCACTGGAAGACCGCATCGTCAAAACCTTCATCGCACATGAAAGCAAGGCCGAGTTTGACCGCCGTGCCCCCTTCGCGCCCGAAAAGGCGATGCGCCTTAAAGCGGTGGCGCGCATCAAACCCAGCGTGGCTGAGGTGGCGGCCAACCCGCGCTCACGCTCCGCGATTTTGCGTGTGGCCGAGCGCACGGTGGCGGAGCAATCCGAGATGGCCGGGGTGCTTGCATGACGCGCTTGAACGTGCTCCTGCTGTTGGCCTTGATTGCCAGCAGCCTTTATTTGGTGCGTGTGTCCTATGACGCTCGTCGACACTTTACGTTGCTGGACAGAGCCAAAAGCGAAGCGCGCCAGCTTGACAGCGATTACGAGCGCTTGAAAACCGAGCAGCAGTCTCAGGCCACGCCGCTGCGGGTGGAGAAAACGGCGCGTGAAAAACTCGCTATGCGCAGCGCATCGCCCAACGTGACCCACTATGTCAGCCGCGGTGCGTCAGCGCCGACCACTGGCAACACACCACCGGAGGTGCGTTGATGGCCAGTCGCATGCCATCGAGCCACCGGACCGCTTCCAGTTCAGCGGGTCACAGCAGCGTGCGCAGTGTGAACTACACCAGCAGCCCCTTGCTCGCGTCCAAAACACCGCCTTGGCGTTCGCGGTTCTTGGTGGCGCTGATTGGTTTGGGTTTTTGCATCCTGCTGGGCCGGGCGCTCTATGTTCAGGTGATTGGTGCGGATTTCTTCCAGCGCCAGGGCGAGATGCGTTTTGCCCGCACGCTGGAGCTGTCTGCCAGCCGTGGCCGCATCACCGACCGCAATGGCTTGTTGCTCGCTTCCAGCGTCCCCGCGCCCTCGTTGTGGGCCATACCCAAAGACTTCGAGGCCGACAAATCACAGCGTCGGAAGTTGGCCAAGCTGCTCAACATGACGCCTGCCGAACTGGACAAGCGGCTGTCTGACAACCCCAACTTCGTGTGGCTACGCAGGCAGGTGGACGACACCGTCGCCCAAGAGGTGCAAGCGCTTGGCGTTCGCGGCGTGCATCAGGTGCGTGAGTACAAACGCAAATACCCCGAGGGTGAATCAGCTGCTCACGTGGTGGGTTTCAACAATGTCGAAGACAGAGGTCAAGAGGGCATTGAGCTGGCTTTTCAAAATGAACTGGCGGGGCGTGATGGCAGCCGTCGTGTCATCAAAGACCGTTTGGGCCGTGTGGTGGAAGACATTGGTGAGAGCGTGGCGCCGGTGGATGGCCGCGACATCGAGTTGTCCATTGACTCCAAGATCCAGTTTTTCGCCTACCAGCGTGTGCGTGATGCCGTGGCCGAGCACAAAGCCAAGGCCGGCAGCGTGGTGGTGCTCGATGCGCAAAGTGGTGAGGTGCTGGCCTTGGCCAACTACCCAAGTTTCAATCCTGCCGACCGCAAGAACCTGACGGGTGCCCAGTTGCGCAACCGTGCCCTGACTGACACCTTCGAGCCTGGATCCACCATGAAGCCCTTTGTGGCAGCGCTGGCGATTGAAAGCGGGCGGGTCAAACCCACCACCGTGATTCCCACTGCGCCGGGCCGCATGCTGGTGACTGGGCTGCCCATCACCGATGCCCACCCCCATGGCGACTTGACGGTGGAGGAGGTCATTCAAAAGTCCAGCAACGTCGGCACCGTCAAGATGGCCATGCAGATGCAGCCACGCGAGATGTACGACATGTTCACCGAGCTGGGGCTGGGACAGAAACCTCAGCTCAACTTCCCTGGTGTGGTGACGGGCCGCTTACGGCCTTACAAAACATGGCGTCCGATTGAGCAGGCCACGATGAGTTACGGCTACGGTCTGTCGGCTTCCTTGTTCCAGCTGGCCCGCGCCTACACCGTGTTTGCGCACGATGGCGAGCTGATGCCGGTCTCCCTGGTGAAACAGCAGCAGCCCGTCGGTGGGGTGCGTGTCATCTCGCCAGAGACGGCCGCGGCCATGCGCAAGATGTTGCAAATGGCCGCAGGTGATGGGGGCACCGCACCGCTGGCCCAGGCCATTGGGTATTCGGTGGGCGGCAAAACCGGCACGGCGCATAAACAAGAAGGCAAGGGTTACGCCGAGAAAAAATACCGCGCCTGGTTTGTGGGCCTGGCACCCATCAAAAATCCACGCATCGTGGTGGCGGTGATGGTCGATGAACCCAGCAACGGCCAGTATTACGGAGGTGTGGTGGCGGCGCCGGTATTCAGCGCCGTGGTGCAACAGACACTGCGTACCTTGAACGTGCCACCTGACATCGAGGTGCGTCCCCACATCGTGACGCGGCAACTCCCCGCAGTGGAGGAGAGCTTCTGATGCCGCTGCTGCATTTGGCCACTGTGGAAGAGGCACTGGCTTGGCTGCAGGCACAGGGCGCGCAGCGCCTGTGTGCGGACAGCCGGCATGTACAGGTGGGCAGTGCCTTCATCGCCTGGCCGGGGTATGCAACGGACGGTCGCCGTTTCGTTGACGCCGCATGCGCTGCAGGCGCAGTGGCTTGCTTGGTAGAGGCCGAGGGTGCCAGGGCTTTTCGTTTCAATGATGAAAGCAAGGTCGCCACCTTCGCCGGGCTGAAACAGCACACAGGCGTGTTGGCTTCACGGTTTGAACAACAACCCAGCAGCAAATTGAAGATGGTGGCTGCCACGGGCACCAACGGCAAAACCTCGACCGCCTGGTGGACGGCACAAGCACTCAGCGCTTTGGGCCAACGCTGCGGTGTGGTGGGCACGCTGGGTGTGGGTGAGCCGCCGCCAGTGGGCTCGCCTGGGGATGTCAGCGCCGCGGTGTCCGTCACGGGTCTCACGACCCCCGACCCAGTGACTTTGCAAACTGCGCTGAACTCTTTTGTTCAGCAGGGGTTTTCTGCCTGTGCACTGGAGGCTTCGTCCATTGGCTTGGCAGAACACCGGCTGGCCGGTACCCACATTGACGTCGCCTTGTTCACCAATTTCACCCAAGACCACCTGGACTACCACGGCAGCATGGATGCCTACTGGGACGCCAAGGCCGCGCTGTTCGCTTGGCCTGGTCTGCAGGCGGCTGTGGTGAACGTGGACGATGCCCAAGGGGCTTTGCTGGCAGAAAGATTACGCGGCAAGTCGCTTGCCCTGTGGACCTATTCCACCACGGGCCAGGCGCGCTTGTGCGCGACCCAAACCGTCAACGACGCCGATGGACTTCGTTTCACAGTGACCGAAGGAGAGGAACAACACCTGGTGCGCACCCGTTTGATTGGCGACTACAACGTGGCCAATTTGCTGGCCGTCATCGGGGGGTTACGGTCCTTGGCCGTGCCCTTGGCCGACGCCGTGGCGGTTTGTGCGGGGCTCACACCGGTGCCGGGGCGCATGCAACGCGTGGCCGTTGAACGTGATACTCCGGCCACCGGTTTGCCCGAGGTGGTGGTGGACTATGCCCACACCCCCGACGCACTGGAAAAAGCACTGCGTGCCCTGTTGCCTTGGGCTGCCCAAAGGCAGGGTCAGCTGTGGTGTGTGTTTGGTTGTGGCGGCAACCGCGATGCCACCAAACGGCCTTTGATGGCCGCTGTCGCCCAGCGTTACGCGGGCGCCATCGTCTTGACCAGCGACAACCCCCGTGACGAATCACCCGCCACCATCCTGGCGCAAATGGCCAGCGGGCTGTCGTCGCAGAGTCGGGCCATGCAAATCGAAGACCGTGCGCAGGCCATCGCCTACGCCATCCAGCAGGCCAAAAGCCAGGACGTGGTGCTGCTCGCTGGCAAAGGCCACGAAGACACGCAGGAAATTCGCGGTCAAAAACTGCCTTTCTCCGACCTTGCCCACGCCAGGTCGGCTCTGGCCACGCGGGCTGCTCAGCAGGGAATGCCGGCATGATGACCTTGGGCCAACTCCACGCCATGCTGCAAGCGCGATTGCCCGCAGGGCAAACCTGCAGCCTGGTCGGTGACCCTGCCACCACCTTGCACCGGGTTCACTCCGACACGCGCAGCCTGCAACCCGGCGACTTGTTCGTTGTTTTGCGGGGCGAGCGTTTTGATGCCCACGAGTTTTTGCCCTCTGCATTCGCCAGCGGTGCGGCAGCCGCTCTGGCGGAGCAGGGCTTGAGCGCCGAACGGCCCGGCGTGCAAGTGGCCGACACCCGACAGGCTTTGGCCGCCTTGGCTGCTCAGTGGCGCGCGTCTTTCACCTTGCCAGTGATCGCTGTGACGG
>Ga0315907_10008618_pt1 | contig 10454 bp, 1 predicted proteins | sample LakEriMetagenome_3_FD_203525 | JGI IMG/M metagenome (GOLD analysis project Ga0315907, IMG submission 203525) | Freshwater fungal communities from buoy surface, Lake Erie, Ohio, United States - Buoy 12 MA123 | ecosystem: Environmental > Aquatic > Freshwater > Lake > Lake biofilm | place: USA...
ATATACGTTGGGGTTTACGTTCTGTAGGAGAAGATTAATAGATGACCCAGTGAATCCTGATCCTACAACATCACCAGTGAATGTGATGGGTTGTGGAGGTATTACGATTGGTGTAGGGGTGATGTTTGTAACTAGGCCCTTGTTGTTGACAGTGATGATTGGAATGGTTGAACCATTACCAAATGTACCAGGGGCAAAGTTTACTGTAGCAAGAGTGAGAGTTCCTACACCAGGGCCACTGGCAGTACCGTCACCAGTGAGACCTGTCAGATAGTTTCCAACAGGCTGGTATGCTGTTGAGTCGAGTGTACCATCACCCTTTACAAACTGACTGGCTGTACCACCTGTGGTGATGTGCTTGGCAGCCTCTACGTTTCCTACAAAGGTGAGTGTGAAAGCACCTCCAATAGTGGTATTCTGTATGAGAGATCCACCCAGTTGAACAGGGTCAAAAGGTGTTACTTGGATAAGACCGTTGTTGAACGCATATCCTACACCAGCATTCTGGAAGGCTTGGTTAATCTTCTCGATGACAATCTGTAGATTGTCGTTAGTGTTTACACCAATGTAAAGAAGATCCTGACCTCTGTAGAACACACAGGTGGAGTTCAATATCACTGGACACGGTTCGGCTCCGCAATATACTTCTGACATCAGTATAGAGATTAGGTTTACAAAAAGCAAGCCCAGAGGATGTGTCCCCTGGGCATGAGTTGCTTTCTGTAGTTATTGTAAAACTAGTGATTACACGGTTATTTATCAACAGGTTATTACCCGATACCATAATTAGACTGCACTCTGATACCAAGATCTTTCGCAACATTAGGATAGATCAATGGTAAGTAGCCTGTCATTTGGTTTGCAAATGGAAAAGTTTTCATGACATACTTAACCACTTTTGTTTTTTCTTCTAATTCTTCATCCCCCACACCTATTGCGTACATTTCTTTTAAGAAATTCCCCATTGCCTTTGTTCCATTATTTACCAAAGACACTGCTGGGAAAGGTCCACTTCCAACAAGATTGAGAATAGATGTAGGATTGTAGAAGTACATCACTTCATCTAACAACTTGTCAGAAAGTCGTGCTGCATATCTGAATTGATTTTTTACAGCTGGATCTTCGTCTTCGTCTGGAATAGATGCTTTGATTGCAAATGTCAATGCTGCTAGTATTACCAAGAATGCAAGATCTTTTGCAACACCTCTCAAGTTTCTTTGATAGAGATCCATGAACAATGCTTCATCCATTTCAAGCTTCCTGCCTGTTTCTCTTTCATATTTTTCAGCTTGTCTTTCAAAAGCAGCTCTCATCAATTCTACACCAGCATCATTTCCAGTAACAAGACCAACTAATCCATCTCTGTTCTTTGAAATACCTTCATACAGAAATGACATGAGGGTTCTCATTCTTCCCCACTCATATGCATCTGAGCCAGCATTGTATTTCATGGCACCAAATCGCATATCTATTGGTCTTGGAATCCAGTTCTTGAACACCATGAAGGAGTTTCCTATGATTGTCATGTTGATAGTTCTCTTGTCATCATCAGAAAGATTACCCATGGCATCTTTGCTCAATTGTTGAACTTGCCTTCTTAATTCAAGAACGCTATCAGACAATCTATCTACTCCTGGTATCACAAACTTTCCATTCTCAACCGTGGCAAGTTTCATTACACCCTTTTCTTCAATCAGCTTCTTTACAGATTCTTCAAACTTCTCATTGAATGCTTTTCTATCAGCCGAACTGCCAACATACTTGCCTTTGTATTCTGGAAGAGACCTCAAGTATTCTCTAGCATTGACAATTTTATTATCTACCACAACGCTGTTCTTCAGGTATGCCAAGAAGTTGATTGACTGCACTGACCTGTCAGCACTTTTCATCATCCACATAAAGAAGTCTTGAACCCCTTCAGCAGTTACAACATTTGTAGAAAGCTTCTTTGCAAGATCTCTTGTATAACTATCTGTCAACGGAACAAAGTATTCGAAAGCCTTCATGTATTTGTTGGCATCTTCTTTATTGAACTTGTTCATTGTAAGTTCTGTCTGAGCAGAAAAGAAGTCTGACTCTGTAAAGTACCTGCCAGAATTGATGATCGACTGCATTGTTCCACCAAAGAGAGATGAAATCGATGATCCTAAGTTGAACCCTAGAGTAGTGATTGAGAACATTCGGTTCAGTGTATCACCAAGTTTACTAATAGTGATTACATTGTCCTCTAGATTTTCTGGGAACAAATCCATCCCCAGTTTCTTGTTCAATGTTTTTCCCCAAGTACCAAGTTTGACAAGTGCAGCATCAAAATTTTGATTGTCCACATACTTCTGTCCATAAATGATTGACTTGATCATTGTGTCAAGAAGCTCATAGTTTCCTTCTGTCCCTTCTTCAAACAACAAGTTTCCAAACTCATCCTTCTTAACCTTTGACAGATTCGATGTGAGTATTGACTTCTTGTTCTTCTCAACCCTAGCAATACTTTTTACTTGGTCTTCTATTTCTTTCAAGTATTTGAACTTCAAAGCAGCTTCGTTGTATAGAAGCATTGTTCTAAACAAGTCGCCACTGATCGGTCCATCTATTGCTGTAGTAAAGTATTTCGGAATAGTATTGATTGGCTTACCTGTCTCTGGATCAAGTTGTCCATATCCAACATCACCAGCATCTACTGAGATGCTTCTCCAGAACTGTTCACCTAGAGCTAATTTTTCTCCTTTAACCAACGCTTCTGTTACAGATCCTTGTACGTATGGTAGGAATATTCTTGACCTCTGTGCAGAGATGTAACCTAGCTCGGCGTATTCATTATTCTTTTCAATAATGTAATCGTAAAATTCTTTTGCAGCTGAATTCTCTGGTCTATTGAGATTCTTCCACTCTTGAGTTTCCCACTTTTGTATTGGAAAATTTCTGACAACGTTTCTGATTAACCATCCTGGAGAGGTTTCTGTAGAAATATCATACAGTTGTTTTGCTTTAGCAATTTCAGCTTGAACTATTCTAGCAGCATCTTCAGGTTCCTCAGACCTTGGCCTTTTTTGGATTCGATCAATTTCTTTTGCCAGCTCTTTTTGTATAGCTTCATTGAGAAGAGAATGATCCACATTTTCTCTGATCCATGCAAAGTCTTTGTCTTTAGTTGCTTTCTTCAACTTCTGATAAAACTCTACATTGTATTGATCGATGAGTTCATTCTTGTCCTTCTTCTTCATGATTGAGAAGAAGTCTTTTTGAGTAAGATTTTTATTGGCTGCCCATTCTAAATACTTGTTACGAAGCTCCTCAAGTTTAACTGATTCAGCTTGAGTCATTATGGTAGCTCTACCAATAGCCTTACTGGCTTTCTTGAAAAGCAGTTGAATAGACTTCACTTGAATTGTAGAAGTTGATGCAAATGCTTTCGTAATACCTCTTACAATCTTCTCTGGAACAAGCATGTCATCAACTTTCTCTTTCTTGGCAATGACATTTGCTACAAAGTCTTGGCTGTATTGTGTGATCTTCTTTACGTTCTTACCAGCTCTGTCAGAGATGTCACGGAGTTTACTTCTCATATCCTCGTCAACAATATCTTCAAGCAGCAAATGAATGTCTCTATAGGTGTCCAAGGTTTTAATCAAACCTTCTGACTCAGCAGAGAAGTCATTCATCTCTTCCTCAGTTATCTTTGATAAGTCCTGTGGGTTTTTGTAAAGTGTCTCGTATTTTTTGTAGAAGTCATCAATTTTTATTTGTAAAAAAGTTGCTTGCTCAATCAATGGCTTCACATCTTGCTTGACTTGGAGCTTCCTAATGGCTTTGAATAAACTATCTAATTGCTCACGCTTCTGAAGCTTCTTGCTTTCTGGAACGTCTTGATCAGCAAATCTTTTGTAAGCAACGTTCAGCTTTTTGATCAATTCATCAACCTCAGGATTGCCTGTAAACTCTTCTTCTGTTGGAACAGGAAGCAAGTAGTCTGCTTCGTCAGAAATTTCTTTGACGTTCACACTACCAATCTTTACTCCTGTAAGTTTTGGGAGCTCTACAACATTTCCTTGCTTGTCTCGCTTACCTCCAACATACTCTACGCGAATAGGAATCATTCTGGTTTGTCCAAAATCCTTTGGTAGCACACCATAGTTTGCAGTGAGAATCTTTCTATACTCGTTCATTTGGATGTTCCATGATTCAATCTTGTACCAAGGAACATCTTTATAACGCTCGTTTAGATCCATAAACTTCCAGTCAAGGATGTCAACCTTTCCTGTTTTACTAATTGCCATTAAGTCTACGGTACCACCAATTCGTTTACCATCATAAATGGTAATCTCTGACAGAAATCTTGTATCTCCACCATTTGCTTGATCCAAAGCAACAAGTCTCTGTTCCAGATTTTTAACAAGAATGTTATAGAACTTCTGGTCACCTAGTTGGGAGACATAGTTGTCATTTTCCCTCTTGTATTTTCTGATGTCAGCATCTCTGAGGTAACCATTCTCGTCAACAAATAATGAAAACGCATGCTCAAAATCAGCATGTCCTTTGGTGCCTTTCTCTTTTCTCAAATCGTCTACTGCTTCATCATACTTGTCCTTGAGAAGATCTTTCTGATTCTTGTAGTAGGTGTTTGATATGTCAGATACACGAGAAGGTATTTCAACACCATCGATGAAGTATCTTTCCTCTTCACTGCCATCAGGACGCTTAACCTTCTTCTTGGTTATTCTTTTTGAGGTTTCTAGAAGTTTGTCATAAACATTGTCCTGCTTGCTTTTCTGCAAGAATACTGATTCACGCTCTTCTCTGATGTCATCAGCTGTACCAATACTTTTACCAGAGATGATGTCAATTGCAGCTTGATCAAAGCCTGATTTTTCATAAAGCAGTGACTTAAACCAATCAACAATGTCTCTCCACCAAGACTGTACCTTCTCTAGGTTACCTGGCTTCTCACTAAACTCATCTGTCTTGTTGATGATTTTCTCTACCAACACTTTTGCAATAGCTTCCTCTTTCAGTTTGATGACGTTAGGCTTACCGTCTATTTGATACAATGGATCGTTACCATAGTCAGCAAATACTTTGTTGAGCATGGTGTATCCATTAATCTCCTTCATCAATGTCTGATAGAGCTTCGGGTTGGTTTGCTTGATGATTGCCACAGCAAAGTGCATAGCTTCTTCAGGAAGAGCCTGTGCTTCTTTACCTTCAACAACAGCAAGAAGTTTTTGTGTGATGTCAGCAATACCATTAGCGTCATACTTGGTGCCATTGACAACAATCTCCTTCATCACCTTCACATCTACACCAACTTTCTCCAAGAAGTCTTTGATCAACTTCAATGTCTTTGGTGAAACAGTAGATGGTAAAGTTGCTTCAGAAGGTTTTTGTAAAAGTAAATCGTCCCTTTGCTCTTGTTGCATGAGAGGTTCATCACCCTTGAAGAAATCCAAATCACGTTCGAACTCTTGCTCAGCTTTTAATTGACGATTGTATTCTTTGTTAACAGCCTCATCAAGAGAATTAATTTTTACAAAAGCTCCTCCTTGACCAGAATAAGGAACCACTCTAGAAATAGCAGATTCCCAGAGTGTGTTCAATTCATTGACAATTTTCTTTGCAACAGAATCAGCCATCACTGCCTCTGGATTCGGAAGCAATTCGTCAATACTGTTCTCGATTGTTTTTCTGATTTCTATAGGACAAGGCATTTTCTAGCAAGTCTTTTTGTAAAGGATGGCTTTCATTAAGATATTCTTCTTAATGTCTGGATCAGTGACAGTTTCTTTTCCGAGGTTGGTCTTTCCACTACCAAGGATTCTGCCATCTGAAAGTACGAAATATTCACTCTTGTTGTAAGTGGAGATCCTCAATGTTTTGTCTTGGTATTCTTTCTTAATATCCACCTTGTTCTTAATAGTCTGATCAGTCACCTCTTTACCGTTTGTGAAGAACATTCTACCATCAGGAAGGACGGATATTTTGTACTGATCCACCTGAATTGTTCTTGCTCCACTGACTTCTGAAGAATCATCAATTGGAGTTATCACTGCATCAGGTCTGTTGATCGTTATCTTTGGTGTAGTATTTATAACTTCTCTGATGTCTGTTCGACTATCAAAGAACTTCTTCAATGCATCAATGTAATCTTTGTCAGGAGAACTTAACTTAAGATCATCTTTAAAATTGATCAGTTTTCCTGTACTTCCTTCCAGTACTCCAGAGGTATCGCCTTGTCGACGAAAGATCTGAATGTCTTCATATCCAGGGATGATTAAACGTTTACCGTAGAAAGCATTCAATACCCTTGTCTCATTTATATACGAGCCATATACTGTAGAATAGCCTGATTTTGGATTGATATCGTTGATGGATCTCGTGTTAATTAAATGTTTGACACCATCCACTGACAGAAACTCATAATCTCCTGGTTCAAAACTTTGGACAAATTTTCCAAAGTATTCATCATTCGTGTCTTCAAAATACTTTTTAACAATCTTATTCTCATCACTAGTTGCGGACCCAGGCTCTTGAGGCTCTTGTGGAGCCGTTGTTTGGGATGGCTTACTTGTAGGTTGTTTCATACCTCTAACTTCAAATTCTTTTGGAAGAATCAAGTTATCAGGTATTCCAAACTTACTGTTCATCCTTTCAAAGAATGATTTCATTTGCTCAACTGTTCTTCCTGCAAGCTTGGTACCTATTTGTGTGACATAATATTTAGTGCCAGGATTTGCCAAAGCTTCCAACCGTAGATTATTCAAATCTTGAACAGTCATTGAATCCATATTCTTCTTGTTCTCTTCTGTAAGTTTGTTGTATTCAAGAAGATTTCCATCTTGATACATCTTAGTTCTTACAGCAAAAGACTGTCCTTGTCTGCCAGACGCTTGTTTGTAGATAGCACCAAATTTATCTACAGCTGTTTTTGCTGCTCCAGCTCCATGATTACCTCTGTCATTTGAACCAAATACGAATACTTCATTAGGCTTGAGTGATGTAATATTCTCAGGAGTATATTCTCTTGCTGTAGATGAAGGTTGTTGTGGAGCTGGTGCTTGTGAAATTGGTGCTTGAGCAACTGGATTGATTAATTCAAATTCAATTGCAGCAGCACCGTCTTTGAATCTGTCAATAACATCAACATCTTCTTTTCTCCATCCTTCTTTTGACCAGGTTCCTTTCCATCCAGCAGATCCTTTTGGATGAATAGCTGTAACTCTTGCGAGCACTTCTTTTGTTGTTCCATCGGCAGATTTACCAAAATGCTTTACAATATCCCCAACCTTCACCATATACTTATCCATTTCATCAGAACTTCTAGTTGTTCTTGTTCTGAAACCAGATATAATCATGTCAATGGAATGTGGATTTTGACCAAGTGCTTGTATTACATTCGGAGCAGCGGTTACTTTAGATCCATATGATTCTACACCAGAAACTTTGTTTTGTGGTATAGTTGCTACTGGTGTTTTTAATGTCTCTTTTGGAAGACTTGTTTGACTAGATGGCTCTTGTTTGATTTGAGAAGACGTTGTGTTCTGTGGAGCAATTGTTGTCTTCTTAGGAGCTTCAACTGGAACTCCAGACAATAGATCAATCACTTCTTGATCAGACAATTCTTTGTCCACCTTGACAGTGTTGTTCTCAAATGCAGAAGGTCCCATCACTTTTGGATACTCAGCTACAATTCTGGCGTTACCATAGAGGTTAACCATTTTGAATACACTGTACTCATCAAAACCGTCTTTAGATGGTTGTTGATATGTAAGAGGAACATTGTCTGCGCTCTTCACTCTTTTGTAACCAATAAGTTGTGACGGAGATATACTTCCTTCGTTTGAAAGTTTTTTGAAATCACTAACATCCATTTGTTTACCACCAATCAAATCAATCACTTTTGTTTCAATTCCAGCACTGACAAATTGATAACGCTTCATCTTCACAAAATCAGAATTTGCCTGGTTCATGAAGGAATATTTATTATTCAACTTGATCAGTTGTGGATTTGCTGGGAGCAAACCTATTGATGGAAGCATGAAGAACGTGCTCACCCTACGGTAATCTATATTCACCAATTCAGCATAATCATCCATACCATCCCGATATCTAGGACGTATTTCTGGTACCATCCTATCATCAGTGAAGTTGTTTCTGTAGAACAATCCTTCTCTATGGAATGTCTCCAGTTGCTCTGAAGGCTTCAATGTGTTTATGATTGGAGCAATGTAGGCAGCTCTATCTTCAACAGGAATGATTGATGCAATTGACAGATTGGTTTCAAAGGTTCCTTGTAGGACAGAAAGCTTCACCAAATCATTGTAGAACTGAGGTTCTTGTTCTTTCAATTCCAACATCATTCCAATGTGTCGATTGATATCAATAGCATCTTCTGGCTTCACCTTCAATGCAACTGTAACTGGACCATTCTCTTGCAACGAACTGAATGGCACAAGATAATTGAGAATGCTAGGATATCTTTCTTGTTCCTTCATCTTCAACAACCTTGACGCTACACTCTTCTCTCCTACAAATAGATTTTTATAATCAGCAGGAACAATCAAATCAGATCTTGACTGAATCACAAAATCCAGAAACGATGACTTTAGCTTTTTGGAGATGTAATCAAAGTCATCACTTGATATGAACTCGTCATTGTAGAACGGCTCCATCACAGTATCAATATAAATCTCAATGTCTTGATTATCGAGCTTCATTATTGCACCTAGAGCCTTCAACTCTTCACGAATAAGTCTTGCCTGCTCTCCGATGAAAGTTCCATTCAAAACTTTACCAACAGATGAAATGATGTTTGTTTCATTTGATTGAAACGTTCTTGTCAATTTTCGCTTGAACCCTTCGTAGTTTCTTACTCTGGTAGTGTCAAAGTTGTATGACTGACTGAATTTAAAATTCAATTGAGCAAGTTTGGCCAGGGCTAGAAATTCATTGAATACAGCTCTCTGCTTAAGATTGAATTGATCACTACTCACTGCTGCTTTCTTATCAGCTGAATAGGTTCTAATTGAATCCAATAAGCTTTCTCTTGATTTCTCGAAGTTCACTGTACCGTCTTCATTTTTCACAAAGTCAACAGAAAGATCATATGTACCCTTACCCTTAACTGGGAACATGTCCAATAGATCTGTTCTGTTCTCCTTACCAAAAAGAGATCTACTCTTCTTTCTGTCAAGCATTTTCAAATACTCGACAATTATAGGTTGTCTCAAGAAGTATGGTGTCAATTCTCCTACACCAATTCTTTCCATCAACATGCCTGTTCCAACAACGACGTCACTCTGTAGAATCTTCAGAATGTATGGGTCTTTGGCAACGTCAACAAATGCAGTGGCATATCCAGAGAGTCTGTCAGATATAAATTCATTTCTACCATCAGCACTAAGTCTACCTCCCAAAGAAATCATTGATCTACCATTAACCTCTACAGTGTTGTGAGGAACCTTCAGATTCAAATCATTAAGAAACTCTTTGTCATAATCAGAAAGTCTGTTCAATAAATTGTGATCGAAATACAATCCTACCTTCTGACCAATTGAATGACCAGTGATATTCACCGCAGCAATACCCACCCATTTCTTTGCCATCACAAATGCATGACGAAGAGATGTCATGAAGCTTCGTGAAATAAGCTTGTTCTTCACATTAGCTTCGTTTTCTCCAGTTGCTTCATCAAGTATTTCTGCAACCTTGGATAATCCTGCATCACCAACAGGTGACATGAGTCTCTCAAAGTTTCCAGGAAGAGTGATCATTGACTCAAGTATCTCGTAGTATCTGTTCTCCAGAGATCTTGCGTACATGTCTTCCGCATATTGTGTTTTTAGATTCTCAACAATACTCTTTGTGCTGAGTTTCTCATACTTGTTTGCAAGTCTTCCCATCTGATTGACTATGTATTCAGATGGTTTTATCTCTTCCCGATCAGCTTGGGCAATTATGTTTTTAATTGTCTTAGAATATCTAGCATAGAAAGAGAACTGGTCTTCTCCAAGCATATTCTTTAAATCAAATGGATCAACTTCGTCGAAGTTTTCAATTGTTTCATATTGATCAAAGAAGCTCAAAAGATCATCTCTAAATTCATCTCCGCTAGGAATATTTTCTAGCTCGTTCTGAACATAGTCTTCATAAACTTTCTTGTAGAATTCAATGGTTGCTTCTTTACTACCCTTGTATTCAACAAGTTTGACATTACCACTAGCGTCAACGTACACTGACTTCAGGTACATGTTGAGTTTATCAATATCAAAGTCAGATCCTGCTTTGGCAACAATCTCAGATGGCACGACGACGGTAGATCCCATAGACGGATCTAAGAAACCTTTCACCTTGAACACCTCAGTGGAAGACATTGCTTGATGTGGAATACGTGCTCCTACACCAAATAGTATCTTTTGATTCTCTGGTCTATTCAAGTAAGCAAGAGCTTCTTCATCTGTCAT
>Ga0315907_10008619_pt1 | contig 10454 bp, 8 predicted proteins | sample LakEriMetagenome_3_FD_203525 | JGI IMG/M metagenome (GOLD analysis project Ga0315907, IMG submission 203525) | Freshwater fungal communities from buoy surface, Lake Erie, Ohio, United States - Buoy 12 MA123 | ecosystem: Environmental > Aquatic > Freshwater > Lake > Lake biofilm | place: USA...
CCTGTTTTAGGCGTGGTAGTTTTAGCAGTTGCTGTCGTTGTTTTCTTTCTCGCCTTCTCAATTTCTTTAGCAATCAATCGCTCTATCGCACGATCTAAATTTTGCTTTGTCTTCTGCTTTTGGGCCAAGACTTGTTTCAAAGCTTTTTCTTTTAAACTAAGTTGCTCTAATAATTCCGCTTGATTAACTTTTTCTCTTTCGAGTTGCGATTTATTAGACACTTCTGATTGTTTTAACTGCGTTTTTAAATCGACCTGCTGTTGTAATTCAGTTTTCTTTCCACTCAGCTGATTTCTTGTAGCAATAATTTCTTCCGCTTGCGTACGACGATATTCCGCAAACTCCTGAATCATTTTCATTCGCTGATAAGCTTGATTAAAATCGCTCGCCGCAAATACAAACATTAATCGCTGATACACATTTTTATTTTTATCAGCATATAAAATGAGCTTAGTATAATCTTCTTTTAAATTGCCAAGCTTCGTTTCTAAATTAGTAATCTCATTGCTGGTAGTTACAATTTCACTTCCGATTTCATTAATCTCACTATTGATTGTTGTAATTAACGATTGGCGAAGTTCTATTTTCTTTTTTAGTGCAGCAATCTGCTCTTTAGTCGCATTTTTATTTTTAGAAACCTGCTTTAATTGATTATTCGTTTGCTCAATCTCTTTTTGAATCTTCGCTTTCTTCGCTTCTAATTCTTTTTTCGATTGTGCTAATACAGTATTGCAGGATAAAATCCCGATAACAAAAACTAAAAATATTTTAACGAATCCTTTCATAATTGTTCGGAATATTAAACGGAAAATCTAGTGATTCTGCTTTTGCAACTTTTCCATATTCTATTCTGATTTCAATATTTTTTTCTGCTGAAATATTTGTTTTCGATTTAAACGGAAATAGTCCTCCATCTGTCAAACGAAAATCGCTATACGATGTATTTAAAACTTTATGGATACGCTGATCTTCTACCTGAACTCGATTAATTCGATATGTGGTATCGTTTACATACACATCTTGAATAACTGGTTTATTCAAATCTTTTTCTTCTAACGATCGTTTTAATTTTTTCTTGTTCAATGAACTTAAAATATAAAACTGCGAACCTAAACTATCTTCTAAATAAACAGAGTTAAAACGATTTTCATTTTTCTTGTAAGCGAAAAAATTACCATATAACAAGGCCTGCACGATTTCAAAATTTACTTTCATCTGTAACATCTTGTTAATCGATTCAAAGGACGTTACTTCATACTTGTTATTTATTTTGTCAAGACTTTTAATAGAATCTTGAGTAATCATTAAACGATAGACTTCAATTCCTAACAAAGGTGATACAGAAATCCAAATCACACTATCTTTTTTACTCCTGTAACTTATATTAAAGCTAATTTCATTACTATCTGTCATTAAAACAACGCTGGCCTTTGCCGTCAGGTAATACAAATTAAAAGCAGATGAATCAAGTTTGTCTTGTAATTCTTGCACGGACTTATTCACCATGGGCTTCACATCAGTAGTAACAGGAGCTACCACCTTCTGCGGAGTTTTACAAGCGTTTAATACCATCAAAACAAAAATGAACGCTACAAGGCGAATAGAATGATTACTCATAATAGGTTCTCTCGTTAATCTTTCGGTCAATCTGTTCTGAATGATCACCTGTCTGCTTTGCTTTCTTCCACATCTCGACAGCCTCATTCACATTGCCTAGTTTATATTCAATATCACCAGCATGTTCGATAATAGTACCATTGGTAGCACCTCCATCATGAATGGCTTTTTCAATCCATTTTTTAGCTTCGATATAATCTCCTTTCACAAATAAAATCCAAGCGTAAGTGTCTTCGTAAGATGGATTCCCAGGGCTTAATACATTAGCCTTATCCGACATATATGCTGCCTTTGTTAAGTTCTCTTTTCGAAGTGATAAAAAGTACGCCCAGTTATTTAGGACCGTAATATTGGCAGAGTCTAACTGATAAGCCTTACCGAAATATTTATCAGAATCTTCAAACTTTTTTAATGTATTGTAAACATCGCCAAGGTTGGTATAAAATTCAATTAGTTGTTCGTCATTATCAACCACCATTTTACTGCCTGTTACAAATGCCTTAGCCGACTCTTCGTATTTTTTATTCTGCGATTTAGCGATTCCGTTAAGTAAGTATAAAAAGCTTTGGTCAGAGAATAATGATTTCGCTTCTTCCGATTCTGATTCAAGTGCAACATAATCTTTCAAATCAATTTCCAGGAAAAGTAATTGCTGCCATGCTTGTAAATTATTTTTATCAAGCTTTACTGCTTTGCGATATTGCTCTCTTGCCTCCGTCTGTTTATTATTCATTCCAAGGAAATCGCCATACACTGCTTGTGCGTTTGATTCCTGAGGAGCTGTTTCACTTAGCAAGCGGCTTAATTCAAAAGCCTGCGACATCATATCAGGATTATCTTTTACTAGTGGAAGATAACTCGTTAGAATACTAATCTTAATTCCAGAAGATAACTTCGTTGATGCAAACGCTTTTTTCAATTGCTCAAACGACTCTTGATTTTTTCCTTCACTACGATATTGCTCTGCTTTGCTTAGTGCAATATTAGGATTATCAGGATCTATCTTTTCCATTCTAGCAATTGTCTGTTGCATTTCTGCTTTCATTCCGTTAGCAGAATATAAATCAACTAAGATGGAATAGTATTCAATATTATTCGGATCTGACTTTATTAGCTTTTCAATTTCACCAGCGGCACCTTTTACATCTCCAAGCTTTAAATAAAGTTTTTCCTTTTGTTGAATTAATTCAGGAGTAATGCCCATGATATTTTCAATCTGATCATACAATCGAATTGCATCCGACAATTTATTCTGCATCAACATTAAATCCGATTCTTCAAATAAATATTCTGCATTATTCGGATATAATTTCGATAGCTTATGATAAACCACTGCCGATTCTTCCACCTTACCATTATTGCGATAACAATCAGCTAATAAAAGTTGATACCAAGGGTTTTCAGGTCTTAAAGTAGCCGCTTGCTTTGCGAAAAATAAAGCATCAACATATTTCTTGTTCTCATTAAATATTTCCGCAAGATGATACATGGCTGCATCATTCTTAGCATCATCACGTAGCGTTTGCGAAAATAACTCAGCAGCCTTTTCAGGATTGCCCGTCATTTTTTCTTTCATTGCATTGAAGAAAGCATAGGTTGCTGTAATCTGAATTTTCTCTTCTTGTGCTGATAACGGATTCGCATTACCGCCACTACCATTTTTTGTAGAGCTGCAAGCCATCAGAAAAAGACTTCCAACAAAAAGAATAAAAGCAATGTGTTTTTTCATCATGCTGTGGTAGAGTAGTCGCCCAAGCTTAAATCGTTGAGTTTATGTTTATAGGTTACATGATTACCAACTAACGAATTGTCCATTGTAGCGTCCTGCAATAAGCATCCATTTCTGATAATACTGTTTTTGATAACGCAGTTTTGTATCGTTGTATTATCTCCAACAGAAACATGGGGACCAACAACTGAATTTTCAATCACTACATTTTCACCAATGAAGCATGGCGCAATAATCACTGAATTATTTACAGATGCAGATTTCGCAACGTGGTTGTTACTATGTTTAATTTCTAAAACGCGTTTGTTTGTATAAACAGTAGCATCTTTATTTCCACAGTCTAACCACTCATCAACAGTACCCGCTTTCAGCTTCATTCCTTTCAGCTTCATGTTTTCTAAAGCATTCGTTAACTGGTACTCTCCTTTCTCGCGGATATTATTATCAATCAAATACTGAAGTTCATTTTTAAGGTTATCACCGTCCTTGATATAGTAAATACCAATGATGGCTAAATCACTTACAAAAGTTTGTGGCTTCTCAACAAAATCAGTGATCGTATTATCAGCTTCAGTTTTTACCACACCAAACTGACGAGGGTCGTCGATTTTCTTTACCCAAATTACTCCATCGCAATTAGGATCCATCGAGAAATCCGCACTGAACAACGTATCAGCAAAAGCAATTACAACTGGTCCTGTTAGCGCCGATGATGCACATAAAATAGCATGCGCAGTACCAAGTGGTTCATCTTGATAATGGATACTTCCTTTCGCTCCTAAGCTCTCAGCGATAGCAACTAAATTATCTTCCGCTTCTTTTCCAAAATGTCCAACAACATACGCAATCTCCTCTACTTTTTGATTACACATGCGTGTGATATCTTCTACTAAATGCTGCACGATTGCTTTCCCTGCAACTGGCACTAATGGTTTTGGCGTTGTTAAAGTGTGAGGGCGCATACGCTTACCCATTCCCGCCATTGGTACAATTATTCTCATAAGTTTATTTTTTTCCTGTAGAACCAAAGCCGCCAGCACCGCGTTCTGTTTCTGCTAATTCTGTTACACTATTCCACTCAATACGGGCATGTGCTGCAATTACCATTTGGGCAATTCGTTCTCCGTCTTTTATTTCAAAATCTTCCGCACCATGATTAATCAATAATACCTTCACCTCTCCTCGGTAATCGGCGTCGATAGTACCAGGACTATTTAACACGGTAATGCCATGCTTAAAAGCTAATCCGCTACGGGGTCTGATTTGAGCTTCATATCCTTCGGGAAGCGCAATAAAAAGTCCGGTAGGCACCAATAAACGTTCACCTGATTTCAATAAAAGGCCTTCTGATAAATTGGCTCTTAAGTCCATACCTGCCGATGCTACTGTTTCGTAGGCTGGCAATGCATGTTTCGATTGATTAATAATATTGATCTTCATTCGCTAAATCAAAGGCGAAAATACTCTATAAATCCATAAAATTTACCTTTTATAATTACTATTTTAACCGATGGCGTGTTGATATCGTAAAGAAATTTAAGGGGAGGTTGTAAGGAATTAAATAAATCTGCGACTAAACATTAAAAAGCACTGATTGTTATACAACGCAGGCTATCTGTTTAACCTCTTAAAAACAAAAGCTATGAAATCACGAAGCACCCTCCTCCTTTTGCTCGTATCTGGCCTATTCTTCTTCGGATGCAGCTCTCAAGCACAAAAACCAACTAGTCAAACTCAAAACAAAAAGAATATGCAAACTACGAATCAAAAAAATCCTTTTTACTCTAGAACCGATACTACACAATTAAACGTTTCCGACGAACAATGGGAAAAAGTACTGCCAGAAGATGTTTATTACATTGCCCGCAATAAAGGAACGGAGCGAGCATTCACAGGAAAGTATTGGGACTTTGAAGGCAACGGAACATACTATTGCGCATGTTGTGGTAATGCCCTTTTTAAGTCGGATGCTAAATTTGGAAGCTCCTGCGGATGGCCAAGCTTTTATGAGTCGATACGCCCTAATAGCGTAATTTATAAGGAAGACAACACTTATGGCATGAGCCGCGTTGAGGTGCTTTGCGGAAGATGTGATGGACACCTCGGACATATATTTGATGATGGTCCGGCACCAACATACAAGCGTTTTTGTATGAATTCCATTGTGTTAGACTTTGAGCCTGACCAAAAATAAAGTCAATAAAGGTTAAATTTTAGAAGTCCCGGGAGCCATCTCGGGACTTTTTTATTGGCCTTCTGGCAACCTTTTAAATCTTATCAAGTATAACGGCCCTAGTGAATTAGATAAAATCGAATGCGAAATGTTAATCTCAGGAAGAACACTCATTAAAATTGGAATAGTCGTATTAATGGCATTAATAGTACTACTCCTTTTAAACCCATAATCGAATAACAAAATCTGTTATGAAAACGATAAAAAATTATTGGAAGGCAATCTCAATAAAATGGCATTGGATGTTATTTACCATGATTACTGTGTTTGTAGTGGCGGCCTTTTATTTATTTGTTAAACCAACAGTTTATCAATCTACGGCAGTTGTAAAAATTGACTTGATTAATCAGTCGATTAATAACAGCGCCAATACAAAAGATATTACTGCAGAATTAGAGACGATAAAATCGAAAGCACTTTTTGAAAAGGCATTAGCAACAACTAATTTTAATGTAGCCTACTTTATCAAAGGTAATTTCAGAAATACAGAGATCTACAATCACGCCCCATTCACTGTCGATAGTTTTATTGCTAAACCAGGCTTTGATAAGCGCGCCTATTACTTTCAGTATTTAGATGCTAGTCATTATTCGATTAATTACTCAACGCCTACTACCGATAAAACAATTGTTGCAACATTTGGTAAGGTGATAAAAGATGATGGATGTTCTTTCATCGTGAATAAATCAAACAACAAAAATTATTTTAATGAATACGACTGGGGATTTAATCTTTATTCATCAGCCGCATTAACAAAAGAGCTTTATAATTCAAATTATAAAGTTTTAACTACAACTGATCGTCCGAATGCTAACGTAGTTAAAGTAAGTTACACGCATCCAGTTCCGGAAAAGGCAAGTGTATTAGTGAATGCAATCGTAAACACATACATTGATCAGATTAACAACGATAATAATTCTTACGCAAGTAATACCAACGAATATCTAGATGATCAGTTAGCTGATTATGCGACTAAGTTGCATCATTCAACGAAAGAAATAAATCAGTTTAAATCGAATAATGATTTTATGGATTTGTATCAATCATCAGATGCAACCTATAAAACATTAGGAGCTTTAGAAGTTCAAAATGTAGACATCAACTTAAAGCTTACAGCTCTTGATCGTTTAAGTGAATATTTGCGTCATTCTTCTTCGGATAGTTATATCGCACCAGATTTAGAGGAGATAAAAAATAATGCCTTCGGAGAAGCAATCAACCGTTTCAATCAGAATTTAAGAGAGAAAAAGAAATTAATTTCTTCTGGTAATACCGATCAATTAGCACAAGTACAAAGTGATATCGATGCTGAAAGAGCTTTCCTGGTAGAATGTGTTAATAACACAAGAAAAAAATTAATTCTTCAAAAGCAAACGTTAACTACGTCTATCAACTCAGAAAGAGCTTCGGTTGGCGATTTACCAAACAAGCAAAACAAATTACAATCGTTAAGTCGAGATTACTATTTAAACGAGCGTATCTATAATTTCCTTGCTGATAAAAAAGCACAATTAGTAGTTATTCAAAATCCGTTTGAACAAACAAATAGATTTATTGAAAATGCGGAGCCTGCTTTTTATCCGGAAGAAAAAACATCTCCATTGTTTTTTATTTTAGTGATGGTAGCAGCTTTAGTATTAGGTTCAGTGGCTGCAATGGTAGCTTATGCAAAACGTAAAATCCATTCGCCTGCCGACTTACGCGATCAGAAATCGATTCCGTTTATTGGACAAATAGAAATTTTACAAGATGTGAAAGGCGCTTATCAGTCGTTCACCGCATTATCAACAAAGATTCAATGTAGCTTAGATGCTGGAAAGCATCAGATTATAACGGTTACCAGTAGCCGTAAAGGAGAGGGTAAAACATTTATTGCTTCTCACATTGCAAGAACATTAGCAGCTCAAAACAAAAAGGTGTTGTTGATTGATGCAAATACGTTTAATCCGAAGTTGCATGAAATCTTCTCTATGGAGCAAGAAAACGGATTAACAGATTATTATAGTAACAAAGCACCTATTAGTGATTGTGTGCATACTACTGCTATCGATCAGTTAGATATCTTACCTGCGGGTATTGATACAAATCCGGTTAGTCATTTAATTTCTTCGGATAAAACGAAATCGTTATTAGATCAACTTTCACCACAATACGATGCAATAGTTATCGATACTCCAGAGGTGGAGGAGCATATAGATGCTATTCCGTTTATGAAATGGAGCGACTTAAACTTATTTGTGGTGAAGTCGGATACACAACGTGCGGAGTTGATTGAACATGCAGAAGTATTAAAAGAAGAATATCGCCTTAAAGAAGTAAACTTCTTATTAAACGCAATGAAGAAAGATCGTAATCATATCGGATTCATGCGTAATAATAAAGAGTATACGATTAAGGGTAATAAGTATATTCCGAGAATAGCAAACTTATTTGTTTGGTAAGATGGCAACTGAGAGTTTAAAATACAATATCATCAGGCCTGGCTACATGCGTCGTCCATTTAAAAATGTGAAGGCTCATCATTCGGCTCCATTGTTACAAGGGACTGTTATAAGCAAGCGTAAAATTTTCAATAATTTTCTTTACCGTCTATTCGTCGTCTACAATCGTACGCAAGAAGAATGTGTTATGATTGATAGTTATGCTTTTAATGTATTAGAACAGAACATAAAATTCTGCTTAGCAGAAAAAGTGATTAGTGGAAATCAATGGGATGAAGAGTATCGTAATACATTTGATCTTTTCATTAAGGCGTATGCGAGTATGGACTGGAACACAAAAATATTTACTGCTGAAACAGTGAATACGATTTTTACTATTCCATCAAGCTTTACAACGAACACTATTTTTATGAATCGTTGGGAAACAGAAGGTGGTAAAATGCCAATGATGTTTGACCTGATTCATAATTTATTTATTAGTGGATTATTCCAGCCTAAAGATTTTTTGAAACAGTACGATTTCGATTTATTCTTTTATGAGTCTTTACCTTTATTCAATGAACTGACCGCTAAATTTTCAGTTGATTATTTAACATACGAAAAATTATACGTGCTTTATAACTTAAGTTTTTACTATAAGGCAAAGTCTTCTGCTGTAGTATTCAGTAATCTTGAATTAGTATTTTATAATCGCTTGCAGAATCGTTTAATCGATCTTTTATAAACTGTAAGATTTTAAAATTTTTGCTCAAAAACGAGCTATCTATTTCATTTAAAAAGTAAACATGTGTCTCTGTAAATGCGTTAAAAAATCGCATTTATGAATAAGTTTATTAACATACAAAAATTTAAATTGTCACTTGCTTTCGCTTGTGCGATTTTATTTAATATCACTCTTCATGCGCAGAGTGTAGTTACTTATTCGGGACAAGCATTATCATCAGGACTTGTTAATAGCTCACTTTCATCTTCACGTTATAACGAACCTCACGGAATTGCATCAGATGCCAATGGAAATCTATTTATTGCTGATCGCTTAAATAATGTAATTCGTAAGATTTCTGCTAATGGTGTAGTTTCTACCTATGCAGGGACTGGTCAGGCAGGAAGTTTCGATGGAATATCAACGCAAGCTACATTTAATGAGCCTTGGGCAGTTGCTGTTGATACATTAGGTAATGTATATGTTGCAGATACGAAAAGTTATAAGATTAGAAAGATTGATGCGAGTGGAAATGTAACTACTATTGCTGGTACAGGAATTTTCGGTACTACTAATGGTCCAGGTAATGTTGCTAAATTCGGTTTTACTACCGGTTTAGCAGTTACGAAAGATGGAAGCATATTATATGCATGTGATTATAATACGCATGTTATTCGTAAAATAGAAAACGGTAACGTTTCTAATTTAGCAGGTACTGTTTATTTATCAGGAACGAATGATGGACCTGGTATCAGTGCTTCTTTTAATCATCCTTACGCAATACATTTATTAAGCAATGGTGATTTATTAGTTACGGATGAATGGAATAATACATTAAGAAAATTAACTCCATTAGGTTATACTTCTACGTTTGCTGGAAATGGTATGATGGGTAGTGCAGATGGTGGATCCTTAACTGCTTCGTTTAATTATCCTTGGGGAGTAACTTCTGATACACTTGGAAATATTTTTATTCTGGATGGATATAATTTTACGATTCGAAAAATTAATCCTGCAGGACAAGTTTCTACTTATGCAGGTAATGTAGGTGTAGTTGGTAGTACAGATGGAACAGGATCAAATGCAAAGTTTAATAATGCAGCCGGTATTTGCTACAATCGCGCTGATAAATCATTATATGTTGCAGATACAAAGAACCATACAATTCGTAAGGCATCTTTTGTTTCTTCTATTAACTTAAATGCTACTATCAACGGTGCTAATTCAGCTACGGTATGTTATGGTGATACCATCGCAGTTACTATTTCTCCTTCTGGATTAACAGGATATAGTGTTTATGATAATGGTGTATTGGTAGGAACATCTGTTAATGCAACTGTAAAGGTTTCAGGATTAACTGCGGGTAGTCATAATTTAATCGGACAAGCATATGATGCTAACGGTGCTGTAGCTACGTCGAATAATTTATCAGTAAATGTTTCGAATGCGTTTGTTCCGCAGATTACGTATTCAGGGAATACTTCATTCTGTGCGGGTGATTCATTAAAGTTATCAGCAACAAGTGGAGTATCGTATGTATGGTCTAACGGACAAACAACTCGTGATATCTATGTTCATACAGCAGGAAATTATTCTGTGCAGGTGGTAAATAATAATGGTTGTCGCGGGATTTCAACACCAGTTGCTATTTCATTATTGCCATCTCCAGATACTACCATCACTTCTTCGAAAGGAGCAACAATTTGTCCGAATGATTCAACACTACTTACT
>Ga0315907_10008622_pt1 | contig 10452 bp, 6 predicted proteins | sample LakEriMetagenome_3_FD_203525 | JGI IMG/M metagenome (GOLD analysis project Ga0315907, IMG submission 203525) | Freshwater fungal communities from buoy surface, Lake Erie, Ohio, United States - Buoy 12 MA123 | ecosystem: Environmental > Aquatic > Freshwater > Lake > Lake biofilm | place: USA...
CTCCACCAAGCCGCCAGATGGCGCGCTTCGGAAGGAGAGGAGCCCCACCCGTGGCCGAGCAAGACGAGCGACTCGAGCGGTACGACCCGACCGAGATTGAGCCGCGCTGGCAGCGCCGCTGGGAAGAGCTTGGACTCCACACCACTGACCTCACCGATACGAGCAAGCCCAACTACTACCTGCTCACGATGTGGCCCTACCCATCGGGCGACCTGCACATTGGCCACTGGTACATCATGAACCCGACCGACGCCATCGCGCGCTACAAGCGCATGCAGGGATTCAACGTCTTCTATCCGGTCGGCTTCGATGCCTTCGGCCTCCCCGCCGAAAACGCCGCGATCAAGCGCAAGATTCATCCGCGCGAGTGGACCTACGCCAACATGGAGAACATGCGCCGCCAGCTGCGCAGCATGGGCGCATCATTTGATTGGAAGAGTGAGGTCGTCACCTGCGACCCGGTCTACTTCCGCTGGAACCAGTGGATCTTCCTGAAGTTCTACGAGAAGGGTGTTGCCTATCGCAAGCAGGCTCCAGTCGATTGGTGCCCATCGTGCCAGGTAACCCTCGCGCGCGAACAAGTAGAAGGCGTGGATCGCATCTGCTGGCGCTGCTCAACACCGGTCACCAAGCGCGACCTGACGCAGTGGTTCTTCAAGATCACCGACTACGCCGATGAGTTGCTCTCGTATGAGGGGCTCAACTGGCCAGAGCCAATTCGCACCATGCAAACGAATTGGATCGGGCGATCCGAAGGCGCCGAGGTTGACTTCACCGTTGCACCTGCAGCACACCACGCCGGCGGTGAGAAGCTGCGTGTCTTCACCACGCGCCCCGACACGCTCTACGGCGCAACCTTCATGGTGCTCGCACCAGAGCATGAGCTCGTCGACACCATCACCACACCAGAGCAGCGCGCTGCCGTCACCGCCTACATCGAGGCGACGAAGCGCAAGACCGAAATTGATCGCCTCACCACTACCAAAGAGAAGAGCGGTGTGGCCACGGGTGCATTCGCGATCAACCCGGTGAATGGTGAACAGATTCCTGTCTGGATCGCCGACTACGTGCTCGCCGGCTACGGCACGGGCGCAATCATGGCGGTGCCGGCGCACGACGAGCGCGACTTTGAGTTCGCTCAGCAATTCGGTCTGCCGATCAAGCCAGTGGTGGCGCCAGCGAGCCTCGCCGCTACACCGAACGACGTACCGCTCCCGTATGTGGAGAAAGCCGAGGGTGCCGCCGTCGCCGTGAACAGCCCCGCCTGGGAGGGCGCCGCCTGGCCCGAGTCACTCACCAAGGCGATTGCCCACCTCGAAAGCAGCAAGAGTGGCGAGAAGAAGGTCACCTACCGCCTGCGCGACTGGCTGATCAGCCGCCAGCGCTACTGGGGCACACCGATCCCAATCATTCACTGCGAAACCTGTGGTCCGGTCGGCGTGCCGGTGGAGCAGCTCCCCGTCACGCTCCCTGATGATGTCGACTTCAAGGCAACTGGTGAGTCACCACTGAAGACCGCCACCGCGTGGCTCAACGTGCCCTGCCCGAAGTGCGGCGGCCCCGGCCAACGCGAGACCGACACGATGGACACTTTCGTCGATTCGTCGTGGTACTGGTATCGCTACTTGGCGCCAAAGAACGAGCTCGGTCCAGTGGATCGCAAGCTCGTTGACACCTGGTGCCCAGTGGATCAGTACACCGGTGGCGCCGAGCATGCCGTGATGCATCTGCTCTACTCGCGCTTCTTTACCAAGGCGATGCGCGACCTTGGGTTGATCGGTGAGTCAGAACCGTTCACGCGCCTCTTCAATCAAGGTCAGATCCTTGGTGCCGATGGTGAGCGCATGTCAAAGTCGCGCGGCAACGTGCAAGACCCCGACGAACTCGTCAACCGACATGGCGCCGATGCGGTGCGCCTCTTCTTGATGTTCATGGGCCCGTGGGATCAGGGTGGCGCATGGTCGTCGAGTGGCATCAGCGGCATGGTGCGATTCCTTGGCCGCATCTGGACGCTCGCACTCGACCCGCACGGCAAGGAGCCGGGAGATCCGAACTCTGGCGTTCTGCCAGAGGGCCAGGATCAGGCGGCGGGTGAAGCCGCAGTGCGACGCGCCGCACACAAGGCGCTCGGCGGCGTGGGCACCGACATCGAAGCCTTCCGCTTCAACACCGCCGTCGCGAAGCTCATGGAACTCGCCAACGCCCTCTTCCCGTATCGCGGTAGCCCCGTGGCTGGCACCGCGGCGTGGAACGAGGCGATCCACTACCTGCTCGCCGGCATCGCCCCGATGGCGCCGCACCTCGCCGACGAGATGCACAGCCGCGTGCAGGCGGCCGCGGGCATCAGCACCAGCGACCCGCGCTGGACCTCGATCCATCAGTGCGCATGGCCAACCGTCGACAGCAGCCTGCTCACCGAGAGCACCCGCGAGCTGCCAGTGCAGGTCAACGGAAAGCTGCGCGACAAGCTCACCGTGAGCGCCACCGCCACCGAGGCCGAGATCGAAGCGCTCGCCCTCGCCTCACCAAAGGTGCAGCTCGCCCTTGAGGGGCGCGCGCCGAAGAAGGTGATCCACGCCGGCGGGCGCCTCGTCAATATCGTCGGCTAGCGAACGGCGCGGCCGCGCCGCGCAGGCAGCAGCTATTTCGCGAGTAGCGCCAGCATCGCCGCAACGTCAATCGTCGCGGTCATTACCGTTCCACCAGTTCCAGGCGTCAAGACGATGTCGCTCATCGGAAGCCCCGCAGTCGCATCTGATGCTTCAATCTTTCCATCCTTGATCGCCGCTGCCAGCGCTTCGGCGAGCTCGTTGGAGATCGTTCCGGTAAGTGCGGCCGTCTTATCGGTGCCAGTCACGGTCAGCGCCGAGAACGAAGAGAAGGTGTCGGCGGTCATCGTGAAGCGCGTCCCTTCAGGAAGCACGATCGCCCCCGAATTGGCGCCGGACATCAGGCCGTTGATGTCGTCAACCCCAAAGCCACCGAATTCAATCACAAGGTTTGACGCCATCAAGTCGCCACCACCGACTGAGGCAGGGAGTGTTGGCAGGGTGAGCTTCGCACCATCCGCACGAATCTCGACAATGGCGCCTTCAAGGCCGGCAGCCTGCAACTGCTCGGTTGCGACCTTGTTAATGGCAGGTGTGACAACGAGGACCCATGCGCCAACGAGGAGGCCGGCGATGACGCCGAGGGCGATGAGGAACTTGCGCTTCTTGCTCATCTTCTTCTTTGGCTGAGCGGCTCCATCAACGGTTTCCTTGGCCACGGTGCACCTCAAACTAGCGGGCTGAATCAGAGGTTCTGATTTGCAGCCCGCACACTCTACGCGAGCCCCCCACAAAGCAACAGCCCCCACCCGAAGGTGAGGGCTGTTGGGTGCGCCGAGCGTAAATCGCTACTGAATCTTTTTCGCTGCGCTGACTCGCTCCGCAACGCCGGCGGTCGATGTCGCCGTGACCTTGACGCGAATGTAGCCCGAGGTCTTGTCGGCGGCCAAGAGCTTATAGGTGCTCTTGGTTGCCCCAGCAATGAGCGTGCATGTGCCTGGCACCGTTGACGCAGCAGCCCCTGTGGCCGTGCAGCGGTACCACTGGTATCGATACGTGGCTGCTGGGGTCGCTGTCCAGGTGCCCTTCGCCGCAGTAAGCGTTCGCCCAACCCTCAGAACGCCTCCCACAGTTGGCGGCGCACTCGCCCTACTCACTGGGGCGGTGCCGATCACCGCCGTGGCCTTGGAGAACGAGAAGAGCTGCCCACCATCCCCCGTGCCGCCACTGCGCATACGCAGGAACTTGCCCTTATCTGCGGTGGTTGGGGTGTAGGTGAGTTCCGTTGCGCCACTGATCGCCGAGCAACCCGATGGCGCAGCAACTGACGTGTATTGATCAACTGCAGCACCCGCCTTGGTGCAGCGATACCACTGCGGTCGGAAGTAGGCGCTGATGCTCGTCCACGTTCCGCGCGTACCAGTGAGCTGCACGCCGACGGCGGCATAGCTACCAGTCACAACAGGCTTCACCGTAGCCACCGGTGCATCGACCCAGAAGTCGGTCGTTGTTAACGTGACGTTTGACCAGTCTGCATCAAGGAACCCAGGATCATCCATATCGTCGCAGCCAGTAGCGCGAAAAGCCAAGTTCACTGTTGTGCCTGCCCAAGCGGTCACATCGACGTCAATGTGTCCGCTACTAATGGCGACTGGCGTCAGAGCATTCTTGAGCAGCCCGAGGGCCGGCGAGCCAAACCACGACTGCCCCGAAAGGGTTGAGTCGACGATGTCAACGCGAAATTGGCGGTTGTTGTCTGGGAATGTACCTGTGCATGCCATCGTCCCGCCCACCTTCAAAGCTCCAAAGGCGAAAACTGAGTAATCAAAGGAGATCGTGGATCGCATACCAGCCGGCAGGGCAATGGGCACATACACAACGATTGCCGATTCCATGTCGGAGGATGCGGAGCCCCAGCTCCCACTACTGCAGCACAACGGGAAGCCGCCGTCCTCTTGCCGTACCGTCGTACTCCCAGTCCCATCAATGACAGTCACGACCGGGTCAGCAGCGCGCACCTGCGCAGGCGCGAACGCCATGGCGCCAACGGCGAGTGATGCTGCGAGCAGCAGCTTCAAGAAGTTTCCAGCCTTCATAAATCTCCCTGCATCAGAAGGCCCAAGTAGAACGCAGGGTTCAGCAGACTGAAGCCTGGCGGGCATTCCAATAGCGGCACGATATGCGAGATCCCGCCAAGACGCTAGGAGTCCGCGCGGTGTCGCCCTCTGCACTCCCGCCCAAGGTGCAGCCCTGAGAGGAGTACCCTTACCCCAACGCGGCGGCCTGCCGCAGGGGTTAAGGAGGGTGCATCGTGGGTGAGGTCAAGATTGGCGCGCTGGTATGGCCACAGTTCACCGAGTGGAAGTCGGTCAAGTCGATGGGCGTGACCGCCGATCGCGTGGGCTTTGACACCCTCTGGACCTGGGACCACATGTACCCAATCATCGGCAACCCGAACGGCCCCATGTTCGAGGGATGGTCGACGCTCGTCTCATGGGCCGAGAACACCTCGAAGATCCGCATCGGCCTGATGGTCGGCGCCAACACCTTCCGTGAGCCAACCATTACGGCGAAGCTCGCCACCACCCTTGACCACATCTCCAACGGCCGCGCCATCCTTGGCGTGGGCGCCGCCTGGTTCGAAGAGGAGCACGAGCACTTCGGCCTGAACTTTGGTGATGGCTTCCCGGAGCGACTCCGCTGGCTCGGCGAGGCCCTGCCGATCATGCGCGGCATGCTCGACGGCACCGAACCAACCGCCACCGGCCCGCGCTACAAGGCAAAGACGGTGCGCAACCTTCCACTCCCAATTCAGAAGCACCTGCCGATCTTGATCGGCGGCGGTGGCGAGCAGGTCACGCTCAAGCTCGTTGCCAAGTACGGCGACGCCAACAACGTCAGCGGCACGCCTGAGCAGGTCGCACACAAGGAAGAGGTGTTGCTCAAGCACTGCGAGACCCTTGGCCGCGATCCCGGCACGATCGACCGCACCGTCGGTATTGGCAACGTGGTGATTCGCAACGATGCCGCTGAAGCCCTGCGCATCCACAAGGCTCAGTTCGCCGCCAACGGCATCGAGCCAGCCTGGGAGAACCAGCCCGTCGGCACCGTCGATCAGGTCGTGGAGCACCTCGCTCCCTACCTAAAGATCGGCTACCGCCACCTGATTGCCGGCTTCTCTACCCCGCACGATGAGGAGTCAATGATCCGCTTCGCCGAAGAGGTGCTGCCGAAGCTCAAGCAGATCTAGTCGCGCGCCGCGCCAGAGCGGCGTGGTACGTACGCGATACCTTGCGCAGCGCACGATGCGATCGTGTTGCAACGATATCGATGGCACGCGCTCATAGCTGGCTCCGTACTGTCACTCGTCCTGATCTATACCTTCTCTGCTGAGCCGGAGTACACCCTGGCGGCAACTTCTCCTGATGCCTCAGCCTCACCGATTGAGTCGCTGCCAGGTTCTCGGCTCCGAGTCGAGGTTAGTGGGGCGGTTGCGATCCCTGGGGTCTACGCGCTGCCTGAGGGATCTCGGCTGATTGATGCCATCACGGCAGCAGGTGGCTGGGGGGAACGCATTGATCCGCTGCGCATCGAGGTCTGCCTCAACCTCGCTGCACCACTGACGGACGGCTCTGCGATTCGCATCCCATCACGGGATGACCGTTTCCTCTTGGGCGTACAGGGGATCCTCTGCGGGACGCTCTATGCGGCTCCAGGAGAGATCGCGGCAGTTGATGTGCCTGGGTCAACAGCGACAACGGCCACGGGCGGAAAAATTGACCTAAACACCGCGACGGCAGAGCAGCTCGACACACTGCCGGGGATTGGCCCTGTGACGGCCGCAAAGATTATCGCCGCGCGCAAGGAGGCACCATTTCTCATCGTTGATGATCTCCGTACACGAGGGATCATCAGCGACCGCGTTTTGCAACAGATCCGCCCGCTCGTTACACCGTGAGTGAACGGCGCCGGGGGGCGCCGCGACTTGGAGGTCGTGCTGGGTGGGCCGCCATGGCGGCAGTGGCGACCGCTCAACTCTCGTTGCTGCCCATCCCCGCCTCGCTCCTGCGAGCCGGCGCACCGATGCTCGCGCTCGCCTCACTCGTACTGTTAGCGCTCCTTGCACGAAACGCGCACCTCAGGCCGAACCATCTCGTCCGCGCAGCACTCCTAGGCGTGCTGCTTATCAGTGCTCGGGTAGCGCTCCTCGGTCCCCCCATCCCTCCCGCAGATGGTGCTGCGGCCATCGTGCCCAGTGGTGAGGTTCGTGGTCAGGTCGCCGCACTCCTTGCTCCGCTCCGTGGGTCACAGCGATTCATCATCGAAGTTGATGGGCTTCGTATTCAGGTGGAGTCGCCACCAAATCCGAGTGTCCGCACTGGCGACACGATCCTGACAACACTGGAGCAGCGCTCCGTAAAGGCCGATGCGCAAGAGCGCCTGCGTATCCGCGGGATTTCAGCGACAGCGCGCACACGAAGCGTGGCGATCGTATCTCGCGGTAGCCCACTTGAGTCGCTCCGAGCGGCCCTCGGTGACGCCATTGAGCGCGTGCTGCCGGCGCCGGCGGGGGGACTTGCCGCGGCAATCGTGATCGGCTTGCGCGAACGCGTCGACGAACGTCTCGCGGCAGACTTCACGGCGACGGGGCTCGGGCACGTCGTTGCCCTCTCTGGGTGGAACGTCGCCATCACCATGGCGGTGGCTGATCGCTTCGCCAAACGGCTTCCTCCTAAACGTCGACGCCCGCTGCTCATTGTTGTCGCAATCGCGTACGGCCTCTTCGCCGGTGCGAGTGCCAGCGTGATCCGCGCCAGCTTCATGGCTGCCGCCGCCCTAATCGGTGCAGCATCTGGCCGACCTGGCTCTGGTGCGGTGGCACTCTCGCACGCCGTTCTCGCTCTCATGGTGCTTGATCCTGCGATTGCAGCCGATCCTGGCTTTCGCCTTTCGGCACTAGCAACCGCTGGACTCCTCGCTAAGAGTCAGAGGTGGTCCGAGCGCGCCACCGCGTTTGGCGAGAGGCTCCCCAAGCAACTCCGCTCAGGTTGGTCGTTTATCGGCGGCGATGTTGCCGTGAGTCTCGCCGCCCAGGCAGCAACGCTTGGGCTCGTCATCGCCCTCTTTGGCCGAGTTGCGGTTTGGTCAATTCCCCTGACGCTCCTGATCGCCCCGCTGATTGCCCCAGCCACTGCAGCGGCAATTCTCGCCACGATTGCCGGCGAGCTAGTGCGTGTGGTGCCGCCCCCGCTCGCCGTGTTTCCGAGCCTGCTGGCCCTCCCCGCGACGGCTCTCTTCAGTACTGCCGCCTGGATCGCCCAGGTCGGCGCACAGCTACCCGCTGATGGCATTGAGGTGCCACGCGCTGCGACGCTCAGTGTCGGACTGGCCATCGGCACAGTCGGCATCTGGCTCCTGTTGCGCGATGAGCCACAGAACACGATGACGCGCGTTGAGGACGAGGCAGACTCCCTAAGCCCTATGAGCGAGCATCTAGCGTTTGGCATTGCGCTGTTGATCGCGGTAAGTGCGCTCACCTCACTTGGCGGCGCCGCGCCTCGGGGGTCGCTGCGCATTACAACGCTCGACGTTGGGCAGGGCGACGCGATCCTGGTTGAAGTTTCTGGCCGTCGCATGTTGATTGATGGCGGCCCTGATCCGGCACGCCTGAGCACGGAGCTAGATCGAATCATTCCCGCGTGGGATCGCCGCATTGATCTACTTGTCGCTAGCCACCCCCACGAAGACCACCTAGCCGGGCTCCCAAAACTACTTGACCGATATCGCATCGCCTCAGTCGTTGGATCCGAGGACCGTGGTGGGGGGCCAGCGGCATCCAGCTGGAAGGAAATCTTGGCGAGCAGCCGCATCTCCTATCGCCAGGTTTTTACCGGTGACAAATTCCAACTTGGAGCGGCGCGATTGAGTGTTTTGTGGCCAGATCGCACCTATCTATCGCTACCGCCCGGAAACGATGGCCAAGCACTCAACGATCGTTCAATTGTCTTGCGCCTTGACATACCTGGATTTAGCGCGCTGTTCACGGGCGATATTGAAAGCGACATTGACACGCGTATTGTCCGCAACATCAGCGCCCCTGTCGACTTTCTAAAGGCGCCACACCACGGCAGCAAGGGGGCATCAAGTAGGGCGCTGCTAAACGTGCTTGATCCGCGGGTCTCTGTCGTGTCGGTTGGGGCAAAAAACACGTATGGCCATCCCGCTGCCGAAACCCTTCAACGCCTTGGAGAGCGTGGCGCCGCGGTTGAGCGAACCGACCTCAACGGCACCGTGACCATTACCGTGCCATTTCAGCAGCCAGATCAGATCAAGATTCGGAGCGGTATCGGTGAGCGCCTTGCCCCGGCGCGCTCCGCGGTTGGTCGTCGCGCTCCAAGTGCACCTGCCGCGGATGCGGTTTGGCCAATCCGTCTCGCATCGGTTGGCGTGGTGGATGAAGGCTCAGGCTGCCCCATCCCACGCGCTAGGATCCGCCCATGGGAACAGCACCGATCCTCCTAGCCTGGGGCGACGACCTCCTCCTCATCGAGGAGGCGGTGGCGGCGCTGGGAGTCCGCATGGCCGCCGAGGACGCCATGGGGGGCGGGCTCCCGGAGAAGGTGCGCCTTAAGGCCGAAGGGCGGGGCTCTGGCGACGGGGCTGAGGTGCTCGGCGAGCTGCGTCGCCGGCTTGGCACGGGCGGCCTCTTCGGAGGTGGATCGCTCATGGTCGTGGCCGGCGCTGGTCGCCTCGGGCGCACCAAGGACCTGCGCGCCAACCTCACTGACACCCTCGCGAACATGGCACCGGGGAACGGCGTCGTCTTGGTGGATCAGCGCGCGCGCCGCCCAAACCTCAAGGGCATGCGTCCCGACGGCCCAGGCGAGCTTGGGCTGCTCGTGCAAGATCGCGGCGGGAGCATCGTCCAATGCATCTCTCCGGGGCCTGGTGAGTTGGCGTCGTGGCTGCTGGCGCGCGCGAAGAGTGCTGGCCGCGAGATCGCCGGCGATGCGGCGAAGTCAATCGCCGAGCGGCTCGGTGCCGAGGTCCGCGAACCCGACCTTGATCGCAGCGGCATTCGCATGACTGCGGTCGTAGAGCTCGAGAAGTTGATGCTCGCGATTCCTACCGGGCCAATCTCGCTGCGTGCCGTTGATGCGCTCGTGGCTGATCGCGGTGTTAGCTCACTCTTCGCCTTCGCCGATGCGATCGTGTCGCGCAGTGGCACGCTCGTGTCGAAGCACCTGCTTCGCGCGGTCAGTGAGCCAGGGCCGATGGTCGTAGCAACGCTGCATCGCAAGATGCGTGACCTTGCGCAGATTCATGGTGCAACTGTTGTTGAGGGTGCCTCGGTTGCTACTGCCGCTCGCACCATTGGCATGCATGAGTTCCCCGCCGGCAAGCTTGCCGAGGCGGCACGAAAGTGGAGCAGCACAGAGATCGCCGACGCGATCAACGGCCTGGTTGAGTTGGATGCGATCAGTAAGGGTGACGGCGAGCGGGCCTGGGGCCCGGCGCTGACTCGCTGGAGCGCTGCGCGCATTCGCTAACGCAGCGCTCCAAGCGCGTCGATTTTCAGCCCTCGCGCTTCTCCGGTACGCCCTGCAGCAGGTACCAGCCCACAAGCATCGTTGCGAGCAGGGTCAGTAAACCGACCGTGTACGCACCGTTGCCGAGCACTGGGAAGAGGAAGAAGATCGTGGCGCCATAGAGCAAACCGCCGATCACCTGGGAGCCCTTACCCACGAGGCCGTAGAGGCCGTAGAACTCACCGAGCTGCTTCTGTGGTGAGAGGCGGTACATGAGGATTCGGTCTGCGCCCGAGAGGCCGCCGAAGCCGAAGCCGAGGATTACCCCTGCCACGATGAACGGAATCGGCGAGACGAAGAGCGCGCCGATGGTG
>Ga0315907_10008625_pt1 | contig 10447 bp, 7 predicted proteins | sample LakEriMetagenome_3_FD_203525 | JGI IMG/M metagenome (GOLD analysis project Ga0315907, IMG submission 203525) | Freshwater fungal communities from buoy surface, Lake Erie, Ohio, United States - Buoy 12 MA123 | ecosystem: Environmental > Aquatic > Freshwater > Lake > Lake biofilm | place: USA...
ACGGATGGCGCTCTATCTGGGCTGGGCCTACGCGCTGGGCTGGGCCTGTCCGTGGCTGATGGCCTACGGATCCTGGCAGCAGCACCGAGGTCGCGAAAAGACTGCTGCGGGTCATGGCCTCAGAACCCGGAAGGGTTTGTTCAGTCGAGCAACTCGCGGATCTCGTCCCAGCTGAGCGTCTCGGCGAAGGCTTCTTCACCGGTGAGTGTGGAGGCGATGATCTCCCGCTTGCGCTGCTGCAGGCTGACAATCTTCTCCTCGACCGTGCCGCGGGTGATGAGCTTGTAGCTGCTGACCACGCGGGACTGACCGAAGCGGTGAGCTCGGTCGGTAGCCTGATCTTCGACGGCCGGATTCCACCACGGATCGAAGTGCACCACGGTGTCGGCTTGCGTGAGGTTGAGGCCCACGCCGCCCGCCTTGAGCGAAATGAGAAACACCGGAGGGCCGGACGGAGACTGGAATTTTGCGACTTCGCCGGCGCGGTCTTGGGTCGAACCGTCCAAGTAGCAGAACTCGACTTCGCGCCGTTTCAGCTCTTCCTTCAGCAAACCGAGCATCCGCGTGAACTGGCTGAACACGAGCAAGCGGTGCCCACCGTCGAGGCTCTGGTCGAGCAGTTCACCGAAGAGTTGCAGTTTGCCGGAGTCGTCCGGCGCCGCTTCGGTTTCGGCGGCTGCCCCGTTGGCCCCTTCGGTGTCTAGGAGGCGCAGGTCGCAGCAAATCTGCCGCAGGCGCAGCAGCGCTGTCAGGATCACCATGCGGCTCTTGGCCAGCCCGTTGGCCTCGACCGCCGTATCGACTTGCTTGCGGGTCGCCGCCAAGACCTGCGCATACACCTTGGACTGGGCCGGTGTGAGGTCGCAGTAGGAGACGTGCTCCAGCTTGGCGGGCAGTTCTTGCAGCACGTCTTTTTTGAGACGGCGCAGCAGGAAGGGCCGGATGCGCTTGCCGAGACGGGCCATCGCACCCTTGTCGCGTTCCTTAGTGATGGGGATCTCGTACCGGTCCCGGAAATCATCGGAGCTGCCCAGGTAGCTGGGCATGAGGAAGTCGAAGAGGCTCCAGAGATCGAGGACCGAGTTTTCCAGCGGAGTGCCGGTCAGCACCAGTCGGTGTTCTGCCGGGATAGCCTTCACGGCCTTGGCGTTTTGGGTGCTGCGGTTCTTGATGTGCTGCGCTTCGTCGAGCACCGCCGTATCGAAGGTGTGAGCCCGGTGCTGCTCAATGTCGCGCCGCAGCAGCGCGTAGCTGGTGATCACCAGATCGTGAGCGGGGATTTGCGCAAAGAGCTTGTGGCGTTGCGGGCCGAACAGCACCAGCACCCGAAGCTTTGGAGCAAAGCGCGCGGCCTCGGCGGCCCAGTTGGTGACCAATGAAGTCGGGCAAACGATTAGCGTGGGGGGAAGGGGTTGGGCTCCCGCCGCCGCATTGAGCGAGGCGCAATGGGCCAGCACCTGAAGGGTTTTACCCAGACCCATTTCATCGGCCAAAATGCCTCCGAAGCCGTGGTCACGCAGGAACCGAATCCAAGCCACGCCGTGTTTCTGGTAGGGGCGCAAGACCGCCTCGAGCGCCCCGAGCGGTGGACAAGTTTGAGTTGCCGTGCCGGTTTGTTGGGCGACTCGATCTCGCCAGGCCGCGGGTGCTTGGACCGCGTGACCTTGTTCCCGCAGCGATGCGTCGAGGAACCCGGCTTGGGCGGATCCCATCCGGTAGCGTCCGTCTCGTTGGTCGGGCGAGCAGTCGAGCAGCACTTCCTGCAACTCTTCCACCGCGCCGGTGTCGATGAGGATGGTCTTTCCGGAGCGGGATTTGCCCTGGCCCCCGCCGAGCACCAATCGCTGGATGTCGGCGGCACTGAAGCGCTCGCCGTCTTCGGCCACGTAAGAGACCTCGAGATCGAACCAACGCTCGCCGGAGGGGGTGATTTGGAACCGGGGCTCCACGCGCACGAGGTTCTTGCGGGTGCTCGTCTCCAGACGTTCCTCCAGCGACACCTCCCACTCGCGTTCCAAGCGCGGGTGAAGGCGTGAAAAGTAGGTTAGCACGCGTTCCTGACCGTTGAGCTGCCAGCGCCCTTGGGAATCGGGGCCCGAGAAGCCGGCCTGCCGGAGGCGCATGAAGGCCGTGTGCTCGGCGGATAGGTCCCGAGCTGTGTAGCGTCGCACGTTGGACGGGTCGGGCATCCACGCGGCCTCGTCGCGCGCGGTGACGCCCACGGTCATGATGCGCGCGCCGTAGCGGCATTGCAGCACGGCCGTCAGCATGGCAAGGCCACCGGTCAACTGGAGCAGGAACTTTGGCGGGGCCGGTTCGAGCACGAAGTCTTCCGGGCTGAAATCGGCTTCAAGGCCCGGAGTTCCGGAGAGTTTGGGCCAGTCTTGGGAGAGAAAGCGGGGGACATCGGAGCGAGGTACCCGTTGGGGCGACTGCAGCACGCCTCGCAGGGCCGGGGACAGTCCCAAGGGTTGGAGTGTCTGGCCGGTGAGCAGCCAGGTTTCATCGGGGCCGCTGAGCAGCGCCGCCCCTCGGGCCGGACTCTTCAGGCTCAGGCTGATTTCGCCATTGGCTTCGAGTTGAGCGCGCAATGGCAAGGGTGCGGGCTCTCGCAAGACCGTCAGCTCGGTCTTGCGTCCGAGGGTGAGCTGAGAGTGACCGGACATGGCCCGCAACAGCGGCACGAGGGCGGCTCCGCTGAGCTGGATCATGCCCGGAGTATCCCCGCCGGCGGCCAGTTCGGCCGCATCCAGCAGTCGCGTGTCGGCTTCGGACAATCGAAACGGACCCGACTGAATGAGGGCGTTCAGCGGGGCCCGGCTGTTGGCGGTGACTCCCTCGAACATCACCATCACCCGGTCGCGGGCCATGGCGTCGGCAAGGTTCGGCGGGAAGATGACTTGAATCTCCAGCGGTTTGCCGGTCTCGGATCGGCGCAGTCGGACGGGGTCTTTGTTGGAGGGCGAGGCCTTGGATCCGGGGCCGGTCGATCGACCGGCGTTGGACGGGCTCCCTGAAGCCGTCGCCGACGAGCCTGCCCTCGGTCCCATCGGGGCTGGTTCGGAGCCGCTGGTTGTCGGTGCGGCCGGCTTCAAGTGGTGCAGTCCGACGGCCACCGAATGGGCGCACAACGTGCCCCATTCCCGGGATTGCCGGCACGAGCAGATATTTTCGATGTCCAGCTCATGCCGGATCACCAGTCCGGCCCGCAGTGAGGTGGCATCGGACATCACCACGCCTTTCAGCAGCGGCGGGGTCCAGTTCGAGGACAGCACCTTGCCCGAGGCGAGCAAAGCCCGGGCGTGTTTCATCACTTCCCAGCCGGCGGCCTTGGCGAAAAAGGCTTCGGTCAGTTGCAAGGTCGACACGGGACTGGAGGGAATCGAACCGAGTTCAGAGCCCGAGGCGGAGCAGGCCTTCCAGGGTTCCGTGGCCGGCGGTCTTGCTCGCGATCCATCCGCCCTCTGCCCGGACCTGCATTTGCACCGCAGCCAGTGCATTGGAGGGTGAGATCAAATGGTGGGCGTGTTCGCGGCGCAGCATGGACAGGTCATTGAGATGATCGCCGGCGGCCACCCGTGCTTCGGGCCCGACGCCTAGAATACGGCCTAGCTCCGAAAGGGCGGTGCCCTTGCTGTAGCCCCGGTGGCTCAGGCGCACGTAGATGTCGTTGCGAACGGCGACCATATTGGGGTGGCGTTCGCAGAAGGTGTCCAACTCGGCGTGGATCTCGTCCATTTGAAGGTTCGACTTGGCGATGGCGCACAAGGGCGAGAAGGGGTCGGCATAGAAGGTCGCCTCATGGCGTGCCGACAGCGATTGGATTTGCTGTTCGAGCTCGGCCGCCGCCGACTCGAACAGGCGTGCGTGGTCTTGGGTGCAACGACTGTTCCATGGCTCCACCGGGAGGAATCGGTCGTGTTTTCGCTCGAAGATCTCCCGCTCGACGAGGATCAGGTAGTCGGGCTGGATTGATACTCGGGCGCGGCCCAGGGTTTCCATCAGGCTGGACATGTCGCGCCCCGTGTTGATGACCCAGTGACCACCGCGGGCTTGGAAAGCGGCGATACGCTCCTGAAGTGCGTGGGGGATCTTCGGATCACCGAAGTCATCGTGGATGGTGCCGTCGAAGTCGGTCGACAGCAGTCGGAGGGAGGCACCGTGGCTCATGCGCGGGCGAAGACTGGGGTGGCCGGTCGCGTCGGGCAAGGTTGGGTCCGCAGTTGTGGTGAATGCTTCGGAAGGTTACCAGTGAGTGCGAACGACTCTATGTCCAGCCACCAAGATCAGTTTGATGATGCCATGTTCGACTACTCGACCGGCGAGTACGCGGTCGCCATTTCGAAATTCCAAGCGATCTTGGCGGAGGATCCCGATCACTTCGATGCCCGTCTGGGCTTGGCCATGTGCCATTATCGATTGGGCGACTACGCCACGGCCATCGCCGAGGGGCATCGCGCCGAGAAGCTCAAACCCAACGAGCAATTGGTGCACACCAACCTCTCGCTCTTCTACATGAAGTCCGGCGACAAGCAAACCGCCGAAAAGCACGGGCTTCAGGCCCGCATTTCCTCCTGGAAGGGCAACATGGCCGCCCCTGGAGCGAAGCCTGCCGAAGAAGAAGACTCCGAACTCCGCATGGCCCAACCCAAGGCCCAAGCCTTCAAGCTGCCCGAAAAGTTCCCCGACATGCCCTGGAAGAAAAACACCCGCCCGGGCGGTGGTACACACTGAGCCTGCAGGAGCAGAGCGGTCGGGTTGACAAAACCAAGAGGGGGGAGCCTGATCGCTCATAGACCACAAGTTCTGCCTCCCATGCCTGAAAAACGCCCAAGCCTCCCGTGTCGGGATGCATTCACGTTGATCGAGTTGCTGGTCGTGATCGCGATCATCGCTATTTTAGCGGGCATGCTCCTGCCGGCTTTGGCCAAGGCCAAGTATCGGGGCAGCCGGATCGTCTGTGTGAACAACATCCGCAGCCAGTACCTCCCGCAAATCCTTTACGCCGACGACAATCGCGGGAAGTTCCAGCAGCACGACGACGGTAGCCCGGATTATCACCGAACCGGAGGGCGCAAGGACAGCATCGTTGATTCGATGAAGGGCAAGTATTTGCAGGAGACCCGAGTTCTGATTTGCCCCGTCACGGCCAAAACCTTCGGCAAGCTCTGGCTTAATTATGCGAGCATGACCAACTTCGCCGATGCCTCCACGAAGGACTACGGCGGGTGGGACACCCCAGCGTCGATGGTGTACACGCCCTACATGTGGTTCGCGAATTTCCCGGGCATGAAGTTCCAGTCGATCAGCGGCAGCAAGGATCCCGCGGCAGCCGACATCGAGCCGGCCTGGCCGACGAAGGCCGATGAATGCGATTCGTCGCGGGCCTTCATCACCCACCGCGTAAGCGATACCCCGGGTTCCGTCACCTGGGATGTCGGTCACCTCGGCCGCTTCAATGCTCCGAAGGTCAGCCGGCTCTTCCTGGAGTTCTCGCTGACCCCGGATCAGCCGGTCGGTCAGGCTGATGGTAGCGTGATCGTTCGGCCGAAGTCGCAAATCAAGGGCCGTGCGGTCGGTGGTCCTGGCGGCAACACAGTTTTCTGGTACTAGCCCAATAGGTTGGCCTCACAAGAAGGGGCTCGCACACATCTGACGTCGTCCTCTGGGTTCTTGGCGACGGCGGGGCGGCGGGGCAGACTGGGTGTCATCTCATGCGCATCACCCGACTCGAAGTTCGCGATATCCGCTTTCCGACGTCCAAGGCCTTGGACGGATCGGACGCGATGAACCCGGATCCGGATTACTCCTCAGCCTACGTGATCTTGCACACGGACACGGAGTGGAAGGGCTACGGGTCCACCTTCACCATCGGCCGCGGTAATGACGTGGTTTGCGCCGCAGTCATGGCCCACGAGCACCTCGTGGTGGGGCTCACGCTGGAAGAGTTCCGCGCGGCGCCCGGTGCGGTTTGGCGGCGTTTGACTGGCGACTCGCAGCTGCGTTGGATCGGGCCCGACAAGGGGGTCATCCACCTGGCGCTGGCGGCGATCGTCAATGCACTCTGGGATTTGTACGCCCGTCATGCTGGCAAGCCGGTCTGGAAACTGGTCAGCGAGTTCACGCCTGAACAATTCGTGGCCAGTGTTGATTTCCGCTACCTGACCGACGCCCTGACGCCGCAGGAGGCCCTCGAGTTGCTGCGCCGCGCCGAACCGGGCAAGGCCGAGCGCATCGCCCGCCTCGAGCGCGAAGGTTACCCGGCCTACACCACCAGCGCCGGATGGCTGGGCTACCCCGACGACAAGATCCGCCGCCTGTGCCGCGAGGCCGTGGCCGAGGGGTGGAATCATATCAAGGTGAAGGTGGGCCGCGACTTGCAGGATGACATCCGCCGCCTGGGCATCATCCGCGAGGAGATCGGCTGGGATCGCAAGCTGATGGTGGATGCCAATCAGGTCTGGGACGTGCCGCAGGCTATTAAGTGGATGCAGTCACTGGCCCCGTTCAAGCCCTGGTGGATCGAGGAACCGACCTCGCCCGACGACGTCCTCGGCCATGCCGCCATCGCGCGGGCCATGGAACCGCTGGGCATCGGCGTGGCCACCGGCGAGCACGGCATGAATCGGATCCTCTTCAAGCAGTTGCTGCAGGCCCGGGCCATCTCGTTCTGCCAAATCGATTCCTGCCGTTTGGGCGGCGTGAACGAGAACCTCGCGGTGCTGCTCCTGGCGGCGAAGTTCGGCGTGCCGGTGTGCCCGCATGCCGGTGGCGTCGGGTTGTGCGAGTTCGTTCAGCACATGAGCATGATCGACTTCACATCCGTCAGTGGCAGCTGGGACGGACGGGTGTGCGAGTTCGTGGATCACTTGCACGAGCACTTCACCGATCCCTGCCGCATCCGCGCCGGCCGCTACCTGGCCCCAGAGAAAGCGGGCTACAGCACCGAGATGCACGCCGAGACCCTCGCCCGCTACGAGTTCCCTGGCGGCACCGAGTGGCGATGAGGGTCGGGCACGGCGGGGAAGGGCCGTGGTCGGTGCTCCCCCTGTCTTCGATAAGACCAAAATACGACGAATCGTAAAATGGTGTTTACCAAAATACGATTCATCGTAAACTAGTTTCAGTGAACGATCGTCGCCGAATCTATGATTCCATCCTGGAGACTCACCTGGAGGTTCATCGGCAGATGGCCTTCGTCAGCGGTCCTCGGCAGGTGGGCAAGACCACGGTTTGCCGGCATGGGGCGGAGTACTATCTCAACTGGGACGCGGCCGACGACCGGCGTCTGATCCAAAAGGGGGCGATGGCCGTGGCCGCAGCCATCGGAGCCGACAAAGTTCGCGCCGGTCGACCCAGGGTGGTCTTTGATGAGATCCACAAAGACCGCCGTTGGAAGGCGTTCCTCAAGGGATTTTTTGATGTCCATGCCGACCGCAAGAAACTCGGGGTGGTAGTCACCGGCAGTGCGCGGCTCAATGTCTATCGCAGGGGAGGGGATAGCCTCATGGGGCGATACTTCCTTTACCGGATGCATCCCTTCAGCGTGGCCGAATGCCTGCGCACCAACACACCCACCGAGGTGCTTTCGCCGCCAGCGGAGATTAGCGATGACGACTGGAACGCCCTGCTGCGTCATGGCGGGTTCCCGGAGCCTTTCCTGACGCGGTCGCCGGCCTTCACCCGCAAATGGGCGCGACTTCGACTCGACCAGCTCACGGGCGAGGATCTCCGCGACCTCGGCGCTTTCCGCGATCTGGCTGGTTTGGATCAGTTGGCACGCATCCTCTCAGAGCGATCCTCTGTTCAACTCAACTTCTCCGAGTTGGCTCGCGACCTTCAGGTGACCGCCGAAACCTCCAACCGTTGGGTCGCCGCGTTGGAGCAATTGCATCTGGGATTCACGCTGAGGCCCTGGTTCAAGGACATCGCCAATTCCCTGCGCAAGGAACCCCGGTGGTTCCTGCGCGATTGGGCGGGTGTTGAAGATATCGGTCGTCGTGCCGAGACCTTTGTGGGCTGCCACTTGCTGAAGGCGGTCGAGGCTTGGACTGACCTCGGGTTGGGGACGTTCGAGTTGGCTTATCTTCGCACCAAGCAAGGGCAGGAGGTTGACTTCGTGGTTGTGCGCGACCGGAAGCCTTGGTGCCTTGTTGAGGTCAAGAATTCCGCGGCTGAACTCTCGCCCTCCCTGGCATTCTTCCAGCAACGGACCGGTGCTCCATACGCCTTCCAGGTGGAATTGGACGCGCTGCATGAGCCAGTCGATTGCTTCAAACACCGTGGGCTTCCGTTGCGCGTGCCGGCCCGCACCTTTCTCAGTCAGTGGGTTTGAACGATAGGTTCGGACGGGTCCTGTGGCAGTTGGAGTGCGGTCCAAGAGAGCGCTCGGGAATTTGGGAACAAGCCAGAACAGGCCGTGAGAACAGGCGCTCTTGCACCCGGCCGTCGGCATTCTCTAATGTCTGCGTCTTTCCGGGCTTGGCCCGGCTTATCACCATGGCTTCGCTCAACGACAATTATCTTAAGCTCAAGGCGGGTTATCTGTTTCCGGAAATCGGACGGCGGGTGAAGGCGTTCAATGACGCCAACCCGGCGGCGGCCGCGCGGTTGATTCGATGCGGCATCGGCGACGTCACCGAGCCGTTGCCTGCGGCCGTGGTCGCTGCGCTGCACAAGGCCGTCGATGAGATGGCCGTGCGGAGCACCTTCAAGGGCTACGGCCCCGAGCAGGGCTATGAGTGGTTGCGGGCGGCCATCGCTCAGAATGATTTCCGGGCTCGCGGGCTCGAGGTAGCCGATGACGAGATCTTCGTGAGCGACGGTTCCAAGTGCGATTGCGGGGCGATCCTTGACATCATGGGATCCTCCAATCGCATGGCCATCACCGATCCGGTGTACCCGGTCTATGTGGACACCAACGTCATGGCCGGCCACACGGGCGAGGCCGATGCCTCGGGTGCTTACGCGGGCATCACCTACTTGCCGTGCACGGCCCAAAACGGGTTCATCCCAGAGCCGCCGAAGGAGCGCGTGGACGTCATCTACCTCTGCTCTCCGAACAACCCCACCGGGGCCACGGCCTCGCGGGCTCAGCTCGAGGCTTGGGTGAAGTACGCGCTGGCCAACCGCTCGATCATTCTCTTCGACGCGGCCTACGAGGCTTACATCAGCGACCCGACGATCCCCCATTCCATCTACGAGATCCCGGGGGCTCGCGAGTGCGCCATCGAGTTCCGTAGTTTCTCGAAGAATGGCGGATTCACCGGCGTTCGATGCGCCTTCACGGTGGTCCCCAAGACGCTTCTGGCCTCGACGGCCTCGGGCGAGTTCAAGCCCTTGCACCCGTTGTGGTCTCGGCGCATGACCACCAAGTTCAATGGGGTGTCGTACCTCGTGCAGCGTGCGGCCGAAGCCTTGTACTCGCCGGAAGGCAAGGCCCAGGTGGCCGCTCTGGTTGAACATTACATGGGCAACGCCAAGATCCTCGTGGCCGGAGCTCAGGCGGCTGGCCATCGCGTGTTTGGTGGGGTCAACGCCCCGTACATCTGGGTGGATGCCCCCAAGGGCCACACCAGTTGGCAAGCCTTCGACCGCATCCTCAACGAGTCCAATGTGGTGATTACCCCGGGAAGCGGCTTCGGCAGCAATGGCGAGGGATGGTTCCGCGTCAGCGCCTTCAATAGCCGGGCCAATGCCGAGGAGGTTTCCCGTCGCTTGCAGGCGTTGAGTTGGTAGCGCAGACCGTGTGGAAGGCCTGTGGGCGCCTTCTCGCATCGATCCGTGCGAGATGCAAAGTTGGGCGTTGGAGGTTGGGGGAATGTGGCATAATTTAGATCCACATGACACGCCTCCTGTTGCTCCTCCTGGCGTTAGCCCTGCCTCTTTCGGCGGCTCCGTCGAGCAAAGACCCCGCCCGCTGGATCGCCGCGGTTTCTCCGGGTTTGTTGCAGGTGGAATTTACCTTGCAGTTCGACCGGGGTGACGCCCCGCATGGGATTCTCGATCAGGACCCCCGTTCCACCGGGCCCCGGTCCAACAGCTTGGCCGACTTGGTGGCCGAGGAGCGTCCTCTGGAAACCACCGGTTTCCTGGTGGGTCCCACGACCGTGGTGGCGATGGATCCCTGTGTGCATCCGCGATTCATCAAGACCATCGTGGTTCGGCAGGGAGCCCACCGGTCCACCGCTCGCATCACCGCCTACGGCGTGGATCAATGGGCCTTTGTCTTGACCCTCGACCAGCCGATCACCGGCACCCAGCCCATCGAATTTCCGGCCAAGAGCACCGAGGCTCCGGCCGCTTTGGTCAGCTACTACCGCCAAGACGGACAAATGGTCCGCGTGGCCTTGCCGTGGGGTGGGCAGTACCTCGAGACCGAGTCCGGCAAGGCGCTACGGGTGCTCGAGCATCAGGGAGTGGCACTGAGCGCCCGGGGGCACCCGTT
>Ga0315907_10008626_pt1 | contig 10447 bp, 10 predicted proteins | sample LakEriMetagenome_3_FD_203525 | JGI IMG/M metagenome (GOLD analysis project Ga0315907, IMG submission 203525) | Freshwater fungal communities from buoy surface, Lake Erie, Ohio, United States - Buoy 12 MA123 | ecosystem: Environmental > Aquatic > Freshwater > Lake > Lake biofilm | place: USA...
TGGACATCATGCAATAGGTGATGATTTCCACGCCACAGAACTGAGCCAGAGGGAAGAGCAGATCGACCAAGCGTTGTTTGGCGAGGTCATCGAGCAAGAACTGCCCCCCGACGGTGCGAGAAACGCAGTGGTAGACCGCCCCCACCTCCTTGATTCGAGCCCTTCGCATGGAAAGAACGTAGTGCCCCTCACCGTTTCCAGTCAACTACATTGAACCTGTCACCATGTAACAATTTGGTGGGATGGGTTGGAATTGGGGGGGAGATCAGTTTGAATGGGTGAAAGATGAATTTGAGTGTGACTCCAGCGAGTTTGGGTTTTCGGATGCCGGCTGAATGGGAAATGCACTCGGGTACTTGGCTGACTTGGCCGCGTCCGGAGGGGATCAGTTTTCCAGACAAGTACGAGACGGTGCCCGATGTGTATGCGGAGCTGATCCGGGCTCTGGTGAAGGTGGAGTCGGTGCATATCAATGTCTGGAATGCCGAGAAGGAGGATTGGGTTCGAGGGCTCCTCTCTGATCGGCAAACGCCGCTGGATCGGGTTTCATTCCACCATTTTCCGGCCTATGAGCCTTGGTGCCGAGACCATGGGCCCATCTTTCTGGTGCGTGATCGTGCGGGGATCCGCGAGCGCGTTGTTGTGGATTGGGACTACAATGCTTGGGGCGGCAAGTATCCTCCTTATGATCTAGACGACGCAGTGCCTCGCCATGTGGCGGCTCTGCGGGGGCTGCCGCTTTACTCGCCAGGCATGATCCTTGAGGGGGGATCAATCGAGGTGAATGGTGCCGGAACTTTGCTGACGACCGAGGCCTGTCTGCTGAATCCAAACCGGAATCCGAAATTGAATCGGGGGCAGATTGAACAGCAGTTGCGGGATTATCTCGGTGTTCGCCATATCCTCTGGCTGGGCGATGGAATCGTCGGCGATGACACCGACGGGCATATCGATGACATCGCTCGGTTTACGGACTCACAGACCGTGGTGACTGTGGTCGAAGAGGACCCGACTGATGCCAATTACGGTCTCCTGCAGGAGAATTTGCACCGTCTGCGGTCGATGAAGGATCAGGACGGCAATGCGCTGCGCATCGTGGAATTGCCCATGCCTGGTGTGGTGGAATACGACGGCCAGCGTCTCCCGGCCAGCTATGCCAATTTCTACATCGCCAACCGTTGCGTGCTGGTGCCGACCTATCGGCATGCCAATGACGCAAGGGCTCTCGAGGTGCTCCGTCCGCTATTTCCAGGACGAGAGGTCATCGGGATCGATTCGACGGAATTGATCTGGGGGCTGGGCTCTTTCCACTGCATTTCCCAGCAAGAGCCCGCCGGTGGTCCGTTGCCGCTGGAGTGAGCATCCTCCGTCGGCACTCAACCCGTCGGCATGGGGTATTGCTATCTTCAGAGCTGAAGTGTCGGTGTTGGTGTTCACTCGGTGACGCCACACTTCCAGTGGTCGCGATTGACCCACGCCCAACCGGGGTACTTCAATCAGGGATGCTAATCAGTGCGGTTGGATGCCGCTGGATGTTTATCCTTTTGGCAGCGGCCCTTCCGGTTTCGGCCGTTTATTTTCCACTCTCCGATGCCGAGGGTGGTTGGCGTTGTGCGACCAACGGTCAGTCCGTGATCCGTCGGCGGGCCGGCCTCGATGCCCGTCGGTTGGATCAGGCCTGGGAGTACACCCAGCGCTGTTCCCAGAATGCCGGGCTCCTAGTCGTACGCCATGGTTGGCTGGCCTTGGAACGTTATGTGGGGCGTGCCAATCGGGAGGCGCGTCCGGACATGGCCTCGACCGGCAAGGCCTACACCAGTATCGCTTGCGGAATCCTTCTTCAGGAATTCCCGTACCGATTTCCATCTGGTCTAGAAACCCGCGTGTTCACTCCGGAGTTCTTGCCGGAGGCGTTTTCACCCGAGGGGCGTTTAGACGATCCCCGCCGAGCAGACATCACGCTGGGACATTTATTGTGCATGAGCGGGGGATACACGGGGGAGGGCGGGGCTCCAACTGCGGTGGTCATGGGGCGATCGTTTCCCCTGAAAGCCGTGCCGGGACAAGACCTTCGGGATTTGGACGGATCATCGCTCCGTTGCGCGATGTGGACCAACGCTGGGGGCGGTTACTCCTACTCGTCACCCGAGCCGCACATTGCCTCCATGGTGCTGCGCCGGGTCAGTGGTATGGATCTGCGGGAGTACATCGACGCGCGCTTGGCCAAGCCCATGGGATGGGGTCCTTGGAATTATTGTCTCCACCGGGGCGACATCACGCTGCCGCATGCCAATGGTGCGGGCAGCATTGCCGTTGCTGCCACCGATGCGCTGCGCTTTGGCTATTGCCTGTTGCAGAATGGACGTTGGGGAAGCCGGCAATTGGTGCCATCCAACTACATCACCCAATGCCGTCAGATGTCCCGGTTCAATCCGCACAGCCCGTACAGCTTGATGTTTGAACACAATGCCGATGGCCATGTCGCCGGTGCCCCCCGGGATGCCTTCTGGAAGTCCGGAGCCGGTGGCTTCGCCTTGATCGTGGTGCCGTCGCTTGATTTGGTGATCTACAAAATGGGGGGAAATCACGGGCAATATGATCCGGCGCTGACCCGGGTTCCGCAGCCTCCCGGAGGCAGAGATCGGGACGGTTGGAAACCCCTTCAAAGCACTCCGTTCCAGGAACCCAGCAATGGAGGAGACGGAGGAATACGGCGCGTCCTGGAAATGGTTTGTGCTGCGACCGTCGATTGAATCCTAGTGAACGAGTCCGGGTCTCGGCGTTTGGATTAGGCTGACAAGTTTCGTCGGGCGATGCCTATCGGATGGTTTTTCTCTGGTAATAAATCAAGCCTGCGCAGGTCACGTTTTTCAGAATGTTCCCCGCGCTCCACACGCCCTCGAGGTCGGCTCAATTCGTGTCTCGCTGAATTGTTCAGCAGCCTGGGTTACGATTCTGGGGCCCCAATGGATCCGAGCTTAACGACGCGGCGCGTTGACTGCCGCTGTCGCTGCCGGGTAAGCCGAGTAGCTGGGCTTCTTGGGCACAGTTCCCGGGTGGTTCAGTGGAGCAGTCGGTCCGTTTCCGGGGCGAACCATCGGAACGTGCATCGCTGCGACACCTCGGTTTCCCTGGGCGCTGTTCGGGGAAGCCCCAGGCACGGTGGCCAGAGCCGGGTTGACCGGATTCAATGGCACGCCACCAGCCGCAAAGAATTGTGAGGCCATCTGACCTTGGATCACGGTGGGAGTCCGACGAGTGACACCGCGGATTCCTTGCGCCAGTGACACGGAGGCTGCACAGGAATAAAGGGTCATCCACCACAGGAGTCTCATAAACGTTGGCTACGCTTCTACAGCAGGAATGCAAGGACTTTGTCATCCCGGACCCCGCGCGCGCCTTAGTCCACGTCCCGGATCAGGCCGTCAACGAGGCGCTCTGCAGCCTGGGCTTCGATGATGGTTCTTTGTCCGGAACGATTCGATTGAAGCAGTCGTTCAGACAGCGACTTCGCGTTGCTGCCAACGGAAATCGGTCCGGCTAGGGCAGCAATCGGCGTACGGCGTCGAAGACCTCCTTGACGGGCACTCCGGCCATGGCCGCAACCCCTTTGCAGGATTCATACTCGGGTGCCGACTGGACGACCTTGCCATTGAGCAAGCCACGTTTGACCTGCACGGTTCCGAAGGGCGTCTTCACCGCGATGTGGTCCCGTTGCAGTTTGCGACGTTCTGCAACGGTTCGTCGGACGCCGAATGCCGACGTCTCCAGCAGGAGGAACTCGGTGAATCGATCGGCGTCATCGGGTTCACACAGCAGGGTCAGCAGGACCCCGGGTCGCTGCTTCTTCATCTGGATGGGTGTGTGGAAGGCATCCAGAGCACCTAGTCTCAGAGCCTTGTCCAACACATGCCCGAGGATCTCCCCAGAAATATCATCCAAGTTGGTTTCCAAGACGGCCACCTGATCGGTCAACCAATCGTGCATCGCAGAGCCTTCGGCTCCCTCACTCAGGATGGCCCTCAAAACGTTCGGCCGGGTCTTGTTGTTTCTTGTTCCCAGTCCGTACCCGATCCGCTGGGCTTTGATCGATCCCATGGGGCCGAAGGATTCCACGAATTCGGCCAAAAGGGCTGCTCCGGTGGGAGTGACCAGTTCATGAGGTTCCTCGCATTGGGTCACTCCGATGCCTCGTGCTCCAAGAATTTCCAGAGTCGCCGTGGTGGGGATGGGGAATCGCCCATGGGCGCAGTTCACAAACCCGGTGCCTTCAACGACCGGGGCGCTGGTGATACGAGGTTGGCCCAGCAGTTGGAGACAGATCGCGGCCCCGACGATGTCCACAATAGAATCGACTGCGCCCACTTCATGGAAATGGACCGACTCCGGCGGAAGCCCATGCACCTTGCCCTCGGCCACGGCGACGCGGTGGAATACGGCGATCGACCTCGATTTGACCCAGTCGGACAACGTGCTGGCCTCAATCAACCCACGGATCATGGCGAAGGTGCGCTCCTCGCTGTGGCTATGCCCATGCTCGTGACCGTGCTCGTGACCATGCTCGTGACCATGCTCGTGACCATGCTCGTGACCACAGGCTTCGCCCTCGAGGTGCACGTCGAACTTCACCCCCTCGATCGATGACTTGTGTTTCCGGGCCGCATGGAGGTGATACCCACCGAGGCCCAGCTTGCGGAGTTCTCGTTCGAGGTCCCGAAATTCCACGCCGAGGTCGAGCATGGCTCCGATGAACATGTCACCGCTGATTCCGCTGAAAATGTCCAAATACAGGCTGCGCATCGCTGATCAGACTGCCCGTTTGAGCGTTCAAAATCAGGCAATAAAATGAGAAGAGGACCGCGCTTCAGCCCGCGCACCGCGAGAGGCTACTGATTGCGCCCGCGCGCAGAACCGATCGAGGCGAAGATTTGCTGACGTTCGGCGAGCGAGACGTCACGCCATTGGCCTGGGGGCAGGGGACCGAGAACGAAGGAGCCGATGCTGACCCGAACCAGTCGCAAGGTGGGATGGCCTACGGCAGCGGTCATTCTGCGGACCTGGCGGTTCTTGCCTTCGCTGAGTTCTAGGGCGATCCAACAATCCGGCACCGATTTGCGGAATCGGATCGGCGGATTCCGAGGGGGCACTTCTGGTTGGGGATCCAACCGCTGCGCACGCGCCGGTCGAGTGTGGTGGCCTTGGATCAACAGACCGTTTTCCAAGGCCCGGAGAGCGCTCTCCTCGGGGATTCTCTCGACCTGCACCCAGTAGGTCCGCCGATGGCCGGCCTCAGGATCCAAGAGTCGGTGATTCAGTCCCGCTTCATCACTGAGCAACAGGAGGCCCTCCGAATCGGCATCCAACCGTCCCAGTGGATACACCCGCGGCGGAAACCCGAACTCGGCCAGCGTTCGATTGGGCGATCCGTCGGCGGTGAACTGGGATAGCACCCCGTACGGCTTGTTGAAGACCAAGAGGCTCAAGAGCGCCTCCAGCCCCCCTCGTTCTTGTTGCGCCCGGTGATCAGGTTCTTGATCCACATCACCGCTCCCACCACCCCCGCGGCCACGAGTTTCCAGGCCTTCTTGAAGAACACGATGAGCGGAGCGAAAAGACCGAATTTGGCGGCTGCGGCTGCAGCCCCTCCGAGAACCAGGGCACCGAGTCCATACTGAGCGATACGGTCGCCTTGGCGGTATTCGGCATACGATTCTCCGCCGCTGTACTGGTGGCTGCGAAGGATCTCACGGAACTGCGGCAGTGTGGCGTCTACATGGGCGCGGTCTTCAATCAGGGTGACTTTGGTCACGCCCTTACGCCCCAAAAGTCGGACGTTGTAGTTCACAAACTTCCCGCCGCCGCTTTCAGCCTCCACGCTCCATTCCAGATTCTTGGTAATGTCATTGAAGTTCGGAGCCACGTGCCACCCGACGATGCGAATCGGTGGAGAGCCGCGCTCTTGGCGAGTCTCGTTCATCGACTCGGTGCCCTGCTTATAGGACTCGATGAGCTTGTCGGCATTGAGTTCCTTCTTCTCATCATCCTTCACATAGCCGATTTCCTCGAACTCCAGAATCACCCACCACTCGTCCTGGGTGTGCATCAGGAGGCCAGTCTCTTCACCGCTGGGTCGGTTGCCCGTCCTCTTCAAGAACTCCTGAGCTCCTTTCGCATCGAGGAATCGGAAACCTTTGGGAATTTGCAAGGTGGCCCGTCCGACCAGACTCACGTTGGTCGGTCCCTGGATCCACGCCATACGGTCCAAGGGAGAAGCCTTGCCCGCGGACAATTTCTCGCCTTTTTCTTGGGCTTGAATTGAAAGACAGAACAGACAAAGAACCATCCAATGGACGGATGGCCGGATGAGAAGTAGCAGATTCATCAAGGTGGAGTAGGGACGATAGAAAAGCTCAGAAGCCTGGAGCGACAGAGAGCGCTCAGGGATGACAGGCACAGGAGCCGCCGCAGGGCTGGGGTGCGGGCACATCGCAGGCTCCAGTTTCACATCCGGGATCGCCCTTGAGCATCAGGTATCCCCCTGAAATCACCCTTCGGACGGGTTTGCCCGATTCCGGATCGCGGGTCAGCGCGGGGTCCTTCATGGACTGCTTTACCTCGAAGCGTCGCACTGCTTCGTCAGGCACTGTTGGGATGGTCTCGTACTGATAGAGAGGCATGGCAGGTGGAAATTGAGCGCAAGACTGGCCTTAGGGCAACCCGAAGCGATGGATTGCCAAGATTCCAGTGTGAGCACCGGTTGGGTGCTCGAGGATGTATGCCGGGCTGCCTGGGCTCAGAAGCGCGCCTCCGGCCCCGACCTCGACATCCAACTAGGCCTCGATGTTACCCAACTCCGGAAGGGCCTGGGTGCTGTCGGCAAAGCGGTCGGCGCGGACCCCCATGCGGCGCATTAGTCCCAGATGGAGGTTGGCCATTGGGGTGTTATTGGGGAATACCAAGTGGCGCCCCGGATTCAGTGTTCCGCCGCCGCGTCCCGCCAATACCAAGGGCAGGTTGCGCGGGTTGTGCGCGTTGCCATCACGCATACCGGCACCGAACAGGATCATGGATTGGTCGAGGACCGTCCCGGTGCCTTCCTTCATCGAACGGAGTCGATCTAGGAAATACGCATACTGCTCGACATGCCATCGGGTGATGCGTTCGTAGGGGACCAGTTTTTCCGGAAGATTTTCGTGGTGGCTGTACTCGTGGTGCCCGCCCTTGACCCCGTCGAGGAAGGAGAAGTTCCGCCCGGATACGGCATTGCCGAACATGAAGGTGCTCACCCGAGTGGAGTCGGTCCAGAACGCCAGCGCCATGATGTCGAGCATCAGGCGGACCTGCTCGGTATGGTTGATGCCGCGTTCGCTGGCCCGGGCGGGATCCGAATAAAGATCGATCTGCTGGCCCAGGCGTTCGATTTCAGCCCGCGCAGCCGGATCTTCCAGATACTCGCCGAGAGCGCGTCGTCGGGCCCATTCGATCCGGTGTTCGACGGAGCGGACGCTCTCGAAATATTCGGCCATTTTCTGCTGGTCGGCTTTGCCCAACTGCTGTCGCAGGCGCTGGGCGTCGTCGGCAACCAAGTCCAAGACGCTGGTGTTGTCTCCAAAGCGCGACGCGGGCACTCCACCGGCATTGCGGAAGAGGCGGTCGAAAGCCTGGCGTGGATTGATCTCCTTGGCGCAGGGCGTCGTGGGAGTGGCCCAACTGATGTGCGATCCGTAGAGGCGTGTGAAGCCCACGTTGGTATCGACTCCGGTCGTGATGGGCTCAATGCCCAACTCCAAAGAGGGCAGAGGAGTTTGGTGGCCCACTTGCCGGGCCATCCATTGATCCATCGAGGTGTTGCCAGAGCACAAGTCTGCGCCGGTGGTCCGGGTGATCGTGGTGCTGGTAAGAAATCCGCCGGTTTTGACGTAGTGGCCGTCGCCAGTGTTGGAGGCGGCGTTCCACAAGTGGGTCAATACCAGCAGTTCGGACTGGTGTGACTGAAGCGGGGCCAAGATGGGCGACAGTCGGAAATTGGCCCCTTCGCCTTCGGGCGTCCAACGGTCCGGACGGGTGCCGTTGGGCATGTAGAGGCAGGCAAATCGTCGAGGCGTGCGGACCCGGCCAGTGCCGGCCTCAGCGGGTGTGGTGGCCTTCGCCCCGGCCATGGCTTCCAACCATGGCAGCGCCATTGCGGCTCCGACCCCTTGGAGAAGGGTTCTGCGTGACAAAGTTCTGAAAGCCATGTCGGAAAAGTAAGGATGGGTGCCGGTGAAGAAAGATTGAGATAGCCTGATATGTTTTCAGCGTCAGAAACTATAGGAGATGCCGGCCATCAACCGCAGGTCGTTGCCACGGCGACCCGGAGCCGGGACTGAGCGGTAGAAATCCTGAAAAGTGATGGTGGCGCTGGCTTTTTCGGTGATCTTGGTCGAGAGCCCCAGATTGAAGTTCACCACATAGCTCCCGAAGTTTTCCACCTGGGGCAGATATTCCATGCTTTGAACAATCGAGGCTCGGTCGTTGATCTTCCACTGCACCTCCTCGGCCACACGCAACGTGAGGTAGTTGGCGGTTCCGGAGCCCTTGAGGCGCTCAAAAATGAAGGCGGGGCCGTTCTCTAGTTTCAGCTTCAACCGGTCGTTCTTGATCAAGTGGTAACCGAAGGCCGGTGCCACCGTGGCGCGGTAGTCAATAAAAGCGATCCGATCTTGCCGGGCATCCGACCGAAGACCCAAGTAAACTCGATCGGATATCATACGGTTGTACTGGGCATAGAGACCGTAGTTTTGGGCGGTTGTGGTTTCCTTGCGTGTGGTGGGATCGCTGTTGCTGCCAAAGGTTCCATCAGCTCCCAGGGCGATTTCATTCTTGTCCCATTTCCGGAGCGAATTGATGGCGGCTCCCATTAGCAGAGTATCTGCATTGCCCCGAGATACCGCCGCATTGATCGATGCAGTGGTGTGCCAGGGACTGGGAGGTTTGGGCAGGGTTGTGGGAGGCTTTGCTGCTGCGGGAGCGTTGGTCGACGATTCGGCCGCCATCGCCGACAAGATGGCTGTGCTCAATGCGACACAGATGCGTGGAAATTGATGGTTCATAGAACAACGCTGCTGCGACTCTAGGTAACGGTCTGATTCAGACAATGGGCAACCGTTCTGAATTCGAGGGAAGTTGGAGTTTCCTCACTTTCAGGGCTTGTCTTTGCCCACCATTCCCGTCATCTCCGAGGCGACACGATGGAGCTCAAACTTGTTCTGGAATCCTTGCTGTTCGCTGCCCAGAAGCCCCTCTCTCCCATGGAGTTGCGGGACATCTTGAATCGTGCCGCGCAGGAAGAGAACGCCATCGAACCCGTGCGCGCCCTGCTGAAGCTCGACTTGGACCGGATCTTGGAGGGACTCAAGGCCTTGGAGGAGGATCACCGTGTCGCGCAGCGCAGTTATCGCTTGGTGTGTGTGGCTGGGGCCTGGCAGTTCGTCAATGAGCCGGACTACGGGCCATGGCTCAGAGCCTTTCTGGGGGTGAAGAATCGTCCTTCCCGCCTGAGCCAACCGGCGTTGGAGACTCTGGCGATTGTCGCCTACCGACAGCCAATCACCCGCGCGGAGATGGAGCAAATTCGGGGTGTGGCGGTTGACGGTGTTCTTTCCAGCCTCGTTGAGCGCGGGCTCATCGAGCAGGTGGGGCGTGCTGAAGTGGTGGGGCGTCCGATGCAGTATGGCACCACGCCGACCTTCTTGGAGTACTTCGGACTGGCAGCGCTGGAGGGCCTCCCGGACGCCTCCGAATTGAGACGGATACCGGTTCAGCGCCCGGAGTCACTCTTGACGGTGGATCCTGGTCTGGCGACGGCCCCGGAATCTCCTAAATTGGAGGAAGCCTCTTCTGAGACTCTGGCTCTGGCCTTGGATGCGACGCCATCCGACGGAGAGCGACCCTCCGACTCGAGCTCGGAAGAACCGTTGCCTCCCGCGGCAGATACGGGCAGTGGTCTCTAGTGGATGAGGAACCATCAGTGGCCTCGGTCGGGTTGATTTTTTATCTCACCTGACTCCATGAAAAAGGCCCGGCTGGACGAGTGTCCGGGCCGGGCCTGAATTGCCTCAAGGGTTCAGCCCTCGACTGCCGGTTGGGGCGCTGCGCCTTGCGGGGGTTGTTGGGCCAGAACCACGGGAATCGGGAAGCGCAGCTTCATCACGTCGTCCACCAGCACCTCGATGGTGTAAACGCCGGCTTCCTTGAATTCGACATTGGCCATCACGCTCACCGTCGTCATCGCCTGCACGGGATCGGCCAACTGGAACTTCACGGAATTCTGACGCAGCACCGTGTTTCCATCCGGTGCGATGAGGCGGACCACTTCGGTGAATTGCCCGATGCCGGCCACCCAGCGGTTGAACACGCACAATTTGAATGCGGTGATCGGCAATTGAGGCACTCGAACCAGACCGAT
>Ga0315907_10008631_pt1 | contig 10440 bp, 8 predicted proteins | sample LakEriMetagenome_3_FD_203525 | JGI IMG/M metagenome (GOLD analysis project Ga0315907, IMG submission 203525) | Freshwater fungal communities from buoy surface, Lake Erie, Ohio, United States - Buoy 12 MA123 | ecosystem: Environmental > Aquatic > Freshwater > Lake > Lake biofilm | place: USA...
AGGTAAGTGTCACAAGTGAAAGAAAAGTTACATACGTATGAAAAATAAATGTTAACGTTTAGAAATTTTAATTTCAAAATTAGAAGCCATCATTGTAAATGCCATAATTTCAGTTACTTCAGATGGTTTTGTGATTAACTCAATTTTATAATTTTTGAAAATCATCGAAAGAATTAATTTCATTTCCAACATTGCTAAATTTTTTCCTGGACAAAACCTAGGACCTGAACCAAAAGGTAAATATGCGTCTAAATTATGCATAGGACATTTATGCTCCATTTTACGCATCCATCTTTCAGGTTTAAAGGTATTTCCATCTGTAAAATGATCGTTGTGTACTGCAGCATATCTAGAATTCATCATTAATTTCTCTCCTTTTTTGAAAAGATAATTATTAATCGTAACATCCTTTGCAGGTTCCATTAAAAGCAATGGAGCGACCGGTTTTAGTCGCATCGATTCGTTTATTACAGCTTCAGTATATGCTAATTCAGTTATTTTTGAGTATTCAGTTAAAAAATTAGAATTTTCAATCACTGATGTAGCCTCTTTATGTAATAACTCTTGAATTTCTGGGTATTGAGCAAGAAGGTAAATCGCCCAAGCAACTGAATGTGCTGTAGTATCCTCACCTGCCATCAATAAAGTCAATAGATTACCTTTGATTTCTTTATCTGAAAAAACATTTTCTTCTTCAGCTGCAACGATTATTGATTCTAATAAATTTTCTGGTTCAACTTTCAAGTTGGGATTTGCATCAATCCGTTCTCTACCTATTTTAATAAATTGATTGATCAACTTGTCAACTTCTAATAAAGCGGCGTCAAACTCTTTATCTTTCTTTGTTTTATATATTTTATGAAATTGAAAAGGACTATTTATTCGTTTGAAAATCATTGGAAATAACTTTTCCATATGTTCCTGAATAACACCGCCCTCCTGTTCTAAGGTATTCATCTCCTCTCCAAAAACAAGTGAAGATGTAACATCAACAGTGAATCTCAATAAGTCATTTTGAATACAATAATTTTCATTTCTCTCACAATAACCTTCTATTTTTAAATGAAATCGTTCTAACGTTTTGATAATTGACGGAAAAAACTGTTGTTGATGTTTTACATCTAATCCTTTCGCAATAATTCTTCTGTGAACTTTCCAATCTTCCCCTTCTGCATTAAAAACTCCATGAACTCCTTCTGCTCTTAGGACTTTATCCATTTTTTGTAATCGAAGAAAATCATCAGGTCTAGCTTTTAATACTTTTTGAATAATTTCAGGATTCGTTATGACGGTAAATTTTGTTGGGCCTAATTTTATTTGATACACTTCACCATGTTCTTCTACCCAATTTTCAACGTATTGATGTAATTGATCGATTTTAATTTGATGTAAATTACCTAATATTGGCAAACCTTTTGGTCCAGAAGTTTTTTTTAAAGTGCTGCTCATATAACTAAATTAGAAGTTTAAAAATAATCTTTTATTTTGAGTTGTTACGTTGTATAAATACTAATTGCATTAAAAAATCAATGTTAGTAAGTATTTCAGAAATGAATTGGTTTCAAAAAAATAATAATTTTCTTTTTCTTAAATTTGTGAATATGATTTCAAATTGATTTCATAAACAATTAAATTCCTTTCAATGAGTTATTTAGATGAATTAAATGAAAGTCAGCGTGCAGCTGCAGAATCTATTTATGGACCCAATATGGTTATCGCAGGAGCGGGATCTGGTAAAACGAGAGTTTTGACATACCGAATTGCACATATGATGGAGCAAGGAGTAGATCCATTTAATATCATGGCTTTAACGTTTACGAATAAAGCAGCTCGTGAAATGACTGAACGTATTGGGAAAATTGTTGGTTCAAGTGAATCGAAAAACATCACAATGGGTACTTTTCACTCCGTTTTCTCAAGAATATTGCGTTACAATGCAGATCGTTTGGGTTACCCAACAAATTTTACGATTTACGATACTCAAGATTCTAAAAGTGTCATCAAAGACATTGTAAAGAGTTTAAATCTAGATGATAAGGTTTATAAACCAAGTATTGTTTTGGGACGAATTTCATCTGCTAAAAATAATTTGATTTCTCCAGAAGCTTATGCTCAAAATGAGAGTATTATGGCTGAAGATACTATTGCTAAAAGACCTGAATTAGCTCGCATCTACAAAACCTATGCGCACCGTTGTTTTAAATCAGGTGCAATGGATTTTGATGATTTGTTGTACATGACAAATGTTTTATTCCGAGATTTTCCAGATGCATTGGGTTATTATCAGCAGAAATTCAAGTATATTTTGGTGGATGAGTACCAGGATACGAATTATGCTCAGTATTTGATTGTTAAGAAATTAGCTGCTGTTTTTGAGAATATTTGTGTTGTAGGTGATGATGCTCAAAGTATCTACTCTTTCCGTGGAGCTAATATTCAAAATATTTTAAATTTCAGAAATGATTATCCTGATTTTAAGATGTTTAAATTAGAGCAAAATTACAGAAGTACTCGAAATATCGTTGAGGCTGCGAACAGTGTAATTGCGAAAAATCAAGATCAAATTCAGAAAAATGTTTGGACAGATAACAATGAAGGTGAAAAAATCAATGTTGTCAGAACTTTAACTGATAACGAAGAAGGTCGAGTTATTGCTAATCGAATTTACGATACGAAGCAAAGTAAAGGTTTGTCTTTCGGTGATTTTGCGATTTTATACAGAACAAACAAACAATCACGTTCTTTTGAGGAAGCTTTAAGAAAATTAAATATTCCCTACAAAATATACGGAGGCTTATCTTTTTACCAACGTAAAGAGATTAAAGATATGATTGCTTATTTCCGTTTGGCAACGAATCCTAAGGATGAAGAAGCTTTAAAACGTGTGATCAATTATCCTTTAAGAGGAATTGGTAAAACGACGATTGAAAATATAATAATTGCTGCGGATAAATACAGTGTAAATATTTGGGATGTTATTTCTGATTTCAATAGTTATCCATTAGCTTTAAATCAAGGGACAAAGAATAAATTGACTGATTTTGTGACGATGATTCAGAGTTTTCATGCGCAATTGGATCGAATGAATGCGTATGACTTAGCTCAACACATCGCAAAATCTTCAGGTGTATTAAAAGATTTGTATTCTGAAAAAGATAAAGGTCCTGAAGAAGTTGAACGTTATCAAAATATAGAGGCCTTATTAGCTGGTATTAAAGAGTTTTCCGTTACAGGTGATGGTGACGATACGATGAAATTATTGGCTGATTTCATGGTCGATGTAGCTTTGTTGACAGATGCTGATCAAACGCAGGATGAAGAAGTGAACTTTGTTACAATGATGACAATTCACTCAAGTAAAGGATTGGAATTTGAGCATGTCTATTTGGTTGGTTTAGAAGAAAATTTATTTCCTTCGCAAATGGCTCTTCATTCTAGAACAGAATTAGAAGAAGAAAGAAGATTGTTTTATGTTGCTGTCACAAGAGCTAGAGAAACATGTACACTTTCATATGCTACATCACGATTTATTTGGGGTAACTTAGTTACTTCAGAGCCAAGTCGTTTTATAGATGAAATTTCGAAAGATTTCTTGCATTTTGAAGTTCCGGATCGTCCAGGTGGTCGTTCTTTGAATAGTCGTGCAAGTGGATTTGACCGACCAATGTCAGGAGGATTAAATCGTTCTTTTTCAGCTGCTCCAAACATGAAACCTGTAGAGCAAGTTCAGCGTTCAGCTTCAAAAGTAGCAGCTTCTTCATTGGATTTAAAAGTTGGATACAATGTTCAACACGCACAATTTGGAACAGGAAAAGTAACAGCAATTGAAGGGCAAGGAAATGATAAAAAAGCAACCATTTTTTTCCCAGGAAAAGGTGCTAAAAACTTATTGTTAAGATTCGCTAATTTGACTGTAGTAGATTAAGGTTAAAATAATCCAAAATTAAAAATCAAAAATTTTTATATTGAGCGCAGTCGAAATGCAAAATCATTAAGAAGTAGGTTTCACTTCCCACATTTTAATGTATTGACTAACAGCCATGTTTTGAGCACGTTGTTTTGCTAATAATGCTTTTTCGCCCGTATAAAGAGCATCAACTGTTGCAAACCACAATCCTAACCAATGTGTAAAATGATCTTGTGAAATTGAATGATTGAAATGTTTGTCAACATCTCGGTGGGCTTGTACTGGATTTCCTTTGAAATTCATTATTCCGAAAAGTTGAGCCATCCAAAAATCAGTAAGTTTCTCAATATGTGAACCCCATTTTTCAGTTGGAATAATTTCTAAAAAAATAGGACCTAACTTTTCATCAAGTTTAATAATGTCATAAAACGTAAAAACAAGATTCCTAACATCTTCTCTAGTTTCTATGGTTGGTTTTTGAATTTGCGCCTCCATCCTATTCTATAAATTATTTACTGTACAAAGTAAGCTTCAAATTGTTGAACACTTTATGATTGAAGTCATATTCAGAATGAGAATCTTTTTCGATATTTGGGAAAAATTTATAAAATGAGCGTATTAGAAGATTTAGAAAAAAAATATACAGAATCAAATCAATCGATGGAAACCTATTTACAAGGTTTGTTGCATGCGAAGCCAATTACTTATTGGGATTACATTGATACTGGTGTTTTATTAAATATTCAAAAACCTAGAACGAATTTTCCAGATGAAATGGTTTTTATCATGTATCATCAAGTAAACGAATTGTTGTTTAAGATGATTCTTTGGGAAATGGAGCAAGTTCATAACAATGAATCAATTACTCCTGAGTTCTTTACTGAAAAATTAGGTAGAATTAGTCGTTATTTTGATGTTTTAGCTGAGTCTTTCAATGTGATGACTGACGGAATGGAAGTTGAGCAATACATGCAGTTTAGAAATTCTTTAACACCTGCAAGTGGTTTTCAAAGTGCTCAATATCGTTTAATCGAATTCGGTTCTACAGAATTAATCAATTTAATTGATTTCCGTTTCAGAGCAACGATTGATAGAAATACTCCATTCGAACATGCATTTGAACATTTATATTGGCAAGCTGCAGGTAAAGATCATAAAACTGGAAATAAATCAGTTTTGATTAAAGAATTTGAAAAACGTTACAAAGGTGAATTTATCGATTACATGCAAAAAGTAAACACGACGAATCTTTATACGAAATTCAAATCTTTACCAGAAGATTCTCGCAAAAATCCTGAATTGATTGAAGCGTTGCGTCATTATGATTATACCGTAAATGTTAAATGGGTAATGTGTCATTACAATACTGCTGAGAAATACCTTGAAAGCGGCAAGAAAAAAGCCGAGGCAACTGGTGGAAGTGAATGGAAAAAATACATGCATCCAAGATACCAAAGAAGAATATTCTTCCCTGAAGTTTGGTCTGAAGAAGAATTGGCAACTTGGGGAGAAAATATTTAAGAATAGTTTTCAATCTATATTTAAAAGTCTTTTCGTAATCGGAAAGACTTTTTTTTGCTCCCTATTTCTAAACAAATTCTAAATTTGCACTAGAATACTTAAGAATGATAGGAAAAGATATCTTGCTAAAATATGGTGCAATAGAAACCCGGCTTTCTAAGAGTGAAATCATTTTTAAAGAAGGTGATCATGCAAAATATTACTATCAAATCATTTCTGGTGAGGTTAAAATGTTTAACATCAATAGAGATGGCAAAGAATTCATTCAAGGAATTTTCTCTAAGAATAGAAGTTTTGGAGAACCACCCTTGTTTAATTCAGGGAATTTATATGTTGCAAATGCAATTGCTCTTCAAGATACTAACGTTTTAAAATTGTCTAAGGATTCTTTTATTCAATTACTAAAAGAAAATCCAGATATACATATAGAATTTACTCAAACATTAGCCGATCGATTGCATTTTAAATCATTGATGGCTGCTGAAATTTCAAATAATGATCCTGAAGCTCGAATTTTAACATTGTTAGATTACTTAAAATTCACAATTTATAAAATTGAAGAGCCATTTGAATATGAAGTTGAATTAACGCGTCAACAAATAGCTGATTTAACAGGTTTAAGAGTTGAAACTGTTATTCGATCAATAAAATCGTTGGAGAAGAAAGGGAAATTAAAAATTGTAAGTAGAAAAGTTTGGAGGTAAATTAAATGAACCCCATTCCTAATGCAACTGAAATTAAAAGTAACATAACGGCTACTATTGATTGAATAAATTTAAAAGTTACTTTTTTTAATAGTTTATTACCCAAAAAGGCGCCTGTAATAGCAGAAATTATTGCAATTAAAACGATAGACCAATTTTCTTCCAGGTTTAATTTTGTATAATTAGTCGAATAAATTGATAAGCGTGTAATATCAATAAATGTCGAAATTACTACTGTTGTTGCGATAAAAGATTCTTTACTTAAGCCCGCTTTTACTAAAAAAGCACTTCTTAAAGCTCCTTGATTACCTGATAAACCACCAAAAAATCCACTTAATATTCCTCCAATAGGTAATTTACTTTGATTGAATTCTAATTTCTTGAAATATGGAATTAAATCCATAGAAGAAAAGATGATTAAAATTAATGCTATGATGAATTTTATAGGATAAATATAAAATGATTTACCAAACATTTCATATTCAAATAAAGGTTTGAAATCTGAAATGATTAATAAAAGTGAAGATCCCATTAAAGCAGCAAAAATGGCAGGAATACCAAATCGAATAACGACTTTTTTATTAAACTGTTTACCTACAAGTAATAATTTAAATATATTATTGCTAAAATGAACAATTCCAGTAAGACCAACTGCTACTTCAATTGGGAAGAAGAAAACAAAAACAGGAGTTAGTAAAGTTCCTAAACCAAATCCTGAAAAGAATGTTAGAATTGATGCTGAAAAAGCTACAATTGATATTAAAAATACTTCTAACATTAATTATTTACGTTCAATTTTTTCATAAGATGTCACAATTCCTTTGATTAAAGCTGAACTGAAACCGCTGTGCTCCATTTCATTTAAACCTACAATTGTACAGCCTTTCGGTGTTGTTACCTTATCAATTTCTTCTTCTGGATGACTACCGTTTGTAATCAATAGTTCAGCAGCACCTTTAACAGTTTGAGATACAATTTTTGTAGCTGTTTTTGAGTCGAATCCAACTTGAATTCCACCTTGAATCATCGCACGCATAAATCTTAATACATATGCAATTCCGCAAGCTCCTAAAATTGTAGCAGATTCCATTAATTGCTCGTCAATCACCACTGTATCACCTAAATGATTAAAGATTTCTGTGATTGTTTCTTGACGATTCAAATGATCTCTACCAAATGAAATTGCAGTAATCGATTCATTAACAGCAGCAGCCGTATTAGGCATTGCTCTAAAAATATCGATATCAAAATCGAAACAAGCTTTCATTTCTGCAGTTGTGATTCCTGTTGCTACAGAAACAATTGTATGACGATTTCCATCAAAAAAGGAAGCGAATTCAGTTAAAAAAGGGATGATTGTGTAGGGTTTTAAGGCTAAAATGATGATATCACACTCAGCAATTAATTCTTTGTTATCAGATGTAAATACTACGTTCTCTGATTCAAATTGCTTTAACGAAGAAATATTTCTTCTTGATCCATAAATTTTAGCAGTTGTGTCTTTTTGACGAATTCCATTTAATAATGATAATCCTAAATTTCCACAACCTACAATTCCTATTTTTTGCATTATAATTTATTTTTGACAAAGTTAACTTTTTGATTTTAATTAAATCGATTAATCTCAAACTAAAAATGTTACTTTTGTTACAGTTGAAACTATAAATAAACATTAATTCTTATGAGATTTTTATTAGCATTAGTGCTTTTATTGAGTTCTATTCATATTTCTTTAGCTCATGAGTATTACTTTGCTTTTGCGGAAGCGCAGTACAATCATACAACAAAACGTATAGAACTTTCACTTTCTGTTTCGACTCATGATATAGAACATTATCTGCAGGACAAAGGTGTAAAAGTAAAAGAATTGGAAGATTTTCAATCAGATACTTTAATGCAAAAAGAATTTTCAATTGAATTATTAAAAGGAATTTCGTTCTCAATCAACAGTTCAGTTATTGGTTATAAATTGATTGGTTATCAGGTAAATAAAAATGGATTAACAGACTTCTTTTTCCAGTCAGAAGTAATTGAATTATCCAATGAAATCAAGGTTCGATTTGATCTATTAATGAATCAATACAAAGAACAACAGAATAAATTGACATTTATTTACAATTTAAAAAAGCACACCTACCCTTTTACTCAAATTAATAAAGAACAGATTATTCATTTAGACTCAAACGAAGAATGAAAATAGTATATACACTTTTGGCTTTAATGCCATTAACATTGGTTGCTCAAAGTAAATTTGCACAATTAGATCAAGAGTTACCAACTCCAAACGAGTATCGTAATGCTGCAGGAGCTCCTGGACATCATTATTATCAGCAAAAAGCGGATTATAAAATAAACGTTTCAATTAATGATGAGAATCAAGTTTTGAAAGGAGATGAAATTATAACTTACACCAATAATTCTCCTGATCAATTGGATTACTTATGGTTACAGTTGGATCAAAATATTTACAGCGAAAACTCTGATAATAAAATGATTGACATCGAGAAGATGGAAGATTTTAAAAATATCGGTGATGTTAAAAAGAAACTGTTCTATTATGATGGAGGATTTAAAATTGATGAAATAACGACTGTTTCTGGTCAAAAAATGAAGTATTTCATCAACAAAACGATGATGAGAATTGATTTAGCTAAACCTTTAAAATCAAAAGAAAGTATCAGTTTTAAAGTCAAATGGTGGTACAATATAAATGATCGTATGGCTGTTGGTGGTCGTTCTGGATATGAATACTTCGAAAAAGATAAAAACTATCTCTATACGATTGCGCAATGGTTCCCAAGAATGTGTGTTTACAACGATGTAACAGGTTGGCAAAACAAACAATTTTTAGGTCGCGGTGAATTTACGCTGCCTTTTGGAGATTATGAAGTGAATATTACAGTTCCAATTGATCATATTGTTGGTGCAACTGGAGAATTGCAGAATGCAACTCAAATATTATCAGCAAAACAAAGGGAACGCTTTGCAAAAGCGGTAACAGCTAATGAGCCAGTTTTAATTGTTACGCAAGACGAAGCAATTGAAGCTGAATCTAAAAAAGAAACGAAAACAAAAACCTGGACTTTCAAAGCGACTAATGTGCGTGATTTTGCCTTTGCAACTTCTCGAAAATTCATTTGGGATGCTCAAGGTGTTGAAATCAACGGTAAAAAGATTTTGGCAATGTCTTATTATCCAAAAGAAGGGAATCCGTTGTGGGAGAAATATTCTACAAAATTGGTCGCTCATACTTTAAAAACGTATTCAAAACACACAGTTGATTATCCTTATCCTGTTGCCATCTCTGTTCATGCAAAATGGATTGGAATGGAATATCCAATGATTTGCTTTAATGGTGGACGTCCTGAAGAAGACGGAACATACTCTGAAGATACAAAATATGGCATGTGGGGAGTGATTATTCATGAAGTTGGTCATAATTTCTTTCCAATGATTATTAATTCAGACGAAAGACAATGGTCATGGATGGACGAAGGTTTGAATACATTTGTTCAATATTTGACTGAGCAAGAATGGGAACGCGGTTATCCTTCACGAAGAGGTCCTGCTTATTTGATCGCTGACTACATGCGTGGAGATAAAAAAGGACTTTCTCCTATTATGACAAATTCTGAATCAATTTTGCAGTTTGGAAACAATGCTTATGGGAAACCAGCAACAGCATTAAATATTCTCCGCGAAACTGTAATGGGAAGAGAGTTATTTGATTACGCTTTTAAAACATATTGTGAACGATGGAAATTTAAACATCCAACCCCAGCAGATTTCTTTCGAACAATGGAAGACGCATCAGCTGTCGATTTAGATTGGTTTTGGAGAGGTTGGTTCTATTCTACTGAAAATGTTGATGTTTCATTAGAGAAAGTTCGTTATTTCCAATTAAATACAAATAATCCAGATATTGAAAAACAAGCTTTAAAAGAAAAAGATGCTTCAAAAGATCAATTTATTGGAGATACTAGAAATAAAACATTGATCGAAAAGACAGCGAATGAAAATGATCCAACATTAGATGATTTTTATAAAAAACGAAATATCTACGAAGTTGATGCGCTTGATCGATTAGAATATGACAAATTCAAAACTAAATTGACTCTAGATGAAAGTAAATTATTAGCTGAAAACAATCATTTCTACGAATTAACATTTAAAAATGTAGGTGGTTTAGTTACTCCATTAATTGTACGTTTCATATACAATGATAATACTACGGAAGTAATTCGCATTCCAGCAGAAATATGGGTTCAAGGACAAGAAGTTATTTCAAAAGTTTTTATCTTAAAAAAG
>Ga0315907_10008633_pt1 | contig 10439 bp, 7 predicted proteins | sample LakEriMetagenome_3_FD_203525 | JGI IMG/M metagenome (GOLD analysis project Ga0315907, IMG submission 203525) | Freshwater fungal communities from buoy surface, Lake Erie, Ohio, United States - Buoy 12 MA123 | ecosystem: Environmental > Aquatic > Freshwater > Lake > Lake biofilm | place: USA...
ATTCTCAACAAACCTTGGGGAACCCAACGTTGAGTTCAACTAATTGTGGAATGACCTCTGCTACTACTAGCGCGAGACGTGACGTTTGGTATTGGTTTACAGCAACAGCTGCCTCAACAACAGTAACGTTTACACCTAGTGGTGGTCGTGATGCCGGTTTAATCGTGTATAGTGGATGCACAACTACCGTGATGGGTTGTTCGAATGCAGGTACTGGTAATACTGTTGAAACGACTACTTTCAATACAGTTGTCGGAAATACGTACGGTGTCCGATTGCTAAGAATCGCAAGTACCAATGAAATCCAGGGTAGCTTAGTTGTCAGAGTCGGAAATGATGAGTGCTCAGGAGCGATTGCTTTGACTCCAGCTTCAAACACGACTTGTACCAGTGTCTTCACAGGTTCAGTTGGTGCAACTCAATCTCAAACTGCCACTACAGGAACCCCGGATGACGATGTATGGTTCTCGTTTGTAGCAACATCTGATGTTCATGACATCTTGGTGAATCCAAATTCCATGACGAACGCAATATTAGAAGTTTTCTCTGGATCTTGCGGAGCACTAACTCAAGTAAATCAAGGGTTTGTGAACACAGGTGCCAATTCTGGATCTGACGAAGAAAGGTCTTTCTATAATTTAACTACCGGTTCAACCTATTATCTTAGAGTATTTAGTAATGGAAATGCCGGAAGTGGTAACCAAGGAACTTTCGATATATGTGTAACTACGCCTGCATCAAAGTGTAGTTCAATAACGGATATCTCAGCATGTGGAAACGCGATGTCATATAATTTGAATGGCGCCGGAACATGGGATGCCTGTGCGGCAGGTTCTACCACCGCTGGTTTAGGTCAAGAACAAATATTTTCATTTACTCCTAATACAACTGGTGATTATTTGCTAGACCTATCATCATGGGTTGGAACTGCAGTTAGTTTTTATTATTCAACCACGAATGCTTGCGATGGGGGCTTGTGGACATATATTGGTCGTAGAAGCTCCAATGGTACAACTGCAACATTTAATTTAACAGCTTGCAATACATATTACTTCTTGGTAGATGATGAGACAACTGGTGCATCTTCAGCAAACTTTACGCTGAGAAGAAGTGATAATGCTTCTTGTCAAACAATTGTTTCTATGACCAACCCAACTGTTTCTACTTCTGAAACAGGAACAAGTTTTTCTATTGATATTTCAGTACTTAACCCTTCAGGTGTTTCTGCTACCGGGGTTACGTTGTCTCTTACATCGGGTGATGCATCAGTAGTGGGTGGGTTTACATCAACTACTATTTCTATCCCTGCTTGTACTTCGACATATACTTACACTATGAATTTGTCCGATAACGCGACATGTGATGATGTAAGAACTTTGGTATTTACGCTCTCGAGCCCAACAGGTGGTGAAGGAGCTGGATTAGGAGCAAATGTTACTTTAACAGCTTCTATTAGTGACAACGAAATGGTTTATGAAACCTTGTTTTCTACAGGCTTTGAAACGGGAGACAATTCCTATTCAATTAATACATCTTCTGTTGATGCATGGGCGGTTTCTACTACAAATCCAATTAACGGTTTAAGATCATTAGTTTCTGGCGCAAGTGCAGGCGCAGGTTCAAACTACTTTACTATTGATACTAAGCGAACTTATTTTGCGGGAGCCACTACAACTTGGAAATTCCAAGTGAATCATTTCGGTAATGAACCAGATAACAATACAAAGTGGCAAGTTTTCCTTGCTTCTGATCAACATGATTTATGGTCTCCCGTCTTGAATGGATATGCAGTTGGTATAAATCCTATTACAGGACCTGCACAAGATATTTTAACCCTTTGGAGAATTGATGCAGGCGTATATATTGTTATCGCTACAACATCTATTGATTGGGGCTCAGGATTAAACGCGGTAGGATTTCAAGTAGAAAGGAATGAAAATGGTTTGTGGTCTCTTTCAGTAGATTCAAATGGTGGTTTCGATGCCTTGACAGAGGTTGCGACCGGAACGGATGAGACATTTGCAAGCACTTACCACTTTGGCGCGCGTTATCAATATGCAGCTGGCAATGGAATGAAGTTGGCATTTGATGATTTCTCTTTTGCACAAAAGGGATGTCCAGAAACAATTTATACAGTTGGTTCTGGAAGTCCTTCAGGAACTGTATGGTCTAATTCAACTAGTGGAACAGGAAGTGTGAAAAAGCCTGGTCGATTTACAAATGTCGTTATCCAAACAGGACACACTATTACATTAGATAAAACCTTTGTTTGCGACCACCTTAGTTCACAAGGAGCCTCAACATTGGACTGTGGAAGTTATGAGTTGGTAATCCACGGAAATGCAAATCTTGGTGGAGCTTTAGCTGCAACTAATAATAAGATAGTTTTCAAAGGAGATGCGGCGCAAACTTTTAGTTCTGCCTCTGTATTAAACGTGAATAATTTGAATGTTTACAATACACTTGAAAAAAATATTGGAACGGCCCTCACCCTACTGAGCGCAGTAAATCTTAGAGGTGTATTGTCTGCAGAGAAAGGCATGGTTAATACCAATGGCTATCTTACATTAATCAGCAATGCTACTGTAACCGGTTCTATCGGTGAGATTAAAACAGATGCTGATGTAGTAGGAACAATCACCGCACAACGTTACTTGCCGGCTGCCTTGCAAAACTTTGTGAATCTTGGAAGTCCTATAACAGGCCTTACCCTTGGTGATTGGAACGATGATTTAGTTACAACTGGTTTCCCTGGTTCTGACTATCCTACCTATAACTTCAATAGTATATATACCTACAACGAGGCTCTAGCTGGAGACAGAAACGTTGGATGGGTTGGCTCAACATCAATATCAAATCCATTGTTGACTAGCAAAGGGTATATGGTTTACATGACAGGTGCTGCAAATACATTAGACGCAACAGGTGCATTCCAAAAGGGCAATGTATCTATACCATTGAGTCTTACAAATACGTCATCAACGGGAGATGGATGGAACTTGATGCTCAACCCATATCCTTCTGAAGTGGATTGGAACCAAGTAGTAGCAAATAGTGCTGGTGTAACCACCTATTATGTGTATGATTCGCAATCAGGTTCATACAAATCATACAATGGTGCAACAAGCACTGGAAATGCATCACGCTACATTCCAATGGGTCAGAGTTTCTTTGTTGGCGCAACATTGCAAGGTTCTTCATTGAACTACACAGAAGCGATGAAGACAGCGACCAATGCAATGCTTGAGCGCAGCTATGTAAGACCTAATGGATTTGTATTTGAATTAGCACGTGGTCAATTTAAAGAAGAATTGATGCTCTTGACTTCACCAGAAGCTACAGCAGATTTCGAAGATAGCCACGATGCTTACCGCCTTGTTGGACCAGTTGCAGAAATGCACTCTCTGTATAGCAAATCAAATGACAACGAGAAGTTGGCTGTTGATGTTCGTCAATCATGGGGTGAAAACAATATTCCACTTTATGTGAATGCACCAACAAAAGGAAAGTACACCTTGACTGTAAGCGCACTTCCAATGTCAAGTGATATCACATGTTGGATCATTAAAGACTTGGTAACAGGTGTTGAACTTCCACTAGAGGTTGGTATGAAAATCAACGCAAACATTGAAGCAAATTATGAAGGCGTTCGTTGGATCATTGAGCCACGCTCATTGGTTAGCTTTGGTTCATTGCAAGCCGATAACTTCACAACTGATAACGGATCTATTGATGTGGTTTCTACAAATGATTCTTGGAACTACACATTGGTTAATGAACTTGGAACAACAGTTAGTTCAAGCGCATCAACATCTTCATACACTGGCTTGGCAGCAGGTCGCTACACAGTAGCTTTCTCTTCATCTACAGGATGTGCAGCTCAGCAAGTTGAAGTTGTGGTTGGATCAGGCAATCTTGTTAGTGCTGAAGCAATCGTTGCGGCCCAAGAAGCTGCAAATGAGTCTAGCTCTATTGTAACAGATGAATTGAATTCTATTCAACTGGGCACAATGAGCGGCGCATGGATGATTCAATGGAAAGACAACTACGAGGGCAAGGTGGTGATGACGGTTTACAATAGTGTTGGACAAATGGTAATGACTGAGTCATTGGATGGTTCAACAAGAAGTCACATCATTCCAAATGGTAAATTCAGCGAGGGCGCTTATGTAATTGCTTTGAGTCAAGACGACAAGCAATTGTTTAGCGGATCTTGCTTGGTTATTGAGTAAAAGGAAAAAGTATAAGGTTTTTTGATTATTGAAAAAAGGGGCTTAGGCCCCTTTTTTCATGCCCGTAATGCTGTCATTCAAGGCATTAGATTAGACAATTAGAAGTTCGCGAATAAAACCAATATGCTCATATTCAAAATATTAGACAATTGGTGATGTTGCGTTGACGTGTGGCGAAATTTCATACATGAAACAGCCGTCCGTATCTTTGGTATTCACAACAAGAGTGTTTAGGTGTAAAGTTATATTAGTGTTAGTTAGTTAGTTTTTTTTGTTATTCAGTGTAGATCTGAAAAACAAATTTCAAGAAAAAAATGCCGAAAAAGCTTTAGAATTTTTGTAGCATGGACTCTCTCCCTGCTACAAGTATTTGAAACTTTTTTGGCTTTTTTATTTAGCTATAAACTCTGGTCCCGATTTCATTTAGTTTGTCAATAATGGCTTCAGGCTCCATCATTGTAACCAATTGCATTCGATCTTCTTTGAAGTTTGCAAATCCCTTGAAGTAATTTGAATAGTGACGGCGCATTTCAAGTACACCAAGTTTATCGCCCTTCCATTTGATAGAGAATTCGAAGTGTTTTCTGGCAGCTGCCGCTCGTTCTTCGATTGTTGGTGGATCAAGCTTTTCACCCGTCTTCAAGAAATGTTTTATCTCGTTAAATATCCAGGGATATCCGATACTAGCGCGACCAATCATTATCCCGTCTACGCCATATTTATTTTTATACTCTAACGCTTTTTCAGGAGAGTCTATATCTCCATTGCCGAAGATTGGAATTTTAATACGGGGATTCTCTTTGACTTTTGCAATCAATGTCCAGTCTGCCTGTCCCTTGTACATCTGCACTCTTGTTCTGCCATGAATGGTGAGCGCTTGAATTCCGATGTCTTGGAGTCGTTCGGCAACATCAAGAATGTTTTTGCTTTGATCGTCCCAGCCCAATCTAGTCTTCACAGTCACCGGCAATGAGGTAGCTTTAACAACAGCCTCTGTCATACGAACCATTTTGTCGATGTCTTTCAGAATGCCAGCGCCGGCTCCTTTGCAGGTCACTTTCATTACTGGGCAGCCGTAATTGATATCCAGCAAATCGGGATTGGCGGTCTCGATGATTTTTGCACATTGCTCCATGGTAGCAATGTCGCTACCAAATATTTGTATGCCGATGGGACGCTCGTATTCAAAAATATCGAGTTTCATTTTACTCTTAGTCGCGTCGCGAATTAGCCCTTCACTGCTGATGAATTCTGTATACATCATATCCGCTCCGTGCTCTTTACAAAGCATACGGAAAGGCGGATCACTCACGTCTTCCATAGGTGCCAGGAGGAGAGGGAAATCTGGCAATTCTATTTTTCCAATTTTTATCATGATAACTTTTACACCAACGGATTGGGAATGCAAAGGTAGTTAGCTTCTTTTGTATCATGAAAAATCCATTTTTTCAGGAGATGTCTCCTGGTCTAAGGGCACTTCTATTTGGGGCCTTAATTTTGGTTTGCGCCACAGTTGGCGCGGGAGCCGCTGTACTTCTTGCCATTGGAAATGGCATTTCTTTGGGTGAAATTGAAGAGCTAGTAGCTACTCCCAAACCGGAGCATATTGAACTTTTGAAGTGGATGAACAACCTTTCTCAGGTATCCACCTTCCTCTTGCCCGTGTTTATTTACATCATCATTTTTGGAGCGCCGAATGCTTTTCGAGCGAATATGACCCCTTCATTGATGGTGGTCTTATTGGCGATATTATGGATAGTGACATCCGGTGGAATAATTGATTTGACTGCGCGCATCAATCATGCTTTTATCCCAGAAGGCAGTGCTCTAGAAGCTTGGCTAAAACCAACAGAAGATCGCGCAGGTGATCTGACTAAACTGATTTTGAATTACAATGGCATAGGGTCATTGATAAGCACAATATTTTGTATTGCCATCATACCAGCAGTTTGCGAAGAATTGGCATTTAGAGGAGTGCTGCAACCATTAATGATTGGTGCAACTAAGAATATTCATACTGGGGTTTGGTTTAGCGCTATTGTTTTTTCTTTCTTTCATTTTCAATTCTATGGTTTCTTACCACGATTGATACTGGGCGCTATGCTTGGATACATTTTCCTCTGGTCGGGAGGATTATGGGTGTCGATTTTGGCTCACTTAGCCAATAATGCCCTAGCCATTTTCATTTTCCATTACAACGGAATGAGTTTGGAAGCGCCTGAGGGTAATTTTCAAAATGAATGGACCTATTATGGCTTGTCTTTAGTCATGTTTGTAGGGATAATGTTTGCCTTGATTAAAAAACGCATCCCTCAATCGGGCTGGTTGATAGAATCTTAACGAAAAAAGACTATCTTTGCGCCCCTCAAAAGGGGTACAAGATGAGTGACACGTTCAAAATTTTAGCAGGTTCAGCTTCGATGTATATCGGAGAAGGCATTGCATCAGCAATGGAAACTTCGCTTGGAAATGTAATTCTACAACGCTTTAGCGATGGGGAGTTTCAACCTTCAATCGAAGAGACCGTGCGCGGAAAAGACGTCATCATTGTTCAATCTACCTTTCCTCCAACAGATAATTTATTCGAGTTGCTTTTGCTTATTGATGCTGCAAAGCGTGCATCAGCGAAGCGTATCGTAGCTGTAATGCCTTACTTCGGTTTTGCTCGTCAAGACAGAAAGGACAAGCCACGTGTGGCAATCGGAGCGAAACTTGTAGCCAACCTACTTACTGCAGCGGGTGTAAATCGTGTGATCACAATGGATCTTCACGCTGAGCAGATTCAAGGTTTCTTTGAGGTTCCAGTTGATCATCTTTATGCAAGCACGCTCTTCATGCCGTACTTGCAATCGTTGAATATTCCTGATTTAATCATTGCTGCTCCTGATACAGGAGGAACAAAGCGTGCCAATGCTTATGCTAAAATGCTTGGTGTAGACCTTGCTATTTGCTACAAGCAAAGAAAGGTGGCTAATAAAGTGGAAAGCATGACGGTGATTGGGGATGTAGCGGGAAAGAACGTTGTATTAGTTGATGATATGGTCGACACAGCAGGTACTCTTTGCAAAGCAGCAGAAATGATGCTTGAAGCGGGTGCGCTTAGTGTTAGAGCCATTTGTACTCACCCTGTACTTAGCGGACAGGCGTATGAGCGCATTCAAAATTCAGTACTTACTGAATTAATTGTTACCGATAGTATTCCATTGCGATCTGATGTAGCACACGACAAAATTAAAGTTGTCAGTGTTTCTAAGCTTTTCGCGGATGTGTTGCACAACCTATTGGAAAACAAAAGTATTAGTTCACATTTTTTAATTTCATAAATAAATCACAATGAAGCAAATTAGTTTGAGCGGTTCTCTTCGCGAGAACGTAGGAAGACAAGGTGCTACAGAACTGCGCAGAAGTGGGCGCGTTCCTGGAGTTCTTTACGGAAGTGGTCACCAAGTACATTTTAGCGTAAGCGAAATGGATTTGACTAAACTTTTCCGTCAAGCAGAAACTTTCCAGATCAACCTTGAGATCGATGGAAAAACCTATTCAACGGTTCTTCAAGAAAAGCAAACTCACCCAGTATCTGACCGTGTAACTCACATCGACCTTTTGGAACTTGTTCCTGGTAAAGAAGTGAAAACAGCATTGCCAGTTCGTGTAGTTGGTAGCTCTGAAGGTGTTAAATCGGGTGGTAAAATGGTTCTTAACTACCGTAAGATGCGCATCATCGGTCTTCCAGATGCTCTTCCAGACGCAATCGTAGTTGACATCACTCCACTTAAAATTGGAGATATGGTTCGTGTTCGCGAGATTTCAATCCCTGGTTGCCGCTTCGCTGAAGCTGAAGCATCTGCGGTTGTTACTATCTCTGCAACTCGTGCTACAATCGCTGAAGCAAACGCTGCAGCTGATGACAAGAAGAAAAAGAAATAATCTTTCTCGATACTTCCCAAAAGCCCTCCGAATTTCGGAGGGCTTTTTTTTTCTCAATTATTTTGTAACTAATCGAATGTGTGGTCGTCCTATATTTGAAAAAGCCCTCTAATGACCGCTACGGAGTACAATAAATGTGTTGACCTACATTCGGATGGCTTGTACCGTTTCCTTCTTAAAAACTTAAAGGATAGCGACAAGGCAAGAGATTTGGTGCAGGATACATTTACGAAGCTGTGGCAAAAGGTTGGGGAGGTTTCTTTTGAAAAAGCGAAGTCGTATATATTTACCTCAGGGTATCATACGATGATCGATATGATCAGAAGAGAGAAGAGGCAAGTGGAGTATACAAAAGATGCCTTGAAGACCAGTATAACAGCTTCAGAGCGACAATACACCGACTTGCATGATGTTTTGAATGACGCATTGGAGCAACTTCCAACCATTCAAAAATCAGTGATAATGCTTCGTGATTACGAAGGATACAGTTATGAGGAAATTGAAGAGATCACTGGGCTGAATGAATCGCAAGTGAAAGTGTACATTTACAGAGCTCGTGTAGCTTTGAAAGAATATATCGGAAAGATCGAGAACGTATTATGAGAATAACGAGAGACAATTACGAGGTTTATTTCATCGATTTCATCGATGGAAATCTTGACGCATCGCTCCAAGAGGAGATGCGGTTGTTTCTTGCGGCTAATCCTGACCTCTCTGAAGAAATGGATGGCTTGGATGGTTTTTCTTTTAATGCTGAAAGTCATTCAGGCATTAATAAGTCTGATTTGTATAAGTCTGTTGCTCCCGGTGAAAAACCGGTGCATCCTCCAGTAGTTTCTAAGCACGAAAAGCCCGTTGGCGCTAAGCCCGTGGTACTTCCTCGCTTGAAAGCACCAGAAATTATTTTTGATGCTAAATTGATGTTGTATCAGCAGCAGTCTGTGGCTAGTGTTATTCCTATCTCACCAAAATCTGAAACAGGTGCTCGTGTTGTTACTATGCGCCGTACAATGTATTATGCTTCAGCAGCTGCGGCCATTGCGGTACTGCTTTGGTTTAATATGCCTTTAACTAGCCACAAAGCTGGAATGGCAAGTGAATGGGAGAAGGAAGTTATAAATGGTGTTTCGAAAGATTCTATTCGTGAGAACGCTTCACCAAGCAAGCCAAGGAACATGGAGCGTGTGGATGATGTGAGCAATGATGTTGCTTATCAGCCAAAGAAAAATAATCGTCCTTCTAAGTCGGGAACAATAGTGCCGAATAAAAATGAAGTAAAAGAAGAACAAGAGAATTTTCCTAAAGAAATCAATGAATTGCCAGAGGAGAATTATGCTAATCAAAATCCAGTGATCAATCCAATCGATCCAAATGAGAATTCTTTTGGTGGTAATGGCAATGGATCGATAATCAATACTTCTAGCAAGGGTGCAAGTAATTCACGCAGATATAGCAGTGTGCTTGAATTTGCTGAGAATAAAGCAAAGGAAACTCTTTGGGGTAGTGAAGATTATCCAACAGATAATTTCACATCTTCATTGGTAAAAAGACAGTTTGAAAGGACAAGAGAAGAGCGCGACTTGCCAATTGGCATGGAAAGAAAGGACGAAGGTAAACGACGCGTATGGCGCATCAGGATTGGAAAATTTGAATACATCAGAACACGATAATCTATTTCGTGTTGCAGTCATTCATCGTTCTAGCCAACCCAATTAATCCAAAACTTAGTACAGCTTTACTTGCGATTTCAATTCGCTCGTTAAGTGTTTTCTTTTCTTCATCTCCCCATTCACCTAGAACGTAATCTACTTGCTGACCTTTAGAAAATTCAGCACCCACACCGAAACGCAATCGTGCATAGGCATCAGTATTTAGGATTTGTTGAATGTGCTTAAGACCATTGTGTCCTCCATCACTTCCCTTGCCTCTCATGCGCAATTTGCCAAATGGCAGAGCTAGATCATCTGTAATTACTAGGACATGTTCGAGTGGGATTTTTTCTTCCTGCATCCAATATCTCACTGCGTTTCCAGAAAGATTCATATACGTGGAAGGCTTGATAAGTATGAATGTTTTTCCTTTGTGGCGCATTTCACAAGTCGCTGCGTAACGGCCAGTAACAAATGAAGCACCTGCGTTAGACGCGAGGTGCTCCACTACTTTAAATCCAATATTATGACGGGTGTTCTCGTATTCAGAACCAATATTCCCGAGTCCTACTATCAAAAATTTCATAGGACAAAACTAATAACAATGGCTTAGCTTCATACTAATTGAATT